>Ga0163155_10003868_pt1 | contig 15821 bp, 16 predicted proteins | sample OliLakLV19SP4G1_FD_148611 | JGI IMG/M metagenome (GOLD analysis project Ga0163155, IMG submission 148611) | Freshwater microbial mat bacterial communities from Lake Vanda, McMurdo Dry Valleys, Antarctica - Oligotrophic Lake LV.19.SP4.G1 | ecosystem: Environmental > Aquatic > Freshwater > Lake >... | reverse complement strand
CAACAATATTTAGATATTCTTGACGGCGGAGGAGGAGCTAATGGCTTGGCGAGTTACAAGCGATTTTATGAAAGGGAACTTTTAATTCGTGGCGGAAAATTCAAGCAGGATGATCAGGGTAAGAATGGAATTCCAAAGGGACCAGCCAAATGGAAGTTCACACGTGATTTCTGCGTCGACGAAGCGGGGGTCATGGTGAAGGAGAGCGAAAAATCTAAAGATGGCAGAGTGAGTGGCCTCGAAATCGGAGACGACGGACTGTGGACTGTTCGAGTTCAAGAAGGTTTATGGGCGGTCGCATCTAAAGCGCAAGTCCTCGCCCTTTCGCAAAACACTTATCTGTTTCGGCTGGTGAAGATCTCGGGTGTGAATAATGAAGATCCTCAGAATGCAAAGGAAATTGTTGATTCGTCTCTTAGTGTCGGTGAAACCGTTGATCAAAGTTTTGAGGGACAAGTTAACTTCCGAGAAGAAAATGGAAGTTCATTTCTGGAGCTCACAATTCTCCGCGATAGTGAAGGGCCTGCTAACACCAGTGATGCTTGCGAATCTTTTTATCAAAAAGTTGTTTTCTTGAAACAGAACTAAAGAAATAGGAGATATCCTTACGACTGAGCATTGTTGCTACAAAAATGCTTGCTGGCTCAATCTTGAAGGATAAATTCTTTTAGATCTTTACCGACGGGTTCAACTTTTTGATTGCCCGTTTCCTGGCCCAGTAAAACTTGTGATTTCTCAAGAACCCATAGACGTAATTTATAGAGTTAATGGCAGCTCCAATGAGAGAAGCATGAAAGAGAATCAGTGTCTTCCAACCTGGGTGCAGCAATATCCGGCTACTTGGAGTAGTGCATATTAAGAATCAGATTCACGGGAGTATTGAGTTTGGTGGGCGAGCTAAATCCTGATCATAAATTGACACTTTGTAATCCCAATCAAGATGTAGATTTGGTCTGGACCATTGAGAAAGACTTTGCTGAGGACGCTTGTACAACGGACTCATGCGACTAAATTGAAAGGCTTTCGGAGGCGCCCGGAGGCCTCTCTTATTAAAAGAGAGCGGTCTTTCGTATTGATTTAGTAATTCACTCAAAAAAGTGAAGTCTAAGTGGCTTTCGATTGATATAATTTTGAAATGCAGTCCGAGCTAAATGAGCTTATCCAAAAGTTTCCTCATGCATGGGAAAGTGTAAAAGCTGAAATTCTTCCGGCTATGGAGAATAAAAATTTTGATGACCTGAAAGCGAGCGAGGTAAAAGCTCATGCGGTTCTCAAGTCTTGGGACAAGAGGATTAAGCAGAGTCATAATAATCCGCAAATCCTTGCTCTTGCAAATTTACCTCGGGTCGAAAGTAGGATGAAGATCCTCTGCATTCAAGATATTTACGAAACCTTACTTCGGAGGAGCATCGAGGGAGACAAGCCGCTCAGTTTTAAGAATCGATGGATCTCAAATTTTTTATTCTTTGTGACAGATTTAAAAAGAAAACCAGTTTCATTGAACTTCTTCAAATGTCTATGGCCTTTCGTGTCACAAAAGGGCCGCGTCCTTTCTCTCGTCAACGAAGTTGGGATCTACGGATTTTTTTCGTCGAAGTTTATAGATGAACTTATCAAATTAATCGGAGTCGAAACTGCATTAGAGATCGCGGCGGGGGACGGTACTTTAACGAGATTTCTTCACGAGCGAGGAGTGCCCGTGGTGGCGACCGATGATTACTCTTGGAAAGCTCGAATTAAAATTCCTGAATTCGTAGAGAAAATTGATGCCGTGAACGCTTTGAGAAAACATCCAAGTAAGGTCGTTCTGTGTTCATGGCCTCCTCCGGATAATAGTTTCGAAAAAGAAGTATTTAAGAATCCAAGCGTTGAATTATACATTCTCATTACTAGCCGACATCAGTACGCGGCTGGAAACTGGAGTGCCTACAAAAATCAAAATAATTTTTTAATGACCTATGATGCAAAGCTATCGGCTTTGATCGTGCCCAAAGAATGCGACTCGGCGGTTTATTTGTTTAAAAGGACATCTTAAATTTAGTCGAGTGCCTTTTGAACGACAGTTTCAACCGGAGCGTTAGCCAACTTTCGAAGAATTCGCCTGTCTTCAATCTGAGGCCACCACGAGTAAAGAAAGACATCCATAGGTCGCCACATAGCGACCCAGCCAAGAATCATCAAACCTTCCTTCAAGATTGTCGAAAATAAAAGGCTCTGTTGTTTTCCAATCCATAAGCTCAAGGATAGGCAAGTCACGAGTGTGATGATGCCGGTGAGCAGCGCAAATCGACCTTGTTTCAGGGTGTGGCGTATTTTTTTTCGAGTGAGTTCTGCGTTATATGAAAAATAATTATGGACCGCTTCCTCAATAATCTGAGGAGTAATTTGATCGTGTAACTCTTCTGAGAAATAAAAAATAATCTTAAAGTGAGAATGTGGAGAAAACTTCCTTGTGACGCTAACAATATATTCCCTGGCTTTATCATCGAGGTCCCGTTCGATAAATGGGGAAGGGTCTCTCGAGTCAAAAAGCTGTCGCGAATTTCTTAACGTAACTTCGATTAGTAGATATTTTTCTTGAAATCTATAAGGGCTTTTCTTCGAAGTACTTGTGTTCATGCTCCTGTTTACCACTGACTAACTTAAAAGAATGGAATTACCAGTTCAATTCCAGATCCGGGGCCGGACACGTCCTGATCAGTAATTAATTTCTCTTTATGAAAGAGGCGCACCTTTAGAGTTCCATCGCTGCTCTTTCTTTCAATCGAACATTTGCGAATGTTAATATCTAAATAAATTTTTGTAGGAGTTACCCCCGAGATGGCTTGGTCTTTTCCTTTTTCACCCGTTGCACAGTAACCAAAAAACTGGACCCCGGGGGTGCCTTTAAATTCTAAAACAGGTTTTTGAGGGTCGGCGCTAACGAGGATCAAAAATAATAAATTCAACATTTAAGAAAGGTATCATGGAGCGTTATCTTGAGCCAGGGACTTGAGCGCAAGATAAGCAAGATTTATTCGTTTGTAGCCCAAGCCACCAAAGCAATGATTACGCTCATTGAAAGAAAAATCCCCGTGATTGCTCGGGCAAAGCCGCCGCGGCCGAGGATCCAAACGATGGAGATTTTAGCAATTAGACTTGCGACGACTGCCAACAAGATACTTATGCTGGCGACTTGAGCGGTGAGGTAACTTTGGCTGTACATTGTTGCAGTGGCGAGTGAGACGCCGTGTAACTCGAAAAGGCCCGTCAAGAATGATGCTGCGAAGGTTCCAGTGTCTCCGAGTAAATGTTTGGCCATGGAAATCGCTGCTAAAATTCCACCAAGCATTAGTGAAAGGCGCAAGACTCCTCTCCAGTCGAGTGGAGATCGGAGAGTCAGCGATTCATCTCCTTTTTCTTTTTTCCAAGCGAGTACAACTAGAGAAATACATCCAAAAATAAGTCCGGCCACTAGGGGCCAGACAATTCTAGAAAGCAGTTGGGGCGAAACTAATCCCACAATTAGAAAAAGTTCAACGATTGCTGCAAGCTTTGCCGAAAGCGCCGAGCAAGCTTGAATGCGCCAACTATGTGGAGCCTTTGCAGCCTGTTTGGCTGATGAAAGTAATACTGCGGTGCTAGAAACTAAGCCTCCTAGAAATCCTATTATGAGTGATCCCTTTTTTCCTCCGATTATTTTTGCCACTACATAGCTAGAAAACTCCAACGTAGCTAATGTAAGAACAAGATATCCAAATTTTCTGGGATTAAAAATTCCCCACGGATCAACTACAGCGTTAGGAACTAAATTAATGACTACCACGGCTCCGAGAAGGAGAAGGAGCGCGGCCTTCAGTTCCGATGGTTTGATGGAATGAGTAAATCGGTGCAAGGTTGTTTTAGAAAATAAAACTATGGCGACAATTGGACCAATCATTGCTGAAAGCGCCGGCGACTGATGGGCCATATAACCAAGGCAAAAGATGATCCCGGCAGCAAATTCAGTTGTTAAGCCTCGATCGGTGACAGAGTCTTTGTCATTGGCTTGGGTAAAGTAAGAAATCAGAATCAAGCCCAAGGCAAATACTGTTAGAAAAGACGAAATCCATAAACTCTCAACCCCCCCGGCAATGGCTCCGAGTAAGCTGATAAGAAGAAATGTTCGAACGCCCATCGTCTTATGAGTCGGATGCGCTTTCTCGCGCTCAATGCCGACCAATAATCCGATCGCAATGGCTATTAGATATGCCTGCCAATAGTTCAAGCAGTTAATCTTAAAAGAAGATACCTCGGAAGGACAGCATCGTTTAGAGGATTGGTCGGTAAATAAAGACGGGGCAGTGAGCTCTTCGAATAAGTTGGCGAGTAATACTGCCAACCATCATCGGAAGCTTTGGCCGAGGTTCCGCGGCAATCGAAATTAAATCTGCTTTTACATTGGTTGCTTTCTTTACCAGAGAATCGAGTACGGGGCCGATACTGGCTTGGTAAGTAAATTCTGCTTTAACAAGGTTATTCTTTGCCATATCCAAAAATGAATTTCCTTTTTCTTTAGCCTCGTCAGTTGTGATCCACATCGGAAAAGGAACCCCTCCAACATCTTGGGTTAGTAGAACCCCCTGCCGATACATGTGAAGAACACTGTGAATATGCAGACTAGCTTTGAGTTCTTCTGCAAGGTCCAAAGTCCAAACAAATGCCTTTTGTGAGTTCTCGCCAATATCCGTTGGAAAGAAAATTTTTCGAATGTTTTTGGGAGTATCTTGCTGAGGATTTACGAGCATTAAAGAAATTGGGGATAATAATAAAAGTGTTTCAGCAAAACTTCCGAGCATCAATCTGGGAAAGCCTTTGCGCGCGTGAGTCGCAACTGCAATCATCGATATTTCTTTATGTTCACAATAATCGAGGAGGTGCTTAACCCCAGCTCTTTGAGACAAACTCTTTTCATTTAAAATTACCGGACTTGTCACAGTTTTCAGCTTACTCATTTTGATGATCTTCTGAATTTGGTGAAGAATTTCTTCTTCGGACACGTCGTCGAGGTGAGGACTGTTAACAAAAACTGGTTGAATGCTGGCATTTTCAATTTTTTCCAAGTTTCGCAGCAATCGGAACATCGATTGATTCAATTTTGGATTACGATCGAATGGATTCACTGCCCAAACGATTTTGTTAAAGGTTTTTCGATTTGCTAAAGGCATAATGTCCTTTTTAGAGGTTGGCGCTTGGTTTGAGAAGTTATTTCACAGCGTGAAAGCGGCAACATTGCGGCACGAAATTCTTTATTGCCTCGATGGCCCTTGTAGCTTTCAACATGAAGTCCAGGTGACTTTCTATGGCCTGGTAGTGAGGATGCTTCTGCCAAATTTCTTCAATCTTGGCATCGATGATCGCGGCTTCCCTCGCGGTTTCGATTCGCAAAGGATTTTCATGATTATAGCCACCATCCACACTTGGGCATCTCAAATGGATAACCGCTTCATAGCGAGTGAGCTCTTTCTCCATAGAAGTTGCTGTGGAGCTAAAGAACGAAGCGGGGTCGGCTGGCCAATAGGCGAGACCATCCAAGGTTCCTCGATCACAAAGAATAATTGTAGCCGAGCGCTCTTCCAGAGCAATTTCTTCCATCTCTCGTTGAGCATGAAAAATAGCTAGTTGGGCCCCTCTGCGTGCGGCCTCCGTGTTTTTTCGAATAAATCCACCAGAAAAAAGAATGCTCGCTGCTTCAGGTAAAATTAGAACGTGTTCACAAAAATATTTTTTAACAAGCTCGAGAACGGCTGTTTTTCCTGCGCCAGGTCCTCCAGTCAAGACCACTAATTTGGGTCCATGCATTGGATTTTGGCATTGGCATTTTTGATCGCCATAAATGAACTTACTATTCTGTTTCATTTGTTCCTTGGTTATTTCTAAATAATACCTCGAGATATTTAGTTCGCCTACCGTTGAGATGAGTGATCGAAGTTTAGATTGTGGAATGCATCAATACATGTTGGCCTAACTTAATGATGGAGCTTCAATTTCTAGGAGCAACCGGCACTGTGACCGGCTCTAAATATCTTGTTACTTCAAATTCTTTGAATTTCCTTATCGACTGTGGGCTATTTCAGGGATTCAAGGAGTTGCGGCTGCGAAATAGGGCGCCGCTGTCGGTCGAAGCAAGTTCGATCAACGCGGTGGTTCTGACTCATGCTCACCTTGACCACTCAGGATATATTCCTCTTCTCATCAAAAACGGATTTCGAGGAAAAATTTTCTGTACGCCCGCAACTTATGAACTCTGCCATATTCTTCTGCCAGACTCTGGATTTCTTCAGGAAGAAGAGGCTCGATTCGCAAATAAACATGGCTTCTCGAAGCATAAGCCAGCTTTACCTCTTTACACCCAAGAAGATGGAATAAACTCACTCGATTATTTCGAGCCTATTGCGTGGCACCAGGATCATCCTTTAACGAATCAGCTATCGTTTAAATTTATTCCATCCGGCCACTTGCTCGGCGCCGCTTCTGTTAGACTTCAAAGCAAGAAAACTTCTATTCTTTTTTCAGGGGACTTAGGGCGTCCACATGATCCCGTGATGAATGCTCCCGCACCCCCAGAGATTTCTGATTATATGGTTGTTGAGTCAACCTATGGAGATAGAAATCACCCCGTTTCTGATCCTAAGGAAGTCATTCAAGATATTGTTAATCAAACTATTAAACGAGGTGGCACACTTCTCATTCCATCGTTCGCGGTAGGACGTGCTCAGCTGATCCTGTATTACCTACATCAGCTTAAGAAAGAAGCTTTGATTCCTGACGTTCCAATTTTTCTAAATTCTCCCATGGCTACTAACGCCAATTTCGTTTTTGAAAAATATATTGATGATCACCGATTAGACCCTAAGGAGGCGAGAGCGGTCTGTGCCGGAGCTGATTATATTAACTCGATTGAAGAATCAAAAGCGCTTAATGAGCGCAAAGAGCCTGCTATTATTATTGCAGCTTCGGGAATGGCAACGGGAGGTAGAATTCTCCACCATCTTAAAGCATACGTCACGGAGGCGAAGAACTCGGTTCTCTTTGTGGGCTATCAAGCCGGCGGCACTCGGGGTGAAGCTATGATTCATGGCGCTGCTGAAATTAAGATTCACGGTCAATATTGGCCGGTTCGCGCCGAAATTAAACATATTGATAATCTTTCTGCCCACGCAGATCGTAAAGAGATTCTTTCTTGGCTAAAGAGTTGCCCTAAACCACCACGAAAAATATTTCTCACTCATGGTGAGCCACCCGCTGTCGATTCATTGCGACGCGGGATAGAGGAAGATTTGAACTGGAATTGTCACGTTCCTTACTTTCTTGAAAGAGTCGATCTCACTTAGCTTTAAAAGGCTCCTAATGCCTGCTCTAAATTATAGACCCTACCGCTTGACTCCGTACTATAGTACGGAGTGTATCCTGTCTACATGAGCACACAGCCCCTATTTACGATCAGCAAATTAGCCCAGAAGGCTGGTGTCGGAGTTGAGACGATTCGTTTCTACGAGCGAAAGGGCCTCATTCGCCAGCCCGCAAAAGGTCGTGCGAGCTTTCGCGAGTATTCTCCCAATGAGATTGGTCGAATTCAGTTCATCAAGCGAGCTCAAGAAATAGGATTCACCTTAAGTGAGATTCAAGAGATTTTTGCTCTCGAACAAAATTCTCGGGTTCGATGTTCAGAACTCAAGAAGCGGGTGGATGGGAAGTTGCAAGAAGTTGAAACAAAAATTTTCGATCTTCAACAGATGAAGAAGTCTCTCGCGAGACTTTCGAATGCCTGCGATCAAGGAATTAACTCGGTAAAAGAATGTAAAGTTTCGGACTGTTTTGAAAAAGAATGCTGTTAAATAATTTGGAGGTAATCATGCGCGCCCACATTTCACTTAATGTAAAAGATGTTCCTAAATCCGTAGAATTCTATGCGAAGCTTTTTGGATTCGAACCTCAAAAGAAAACTACAACTTACGCAAAGTTTGATTTAAAGAATCCGGCTTTAAATTTCTCAATGCAATCGGGTTCTGCACAACTAAGTCACGTCTCTCATTTAGGAGTGGAAGTTGATAGCCCAAGCGAACTTAAAGAATGGGAATCCAGACTTACTAGCGCAGGACTAATTGGAAAACCAGAAGAGCAGACCAATTGCTGCTTCGCTCGACAGGATAAAGTTTGGTTTAAGGATCCAGACGGAAACGAATGGGAGGTTTTTCATGTTTATGAGCAACTTCCTGTAAGTGAATCAAAACAGAAATCTTCTTGCTGCGGTTAAAGAGAATATTTTGAAGCGGTCATTAGATTTCGTTAGCCGATTTTTAACTCTTTGGATTTTTTTAGCAATGGCCGTGGGAATTGCCCTCGGCCGAATATTGTGCGGGACTGGTAGCTTTTAACTCTGTGATGCAAATTTTTGCGTATCCTATTTACGCCGCTTTTTTTCTGAAAGTTCTGCCTAGCTGGATAGAGCTTGAGCAGGTTCAGATTGAAGTCTCCATTCTCGAAGTCGCGAAGGCAGTAGGAATTTATTTGGGCATTCCCTTTACAGCCGGATTTATATCGCGATTCATTCTTACGAGAGTGAAAAGTGAATTGTGGTACGAGAGAAAATTTATTCCACTCATTAGTCCGTTAACACTTATCGCACTGATGTTCTTCCTCTCGTTCTTTTTGAGTTATAGAATAGGCGCGGATTATCCGAGTGCCACAACTTTATCATTCACGGCGGCTTCGAATAATTTTGAACTCGCCATCGCGGTTGCCATTGCAACATTTGGAATCATTCACGGCGCTGCATTTGCTGCGGTGATAGGACCTCTAGTTGAAGTTCCTGTTCTCGTCGGGCTTGTTTCGGTATCGTTATGGATTCAAAGAAAATATTTTCAAGAATCTAAACTGAATCAACTGGCCGATGCCCGATCCCGCACGAATCCCGATCACAGATCAAATGAGACGAATGGCTGAATTTAGAAAGACTCGAGATGAAATTCTTAAAAGGCTTAAATCTTTGGAGATAAATTTAACGTGAGCTTTTAACTCCACTTTTTTGACACAATTCCACCCAAACTGACAAAGCATCCTGTTCGTTTGTCGTGTGTTTTCACCTTATAAAAGAGCGTAGGGAGAGAACACATATGGAACTTCTTTGGATATCGATCGTCACCATCATCGCCGCAGCTGCATTAGAAGCATCACTCAAAGCTGTCTTGGAATCAGCGCAGTGGAGAGCGCGAGTCGTGGAAACTTTGTTTGCTTTGGCCGTCGGGTTTGGTGCCATTGCCTCGCTTTTTGAACACCAAGGAATGCAGCTTTCTCTTGCCTCGGGTGTGAGCCAATTGGGTTTAATCACGCTTTTTATGGCATTAGGATTTTTTGCTTACCACACACATCGAGTTCTGTTTGTGCAGGGATTTGCAAAGACTTTAGTCGTCCATCACGTAGGGATGATCCTTTGCATTGCAGGCGGCCTTATAGGCGACAAAGCCTATTACTATATTCTATGCGCGTGCATTCCGATCACATCGGCCGCTGTAAGAAATTTTCGATGGTTCTATCGGAAAACGCACAAAACCAAATGGAAAGAAGGCGCCGTCGCCACCTCTACAGCCTATTTGGTTTTCGAACTTGTGCCACCAATCTGGGCACTTGCGCATTTTTTCACACTAGGCATGTATCAAATGAATGTTCCTGCGAGTATGTGGGTTGGGATGGTGGTCCCAGGTGTTGCCCTCACATTGATGACTTTTTACTATTCGGTTCTGTTTGTTCGAAGGTCGTTTTGAGTCAATCCAAAAACTCCGTGTATCCACTAGACCCGAGCCGTGCGTTAGGCTGAATTTTGTCACCGGCATGCCCACCGCCTCGCGAGGCGCCATTCTAAGTACTTGAACCCAATGCCTTTTTGGGGGCATAGCTTTTGCAAAATCCATTGCCGTTGGTGGTGGTTAAAATGCGTAGCTTCTTTATTTATTCTCTTATTTTATTTTCATTTTTAATCCTGAACGCTTGTGGGAGTAGCAACTCCATTGTTTCTAAAAAGCTGGTACCAAAAGGAGATAATAAAACGCCTGAACCGATCTTTGATTTAGCGCCCCTTGCAGATCTCGATTATTCGCTCAACTCCTATGCGCTCCCCATTGTGGCGGGAGGTAAAATTATTTTTCCCATATTCTTGAATGTAAGTGGTGGAGGGCAGCGTGCTGGGATTTTGAGTTCGGGGGATTCTCAAGTTTGGGAAAAAGCAGATTTCTCTCAATCTGCTTATCCGATGAAAATTGTAAGAGGCGATAATGGCGATATATATATTTTTCTTATCAACTATTTGAGTAGTAATTTTGAAATTTTAAGATCTGTGGACGACGGTGCCACTTGGAACTCAATTAGCCTCGACCTTGGAGGTGTTCAGTTGCAATCCATCGCTGACGCAAATTTTAATCCGAACTCTTGGATATTTGTAGGCTCAGGATTGTATGGTGACGGTCAACATTGGTTCACTTTTCGATCTACCGATAATGGAGCGACTTGGACAAAAGTGGATGAACTTCTTCCACTTCCGGGATCGACGACTGCAGGCACTCCAAAGCAGCTTTTTAAAAATAACGGAGTTTATTTCTTACAGGGATGGCTACGCGATACTGAAAACGCCACGTATAAACATGTGATTCGACGTTCAGCGAATGACGGAGTGAGCTGGAGTTTTGTAAATTCATGGCCCGCAGATTTGGAGATCGTGCAATTAGAAGCTGGTGCAGATAATTCTATATTTGCCTTTGTAAAACCTCCCACTTCCTCCACAAGTTCGATACTACTCAAAAAATCTTTAGACGGTGGGCGAACGTGGACCGATCTTCCTGAGGCTCCTCGTTACATCGAGCTCGCAGAAGAATTTCTATCGATGGTTTATATGCACGACACAAATATCTATACGTGCGGTGTGACTAATGCAGTCGGCGGATACTCTTCGGTGATTCGCGTGAGCCAAGATCAGGGTCTCACTTGGAGGATCTTAAGAAACGAGCCAGGGTTAGAATGTATAAGTATGCTTCGCTTTAATTCGGATAATTATTTAATTGAACGGTCTCGTATGACCGGGAACATCTTAATTTATTCTTTTTAATTTCCGTCGAATTTTACTTATCCCAATTGAGTTCGGTGATATCTGGTTTCGCTACTTGCTTCTTGAGAGCCTCTAGAGCGAGCCGCGGCCATTCACGGCAGAACAGATTTACGATCCATTTTGGAATGGCACCTTTAGGATCCCCATGAGCTTCGGCCCAGATCTCGGTTTGATTTTCCGAAATACTCTTTAGGCGGAAAGCGGCGCGATGCATATCGCCACGAATAAATTTTGTCTTAGGTGCGTCCGGATAATCCACGGAATGATAGCGAATCCACCAATGTTTAGATTTACTATCGAATTCAGTTTTTGCCTCCAAGACGAAATCTCGATCGCGAATAAAAATTGGAGTTTCAACATGATTGTATTCTATCCATTCATGCTTTGATTTAAGTTCCAGTATTCTCGCTTCTTTTAAATTCGTCGACCATTCAGCCCGACGACTCACATCCATCAGCACACTAGCCACCTTGCCAATAGGAGCATCAATCATGGTTTCTCCCGCAATGGCGATAACCGAACTTCCTGGAACTTTAGATTCAAAAATCTTAATTCCGTTGGTGTTGGCAATAGGTTTCCAAGAGCTTGGGTCTTCGGAAGTAATTAAAAACACAGAATAAATAAAGACGATCACAAGCTTTATGATATCCATGAGATCTGTAGTTCACAATTCTACATCTAGCTCTGGTGCATTTTTTTCACCCAGGCTCACTCTTCAAGCGCTTTTAACGACGCTTCGCGTTTTGATCAGATCGCTTCCTTCTTTTTTCCACTCTGAAGAGATTGAATTATGGCGATGATTTCTTTTCCTAAGCCTTCATTGGCACCGAGAGTTTCGTAACCCCAAGAGTATCCACCACCTAGATATTTTCCATCAATAGTACCGGCGTAAATTAGCTCTTTGCCTTTTTTGATTTCAACGGCTGCGCGAGTGTAGCTTTTGCCAACCATAATTCCAAGCATTGCTCGGGATCCCCCAGACACATTTTTGCTTTCAATATATTTACCAGTTACGACAAAGGAATTTGCTGGAGCTTTGTTTTGGTACTGAAACGGTTTCTTCGTCTTGTTACTTAGCCAAGTTTCATAAGTCTGAGGCACTACTTCAACGAGAACGGGGGAGGTGGTCGATTTCGTATCGTGAATCTGATCAATCGCGCCCAAGAAAAGATGAGCAAACCATTTTGATTTATTCTCGGCGGCAGTTTTATCATCTCCATGATCGCCATTTAACTTCACCGTTGAGGTATCGAAGGGAACAAAATACAAATGAGTAATATTCTGATCCCGAATGGACTGCAAATTTCCCTGTCGAGCGTCTTGAATCGAAGATGAGCTTCGTCCCATACAGCTACTGAGGCCAATCGTTAAAACCAATAAGCTGAGAAGCTTCGATGTATTCATCTGAGGAGTCTTTCAAAAATGGGGTGCGGAATCAATTGTAAATCGCGCTAGAGACTCACGATACTGATCGAAGCGGGTTTGAAATTCTGCGCTTGAATAAATTTTATCGATGGTAGTGGAGTGTTTCCTCGCTAAAGCGGACGCAATTCCGATCGCCTTTATTATTAAACGCGCATTCAAGGCATGCAAATAAGCAAGATCTCGTAAATCTTCATCTTCATAAACTCTTTGATTATCAGGACACTCGGGATAGCGAGCGCTAGCCATTATATTCCACAACATTGCCGCTTCTACATACTTGGTATCAAAATCTGGTCGCATCACAAGCTCTCCGACTTCCGCAAGGAGTTGCGATGAGGGAGACTCCTGAGAAAAGTATGTGAGGTAGCGATGCTCGACCGCGTCTTCGGGAGCATCCAAATTGTATCGATCAAGCGCTACAGGAACGATACTCGATGCCAACAACGGTGATCTTCCCGCTTTAATTGTTTGCACAATTCGAAATCGAGTTTCGATGGGGTCGAAGCTACTGTGATCATCCCAACCGGATGTTTCAGAAGCGTAATGATCAATTTTATCGAGTGCGTAATGAAATACCTCATGAAATATAACATTGGCATTTAGTAGAGTCTTATTGAGTGAAGGATGACCAGCGCCGGAGGTCACCGAAGCTGCGGATCCAAAAACAGTTATGCGGGGAATTTTGTCTTCTACCTGGGGGCGTGAATAGTAGCCGGAATCTTCCCCGACCAGGGTTCCTTGATCCCTTAAGAAAGCTTCAAAAATTTGAAAAAACTTTCGATCTTTGAGCGTCGTCACGAGAGCATCTAGAACGAAAATATTTTGATCGATTTGGCTGTTAAACCGTTCTAGTAATTCCTGGATTTCAGAATCACTAGTTATATCTAGAAGCATTCCAAGTTCAGTTATAAATTTTGGATCGAAAGAAAACCCACCGCTAAGTATTCCTTTCAAGGGATTGTTCGGGATTGTTCTATCGAAGTGGGGCCTGGCTTGAGCGGGAAAATAATCTCCGCGTTCGGCTTTGCCTGGCCAACGAACAAGATGCCCATTAATTTGAATGCTATCTAATGTCTGTGCATTGATTGAAATAAAATTGAAGCAAAGGCAGGTGGATAAGCAAAATAAAAAAAATCGCATTGGATTTCCTATTTCTGTTTTTTCATTGTCTCGACGAAGGTATTAAAATTTTTGGCGAGCTCATGGAAGGCATCGTGCTTTCTGAAGCTTAGATGCTTAGGCCACGAGCCTTCCTCTGCGGCCTTTTTTAATATCATATTCATTTTGTAAATAGGACCGGTCATGCGGTGGGAATAAGCAACCACGTATAAGCCCGTAAGAATTAGAAATACAAGTATCGTCAATCCGTAGGTGATTGCTAGTTGTTTAGCCTGCTCCACCAAAAGCATACGGGCGAGAAGCTGATCATGCATCGTGAATGCCCCGGTGTCGGTGCGAATGGTGGCATAATTTATAAAGAAAAGCCCAGTTAGGCAGACCACGAGTACTAGAGACCAAGAAACAAAGACAAGAGCCAAGCCCACTTGTTGGCGCCAGTGAGTGATAAAGTTGGTGCGTTTAAAGTATTTTTTCAAGTCTTAGCCCTCACATTTTTTTCCAATAATTAAAAAGCCTGTTTGAAGTTCGCTCGTTCCTTTGATCGGGACATTTTTTAATTCAGTCTCAAAAAAATCTGCAACTAGTTTAGAGGTTTCAGTTCCAATTAAAACTTTACCAGCAGGGCACGCGGACTCCAGTCGTTGAGTGAAGTTCACCGCATCTCCCATCACGGTATAATTAAAGTGAAGTGGTGATCCTGCGTTTCCGATCATCATTTCTCCAGAGTTAACACCAATTCTAGCGCTTACTTGGGCTTCACCCCCTAAAATTTTCTTAAAGCGAATTTCTTGAAGACTTTCTTGAATGGCTAGAGCGCAGAGACAGGCGCGCCGCGCGGCCGATCGACTGCGTTCAATCTCGGATTGCACTTCTTTATTCTCAGCGACTTCGTCGTCGCCGAAAAAAGCTAGAAATCCATCGCCGGTTTTCTTATCGATTACTCCTCCATACTCAAACACCAATGGGTCAGTAACCGCATAAACTTTTTGAATAAGCTCAAATGTTTTTTCGGAAGGTAGATCCTTTGTGATGGTTGAGAAACGGGCAAGATCTAAAAGCATGGTAGTAAGATTCATATGTCGGCCTTTTAGATTAAGTGTCTCTTTTCCAGAAATAAGTCTCTTAAGACGGGATTCGCTCACGTATCCGCTTAAAGCTCGATCCACTAACTGACGTTCTTGAATGTCTAATATGGCTCGGGTTGACATTCCGGCCACCGCGAAAAGAATTAGTCCAAGAAATTCTTCCACCGGTTGCGTTCTGTCTCCTATGACGACAGCCATTATGAAATCAAGAATAGCTAAAAGGAAGAGTGATCCGAGACCCGCAATCAGTACATTCTGAAGCCGGCGGGTTGATGAGATAAGGATCCACACCATACCCAAGAGAAGCGCCACGATCAGCGCGATCGCACTTCTTTCTGTAGGGAGACTAAGATGCGATTCCTTGAGATTACTTAAAGCGGTGCCTGCGAGTTCGGCCCACGATACTCGCTTTCCTCGAAAGTTGCGTAGAGACGAAAAATCGTCGGTGATCGAAACCACCAAAATATTCTTTCCATCTTTTGGAATGGATTCAATGTTCTGCGTAGAAGATATTTTTTGAGAGTAAAAGCGAAGCGGAAGGCGAGAGGGGAATTCTTTATTACCAATAAAAATCTTTCTGTCGTTTGAAACCCGGGGAGCGAGGGGCTTTTGTTCTTCTAGCCAAGCCGTTAGAACATTCGAAGGAAGTAAATAAAAGCCGCCCGGAATGAGAAGTGGAAAATCATAAATAAGATGAGTTGACTGATCGAATGCAACCATACTCATCCCATAAAGAAAATTTGGAGAATAAAAGCTCTCTTCTTGGGGGATGACGGTGATTGGTTTGGCAATCGCTGCAACAGAATCCTGAGAAATACGAGCGGCGATCCACTTCTCTCTTTCAAGATCTGCATTTAAATCTGCTTGGATTCGAAAGTTTCGAACAAGGCTCGGGTTAGAGAATATTTTTTGAATCGTGTGATCTTTTAATGCCTGTTGGCTGTCAATATTGAGTAGAATGATTCCTTTGTACGAACTAAGAAGCTCGGCCATTTTTTTTCGCGCTGGCTCATCGAGCCAAAAATCTGCGCGATTGGGGTATCGAAGCTCGAGAATCTGAATTTCTTTCGAGGGCT
>Ga0163155_10003862_pt1 | contig 15835 bp, 10 predicted proteins | sample OliLakLV19SP4G1_FD_148611 | JGI IMG/M metagenome (GOLD analysis project Ga0163155, IMG submission 148611) | Freshwater microbial mat bacterial communities from Lake Vanda, McMurdo Dry Valleys, Antarctica - Oligotrophic Lake LV.19.SP4.G1 | ecosystem: Environmental > Aquatic > Freshwater > Lake >... | reverse complement strand
ACACTTGCGCCCATGGCAGGCCGAGCGCGTCCCGCGGGGTCGGACCCCGACCCGAAGGCCCGCGCAGGGCGGCCGCTGCACCGGGCGCGGGCGCAGGACCGGGCGCCAAATCGTCGCCCCGCCCTGCCCCATCCGGCGACGAGGGCGTCCGTGGCAAGACCACGATGATGGACCAGTTCTGGAGCGCCAAGGCGGAGCAGCCGGGAGCCCTGCTGTTTTTCCGCATGGGCGATTTCTACGAGCTCTTTGGGGACGACGCCGTCACCGCGTCGCGCGAGCTCGGCATCACGCTCACGAAGCGCGACAAGGGCGAGCACGCCCTGCCCATGGCCGGCGTCCCGATCCGTGCCGCGGAGAGTTACCTCCTGCGGCTCGTGCGCAAGGGGTTTCGCGTCGCGATCTGCGAACAGCTCGGCGATCCGCGCACCTCGAAAGGGATCGTCGAGCGTGGCATCGTGCGCGTTGTCACGGCGGGAACGCTCACGGAGGAAGACGCTCTCGACGCGCGCTCACACAACTACCTCGCCGCGCTGCACCTTGGACCGAAGTTGGCCGGCCTCGCGTGGGTCGACCTTTCGACCGGACGGTTCCAAGTCGCCGAACTCCCCCACGGCGCGGTTGCAGACGAGCTCGCACGAATCGCACCCGCCGAGTTGCTCCTGTCCAAGGACGCGCTCGGGCGCCATCCGGAGCTCGCCATTGAAGTCGAGCGCTCGATGGGACCGCGTGTCACCGAGCGCGACCCGTGGCGTTTCGACCGCGATGGAGCGCGCCGCGCGCTCGCACGGCACTTCAAGGTCAAGACCCTTGAGGGCTACGGGGTCGAGGACACCTCCGATTGTGTGCCGGCCGCTGGCGCATTGATCGAGTACGTCGAGGAGACGCAGAAAAACGCCTGCGCCCACGTCGGTCGTATCGAGCGCGTCGAGCCGGCAAAGCACCTGGTCCTGGATCGCGCGACGCGGCGTTGCCTCGAACTCGTCGCCACCCAGCGCGACGGACGGCGCGAAGGCACGCTGCTCGACGTGTTGGATGCGACCCTGACGCCCATGGGCGGGCGATTGCTCGTCGATTGGCTGCTCGCCCCGCTGTGCGACGTCGCCGCCATCGCGCACCGCCAGCAAGGTGTCGCCGAGTTCGTCGACCAACCGTTCCTGCGCGAGGACGTCCGCGCGCACCTGGATGAAGTGCGCGATGTCGAGCGCCTCGTCGCAAAAGTAGCGACCGGGCGCGCCAATGGGCGCGACCTCGTGGCACTGCAGCGCTCGTTAGAGGCCATTCCCGCGCTCATCACCCGACTGGCGGACGCCTACTCCACGCCGCTCGACCGGCTGCGCAGCGCGCTCGACCCCCTGGACGACTTGGCCGGAAAGATCCGCGCGACGCTGGTGGACGAGCCGCCCATCACAGTGAAGGAGGGCGGGCTCGTGCAACGCGGATGCTCGCCGGATCTCGACGAGCTGCGCGACATCGCCAAGGGCGGCAAGGATTGGATGGCGCGCTTCCAATGCGACGAGGTGGCGCGCACCGGCATCGCGCACCTCAAGGTCGGATTCAACAGCGTTTTCGGCTACTTCATCGAGATCCCGCGCGGTCAGCTTGCGCAGGTTCCACCGACCTATGTGCGCAAGCAAACGGTCAAGAATGCCGAGCGTTACATCACGCCCGAACTCAAAGAGTTCGAGGGCAAGGTGCTGCGCGCGGAGGAGCGCGCGGTGGAGCTTGAGTACGAGATTTTTGTCGCGCTGCGCGATGAACTCGCGCGCCACACCGAGCGTCTTTTGGCCACGGCGCGCGCGATCGCCGAGCTCGACACGTTGGCGGCGCTCGCCCAGCGCGCCGCCGAGCGCCGTTACGTGCGCCCTGACGTCGACGACGGCGACACGATCGAAATCGTCGAAGGGCGTCATCCGGTCATCGAAGCGTCGCCCGCCTGCGATTCCTTCGTGCCCAACGACAGCCGCCTCGACCAAACCGATCGACGCCTCTCGATCCTGACTGGACCGAACATGGCGGGCAAGTCGACCTACATCCGCCAAACGGCCCTGATCGTCCTTTTGGCGCAGATCGGCTCGTTCGTTCCGGCGGCCTCCGCACGCATCGGCGTCGTCGATCGCATCTTCACGCGCGTGGGCGCGGGCGACGATATCAGCCGCGGGGAATCCACGTTCATGGTGGAGATGGTCGAGATCGCCAACATCCTCAACAACGCGACACCGCGCTCGCTCGTCGTGCTGGACGAAGTGGGGCGCGGTACGAGCACGTTCGACGGCCTCGCGCTCGCGTGGGCGATCGCGGAGCACCTCGTCGAACGCGTGCGCGCGCGTGCGCTCTTTGCCACCCACTACCACCAGTTGGTTGCCCTCGCCGAGCGCCACCGCGGCGTCGCAAACCTCTCGGTGGCGGTGCGCGAATGGGGCGACGAGATCGTGTTTTTGCACCGCATTCAAGAGGGCGGCACGGACCGCTCCTACGGCATCCACGTCGCACGCCTCGCGGGTGTCCCGCCGGAAGTTTTGGGCCGCGCGCGGCAGGTGCTCTCGGAAATCGAGCGCGATGCGGAGCACCTCGCTCCGCGCCTCGCCGGCCACGACGCACCTGCGCGCGCGGCGCTCTACGGTGACGCAGCCCCCGCGCCGCACCCCATTGCCGTCGAGCTTGCGGGCCTCGACGTCGATCGACTGTCCCCCATCGACGCGCTGCTCAAGCTGCGCGAGCTCGCCGCAATGGCGCGGCGCTGACCGCCCGTCCAACCACCGCCATGACTTCCCTGCGCATCGACGAACGGGAAGCGCGTCTCCTCGGCGTGCTGATCGAAAAAGAACTGACGACCCCGGATGCGTACCCGCTCAGCCTGAACGCGCTGCGCATGGGTGCGAACCAAAAGTCCAATCGCGATCCGGACGTCGACTACACGGAAGCCGAGGTCGAGGAGAGTGCCGTGGCGCTCGTCGCGAAAGGCCTCGTGGAGCGTGTCAGCGGAGCGCGGGTCGAACGCTGGCGGCACCTTGCCGCAAGCCAACTGGGACTTGGACGCGAGGCGCTCGCCGTGCTCGCCGAGTTTTTGCTGCGCGGACCGCAAGCTCCCGGCGAGCTGCGAACGCGTGCGAGCCGGATGGCCCCGATGGAGACGCTCTACGACCTCGGCCTTGTGCTCGCGGACCTCGACAAACGTGGACTCGCGCGCCGCTTGCCGCCGTCGCCCGGCAGCCGCGTCGAACGCTGGCGCGAGCGGTTGACCTGGGGCACCCAGGTGACACTCGCCGCCGACGCACCCGCCCGGCCGCGCACACCCGAGGAGGTGCTCGCCCAGCACGATGCCCGCGCTGCCGAACGCGCGGCCGCGCCGGCTGCAAGGGGGCCCGCTGCAAGGGGGCCCGCTGCAACGGGGCCCGCTGCAACGGGGCCCGCGGCGTCCTCGTTCGCGAGCGCCAACGCTCCCACTTCGCTCTCTGAGCGCGTGGGAGCCCTCGAAGCCCGCGTGGCGGCCCTTGAGCAGACCCTGCGCGACCTGGCGGGCGACTGATTCACGGCGGCCGGGAGCGCGGGCTTCCTTCGAGCTGCGCTTCTTGGCGGGCTCTGCCCGCTGGGTGCGCGGGCTTCCAGCCCGCCTTGCCACGGACTTCGAGTTCGCTGAGCACAAAGTTCGATCCAAGGCGGGCCGGAGGCCCGCGCACCCGGCGGTACCGGCCCGCTGCGACGCGCAACGTCGTTGGGCTTTCGCACGCACATGCCGCCCGAAACGCAACGGCGAAGTTGCGGGTCTGCGCAGCCGCTCGCGCCGCGATGTCGCGAGTTGTGCGGCCGTTCGAGGCGGACGGCGTTGGGAGCGGGGTCCGTGACCGCGTCGAACGCAGAAAGGCGCCGGTCGGGCGCCTGGCTGCCCCGCGCGCGTAGGATTCCGCGATGCTCACCGCCGGCCGCCATCCGTTCTTCGTCAGCTGCGCGCCCGGGGTCGAGCCGCTGCTCCACGCCGAGATGCAGGCGCTCGCTCTTTCCAAGGTCGAGCGCCAGGTCGGTGGCTGTTATTTCGAGGGTTCGCTGTTCGACGCGATGCGCGCCAATCTCTGGCTGCGCACGGCCGTGCGGGTACTGCTGCGGGTCGCGCGTTTTGGCGCCGACGACGAAGCGACGCTCTACAAGGGTGTCCAGGAGGTCGACTGGTCGCGTTACGTCGGCGCGGACGGCACGCTGAGCGTCGATGCGAGTTCGACCATGTCGAAGCTCGACCACACGCTCTTTGTCGCACAGCGCACGAAGGACGCGATCTGCGACCAGTTCCGGGAGTCGGCGGGCAAACGGCCCTCGGTCGACAGGTCGGACGCCGATCTTGGCATCTTCGTGCACCTCGTGCGCGACCGCTGCACCGTGTTGATCGACACGTCGGGGCAGAGCCTGCACAAACGCGGTTGGCGCCGGGTGCAGGGGCGCGCACCACTGTCAGAAACCCTCGCGGCGGCGGTCGTGCTCGCTTCCGGTTGGGACCGTCGTCAGCCGCTCGTGGATCCGTTCTGTGGTTCCGGAACGATCCTCGTGGAGGCCGCGCTGATCGCCGCCAACACGGCACCCGGCTCGTTCCGCAAGCAGTTCGCGTTTGAGCGCTGGCCCGGCCACGAGGCGGATGCCTGGCAGCGCTTGCGCGACGACGCGTTCGCCGCCCAGCGCCCCCTACCCAAGCTGCGGCTCGTTGGACTCGACGTAGATCCCAAGGCCCTGGGTGGCGCGCGCGAAAACGCCATCGCCGCGGGCGTGTCCGAGCGCATCGACCTCGAGCAAGGCGACGCGCGCGAGTTTGATCCGCGTCCCGGTTGGAACGCGGCGATCGTGTCAAATCCACCCTACGGCGAGCGCATCGGGCGCGACGTCGAACGTTTGCTCGCCAGCTTCGGCAAAGTGCTCGCGAGCCGCGCATCGGGCTCGCGCCTCGCCCTGTTGCTGCCCGCTGGCACAGCCACGACGCTCGGGCTACCGAATCTCTCGACGACACCGCTCGCCAATGGCGGAATCCCCTGCGAACTCGCCATCGGCGAGATCCCGTGACGAAGTCGCGCCACGCGACCGCCCCATCCAGGCGGTTGCGAGCGCGGCCACGCAGAGCGGCGCGAGCTGCCACGTCATGGCCGGGGGACGTGCGAAGTACCACCAGATCCACGTGCCTCCGGCGCCCACCACGATGGCCGCCACCGCGGCGCCGGCCCGCACCGGTCCGGCATAGAGCTGCACCGCGAGCAACGGCCCAAACGCGGCGCCGAGCGCGGCCCACGCGAGCAGCACGAAGCCGAACACAAGTTCGTCGAGCAGCGTGCCAAGGACCAGCGCTACGACGACGGCCACGAGGACACTGATACGCGCTCCCAGGCGCGAGCCCTTTCGCTGGGGATCGGCCTGGTCCTTGTCCAAGTCTCGCGACAGGCTTGAGCCCACCACGAGCAACTGGCTATCACAGGTGCTCATCACCGCCGCGAACAGCGTCGCGAGCAACACTCCGGCGAAGCCAGCAAACAAGATTTCGGCGGAGAGGTCGCGGGAGAGCGTGGCGTACAACTGCTCCCGATCCCCACCGGGCAGGTTTGCGAGGGTCGGGTAGAGCGCGCGGCCGATCAATCCGGTCAGGAGCGCGCCGAGCGCCAACACTACGTTCCACGCGGTGCCCGTCCACGCAGCGATGCGCGCCCGCGCGGGGTCCGCCAGCGACATGTGGCGCACGAGGATCGCGGGTTGGCCCGGGGACCCCAAACCGATCGCGAGTCCGCCGATGGCATAGAGAAGGCCCTGGCTCGAGGGATCAAGCAGCGCGGGATCGATGGTGCGGAGCGCCGAGCGCAGCTCTTCCAAACCACCAAAGTGGATGACGCCGAGCACCGGCAGAACGACCAAGCCGATTACCATGAAGCTAGCCTGCGCCACATCCGTGAACGCGACGGCCCGATAACCCCCCAGCAGCGTGTAGGCCGTCACGACCCCGGCAGTCGCCAGCAGGCTCCAGCTCCCTGAGGCATCCCCCAGCCCGAGCACGGCATCCAGTGTCTTGCCACCGGCCAACAACTGCGCGCCCACGTAGGTGACGGTGAACGCGAGGATCACCACGGCTGCCGTCCGGCGCACCGCGCGCCGCGCGCCAGCGTCCCCGGCACAGCCGGCGGAGAGCACCTCGGGGATCGTGATGGCCTGCGCGCGGACGCTTAGAGCGCGCAGTCGCGGCCCAAGGGACAGGAACATCCACAGTTCGGCCACGATGTATCCGGGGAATAACCACAGCGCGCTGGTCCCGTGGGACCACGCCGCACCCGTAGCGCCAAGGACCAACCACGCGGAGCGCCCCGAACTGACGGCGCTCAACGCGACCACCAGCGGCGACATCCGCCGGCCGCCCAGGAAGTAGTCCTCTTCGTCCCCCCGCGCGCGCCGCGCCGCAAAGAGGCCGATCGCAATGATGCCGGCGAGGTAGAGCGCAAACAGCAGCAGCGCGCCCGGCGGAGCGCCGGCGTCGTCCGGGACGGTTATGGGCGGCAAGGGTGACGGTGCGGGCGGTGAGTCAAAGCCGTGGCCAGTCCGCGCTCACGCACGGCGCTCGCGCCAGCCTACCGTTCCATCGCCCACGCGCGAGTGCGCGCGGCGCTACTCCGTCCACGTGTGCGGCAGGATCTGCGTCACACGGCAATGGACCAAATCGGCCATGTGGAAGACGAGCGGAATGCCGACGACGCCCGGGGGCACGAACAGCGGAAGGTTTGCGCGCCCTTCCGCGTCCGCGGGCGCGGAGCCGAGGTAGATCGGCCCCGGCAGGCCTTCCGTGATGGTTGGGCACCAGGGCAGGAAAATCGGGGCTGAGGTGAACGCGACGAAGTAGTGCACCGGCGCGAAGGGGACCGCGCCGATCGCACGCAGGACCTGCACAGAGCCCTGGGGTGTGATCGGATCGATCGGCTTGGGCTGGTACATCATCGGCGGCGTGGGCTCGAGCTGGGCCACCGCCCAATCGAGCGCGGGCGTCATCAGCGCGGTGTAACCCCAAAGGTCGGAAGTGTTGATCAGTTTCGAACCTAAGCCGAGTTCCGGCAGGTTAGCCGACAACACAAAACCATCCAGTCGGTCGCGCATCAGCAGCCCAAAGTGGCCGTCGTGGGGATCCACGCTAGCGCCGCAGGGATTCACGACGCCGAGGTGGTAACCCATGAACATCGGTGGCGTCACCGTGCGCCCGTACAGCGCCGGGTTTTCGAGCCAATACACCGGCGAATCGACGAGCTGTTCCTGCAATGTGGCGCCGGGGGCGAGCGCGACCGGGAAGTACGTCTCGACGAGCCACGTGTAGATGACCTGATCGCTCAGGCACGACAGGTCCGTGGGCGCCGAGTACGGCAGCAGAAAGTTCGGCCGGCTCGAAAAGTGGTGCATGGGTTCGGCCGACGCCGGATCCGCATGGTCTTCTCGCAAGCCCAGCGCAAACGTCAGGAAACCGCCAAACGAGCGCCCGAACAGGAAGATTCGCTCGGGATCGATGTTCAGCCACACGGCGTTGTGGCGCAGATACTGGATCAACCGCGCGACGCCGAGCTCCGCCTTCGCAAAACCCTCGCTCGGGCCAACAACCGTGTAGTTGGGATCCACACCGACGAATCCGCGCGGCAACACGTTCGCGGCGAACCACGGATAGAGTTCGGGGAACGATGGGTTCCAGTTGCCACCGCGCAGGTTGATGAACACCGGCGCCGGTGGGTTGGAGAAACCCAGTCCCGCGGGCCCCTTGCCGTCGGGGTAGTACAGCCCGACCAGCGTATGGCTACAAAGGGATCCCGGCGGCACCCCCTGACACCCGGACGGCTGACTCGGGTCGTAGTTGTCGTACAGGATCAGCGGTGCCGACGACGCCGCGAGGGGGTCGGGCACACCTTGGGTCTGGAACGCGGGCAAGAGCGCGGCAAAGACGACGGCGAGCCGCATGGAAATCCTCCGTCACCCGACCTCCCTTCGGCCGCAAGAGCCGAACTTCGGACGGGGCAGGTCGCCCCCCAGCCTACCGCCGTCCCAAAAAATGTGGGGAGCGGGGGGCACCCCCCCGCCCTGTTCGGCCTCGAGGCCCAACGTGCTACCGCGTTTCTTGGATTTGCAACAAGGTCAGGCACTGAGGTGCCGTGGAGCGCATGGCCGATGACCGCGTGCGAATCGAACCCCAGCCGGTGCCGAGTTCCCGCAGTGAGGGCGGTGCGCAGGGAATCAAAATCCGCGCGGCGCCGGGGGGCGTAATCTGGCGATCAGTGCCCGTCGCGGGCCGCAATCCACCCCATCACGCAGGTTCGAACCAACGATGGCCGTTCAGTTTCGCAATCTGATTTTTGAGGGCGGCGGGGTCAAGGGCATCGCCTACATCGGCGCGCTGCAGATCCTCGAGCAGCGTGGACACCTTGCGGGTATCCAGCGTGTGGGTGGCACCAGCGCGGGTGCGATCAATGCGCTGATCTACGCGCTTGGGTACGACCTCGCCGAACAGCGTGAACTGCTCGAGAGCACCGACTTCGCGCAGTTCATGGACGACTCCTTCGGCCTGCTGCGCGACGTCCGGCGCCTCGCGAAGGACTTTGGTTGGTACAAGGGCGACTTCTTCGGCGCGTGGATCGGCGGGCTGATCAAGCAGCGCCTGGGCAATCCGCGCGCCACCTTCAAGGACTTGGAGCGCGCGGGCCGGCCGGCGCTGCACGTGGTCGGGACGAACTTGTCCACGGGGTACTCCGAAGTCTTCTCCGCCGAGCGCCACCCCGACATGCCGCTCGGCACGGCGCTGCGCATTTCGATGTCGATCCCGCTGTTTTTTGCGGCGGTGCGCCACGGGCCGCGCAGCGAGGTCTACGTCGACGGCGGTGTGCAGCTCAACTACCCGGTGAAGCTGTTCGACCGTGAACGCTACATCGACCTTGTCCAGGAACCCGCGGCCGCGCGGCGCACGGAGTATTACAACCGCGAGAACGCCGCCTTCGCGTTGGAAAACCCCGGTCGCAGCCCCTACGTCTACAACCGCCAGACGCTCGGCTTGCGGCTCGACACCGCCGAGGAAATCGGCCTCTTCCGCTACGACGAACCCGCCGTCGGCAAGCCGATCAATCACTTCGCCGACTACGCGCGTGCGCTCCTGACCGCGATCCTCGCCGTCCAGGAGAACCAACACCTGCACAGCGACGACTGGCAGCGCTCGCTCTACATCGACACGCTCGACGTCAAAACCACCGACTTCAAGCTGCCCGTCGCGAAGAAGCAGGCTTTGCTGCGCCAGGGGATCGCGGGCGCCGAAACCTACTTCAAATGGTTCGAGGACCCCGCCCAGGATCCCGCGAACCGCATCGCATCCATCTGACAGGACTCAGGGGGTAACGGCCGCAAGGCGCGCGCGTTTACTGCTGCGCGGGTGCGGAAAACGCTCGAGGTGCTCGATGTAACTCTGAGCGACGTGTTCCCAGTGGCAGTGGCGCCGGACGAGGTCGCGCGCCGCTTCGCACAGGCCCGCAAGACGGTGGGGATCGTCGCGCAGCTCGATCAACACACGCGCCACACCCTCTGCTTCGCCGTGGCCAAGGGGCACCTTGAGGGTGCACGCGTCGGGCAATTCGCGCTGCTCGGCCGCGTCGCTTGCGATCACCGGGCGGCCGAGTGAATAGGCTTGAAAGATTCCCGCAGAGGTGCCGCCGGAGGTGGGCCCGCGCAAGTTGATGCTGACGTCGGCCGCGTGCAGCCAGCGCCACGCGTCGTCTTCGGCGACAAATCCGGTGAACCGCACGTGCTGGTCGACACCGACCGCTCGGGCGTACTCGCGCGCGTCGAACGCATCCGCCACGACATTGCCCACGAGGGCGAGGTGGATGTCGGGGCGCTCCCTGCGCGCGATCGCGAGTCCCTCGAGCACCTTGTCGATGCGCTTGTGCGGCTGGACCCCGCCAAAACTGACCAGCAGGAACCCATCGGCCCAGGCGGGCGGGAGGCCAAGTTCGCGGCGCAGCGCGGGACGCGGTTCGTCGCGCCAGCGGCGTTCGGTGCCAAAGCGCAGGATGCCGATCGGCGTGTCCTGTCCGCGCAGGCCGAGGATGCGGCTCTTCACGTATTCGCTGTGCACCAAGAACGCATCCGCGCCGCGCACGACCGATCCGTTGAATGGCAGCGCAAACCGATCGCGGGAGAGCGACACCGACTGGATTGGTTGTGTGGGTGCGGTCGAAAGATCGACTTGGTGCCAACCGTGGTCGTCCTCCCACTCGAGCTTCTCCACGAACGTCGCAAGGCGGCGGATGTCGCCCGCGCGGCGCTGCTCCTGCGTCACACGCACGCCGTCGGTTTCGAGCACCAGGAGCGGATGGTCGGTGTTGCGGACCTCGCAGACAAGGTGCGTCCAGCGCGGGTCGACGCGGCATTCGAAGCGGCCCAGTTCGGTGCCCGATTCCAGCATCCGGATCAAGCGCCCGGGAACGCTGGCGAGCAGCACGGCGACCCGTCGCACTCCGGAAGCCGGGACGCGCCACCAGGCGGCGTCGGCAACCCAGCGGCCGTTGGGCTCGCGCCCGTGCCACCCCGCGAGCAGCGTTCCGGGCAATCGCCCCGCGTCCGAAATATGCGGCGGCTGGCGCTTGTCCCGACGGCGCTCGATCCAGTTTTGCAGGTACGTGCGCAATTGCTCGGGCCCGCCTTCGCGCAGCGCCAGCGCCGCGCCCTTGAACCCGCCGCGTGCGAGCGCGGGGTATGCCGCAATCGCCATGTCGAACAGCACCCAGTCGTGCTGCATGACGACCCCGCCGAGCGCACGCACACGCTTGGCCATGAACGCGTGGTTGCTCTCGTTGCCGAGCTGGTAGAGCACCCGGTCATAGGCACCGTCGTCCAGCTTGGCGGCGCTCGTGAACACTTCCCCGCCACAGTCTTGGTCGCGGCCCGGCTCGACGAACAGGTCCACCTCTGCGTGGCGGCGCAGATAGGGCAAAAGGTGGCGTGTGTAGTCGCCAATCCCGGAAAAAACGTCGGGCGGTGTGGTGACGAGGGCGATCTTCAACCGGTTGCAGACCTCGACGCGGCCTTGTCCAGGTCTTGCGGTGGGGAGTGTAACGTCGGCGCCCGCGGGATCGCAGAGCGGGCACAGTCAGAGCCTGGGCCGATTGGGCTGTGGGTTCCTACGCGGCGGTCAGGATCTCGACGCCGTCGGGGCCCAGGTAGATCGAGTGCTCGGTCTGCGCGACCATCACACCATCGCTCTCAACGAGCGGCGGGTAACGCATGAGCGAACCCTGCTTGGCGAGCTTCAACAAGGTGTCCTCAACGAGCTCGCGGTCGAGGTGCTTGAAGTACCGCCGGGCGATCGGCAAACCGCGCCACGCCTCGATCTCCTTGAGGACGTCCTTGTCGAGTCCCTTGGCCTTGAGCGGCGGCCGCACGAGCATGAACACTTCGGCTTTGCCGCGCTCCTTGATGAAACCCTGGCCCGTGCAAGCAAAAGGTTCGATTGCGAAGACCGTGCCCGCGCGCAGGCGGCCGCCCCCACGCTCGGCGTAGTTGGGGATCTGCGGCGCGGTGTGCACCTTCCAGCGCGCGAGGCCGTGGCCGGTCAGGTTGCGCACGGGCTGGTATCCGGCCGCGACGATGGTGCGCTCCACCGCGGCGCCGATCTCGCCGACCGGCAAACCGTCCTCGATCGTGGCGATGGCGGCGGCGAGCGCGTCCGCGGAAGCGCGGATCAGCCCGTTCCAACGGCCGTCGCGGGACAAGTCCACGGTGCATGCCGTGTCGGCGATGTACCCGTCGACGTGCACGCCGATGTCGACCTTCACGCAGTCACCCGCTTCGTAGGCGAGGTCGTCCTCCGGCGAGGAGCAGTAGTGGGCCGCGATCGAGTTGCGGCTCGACTGAGCCGGGAACCCGGGCTGCGCTCCCCGCTCGCGGATCGTCGCTTCGATGGTTTCGAGGACATCGCGCACGCGCACCCCCGGTTGGATGTGTGCGCGAGCCCACTCGCGGCATTCGGCGGCGATGCGGCCGGCGCGTCGGAAACAATCGATGGCGTATTCGTCCACAGGGCCAAGATAGTCCCGCGAGGGGAGCGCGCCAAGGCGGACGTGCGACCGCCCGGGTTGGCCGCCTAGACTGCGCCCCGTGGCGGAGGCGGCGCAAGCGGGGCAAACGGGGCCGGTCGAGGGCCGCGGCGGGGTGGGTAAGCCGAGCGAATGGGGCGCCCGTGCCGCGCCCTGGGTGCTGGTGCTGGCCCCGCTCGTCTTGCTGTTCGAGGCCGTGCTGGGGTCGAAGGTCCTGGTGCAGCTCGACGGATTGCTCGCCTTCGAGCCCTGGAAGAGCGTCGCCCCCGAGGGTTACACACCCCAAAACCCGCTGCTGCTCGACCAAAGCCTCGTGGTGCTGCCCTGGCTCCACTTCGCGGCCGAGCGGCTGCACGCGGGGGAGCTGCCGCTTTGGAACCCCGACAATTTTCTCGGCCAGCCGATCCACGGCGCGCTGACGGGTGCCTTTTTATGGCCCCTGTCGTGGATCTACTTCGCCGTCGCCGACTGGGGCGCGTTTGCGTTCATCGCGTGGATCAAGCTCGCCCTCGCGGGATTGGGCTGTTATCGGCTGCTTCTGGTTCTCGGCGCGCGCCCGCTGGCGGCGCTCGCGGGCGGCCTCGGCTACACGTTCGCGGGGTTTCAAATCGCGTGGCTCGGGCACCCGCACACCAATGCGGCGCTGCTGTTGCCGTGGCTGCTTTTGGCCATTGAGGCCCTCGCGCGCGCCCCGCGTGGATCCCGTCGGCGTCCCCTCGCCGCGCTGGCTATCGTCGGAGGTTTGCTCGCAGTTTCGGGGCACGTCCCGACCGCATGGCACGTGGCACTGGTTGGGCTGTTTTGGGCGCTCGTTCGCACGTTTGCCTGCGCGGATGCGACGTCAACGGCCAAGCTCGGCGCGCGCCACTGGGGCGCCCTCGCGGGTGCCACCGTGCTCGCGATGGGTTTGGGAGCGGCGCAGATCCTGCCGTTTTGGGAGTACACACATGACAGCCGCGGCCGCGCGGTCGCCGCGGAAGTGGCGGCCGAAGTCGCCAAGACGCTGCCCTCCGCCACGGAGTTGGCGCCGGTGCTCCTGTTTCCCCGTTGGCACGGGGACCCGCGTGCGGGTGACTACGACGGCCCGCTCGGCCCACACCTCAACTTCAACGAGCTGATCGGCGGCCACGTCGGCCTGTTGTTGCCGCTACTCGCGCTGTGCGCGCTGGTCCTCGTGCGAAAGCGCCGGGTCGTGTGGTGTTTGGCGGCGCTGGGGACCGCCGCGGCGCTTGCAGCGTGGGGAGTGCCCCCCCTCGACCGTATCGCGGGCTGGGTGCCCGGTTTGGGCGCCACCAAAGCGCTGCGGTTGCTGCTGGTTGTGGCGTTTGTCCTGGCGCTGCTCGGCGGGCTCGGTTTGGAAGCGCTGCTCGCACAGATGCGCTCCCGCACCGCGCGCGCGGTCCTGGGCTGGGCCGCTGCCGCCGCGGTCGCCGGTCAGCTCGTGGATTTTGGCCGCGGCTACAACCCCATCGTGGCGCAGGAGCACATCCTGCCCGCCACCCAGACGGGGGCTTTCGCGGGCAGCCACAGCGACGGATCCCGCATCCTCGCGATCCAAACGGGGCACCTGATGCCCAACGCCAATCTGTTTGTCGGCGCCCCGGCCCTGCTCGGTTACGACTCGATCGAACGGGCCGCGGTTGCGGATGTCATCGGATTGCTGAGCACGGACGAGCGCGGAAAGTGGTTTGCGAGCGAGATCCGCTGGTTTGACCGCGGCTTGCCACTCGCGGGACTCCTGGGCGTCCGCTGGCTGCTGTCGAGCGACCCGCTGCCGGAGCCCCTGGGCCTCGCGCACACCGGGGAGCTGCTCACTTACGAGAACCCGTTTTTTCGACCCCTGGCGTCGGTCGCTCGCGGCGTCGTCGAGGTTCCCGATCGCGAGCAGCGGCTCGCGTTCCTCGGCGCCGACGATTTCGATCCGACGGTCGTGCCGGTGGAGCGGATCCCGTACGGTGTCGAAACCTACTTGGACGCCCCCGGCGCCGCGCCGCGCGGTGAGGTGGAATGGATAGAGCGCTCGCCCCTGCGGCGCTCCCTGCGGGTTCGGCTGGACGCGCCTGCGCTGGTCGTGTTCTCGTCGGCCCATGATGCGGGCTGGCGCGCGTCGGTGGACGGCACACCGCACCCGATTGAACGTGTCGCCCACGCCCTTGAGGGTTTGTGGCTGCCGCAGGGTGACCACGCGGTCGAGCTGGTTTACAGGCCGGTGGGTTTCGCGGTGGGAGCGGCGCTCTCCACACTGTCCGTCGCGGTGTTGATGCTGCTGCTGTTGCCACGCAAACCAACCCGCCGCGCTCGCCCCCAACCCGCCATCCAACCGTGAAGCTGCCCCTCCTACTCGCCGCCGCCCTCGTGCTGAGCGGCTGCATCACGTCGGAGGTCAGCGAACCCGCCGCGGCGACCGTACCCCCGGTGATCGTGTCCGACGCCACCGAACTGTGGCGCATTCACGAAGCTGGAGTCCACCGTGGCTGGCTCGTGCGCTACACACCCTGGGGCGAGCCGCAGGACGCGTTCCTGAGCGTGCGCAACCCGTGGCAGCAAGAGCTCGGAATGATCGACGGCGAAAGCCGCTGGTGGCGCTTCCAGGCCCACGACCGCGAACCCGTCCTGATCGGCGCGGGCGCGACGGCCGACGGAGTGACGGCGATCCTGGAACTCGTCGAAGCTCCCCAACTGATCCCCTCGCCCCTCTCCGACCTGGGCGACTGACCGGGGCGACGCACATCACCGAGCCCAAGGCACGTCTGGTTGTGGGGGCCCACCGGCGGCCTCGCGGGGAAATCTGCACGCGATACGGACGACGGGGTCCATCCGCGCTGTTGCCGCCCACGCTCCGCAGCGCGGTGCAGAGGACTCTGGGCAGTCCCCTTACGGCGCGATGGTCAGGCGCAGAGCGTGGGTCCAGGCGAACGCCCCGGGGGCGTGCACCATGATTTGAGCGGCAAACTCGAAGTTAGCCATGGTCGCGGGCAGGGGTAAGTCGACCACCGCGTAGAGGTATGACCAGAAGTCGTGGACGGTGATCTGAGAAGCAGAGCGGCGTACCCTTGGTGCTTGATTCTCACATCAACACTCTGAAGCTACGACAACCCTCGGGTTCCGTGCAACCACCACCCGGGATGCTTTGACCGAGGTGGTGCGCCTGGGCGCGCAGCGCATGCTGACAGCGGCCCTGGAGGCCGAGGTCGAGACCTACATCGAGGAACACAAGCACGTCCTGGACGCGAAGGGACGCCGCCGCGTGGTGCGCAACGGCCACCTGCCGGAGCGCCAGATCACGACGGGCATCGGACCCCTCGAGGTCCGCCAACCGCGGATCGACGATCGCCGCGTCGACGAGAACGGCGAACGCCTGCGTTTCACCAGCTCGATCCTGCCGCCCTACCTGCGGCGCACGAAGCGCGTCTTCGGCCACGACGTCCTGCGCTGCCACCACTGCGGCCGGCCGCGCCAGGTCATCGCCCGGATCACGCAAGCCGGCGTCATCCGCCGCATCCGCCTGCACCTCGGCTTGCCCGCCGACCCACCGGGCCTGGCACCAGCACGCTCGTCGCCGCAGCGCAGGATCGCCCTATTCGGGGGACTGGAGCCAAGCCCCCACCACCGCGGCCTAGGCCGCAACTCCGCACGCCACGGCCACGCTCCGCAACGCAGCGACGGCACCCGCCGCAGCGCGCCCGCGGCTGGGAGCGCGGGCCTCCGGGCCCGGCCCTAGGAGCGAAAGAAGAGTTCGGAGCACGCACCTGGCTCCAGGGCGGGCCTGGAGC
>Ga0163155_10003860_pt1 | contig 15841 bp, 13 predicted proteins | sample OliLakLV19SP4G1_FD_148611 | JGI IMG/M metagenome (GOLD analysis project Ga0163155, IMG submission 148611) | Freshwater microbial mat bacterial communities from Lake Vanda, McMurdo Dry Valleys, Antarctica - Oligotrophic Lake LV.19.SP4.G1 | ecosystem: Environmental > Aquatic > Freshwater > Lake >... | reverse complement strand
CTTTAACAGACGTGTCCTAATTCATTAAGGAATTAACGCTTTGAATGAAGAATTCCATCTTGCTTGCAAAATATGGTAGTCCTTGATAATCACAAGTTCTCCCGTATTCACCTCTATCATTCTGGCTTCGATAGATTTTTCAAGTTCAGAATCAGTAGATGAACAATACCATCTTGTTTGCAAAGCATTATGGTCGGTGATAGTAGAAAAATTTTGCTCTATAGTAGGTACACGCTTTTTTGGCAGTGGAATTGTCGTCGAAAAGATACAGCTTTCTTAGTTTTTAAGCGTCTGCTAGTTTTTTAACGTCCGCCCAACATCGCGCTCCATATCGCGCTTTTTTATTGTCTCGCGTTTGTCATGAAGTTTTTTTCCGCGAGCGATAGCAAGCTCGACCTTCACGAGGTTTTTTTTCAAAAAAATAGAAAGAGGAATGACGGTCAAGCCCGCTTCCTCTTTTTTTCTTTGTATACGAGCAATATCTTCGTGCGTTAACAAGAGATTTCGTTTCCTCTCGGGCTCGTACCATGTTGGTGTATTATTCTCTTGAAAAGGTGGAATCCGAAGACCTTTAAGATACGGCATTCCATTTTCGAATACAACAAATGCTCCAAGCATCTGACCACGTTTGGCTCGGAGTGACTTCACTTCAAAACCATATAAGACAATTCCTGCGTCGAGAGTTTCTTGAATTTCATAGTTAAAACGTGCTTTTGGATTTGAACAAAGTTGAGACATACTCTATAGCATACGTGAGCCATTGTACTCGTCAATCTCTTCTGTATAATAGGTCCCATGGAATCAAAATTACCAAAAATTCCGCGAGAGCCGGGGAAGAAGAAAAAGCCTCTCAAAAAAGAAGAAAAAAGCTGGTTTGTCCAACAGGTTATAGGTGTTGTTCTATTCTTTGTATCAATCTCTCTTATCTATTCACTTTTTAACAATGGGGAAAAAACAGAAGAAGTAACGCTTGGTGAACTTGCTCGAAGTGTAGAAGCAGGTGAAGTAGTAAAAATTGTTGTGGCGGGCCAAAAGCTAGAAGCAACATTTGTAGAAAATGACGAAAATGGAGAATCAATTTTAAAGTTCTCAAAAAAAGAATCTGAATCTTCACTTTCAGAACAGCTAGAAGCACTGCGCGTGACAGATCTCGCGATTGCAAATGTTGATATAGAAGTAAAAAATGAAAGTGGTGTAGGGTATTGGCTATTGAATATCTTACCCATAGCTATACCGTTGCTTTTTATTGTACTTTTTATCTGGTTTCTTTCTCGACAAGTCAAAGGTGCTGGAATGCAAGCATTTTCTTTTGGCCAATCACGCGCTCGCGTTATGGACCCAAGTAAACAAAATATTACCTTTGCGGATGTTGCGGGAAATAAAGAAGCAAAAGAAGAACTTCTCGAGATTGTAGATTTTTTAAAATTTCCAAAAAAATTCCTCGACATAGGCGCAGAGATTCCAAAAGGCGTTCTTTTGATGGGCGCACCAGGAACAGGAAAAACACTCATGGCTCGAGCGGTCGCTGGAGAAGCGCGTGTTCCGTTTTTTCATTTATCTGGTTCAGAATTTGTTGAAATGTTTGTCGGTGTCGGAGCATCACGAGTACGCGATCTTTTTCAAACAGCAAAAAAATCTTCTCCTGCTATAATCTTTATTGATGAGATCGATGCTGTGGGCAGAAGTCGCGGAGTTGGTATAGGGGGCGGAAATGATGAACGTGAGCAAACTCTCAATCAGATTCTCGTGGAAATGGATGGCTTTGAACCAACAGAAAAACTTATTGTAATGGCCGCAACGAATCGACCAGACGTACTTGATTCCGCACTCTTGCGACCGGGAAGATTTGATCGTCGTGTGATGATAGATTTACCAGACCGAAAAGATCGTGAAGCGATCCTCGCTATACATGCAAAAAAGAAGCCACTTGCGGAAGATGTGAATCTTCAAGTGATTGCTACGAGAACGTCAGGTTTTTCTGGAGCGGACCTTGCCTCTCTCATGAATGAAGCAGCGATTCTCGCAGCACGTGAAGATCGCAAGAAAGTTTCGCAATACGATCTTGTTCGCTCAATCGACAAAGTGATGATCGGGCCAGAGCGAAAAAGTCATTTACACACAGAACATGAAAGAAAAGTAGTGGCATATCATGAGGCAGGCCACGCTATTGTTGCGACAGCGCTTGATGATGCAGATCCCGTGCACAAAGTTTCTATCGTTGCTCGTGGTGGCGCTGGGGGATATACATTGTATTTACCATTTGAAGAACGCAAGCTCATATCGCGCAATCAATTCATTGCACAGATCGCTATGAGTTTAGGCGGTTATGCAGCGGAAAATATAATTTTTGGTGATGTTACGACAGGTGCATCAAACGACATTCAGGTCTCGACTCGTACAGCACGAAGTATGGTTACGCGTTATGGTATGAGTGATCAACTCGGTCCTGTTGCTCTAGAAAGTGGACGAGGCGCTACAATGTTTGGTGAGGGTATGGCATCGAAAGAGCATTCAGATCGCGTTGAATCATTGATTGATAGTGAAGTACAAAGAATCATGGAAGAAGGACTTGCAACGGCAAAACAATCACTTGAAAAACATAAAGATGCACTGGATGCACTCGCTCAAGAGTTGATGGATATTGAAACAATAGAACAAAATGAATTTAATACGTTGATAAAACGTTTTGGTTTGAAGCCAAAAGAACAAAAAAGTGAAGTTTAAGATGAATCTCTTCGCTACAAAAAAAGTTATTGCATTTGATATGGATGACACGCTTGCCATATCAAAATCCATCGTTGATATGCATATGCGCAAACTTCTTTGCGCTCTCATGAACCATGTGGATGTAGTAGTAATATCTGGCGGGCGAATGGATCAATTTCAAAAACAACTTTTAGACGATTTTGATTGCCCACATATAAAAAAAGGTAGACTTGCGATTTTACCAACGAGTGGCTCAGCGCTTTGGCTTTATCAAAATGAAGAATGGAAAAAGATATACTCCAAAGATTTTTTACCATCAGAAAAGAAAGTTATTTTAGATTCTATTGAAAAAGTATTGCCGTCTGTTTCATTTCAGATTCCTTCAGAAACGTGGGGTGAGAGAGTCGAAGATAGAGGTTCACAAATAACACTTTCAATGCTTGGTCAACAAGCACCTTCAGAAGAAAAGAAAAAATGGGATCCGAGTTTCATGTACCGCAAAGAAATTAAGAAGCTTCTTTTAAAAAAAATTCCCCAGTTCGAAATTCGTATTGGTGGCTCAACATCCATAGATATAACAAAAAAAGGTATCGACAAAGGATATGGTCTTTTGAAGTATGCTGAATATATGAATTATAGGAAAGAAGATATATTTTTTATAGGTGATCGTGTTATTCCTGGTGGAAATGACTATGCTGTACTCGAAGCTGGTTTTGAAACTCACAATGTAGAAAATCACGAAGAGACACGCATATTTCTGACTCAGTTGTTCACAGATTTTGGCGACTATTCATCGATGGCCACATAACAAGTGTTATACTAAAATTACAAGAACACGACAAGAAAAAGCGCGTGTTTTTGGTATTAATGTAATCTATATTTGCTTATGCGCTTTGTGTGGCGCCTCTTTGAGAAAATTTTTTCACCTGTATTCAAGCAAAATTCTCGACACTATGAGAGTGCCGCTGTTCTATCATGGCGGAACGAGCTTTGGGTTCTCATCTATCATAAAAACAAAAAAGTTTTTTATATTACACCATCGTATGACGGAACTCATTTCATTTTGGCTTTTAAAAAAAGAATTCATTTCCGAGGAGTCAGAGGGGAAGATCGTGATCTTTCAGAAATTTCTTCATTCTCTTTTGCAATATATGATCAAAAGAAATTTGTCTCGTATCAATTGATGAAAAAAGGAAAGAAGGAGACTGTTTTGGCGGAGGCGAAAAAAGGTTTTATTTTTCATGAGACAAAAATTCTTGATTCTGAAGATGGGCTTACGCCACTTCTCTTGAAAAACGAAGATATCATGTCATTGCATGGTTATGGAGAATTAAAACTTGAAGACCAGATAGTTTTGCAACCACGTGGTGACTCTTTTGATAATTCTGCACTCCGACCACTTGCGCTGAATCGTATTCATGAAGGAATACTCGTTCTTTTTGAAAGTACATTTCTTTTAGGTGGTGCACAAAGTGTTTTCATATCTGTTGCTCTTTTGGAACATGACGATCCCTATAGCTTTATCTGGCGTTCGCCACGACCTCTTTTAGATGAGTTTCGCTCAGCACAACAACCTTTTTTGAATATTCTCTCTGTCGCTCTTGTAAATAATATCTATCATATTTTAGGATCTTCAGGTAATGATTCTGAAATTGAAATATTTAGTTTTCCTCAACCATATACGACGCTGAACCCAATTGAAACAAGTTTAAAGCTGGAAAGATGTGATCATGCAAATCCTATTATCGATCCTCGCGCCCATCCAGAATGGGGAGCTATAGCCACTCTCAATCCCGCAGCATTTGAACTCGACGAAAAAGTTCATCTCTTGTATCGTGCGCAAGGTCCTTCATGGGTATCAGTTTTAGGGCACTGTACTTCTGATGATGGCATATCTTTTGAGCGGTCGACTGAACTTCCTGTATATGCGCCGTCAATTCATAAAGAAGGATATGCACTTCCACCATCTTGGAATACATCTCGCTTTGTTTCGGGACCTGCTGGCCCTTGGGGATCAGAAGGGTGTGAAGATCCTCGCGCAACAATTCTTGGTGACCGACTCTATGTTTTATACGCAGCATTTAACGGTTGGGAGCAAGCTCGTCTCGCGATGACATCCGTTGATATTGAAAGCATAAGAGACGGAACGTGGCAATGGAATTCGCCCGCCCTCTTGTCTCAGCGTCCAACTGTTTTTGGCACGGGAGTAAAATCGGGTGCGCTTTTCCCAGAAAAAATTAATGGTAAATACGTATTGATGTATCGCTACTGGCCAAATATTTGTATTGATTATTTAGACGAGCTTGATTTTTATAGTCCTCATCGTTGGGTACGTTGTCATCAAGAAATCAAAATTCGTCCTGCGTACTGGGATTCCGGGAAAATAGGCGCTGGCGCTCCTCCTATCAAAACAGAGGAAGGTTGGCTTCTCATTTATCAAGGTATGGGGGAACAAGATCAAAAATCAGAATATAAAATGGGCGCAATGCTTCTTGACCTAGAAGATCCTGGTAAGATTTTGTATCGATCTTCGTATCCAATACTTGTTCCTGATCGAGAATATGAAAACGTAGGAATTCGTCACGGTGTAGCATATCCTTGTGGAGCCGTTGTACGTGATGGTATGTTGTATGTCTATTACGGTGGAGCAGATAAATATGCCTGTGTTGCAACAACTCCACTTAATATATTTATTTCAGAGCTTAAGAAAGGGCAAATTATTAATCAGGAAAGACGTTTTCTTACGTTAGCTTAATTCGTATATGTTTGTTGTTCAACGTTCCTCTCATAATCCCAAAATTAGTCCTATCAATGAGCATCCGTGGGAGGCTCAGGCAACGTATAACTGGAGTCCTGTTTCAGATGGTGGCACGATTCATGCACTATATCGTGCACAGGCAAAAGTTGGAGTCCTGGGAGAGCCTGGCTTCTCAGCTTCTACTATCGGCTATGTTTCGAGTACAGACGGAGGAAAACATTTTGAAGGAAGGCGTCAGTTTATAGTTCCTGAATTTCCTTGGGAGCGCTACGGTTGTGAAGATCCGCGCATAACAAAGATTGATGACACGTACTACATTTTCTATACGGCACTCTCTCGTTTCCCATTTTCTTGGGAAGGAATTCGTGTTGCTTGTGCAACGACAAAAGATTTTGTTACGATCGACGAGCGTTTTGAAGTTACCCCTTTTAATGCAAAAGCAATGAGTCTTTTCCCAGAAAAAGTTAATGGGAAATACGCTATTATTGTAACAGTAAATACAGATCTTCCGCCTTCGCGCATGTCGATACGATATTTTGACTCTCTAGAAGATTTGAAAGACAAAAAAGCTTGGATGAATTGGTACAACGAACTCGATCAGTGGGCCATTGAAGATCCTGTGAGAAATAGAGAAGAGCATGCTGAAGTAGGTGCGCAGCCTATTTACACAAAAGAAGGGTGGCTTCTTGTGTACTCGCATATTCAGAAATATTTCACAGAGCAAAAAATCTTTGGTATAGAAGCATTGCTTTTAGATCACGATAATCCTCAGCACATTGTTGGACATACTCGTGGACCATTCATAGTACCCGAGAGAACATATGAAAAATATGGATATATGCCGAATATTGTTTTTCCGTCTGGCGCTCTCGTAAGGGGAGAAATGCTTGATGTATATTATGGTGCGACAGATATGACCTGCTGCACGGCTTCTGTGCACTTGCAAGACTTGATTGACGCAATGACTCCAACACGACGAGATTCCTACGTTGTGCGTTCGATTGGCAATCCAATTCTTCGTCCGATTCCAGAACATGAATGGGAAGGTAAACTCGTCTTCAATCCAGGCGCTCTCGATATCGATGGCGATGTACATATTATTTATCGTGCAATGTCAGCAGATAATACCTCATATTTGGGCTATGCTCGCTCACATGACGGAAAGCACATCGACGAACGTCATCCAACCCCCGCGTACTGGCCTCGCGAAGAATTTGAAATGAAGAAATCACATCCAACAGGAAATTCTGGCTGTGAAGATCCACGTCTCGTATTGATCGATGGCTTTATTTATCTCTCATATACAGCATATGACGGAGTGAATCCACCTCGTGTAGCAATTTCTAAAATTTTAAAAGAAGATTTTTTAGCAAAACACTGGGATGCGTGGTCAAAACCAATTCTTTTCACGCCACCTGGAGTTGATGACAAAGACACTTGTCTTTTCCCAGAGATGATAAAAGGTAAATATATGATCCTGCATCGAATACAAAATAGAATTTGTGGTGACTTTATAGATACTCTTGATTTTGGAAATGAACGCGTGACGCGCTGTATTGAAATGATCGGTCCTCGTCCAGGAATGTGGGATGGCGAGAAAGTAGGTATCGCAGGGCCTCCATTTAAAACAGATGCTGGATGGATACTTTTGTATCATGGCGTATCGTCGAAGTCAGTCTATCGAGTTGGTGCAGTACTTTTTGATCCACATAATCCAGAGCAGGTTATTGCTCGGACGACAAATCCAATTTTTGAACCACGAGAACCGTATGAACTGTATGGCGAGATTAAAAACGTTGTATTTCCGTGCGGACAAGTCGTTCGAGGGGACACACTTTATATTTATTACGGAGGAGCAGATACAGTTATAGGTGTTGCGACAGCTCGTATCTCACAAATACTTGAACATCTAACGCGTCATGAAAAAACTAAGATTGATGAATATTAAATTTATATGAAAGCAGTTATTATGGCAGGGGGATCGGGAACTCGTTTTTGGCCGCACAGTCGACATGCGAAACCAAAACAGCTCTTGCCTCTTTTTGGTGAGACGACAATGCTTGAAGCCACTGTTGACCGACTCATTCAAACAGGCATGATTGACGATCTCACTATAGTAACTCGTCGTGATTTACGCGATCAAATTCAAAATTTATTCTTTAAAAAAAATACACGAGATATTAGTCGGATAATCGTGGAGCCGAAAAAAAAGAATACAGCCCCGTGTATTGGCTTATCCGCACTGTATCTTTTACTCGAAGATCCTAATTCTGTGATGGCAATATTTCCGGCTGATCATCTGATCGGCGACAACGACAAATTTATTGAAAGTTTAAAAGATGCAGAAAAATTGGCACGTGAACATGAGGGAATCGTGACGATAGGAATTTCACCAACTTATCCCGCAACTGGATACGGTTATATAAATTACGGCGATGAAGCTCACGGCATGAGAGCATATGTCGTGAGAGGTTTTAAGGAAAAACCAGATCACGCTACTGCGGAACAATTTTTTAAAAGTGGAAATTATTTATGGAACTCTGGCATTTTCGTATGGAGTGTCGCGAAGTTTTTTGAAGAGCTACAGTTTCACATGCCGAAACTTTATTTGTCGCTTATGAAAATTCGTGAACGTATTGTTGCAGGAGAAGAGTATGATGATTTATGGAACGAGATCGAAGATCAGTCTATTGACTATGGCTTAATGGAGCGTGTGGAGAAAGCATATGTTGTAAGAGGCGAATTCGCGTGGAGTGATGTAGGCTCTTGGAAAGCAATATATGATCTTTCTAAAAAAAATGAAGATGAGAATGTTATATACGGAGATGGGATTGTAATTGATGGAACAAGGAATCTTATACGTAGTCAAGATGGACGCCTGATCACACTTTTTGGATTGTCGGATGTTGTCGTGGTCTCAACAGACGATGCAATTTTAGTTTGTGCTCGTGAAAAAGCAGAAGATGTAAAAAAGATAATTGACATATTAAACAAGTCTTCGCGCAATAGTTTCCTTTAAAAACTTGTGATACAATCGTGCCATATATGCGCGTATAGCTCAGTTGGTAGAGCGCGGAGCTTATACCTCCGTGGTCCCAGGTTCGAGCCCTGGTGCGCGCACACTCAAAAAAGAATTGAGATTTTTGATGCTTTTTTGGATGATTTTTGTTTTCGTTTGGTACGGTTTTAAAAAAGTACCATGAAAAACTTAACATCCCTTAGATTTCTTGATCGCAAAACAGAACGGCGCGCTTTCAGTTCGCTTGCTTCTCATTTTCTCACGCCTTGGGTTTTTCTAACTCATTTGTCAATCCTGATGTGTTCCGCACAACAGTACGTAGTTGAAAGTCTTGGCATTGATTTACCCGCTCCATTGTCACGTGTAATCTTTGAATCTTGGAACAATGAAAAAGGTTTATTTCTTCTCTTTGAAGATTCGCTTGACGAACAGATTGCATTCTTAAGCTTCGAGAACTATGAAACTCATTTTCTTGCTTCAGGTTGTAATGATCGGATTTATGATCTTACACTTTTTCACGGTATTCCTTACGCTGTTGGTTCGTTTAGTGAATGTGATGGAATTTCTGTTCTTGGGATTGCTCAGTTTAACGGTGTTGCGTGGTTGCCACTCTTTGATTGGGGTTTAGAAATGGGTGAAGCGCGCTGTCTTGTATCATTCAATGATACATCACTCTACGCTGGGGGGTCATTTCACTATGTTGGTGGCGATGCTCTTCAATATTTGGCTCGATATGATGGTGTTTTGTGGAGTGCTGTTGATGATATGTACGACTTTCAAGGTAATGTATTGGATTTTGAACAAACACGTCACGATTCACTTTCAAACAAGGACACACTTTTTGTTGTCCATATGTGGTTTGGTGACGCATACATTTCTCTTTTTGAGGATGGGAAATTGATTGAAACTTTTGTCATAGCGGAGAACATTGAATCAGTGTCTTCAACGTACTCATCTTTTGAAAGTAAGTTTTTTTGTGCAGTTAACAAATATGACCCCATGGGAGAAAGTGAACTTTCAAGCACTCTTATATCTGTGTCATTTGAAGTAGATGAGACTCATATTGACACAGTCATATCTCTACTTGGTGCTATGAACGAAATACATTCTCACGGACAGGATATTTTAGTTGGATGTTCAGTAAGAGAAAATCCTTACGACACGCTGCAGTTTTTTGCTCGCTATAACATGTCAACAGACTCATTTGTATTTATACAAATTTTTGACGGACCGATTTATGATTTTGAAAGCTGTGGTGATTCTATCTACGTGGCTGGTGCATTTTCAGAAAAACTTGCTCTTCTTTTTGAGGAGAACGAATCAATTGTTTCATCTATTGAGGATGTTCATACGGATGCTTTGTTTTCTGGGAATATATCAGAAAATAGCGAGACGTCAAATGCAATTCAGAGAAAGCAAAGACTGTGTGATTTTGAAATCATTCAGCAAGACTCATATCTCGAGATATTAAGAGGTAAAGAATTGCATGAGTTGGAAGTTTCTTTTTTTACGTTTGTAGGTCAGAGAATATATCATAACCAGACTCCAGTGAGTATATCTGTCACAAATTTATTTCAAGAGTTTACTGTGCATGATTTCTTTTTGACTGTAGCCGGGAAAGATTGCTATTCAGTATTTCAAAGGAGGTATCGCTGAGGGAATCTGAATAGGGAAATGATTTAATTAAGCCCGGATCGCGAACATGCGATCCGGGCTTTACTGATTTGCATCCATTACTTTCTAAAAAACAATAATTACTTTCTAAAAAAAATAATTACTTTCTAAACAGCTTCTTTATTCCAAATGAAGCGGATCTCCTAGATGTTTTAAATGTCGTGCAATCTCAGGATGGCTCATAAAATCAGGATCATGAATAAGCAATTCTCTGACAGACGTTCTAGCTGCTTCAACCATTTCTACGTTGCGTAAAGCTTCCATAGCTAAATCTGACAAACCCCATTGTTTTCGTCCAGCAAGATCTCCTGCACCACGCTCCATTAAATCCGCTTCAGCCAATTCAAAACCATTATTACTTTTAACGAGTGCTTGCAAGCGACGCTCTGTTTTCTCGGATTTAACGTCGGCAAAAAGATAACAAAACGGCTCATACGAACTACGAACAATGCGCCCACGCAACTGATGAAGCTGTGACAACCCAAAACGCTCAGCTCCTTCAATAATCATGCACGTGGCATTAGGAACATTTATACCAACTTCGACGACAGATGTTGAAACAAGAATATTCGTGCGTCCTTCTACAAAATCTTTCATAACTTTTTCTTTCTTCAATTTTGGTAATTTACTATGCAATGCATCGATCGTATAATCTGTAAAAAGAGAATCTTGTAATTCACGTAAAACTTCTTCCACAGAGGCAAGCTGGAGAGAATTTTCAAGAGTTGGATCTACAACGTCAATACGAGGACAGATAACATACACCTGACGACCCTGCTCAAGAAGGAGCCGTACATGATCATAGACACGTTTACGATCGGTGGGCAGTACAACTTCTGTCCTTGGAGGTTTCCTGCCTTTTGGTAGCTCGTTGAGAACAGAAAGATCAAGATCACCATAAATCGTCAACGCAAGTGTACGCGGGATAGGCGTGGCAGTCATTGAAAGGAGATGGGGAACTTTATTGTCTTTTCGTACCAGCATACCTCGTTGATTCGTTCCGAAGCGATGTTGCTCATCAATAATTACAAGACCAAGATTTTTAAATTCCATTGTTTTTTGAATGAGCGCATGTGTACCGACAACCATAGGAATTACTCCTTCTGCAATCCATTTTTTTGCCTGATTTTTTGAAATATCAGTTGAACGTTCACCATCGATTTTTGAAGGAAATTTTTTGCACGTTGAGCCTGTCATGAGAATGATAGGTAAAGGATGATCTTTAAAAAAAGAAATAAAATCTTCAAAAAGCTGAGTCGCGAGAACTTCTGTGGGGGCCATATATGCAACCTGCAAATTTCCAAAACTTTGATTCTTAGGTCGTGTTTTTGCAACCAGATATGCAACAGTTGCCGCAACAGCCGTTTTCCCAGAACCTACATCTCCTTCAAGTAACCGAGACATCGGGTTACCGCTACACATGTCATTCGTTATCGAGTCTATGGCCCTTTTTTGCGCACCCGTAAGAGAAAAAGGGAATTGCGATGTAAAACTCAGAATATCTTCCTCACGTGAAGGAATATTACAAGACTCATGTTTCAAAAAAAGGAGGCGCTCTTTTTGTTGATGAAGCTGAACAAAAAAAACTTCTTCAAATGCAAAACGTTTTCTTGCCGAAAGCGCATCATTTTTCTTTTTTGGCATATGTAGCCAAATGAGAGCAGTTGAAAGTGACGGTAGATGGTATCGCGTTCGAATGTATTCAGGGAGAGGATCTTCAAGCGTATCGAGCAAACCAGATCCCAAAATTTTTTTTATTGTATAAAAAATCCAGGTCGATGTGAGGCCTCTCGATTCACGATAGAGTGGATATCCTACATCACTTTCGGATTGTCCTCCAAAGAGCGAATCATGCACATCGATCGGAAGTTCGACGGTTTCCTCAATGCGAGGGTTCGTCATGAGAAAATGTGAATCTTTTTTTGATACGGCACCTACTAGTTTGACATTCATGTCATTTGCAAATTGTTTTGCAATGTAAGGTTGATGAAACCAGACGATCTCAATAGTGGATCCTTTGAGGTCAGTGAGCTTGGCCCTTGCCATAGGCATCTTTCCACGAAAAGATTTTTTCATCACAAGACCAGAAAGTTTTCCATAGATTGTGGCATGTCCATCTTCCAGGAGTTCATTTATCGTTCGCACGATACTTACATCGTTGTAACGAGACGGAAAAAAATACAAAAAATCACGCACTGTTTCGATGTGCAATTTTTTGAGACCTTCTTTTTGTTTTGGATTCAGTGGAACGACCGTTTGAATTGATGTCGTTAGCTCCATGTCATCTGTGAGATTTTTTGTCTTTCAAAAGTAAAATAAATTAAAGACAAAAAAACTTTTTAAATTCCTTTAATTTTATCCACAAGTTCGTCTAACGTGAACGATGCTTTTACAAGATAGTCATTAGCCCCGAGCCCTTTTCCACGTTTTATATCTTCTTCTTCTCCAAGATTTGAAAAGATAATAACTCTCGTTTTTCCAATCTCAGAATCTTTACGAATACGTTCAAGCACTTCAAAACCATCAATACCTGGCAAAAGCAGATCGAGAAGTACGACGTCTGGCTTGTTTAATTTTGCTGACTCAAGTCCTTCTTCACCATTTGCTGAAGTTAAAACAGTAAAACCTTCTTTTTGAAGTTTTGTTACTGCAAGCGACCGAAGAAAATCATCATCTTCAACGATTAGAATTTTTGTGTTTGCTGGATCCATATACTGTATAGCATTATATTACTTAATTTACAGATATATTATACACTAAATTTGTATTGTCCACACCTACACCGTGAAAAACTCATTTTTTTTGAAGATATGCGATCCAGTAATTTCTTTTATAGGGCTGATTTTTAAAAGTAGCATAATTTGTTTTTTTGATAAGTTCATTAATTTTGAAAAATTTTCCATATAATTCACAAAAATCTTCTCGTGAAAAGACTCGTTCAATAAGATTCATATCTGTGTTCATGTACGTGTCTTTTTCTTTCCCCGGATGCAATTTGAGCAAATTTTTGGCATGTCTATCGCCGTCCTTTGCGAGAATACGAACAAAAAAATGACCATCTGGAGAAAGAAGTCGAAAAGTCTCTTCAAGATAGATCATGCGCTCGTCTTCGTTGAGAGAATTCGAACACATAACATCGAGCATTAGACCAAAACTATTATCTATAAATGTCAATGATGCACCTATGTTTGCTACGTGATAATCTACAATATATCCTTTTTTGAGAGCTCGATTTCTTGCTATAGCTATTGCTCGGGAAGAAATATCAATACCTGTGGCATGGGCTCCAAGTTCTGCAAGATAGTTTGTATGTTTTCCCGTTCCACAACCCAGATCGAGAATATGGAGATTCTCTAGACTAATATTTTGCTCTCGTCTTAAATATTTTAGAAATTTTTTTACATCCTCGCGTGGTTCCTCACTGTCTTGAGTAAGCTGGGGGTTTTTATATTCATTTTCCCATGTGTTTTGTTGTGGCATGCGTATATAGGGTAATGTATGTAGAGTAATAACTTATATTTTGAGAATTTTAAATCGTATGAGACAATAAGCTATATGAAAAAAAGATACACTATAATCTTTTGGATTACAACAAGCATTATTTTTATAACTCAAGGAATCATGGAGTTTCTGATTCTTTTTAGTAAAAATCCCTCGACGGGTATTGTGGATCTCGGATATCCAGAATACTTCTTTTATATGCTTGTTATGTTCAAAATTTTAGGAGCATGCGCACTTATTATCCCTGTTATTTCAAATCGCTTAAAAGAATGGGCATATGCTGGTTTTGCCTTTGACTTCATTGCCGCATTTGTGAGTGTTGCCGTGGTTTATGGTTTTGGCGTTGGGCTCGTTACACCCGTTGTCGCTCTTGTGATTCTAGCTGCTTCATACGTGTCGTATCACAAGTTACTTCAGTTACGGCGTTAAGGAAAAATTCAGGTAGGAGTTCTTTACGAAAGGTGACGAAGCTAAAATAATTATGCCTGAATCAAACGTCAATTTAATTCAAGATAAATCAGACTATCAAAAAAAGATTTGGATAGCAGGGGGTATTATCGCACTGTTCGTAATACTCTTGCTTCTGTTTAAAGAGTTATTTAGTCTGGTGCTACTTGCATTAGCTGGTGCTTTATTTTCCATTTATTTTCATGGTTGCGCAGGTTTTTTTCAAAAGAAACTACACATATCTGCTGGGTGGAGTCTAGCTTTATCGATCGCGATTAATATTATATTACTTGTTGGCTTTTTTTGGTTTATTGGTGCACGTCTACAGCAACAGGTTGCAGTACTCACTGACACCCTACCACAAACAATCAACACTGCTGAGAGCTACCTGCAAAAAAGCGCCTTTGGAAGTGAGTTTTTGCAATATCTCTATTCTTCGGGCAGTTCTCAAAAAACATTGTCTATAGCAAAAAACTTTTTTTCCTCGAGTTTTGGAATTTTAAGTGATGTATACATAGTATTGCTTCTAGGTATTTTTTTTATTGCTAGCCCATTTACTTACAAAAGAGGATTTGTACATTTGCTCCCACCAAAAGCCAAAGACAAAGGTATAAGTCTCTTAAATGAAATACACATCGTTTTAAAAAATTGGATAAAAGGTGAGTTATTTGGGTTTTTACTCATCGCAATGCTTACTGGCATAGGTCTATGGGCATTGGGTATGCCACTTGTGCTGACACTCGCATTGACAGCTGGATTATTAAATTTCATCCCCAATTTTGGTCCGATTATCGCATTAATTCCGGCTGGTCTTATAGCCTTATCACAGGGCACAACTACTTTTATTCTAGTGTTCTGTCTGTACATTCTAATTCAATTGATACAAAGTGCAGTAACACAACCACTCATTCAAAAAAGAACGATCGACATACCTCCAGCGCTTATTATTTTTGGACAGATAGCTATGGGTTTGCTGGTGGGTTTTTGGGGGGTATTGCTTGCGACACCTCTTGTCGCGATAGCATTGACGACCGTAAATAGATTATATGTAGATAAACAATGACATAAAATTAGTCTGATTGTCAACTTGTTGTAAAAAACAAAAAAAACTGTGGGTTTCAGAAAACTCGCCCAGGGGCATGGGCGTATTTTTATTCGGCAATTCGGCAGTAAAGCTTAATGCCTGACCTAGCGTGCTGAAGCAGTGATGGCATTCTCTAACTTGTTGAATTCCACTACGGGATCACTAGCTTTCGTGACCATACTGCTGGCAACGAGCACATCACCTCCGTCTGCAATAGCTTGTTCTGGAGTATCGGAGCGCTTTTGTTGACCAAGTTCAGCACCTTCAAAGCGAGTGCCAGGGATAACGAATCGCATTCCTGACAATTGAGCTGATTTTTTGAGCATTCTGATCTCCATTGCAGAAGAGACAAATTGTTTCGCCCTGCCGAGTCCGCATTATTAGTTTTAATCATTTGGATTTTGCTCGAAATAGTTTCGAACTTTGTCCAGAACATACCGCCGAAAAAATGAAATCAGAATCAGAACCAAAAATATGGTCGGCGCGAAGCGCCATCTGTTCTGCATTCCCCAAAAAAATCCTTAATCTGAAAGGGTTCGCCACGCAGAGCGTGGCTCCTCGTTAGCCAATGCAACAATATGAATAATCACACCAAAAATTTTTTCATCTATACTCGTAAATCAACTGATACAGAAGATCGGCAAGTTAGAAG
>Ga0163155_10003853_pt1 | contig 15850 bp, 17 predicted proteins | sample OliLakLV19SP4G1_FD_148611 | JGI IMG/M metagenome (GOLD analysis project Ga0163155, IMG submission 148611) | Freshwater microbial mat bacterial communities from Lake Vanda, McMurdo Dry Valleys, Antarctica - Oligotrophic Lake LV.19.SP4.G1 | ecosystem: Environmental > Aquatic > Freshwater > Lake >... | reverse complement strand
GCGTCGATCCACGCCCCGACCCCCCGCGTCGTCTCAGGCTGAAATACCCCGATGTCGTGACACGCCTGCATGAGGTGCGCGCTTGCATGGGCACATATCTGGCTGTCCGACACCTTGTCGCCGCCGTAATGCCGCTCCCAGAACCCGCGCGGTGCCAGCATGTAAAGCGACTGCATCCGGCCCATAGACGTGGCTGACAGGGTGACGATCTGCCCGGCGCTGCGCGGAAAGAAGGAATAAAGGCCCCGATTGTGGCCAAGCGGTCGAATTGCAGACAGCGTGTCGTCAGGAGGGTCGAGCCTTTGCTCGTCATACTCAGGCGCAGGAATGTCAGGCGCGGGTGGGCTGTGAAACGCATCCCGTACAGCGTCCATGCCGTCGCTGCGGGCTATGTCATCCCAGTCCGTGCGCTTGTCCGGGTCGTCGTCTGGCACAAACGGCGCGATAACCTGCGCCCCACCGATTGCCGCCGCTGCCTGATTGGCCTTCTCGATTCCGGGATTCCACGCCGTTCCGTCCTGCCGATTATTCCACTGGTCGTTGTCCGCGCCAATGATGATCCGCGCCTGGGGGTATTTCTTGCGCATGGCCTGCGCAACCGGCTTGAGATTGCCAGCGTCAAATGCCGCCAGCGTGGGCCAGCCCGTTGCTGTGCGAATTGCCGCCGCCGTGGCAAACCCCTCGCATATCACGATCACGTCCTTGGCCTCGTCCTTTGTCGTGATGGGAAAATAGCTGCCATCCTTGGCAGCGCCCGTGATGAACCGCTTTGCCCCGTCGCCTGCAATAAATTGCAGCCCGACGATGCCGGTTGCCGCGTACATCGGCACCACCACAAGCCCCTGCCACACCCGCGCGCCGTGCATCCCGCACCCCTTGCGATCGAGGTAGGGCGTCGTGCCTGTCGCCGCTGCCCGCGCCCATATGCCCTTGGCCTTGTCAGCCGCCGCGCGCGACAACCGCAGCGTCTCTGCATCCCGCAACAGCTTGGCCTCTGCCTGCCGCTGCTTCCATGCCGCGCGCTCCTCCGGGTCGGCCTTGCGGCTGGCCTTGCTGTGCCAGGCGTGCGCCACACCTTCGCGGAAAGACATCGCCCAGCCGACCGCAAAACCGTCGCCTTCGACCTTTAGCTGATAGCTGCCGTTGCGCACCTTGGGCTTGTCGTCCTGAAGCCGATACCGCCTGCGCTTGTCGTCCGCGACGATCTCACCGGGGTCGGCCGGCGCGATCTGCATGGCGCGCATGTGGTCGATGAAGTCGGCCACTGGGTCACTCATTCAAACCCCCATTTTGCCATGAAGGCTGCTTGATCGGCCAGCGCACCTTGGTGGGTTAAACAGGTCGTTCTTTCGACCGTAGCCCCATTTACGAAGGCCGCAAACGTCCACCATCCTCGCTTGTTGATGGACAGGCTCATGATGAACTGCTTGATCACGGGCCTCTCAGATGGTACATTTTGGCAAGTCATGGGCGACCTCATATCGCTGGTGATAGGGCGCGGTCGAGGTTGCCAGACCTCCCGCGCCCGCCAAACCTTGCCCCGACCGCCGCCAAAGTCAAGCGTGCAAAATTCCTGCACGGTTTTGCACGGGCAACGTGCGGATTTTGCGCGCTGGCCGGTTTTTGACCCAATCGCGTTAGAAATAACGCCATAGCTAACACACATTTTGTAATAAAGTCAGTGACTTAACAACCTAACGCCCATATATGGCAACACCCTATATGTCTAGGATTGTAACTTTTCCGTCTCCGCCTTATGCGCGCATATGATACGTACTACTACTACTACTACTTTTATAAAATAAGTTAGTTAGAGAGAGGGGGGGGCTGTTCCCGCTGACAGATCAAAGCCCTAACGGCTAACCGACCCCCCTGTTATCCCGCGTTAGGGCAAAAAAATGCGTTAGGTGATTGACTTGTGCCCACGGTGGTGCGCACACTAACCCCAGCGCGGCTAGGGGGATACCCTGACAAGCCGGTAACTCCCCCGGCCCGCCGCGCGACACACCCAGGGATAGCGAGTGGAGCCCGCACAATGAACTGCCGCCAGTGCAACGCTGATATATCGGGGAAACGGAAAGGCGCGAAATGGTGTTCGCGCAAGTGCCATTCGGCTGCATGGCGCGCCGCCGACCCTGTAGCCGCTGCGGCGTATCAGCGCCAATGGCGCGCCGCCAACCACTTGGAGGCCGATCGGGAGTATCAGCGCAACTGGCGCGCCGCCAACCGGGATGCCATCTTGGCGCGGCGGCGGGCATCACGCGACGCCAAAGCCGCACTGGAGTTGGCGCAATGATGCCCAACGAGCGCGATCTTGAGCGGCTGATGATGGCGGATAGCCAACATATCGAGACCGCCAATCGCAGGGCCGCGATAACCGGCGCGGATTGCGGGCCAAGGTACTCCATGACTGGCAGCCAATTCCAGGCCCGCCTGCGCCAGGTACCGGATATGCCGGTAATCGCCGTGAATGACACCGAGCCCAAGGCGCGTCCGGCCATGGCCGCCGTCGCCGCTGCTGTCGCCGCACACTGCAAAATCCCTGTCGCTGAAATCATGGGAATGGGCCGGTCCGGCCCGGTTTCACAGGCAAGACAGATCGTGATGTTTTTGTGCCACGGCCATTTGCGCAAGACGCTAGCCGAGGTCGGCCGGTTCATGAAGCGCGACCACAATACGGTCTGGTACGGGTGCGGGCTTGTGGCCAAGCGCGTCGCCAGCAACCCTGAATTTGGCGACACACTGGACGGGATCATGGCTGCGCTGGGTGCCGGGGAAAAATAATGCGCACCGCGGTGCGATTTCCCTTGCATGGCGTGCCGCGTAACGCTATGTTTATACCAAGGGCGGCGATGGTCGCAGCCCACGGGAGAGACAAGATGACACGCTACACCGCGACTGAAACATCCAAAGCCGCCGCCGCTCTCGCTGCCTTCGACGCTGCATGTGCTAAATACCATGCAAACACTGATGCTCGCGGCGCATGGGGCGCATATATGGCAGCAGCCGCAGAAGCTGCCCTGTACCCCGACGCACAAAGGGCACAAGCCGCCGCACGGCAAGCCGACTTCGTGGCGCGGGCAGCGGCTCTGTGATGGACAAGCACAGCCAAGAAGCCAGGGCCGCGCGGGATAAAATCCAGCAGCTTTACAGACAAATAGCATATGCGGCTCGCGGAATGGAAAATCGCCGCCGTCACGATGCGCACCAAGGTCGGCTTTACAATTACACCGAGCCGTATGATCGAGCGGTCGTGGCTTGGCGTAAAGCAAGCGACGAATACCACATGGCGACGGGGCAGATCACGTGACCCTCACCCGCCCGCGCAAGGCCCGGCTGCTGGAAGGCGCTGGGCTACGGTATGTCGGCGCATGGCTGCCCCAGAAGGTGGCCGCCGATCTTGCACCGGCTATAGCGGAGGGGGATGCCATGGTGGCCGAGGTGCTGGCAAAGGTCGGGGGAAAGAGGAGAAATGACATGACGCCCGACCCAGAACCGAGCGGATCAACCCGGACGAATGGGGGGGTATGACAACCGTGCCCCGATGTGATACAAGCCGGCCATGAACGATATTGAAACTTTGAAAATCGGTGCGGGCAAACCCGGCCCAGGGCGCGGCAAAGGCACACTGAACAAGACCAACGCGCTGCTCAAAGACGCAATATTGCAAGCCGCTAGCATTGCAGGCGGTAAGGACGGGATCGTTGGGTATCTCGCGATTCAGGCCGTGCTTAACCCCGGCCCGTTCATGGCGCTGCTGGGCAAGGTGCTGCCAATGCAGATCGACGGCCACCTTGGTCTCACCGTCATCATCGCCAAAGACGATGTTGGCCTTTAGTCTCACCCCGCGACAGGCTGAGGTCCGCGATCTATACAAGGGACCGGCCAAGTATCTGCTGACCTATGGCGGATCGCGGTCGGGCAAGACGTTCCTGGCCTGTTATGCGATCATGGTCCGCGCGCTTAAGGCCCCCAAGTCGCGGCACGTCATCTTTCGGCGGCACGGCGTGACGGTCAAGCAGGCCATCGGCAAGGATACCATGCCTAAGGTGGTCGAGTTGGCATTCCCCGGCGTGGCGCTGCGATGGCACGATCAGGACGGATATTTCAGTCTGCCGAACGGGTCGGAGATCTGGCTTGCGGGGCTGGACGATAAGGAACGGGTTGACAAGGTTCTAGGCCGCGAGTTCGCCACGCTGTACTTCAACGAGGCGTCGGAAATCCCGCACGCCTCATTCGTGGTGGCCACAACGCGCCTCGCCCAGGTTGCCAAGATGGTGAACGGGGATCCGTTGGCCCTGAAATGCTATGTAGACCTCAACCCGACTACGGCGGCGCATTGGACCTATCAGATGTGGGTGAGCGGGCTTCGACCGGACGGCAAGACGCGGCTGCCAGATCATGCGACCAGCTACGCCTATGCGACCGTCAATCCCGCCGACAATCAGGACAACCTGTCGCCGGACTATCTGCGCGACCTTGCCAACCTGCCGGAACGTGCCCGCCGCCGGTTTTTCGACGGGGTTTACACCAGCGACGATGACAACGCACTTTGGCGGCGCAGCTACATCACGGTTGACGCGCCCCCGATCATGAAGCGGATCATCGTGGCAATCGACCCGGCCATATCCAATGAGGTAGGCAGCGATGAAACCGGCATTATCGTCGCGGGGATTGGCGGCGACGGGCGCGGCTGGGTGCTGGCAGATGAGAGCGGCAAGTTCCGGCCGGAAGAATGGGGTCGCCGGGTTGTGTCGCTGTACGACACATGGGCGGCAGACGCTATCGTGGCTGAGGTCAATCAGGGCGGCGATATGGTGGCGTCGGTCATCAGGGCCGCTGCCAAGGGCCGGGCCCTACCAATCAGGCAGGTTCACGCCACGCGGGCCAAGCACGTCAGGGCAGAGCCTATTGCGGCGCTGTACGAGTTGGGCAAGGTTCGTCACGCAGACGAGTTCCCGCAACTGGTCGACCAGCTTTGCAGCTTCACGTCCACATTTGACCGCAAGACCTCGGGCTATTCCCCTGACCGCGTTGATGCCTTGGTTTGGGGCTTCACCGATCTTTTCCCGACCATAACGCGGGCACCGCAGCGGGAACCGGCGATCCACATGCCGATCAACAGCCCCTTCGCGCGGCGGTAAAACCGAAGGGTCTTGCCCGTGATCGGGAAAACCTATATATGCTTGCGCATCTGGAGGGGCACAGTGGCGCGACCGACAAAGGATCAACGGCTGGCCGAAGTTCACGCCACGGCATTGGCGCGGTTCAACACGGTCGAAAGCACCGGGCGGGATCAGCGTCACGAGTGCTTGCAGGACCGCCGGTTCTACTCTCTGAGCGGTGCGCAATGGGAGGGTGACTATCTGGACGCTTTCCAGAACAGGCCCCGGATCGAGGTGAACAAGATTCACCTGTCGGTCATGCGGATCATCAACGAATACCGAAACAACCGGATTAGCGTGGACTTTGTGTCCGCCGATGGCACGCCAGACGACGCGCTGTCCGACCTGTGCGACGGGCTTTACCGGGCGGATGAACAGCGCAGCAATGCCCAGGAAGCCTACGACAACGCATTCGAGGAAGCCGTCGGTGGCGGCTTTGGCGCATGGAGGCTGAGGGCTGAATACGAAGACGAATATGACGACGATAACGATTATCAGCGCATTTGTATTGAGCCAATCTTTGACGCGGATTCGTCGGTCTACTTTGACCTTGGGGCCAAGCGGCAAGACAAGGCCGATGCCAAGTTCTGCTTTGTCCTGACCAGTTACGATCCTGAGCAATACACCGAGGAATACGGCGACAGCCCGACAACGTGGCCGAAGGACGTTACCAGATCGCAATTCGACTGGGCAACGCCGGACGTTGTTTACGTGGCCGAATACTATGTGGTCGAAGATACGCGCGAGAAGGTTTTCACCTATCGCACGCTTCTGGGCGATGAGGAAAAGCACACCGAAACCGAATTGGAAGACGATCCAGATTTGGCGGCGCGGCTAAATGCTATCGGGACGCGGAAGACGGGCGAGAAGTCTGTCAAGCGCCGCGCGGTGCATAAATACCTCATGTCGGGCGGTGGAGTGCTGGAAGATTGCGGCCACCTTGCGGGCCGTAACATCCCGATCATCCCGGTTTACGGCAAGCGGTGGTTTATCGACAACATTGAGCGGTATATGGGGCATGTCCGCTTGGCCAAGGATGCGCAGCGGCTGAAAAACATGCAGCTATCCAAGCTGGCTGAAATGGCTTCGATGTCTGTTACCGAAAAGCCGATATTTACGCCGGAGCAAGTGCAGGGCGTCGAGTCATATTGGCAGGACGACAACCTGCAAAACTATCCCTATTTGGTGGTCAATCCGATTATCGGTGTTGATGGGCAGGCTGTAGCACAAGGGCCTTTGGGCTTCACCAAGCCGCCTGCTATTGCCCCGGCAACGGCGGCACTGTTGCAAATAGCAGAGCAGGACATGCAGGACATTCTGGGCAATCAGGCCCAGGGTGAGGAGATGTCCACGCAAATGTCTGGCAAGGCGGTGGAACTGGTTCAGAACCGGCTGGACATGCAGTCCTTCATCTATATGTCGAATTTGTCCAAAGCGATGCGGCGTTGCGGCGAAGTTTGGCTTGGTATGGCAAAGGAATTGATGGTCGAGAAGGGCCGCCGGATGAAGTCGCTCGGGGAACAAGGCGAGACGGAAACCGCCGTCCTTATGACCCCGATGCAGGACGCCGAAACTGGCGCGATGGGATACGCAAACGACCTGTCGCGGGCCAATCTGGATGTCGTGGTTGATGTCGGGCCGTCCAGCCAGTCACGCCGGTCGGCCACGGTTCGCGCGCTGACGGGCATGATGCAGATCGCTCAAGACCCGGAGACATTGCAGGTTTTGAGCGCGGTTTCGTTGATGAATATGGAGGGTGAGGGCTTGGCGGAAGTGCGCAAGTGGTATCGGCGCAAGCTGGTAACGATGGGCGTCATGGACCCGACAAAGGACGAGGAAGCCGAAATGGCGGCGGCGCAGCAAGGGCAGCAGCCCAATCCGCAGGCGCTGTTGCTTGAAGCGGCGGCCAAGGAGGCCGAGGCCAAGGCAATCCACGCTGAGGCTCAAGCGGGCCTTGCAGTGGCGCGGACAGAGCAGGCAAAGGCCGACACGGCGGCAACGCTGGCAGGCATTAGCCGAGAAGATCAGGCGCAGGCGGTTGCCACGGCGCAGGCGATTGCGAAGGCAATCAGTGAGCGGGCCATCCCGGCAACAGGGATGAGGATAGGGTGAAAGACATGGCAGACTTTGACGATGATGAGACGGAGATTGAGGAACTGGAACCGGATGAGGTCGAGGTTGGGGGGGAAGAAGAAACCCCGGAACTTGAGGCCGATGAAGGTGAAGGCGACGAGGTAACTGTCAGCATCGGGGACGCCCCGCCAGCGGACCAGGAACATCGGCCCGCTCCTTTTTGGGTGAAGGAGATGCGGAAACGAAACAAAGAGTTGTCCCGCAGGAACGTGGAACTGGAACGGGAGCATGGCGCGAAGGTCGCGGCAGCCGTCATCAGGGACGCGGGACCAAAGCCGACTTTGGCGGCTACCAATTACGATCAGGCGAAGTATGAGGCTGATATGCTGGCGTGGTCGGGGCGCAAGATTGCGGCTGACCAGACGGTGGCGCGTGAAGCCGAGGTTCAGAAGCAACAGGGCGAACAATGGCAGGGGCGGCTAGATAGCTATGCCAGCGCCAAAGCTTCGCTGAAGGTTTCGGACTACGACGACGCCGAAGATGTGGTGCGCGGGATTCTGTCAGCGACAGAACAAGGCATCATTTTGCACGCGGCGGAACACCCTGCATTGCTGGTCTACGCTCTTGGCAAGAATCCTGCAAAAGCGCGGGAACTGGCTGCGATCAATGACCCTGTGCGGTTTGCGGCGGCAATAGGCCGGATCGAAAAGGAACTGAAGGTCACACCCATGGCGAAAAAACCCAATCCCGAGAAACCCGTCACCGGCACCGGCAAAGCGACCGGCCTGAGTGACAAGCGCCTTGATCAGTTGCATGATACAGCGAAAGCTACGGGGGATTACACCTCCTATCTCGCGGCAAAGCGCAAGGCCCAGAAGTAAGGACTTGAACTATGACTGCCTCTCTTAAGACTCTCGACATCATGTTCGAGAACTTTGTCGAGGAATATGACGCAATGTGCGTCCTTTCCAAAATGGTCGACAAGGAAACCATCGACCCGCAACGCTCCGAGCGTGGCAATGACGTGCTGTATGTCCGGCAGAACTTCCAGGCAACGACTGTTGCTGGGCACGACATTTCCGCCGAATCCGACATGACTGTTATCAGCCGTGCCGTTCCGCTTGTCTTTTCGTCTCCCCAGAACGTCCGGTATTCGATGACTTCGCGTGAAATGCGCGACGAACTGGTGATGGAAAAGCAAGGCAAGGCGGCGGCGCAACGGCTTGCGGCGGTTGTCGATACCACGCTTTACAATCGCGCCGTGGACCGGGCTACCATTGCCGTTGTGGCGGCTGGTGCCTTTACGTGGAATCTTGGCCAATCGGCGGAGACTGCGTTTATCCAGCGCGGGATCGTGGCAAGCCAAGGTCGGATGCTTCTGAACGCGACGGACTATCAGGCGGTGGCCGCCGACCTTGGCGGCAAGGCCTATATGGCCGACTGGTCAAAGGATGCTTATGAACGCAGCCGCGTTCCGGGCATCGGAGGTTTCGACACGTATCGCACCGACAACCTGCGATCCGTTGCTGTGCGGGGGACTGTCACCGGCACTACGGTAAACGGTGCGCAGTCGTTTACGCCGGTTGGCCGTGACGCAAACGGCGTGCCGGTGGATAACCGGCAGATGACCCTGACCGTGGCGGGCGCGAACGTTGCCAACATCAAAGCTGGCGACATTTTCACCATCGGCACGGCGGGTTCTGCCAACGCGGTTGACGCGGTTCACATGGTCACGAAGGAAGACACGAATGTCTTGCAGACGTTCCGTGTTCTGGCCGTGGCGTCGTCTGGCGTAACGCTGACCATCACGCCAGCTATCGTGGCAACGGGGCCGTATCAGAACGTGAGCGTGAGTGCGGGTGACTCCGCAGCGGTTACTTTTATCAATGCCTCAACCCGACCGGCCAACCTGTTCTTCACTGGCGACTCGATCCAGTTGAAGTACTCGCGCCTGCACTTCCCGACCGATCAGGGGCCGAAGGTGATGACCGCCACGACCGAGAACGGGGCACCGCTTACCATGTCCTACTCGTTCAACCACATGACCGCGACGACGCAATTCCGGTTCCACACCTACTTTGCTGCGGAAGCGGTTGACCCAGAGAAGATCGGCATCATTCTCGCGAACCAGTCGTAAACAACTGCGGCCCCGGTTCAGATCGGGGCCGCTTCACTTGGCGAGGTGCTGGCATGGGTTGGACAAAGCGCGAACTGGTGAACGCGGCCTTTTCCGAAATCGGGTTGGCCGAATACGCTTTCGACGTGCAGCCGGAACAGTTGCAGGACGCGGTTCGCCGCCTGAATAGCATGATAGGGGTATGGGACGGGCGCGGCATTCGCTTGGGCTGGCCGTTGCCGTCGGATCCTTCTGGCGGCGATCTTGATGACGACAGCAACCTGCCATCGTGGGCGGTCGAAGCTGTTTATCTGAATTTGGCGGTGCGCATTGCGCCGGGCTACGGCAAGGCCGTGGCGATGGAAACCAAGGCCAGCGCAATGTCTGCTTTTAACGCGGTGCTGCTGAACCTGCGGCCTATCCCGCAAATGCGACCGGACGTGATGTCCATTCCGAGCGGTGCCGGGTTCAGGGAACGGCGGCGCATTACACTGCATGAACAACCTGACCCGATCAACACGGGCAGCGATGGGGAGTTGAGCCTATGACGACGATCAACCGGCTGACTTCGGTTTCTGCCGTAACGGCGGGCGACCTGGTGCCGATCTGGGATCAGGACGGCGGCGGAACGCGCGGGGCGGCCATGTCCGTCATCGCGGCGTATCTGCAAGGGGCAGAGGCGGTCGGCGTCCCGGCCTTCACCATGCAATACGCAACGCCTGGAGCGACGGGGTTTACCGTCGCCATCACGGGCGGGCAAAAGTGGGTTTGGCTGATCCTGACGCCATTGGCCGGTTACGCGGCGGGCACTATCACGCTGCCCGCAGGGCCGTTGGATCAGCAGGAAATGCTGGTGGCTTGCACACAGGTTGTCACAACACTTACGCTGGCGGGCGGCACGGTTGTCGGGGCCCCGACGACGTTGGCGGGCGGTGCGTTCTTCCGGATGAAGTTCAACGGACTGATGAACGCATGGTATCGGGTGGGATGAGTGCGCATTCCGCTTCTTTCAGGCATCTATGTTGACCAAGGCCCGGACTTTCGGTCGGCCTATCCGGTCAACATGGTTCCGGTCCCCAAGGTTTCGGGCATTGCCGAGGGATACCTTCGCCCAGCGGAAGGCATCGTTTCGAGCGGGACGCATCCCGGCGAAATGAGGGGCGGCGCGGAATGGAAGGGCGTTCTTTACCGCGTGATGGGTGCTGAATTTGTGTCAATTGACGTGAATGGCAATGTGGTTGTCATCGGCTCGATAGGCGGCACTGGCCGGGTGAGAATGTCCTATGGTTTCGAGTATTTGTCGATTGCCAGCGCGGGGCAGCTTTGGCTTTACAACGGCACTACGCTGGCGCGGATAACGGACCCCGATCTTGGGGTTTGCGTCGATGCCATATGGGCTGACGGCTATTATGTATCGACAGACGGCGAGTTCATTGTCGTGACCGAGTTAAATGACCCTTTCGCAGTTGATCCGCTTAAGTATGGGTCGGCAGAGTCGGACCCTGACCCGATCATTGCATTGCACCGGATCAGAAACGAGGTCTACGCACTGAACCGCAACACTATTGAGGTTTTCAGTAATACCGGAGGCACGGGCTTTCCGTTTGAACGCATACCGGGGGCACAGATCGAAAAGGGCGCGGTTGGCACCCATGCCGCTTGCGTTTTTATGGGCACGCTGGCTTTCATCGGTTCGGGGTATAATGAAGCGCCGTCCGTTTATATAGCGGGCAACGGAACGGCGCAAAAGATTGCCACGCGCGAGATTGACGTTGTACTTGCCGGTTACACCGAAGAACAACTGGCTCAAGCTGTGGTGGCTGGCATGGTGTCATCTGGGCATGAACGCCTTGTGGTGATGCTGCCAAACAAGACGCTGGTTTATGACGCTGCGGCATCGTCGGCGCTGGAACAGCCGGTTTGGTATTGTCTAAGCACGTCACTTAACGGCGCTGCGGCATGGTCGGGGTTCGACCTGATCTGGTGCTATAATCGGTGGAATGTCGGGCGGGTCGGAACCGGGCAGTTTGGCTACCTGACGGATGATATCAGCACGCACTGGGGCGATACGATCGGGTGGGAAATCACAACGCCGATTGTTTACAATGACGGGCGCGGGATGATTATCCACGATCTTGAGCTGGTGGCATTGACCGGGCAAGGCGGGCCAAACCCGCTGGTTTCGACAAGCTACAGCGTGGACGGCGTAACCTGGTCGCAGCCGAAATGGGTATCCGCTGGCAAGCCGGGGCAGCGCACCAATCGCATTCTGTGGCTGCAACAGGGTTCTGTGCGGCATTGGCGCATCCAGCGGTTCCGGGGCACCAGTGACACGCACATATCCCCGATCCGGCTGGAGGCGCGGGTGGAACCGCTGGCCTTCTGATGGCTGATCCTAGCCCACTGAGCCGGGCGCAGATCGCGGCATTCGTCGGCAATGACCCGGACGCGATCCGGACTATCGAACGGCTGTTTACGGTTGCGGGAACGCTAACCCCGGACGTGGTGCAGGGCGTGTTGCAAGGGAGGGTTAACGCCGAGGCTGTGGCGGCTGATCTGGCGGCACAGGCGGCCGCTCTGGGCATCCTGCGGTCAGAGGTCGAAGCCTTGGCCCTTGGCGTGCAACCGCCGCCTGGTGAAGCCCCAGCGCGGCGTCTGGGGCAGTTTGCAAGCGGCGTGACGCAGACGGCGGCAGTCATCAACACCGCTTATGCCGTGGCGCTGGACGTTGCCAGCATCGCGGCGGGCGTTCGTGTGGTGTCGGGTTCGCGGTTGACCCCAAACGGGCCGGGCCGGTTTCGACTCGTGGCGCGGCTGAACGCCACCAAGTCCAACGCCGGGACTGCCGATCTTTCGGCATGGGTGGCCATAAACGGCACGGCGGTAGCGTCGTCAGGGGTGGTGGTGCAAGTGGCTGGCGCGGGCGCACGGGCGCAGATCGTGCTGGATCGCGTGGTGTCGCTGGGGGTGTCCGACTATGCTGAGGTGATGTGGTCGGTTGCTGACGTGAATATCAGCCTCACTTTCATTGCGGCTGTGGCCCCCGTTCCTGCCATTGCGTCGGCGGCTGTGATAATGGAAGGCTCAACAGGAGAAATATTATGAGTGTCATCACGCGGGTTCTGGTCCCTGCAAAGCAACTGGAATCTATCCAAACATCGCAATACACGGCGACTGCCGTTCGCGCCATTATCGACAAGGCGACCTTGACTAACGCGTCGGTGGCCAACGTAACTGTTTCTGTGAACCTGGTGACATTGGCGGGCGCGGCGGCGGCGGCCAACCTGATGATCCAGACGCGGACCTTGTTTCCCGGCGAAACGTGGAACTGCCCTGAACTGGTGGGGCATGTTCTGGAAGCGGGCGGGTTTATCTCGACACTGGCATCGGCGGCAACGTCGATCACGTTCCGGGTCTCGGGGCGTGAGGTGACGTGATGCGGGTTATTGCCAGAGGGGATGATCTGTGCAATGGTGCGCGTGTCGAGATCAGCGCCACCGGCAGCGACGTTCCGGAGCAGCAAATGCGGCAATCCCTGCATGACAATCTGACGGATATTGGGCTTCCCGTCGAGGCGGTTCAATGGCTGTTGTCACTCTGGGATGTGACACAGGTTTTTGACGATGTTGCGGACGGCGATCCTGTGTCGCGTCCTGACCTGTATCGGTGCATCTTTGCGGCGCTGGTTGCTTTGCCGGGCAATCCGTTTTTTCTGGCCAATGCCGGGGCGCTTTTGCCTGTGGTGACGACGGCGCTTCACAAGTGGATCGCGGCTAACGATGTGGAGGCGGCAGGCCAAAGGGGGCCGGTGTCTTTCGTCTGGCGGGCCGGGTATTACGATGTCGTTATGGTTGTTGTGCATTTGTGTCTGGGCTTTGACCGGGCATCACTGTTGGCCGTTCGGGTCATGGGCCTTTATGGCGAGAAGTGCGTTGATTATGTGATGGAGGCCGAACATGCCTAACCCGATTTTGGGCATGATGGGGGCTTCGATAGGCGGGAGCTTGTTGCAAGGCGGCATACAGGCGCGCGCGGCTGGGAGAGCATCGGATGCGCAGGTTCAAAGCACCCGCTTGGGGATCCAAGAACAGCGCCGGCAGTTCGATGCAATCCGCTCGCTTATGGCCCCATTTATCCAGACAGGCAACCGCGCTACCACGGCGCAGGGCAACCTGATCGGCTTGAACGGCAACCCGGCGCAAGCCTCGGCGATTGCTGGCATTCAGGCCGGTCCTGAATACACGTCGATGATTGCGGCTGGCGAGAACGCCATACTGCAAAACGCGTCGGCGACGGGCGGGCTGCGCGGCGGAAACACCCAGGATGCGTTGTCAAGGTTTCGGCCCGAGGTGCTGTCATCGCTGATCAACAACCAGTTTGGCCGGCTTGGCGGCCTGTCGCAAATGGGTCAGGCTTCGGCAGCAGGTCAGGCGGCGGCGGGGCAGAACATGGCGGGCAACGTCAGCCAGCTTTTCGCCCAGCGCGGCGCGGCACAGGCCGGGGGGTTCCTTGCGGCAGGGCAGGGGTGGGGCAACGCCATTGGCAATGCGGCTGGTGCTATCGGTTATGGGGCTGGGGCGTTTGCTACGCCGCCCGGATCGCCGGGAGGTCTGCCCGCCGGGGCGACCATGCTGGGAAGGTGGGGATTTTAGATGGGGCCCCTTGATTACAGCATGGACGTTCTTAGCCCGTTTCAGGCGGCTTTGACGGGTTTTGGCGCGGCGTTCGATCAAGGGCGCGGTCGGCACGACATGCTGATGAATCAGGAGGCGGGGGTACGTCAGCAAGAGCAGTTGGGCTTGCAGGCGCAAGCGCAGGCGGCGCAGCAGGATCAATTCGGGCAGGACTTGGCGTTTCGGCAACAGCAATTCGGACTGCAACAGCAGCAGTTCGAGGCGCAGCAGGCGCAAGTTGCGGCGGAAGAGGCCGCGCAGGCGCGGGGGCAGGCGGCGTTCCAGAGGTTGATTTCACTTGGGGCCGACGCGACAATACAAGACTATCAGATGGCCATGTCGGAAAACCCGGAACTGGCAGGGCAGTTGCAGCAAAGCTATGAAATGATGGCCCCGGATCGGCAGGAGGCCGAGAAGATCCAAGCGGCGCAACTTTTGTCGGCATTGCAGACCGATCCGGCTATTGCGCGCCAGATCATTGCGGATAGGATCGTGGCGGCGGAAGCAATTGGGGATGCGCAGGCTGCCGCGACGATGAAGTCCTTCGAGATGATGATGGACGCACCCGGCGGGGAACAACTGGTCGGCGCGCTGGTCGGAACGTCGCTTGCTGCCATTATGGGGCAGGATGAGTTCAACGCGATGGGGCAGTCTTTGGGGTGGCAGGCCGCGCCTGAGCCTGAGATGACAAATTCGACGCAGGCAATGATTGAGCAGGCGGAATTGCAGGGGATCAGACAGGGCACGCCGGAAATGGCGGCTTACATTGCGCAGCAAACCGCGCCAAGCGGGATGACTATCACGACCAATCCTGACGGCACAATGAGCATGACCCAAGGCCCCGGTGCCGCGCGGCCAATATCGGAGATGCAGTCCAGACTTCAACTTTTCGGGTCGGTGATGACAGCCACGGCCCCGGTGTTGTTGGAGTTTGAGAAGATATATGACCCAGCCAATGCGCCTGATGCTATTGCCAGGGCTTTTGGGACTGTTGGAAATTACTTTCGATCCTCAACGGGGCAGCAATACACGGCGACGGCAAGTGCCTGGGCCGAAGGTGCGTTGCGCTTGCAAACCGGGGCGGCGGCCACTGCGCCAGAAATTGAAAGGATCGTTGCGACCTATTTTGCCCGTGCGGGCGATACAGCAGAAACCGTTGCAACAAAACGCACGCTGAGGGCGCTTTACGAACAAGCGTTGATCCGGGCATCTGGCGGCACATTTGAATCCGGCCAGACAGACATGCCGCCGGACCCGATGGCGTTTGCAGAAGAACAGCAGGCGGAAACCCCTGCGGTATCCGCTACCCCGCCAGATTTCAGCACAATGACAATCACGCAGGTATTGGCGGCGATACCAAACGATAGTTGGTCTGTGGCGGATAAGCAGAAATGGCTTGAAGCATACGACCGGCTGATGGCCGCTGAAACTTCTGCCGGGGGAGGCGACTAGATGACGGAAGCCGAACTTCGGTTGAGGGCTGCCGCTGCCGCCACCGCGATAAGGATCCGTTCATCGCTGGCAACGCCCCCCGCCTTGCCACAACCCAGCGGGCAGCTTTCAACAGCTGGCCCCGGCCCTACAGGATACATCGACCCGGCGCTTTACGAAATGGGCGCTATCGGCAGGCGGATACAGCCGGACATCATGCAACCGGGACCGCAACAGGAAGCGTTCCAGATCGGTGACAGATGGTATCCGGCGGGAACAACGCCGGAAATGGCCGCACGGGTGCCACCTGAAATGTTTTACAACCCGCAGTCCGGACAGTGGATCGACTTGGCGGCACAGGCGGCGGCGCGGGACCGTGGCGCGGGTGATGC
>Ga0163155_10003841_pt1 | contig 15883 bp, 17 predicted proteins | sample OliLakLV19SP4G1_FD_148611 | JGI IMG/M metagenome (GOLD analysis project Ga0163155, IMG submission 148611) | Freshwater microbial mat bacterial communities from Lake Vanda, McMurdo Dry Valleys, Antarctica - Oligotrophic Lake LV.19.SP4.G1 | ecosystem: Environmental > Aquatic > Freshwater > Lake >... | reverse complement strand
GATCTCGACGCGGTGGCCACCGTCCGCAAGCGGGCGCGCTTCGCAGGCGTAGATCAGCCCGAGGTCCACCACGTTGACCGGGATCTCCGGATCGAACACGGTCTTGAGCTTCTCGATCACCTTCTCCAGACTAAAGGGCCCCGCTTCCACTGATGCTTCTCCCTCCGGCTCGCCTTCGAGCCCCAGCGCGTCCGCATCGAGAGCGGCGACCCGCACCAGGTATCCCATCTCGGTCCTGACGGTGAAGCTGCCACCCAGCGCCTGCGTCACTACGACGGTGTCACCTTTCCAAAGCGTCAGCATCTCCCCACGCGGGATCATCGTTACCTCGCAGTCCCGCTTGATCTCGATCGATGTGTGCAGGTCAGGACCCATACTTGTTTACTCCGTTGAAATCCGTGCGCCCGTTCCTTCGAGGGCATTGCGCAACGTGTGCCACGCGAGGGTTGCGCACTTGACCCGCAACGGGAATTCCCAGATGCCGGACAGCGCCGCGAGCTTGCCCACGCCCTCCAGGTTCACCTCGCCCCTCGGTCCCTCTGTCAGCAGGGCGTGGACGCGCCCGAAGAGCGCCAACGCCTCTTGCTGATTCTTGCCCTTGAGCGCGGCGGTCATCAGCGACGCCGAGGCCTTCGAGATGGCGCATCCGTCTCCCTGGAAGGCAATGTCCTCAATGACTCCGTTGCCAAGCTTCACATAGAGCGTGAGTTGATCGCCGCATAGCGGATTGAAGCCTTCGGCCGTGCTCGTCGGGTCCTCAAGCTTGCGGAAGTTGCGCGGATGCCTGCTGTGGTCGATGACCACTTCCTGGTAGAGGTCGCGAAGCTCGTTGCTCATTGACGGCTCACTGGAAGATCTCTCTGACTTTGCCGAGGCCGGCCACGAGCGCATCGATGTCCTGCCGAGTGCTGTAGCAGCCCAGCGACGCGCGGGCCGTAGCGGGCACGCCCAACCGGCTCATCAAGGGTTGCGCGCAGTGATGGCCCGCGCGAATCGCGACGCCTTCCCGGTCGAGGATGGTGCCAATGTCATGCGGGTGAACGCCATCGAGCACGAAGGAGAGGACGCTGGCCTTGGCGTGGGCCGTGCCGATGAGTCGGAGTCCCGGCACCGCGGAGAGCAGGCGTGTTCCGTAGGCAAGGACGTCCTCTTCGTGGGCCGTGAGCCCCTCGTGCTCCAGGCTGCTGAGGAAATCGATAGCGGCGCCAAGGCCGACCGCGCCCGCCATGTTGGGTGTCCCCGCTTCGAACTTGTAGGGAGGCTTGTTGTAGACAGTCTTTTCGAAACTAACGGATAGAATCATGTCGCCGCCTCCCTGGTAGGGAGGCATCTGTTCGAGCAGCTCGCTTCGGCCGTAGAGAACGCCGATGCCGGTGGGGCCGTACATCTTGTGGCCTGAGAGCACGTAGAAGTCACAACCCAGCGCCTGCACGTCGATCTTCAGATGCGGGACGGCCTGTGCGCCGTCGACCAGCACGCGCGCACCTCGCGCGTGTGCCATCTTGACGATGCTCCCGATTGGATTGATGGTGCCGAGCACGTTCGAGACGTGGGTGACGGCTACGAGCCTGGTCTTCGGTCCGATGAGTCGCTCGAACTCATCGAGCAAAAGCTCGCCGTCATCGTTGATGGGCGCTACGCGAAGACGCGCGCCCGTCTGTTCGCAGAGCATCTGCCAGGGCACGATGTTCGAGTGGTGCTCCATCGCAGTGATGAGCACCTCGTCGCCCTCACCGACATGCTTCTTGCCGTAGGTTTGTGCGACGAGGTTGATCGCTTCGGTGGTGCCGCGCACGAAAATGATCTCGTGGACGTGCTCGGCGTTCAGGAATCCCTGGGCCTTGGCTCGGGCGCCCTCGTAGGCCTCTGTCGCGCGCTCGGCAAGGTAGTGCACACCCCGGTGAACGTTCGCGTTCTCCTTCAACAGGAAACGCGACATCGCATCGATGACCCCCTGCGGCTTCTGGCTGGTCGCAGCACTATCGAGGTAGACGAGGGGTTTTCCGTAGACCTTCTGCCCGAGGATCGGAAAGTCCTGGCGTACGCGCTCGACATCGAAACCAGCCGCGCCGTTCCGACCCACCAGCCCGTGCGCAAGCCCCAGACTGGTCATTGAACCCGTCTGTACGCCGGTCATGCCGCCACCCCCACGCCACCCGCCGGCAACCGCGACGCAACCAGCTTCTCTACATGGGACCTGAGAGGCCCTAGCCGAATGAGTTCCAGCATCTCGCCGATGAACGCGTAGGTGAGCAGGTCCCGCGCAGCAGGCTCCGGAATGCCGCGCGAACGCAGGTAGAACACGGCCTCTTCGTCGAGCTGGCCCACAGCGGCGCCGTGGGCGCACTTCACGTCATCGGCGAAGATCTCCAGCCGCGGCCGCGTGTTGGCCTTCGCTGACTCCGAAAGCAGGAGGTTCTTGTTCGTCTGGCTTGAATCCGTCTTCATCGCACCGGGACGTACAACGACGCGGCCGTCAAAGACACCGAGACCCCGCCCATCGACCACGCCCTTGTAGAGCTCGCGGCTGGTGCACTCGGGCGCGACGTGGTCGATCGTCGTCGGGTTGTCGAGGTGCTGCCTGTTTCGGGGCATGTACAGGCCGTTCAGGGTAGTCTTTGCCCCTGGGCCCTCGAGCCTTACCGTAACCTCGTGCCGAGCAAGCAAGGAACCCAACGCAACCGAGTGCGTAGTGAACTGAGTGTCTCGCTCCTGTCGCACATCGAGTAGCGCGATGTGGAAGGCCGTCTCCGTCTCATTCTGGACCTTGTAGTGCTCTACCGCAGCGCCCTCCTCAAGGACAACCTCGGTGACTGCATTGGTGAGGGTGACCTCGCCCAGGATGCCGGCGTAGGTTTCCACGATCGTCACCCGGCTCCCGGGGCCTGCGAGCAGCAAAGATCTCGGATGGGACACGACCGGGCCTGCCGTGACGGCGGCGCCCGCGTCCGAGAGGAACACGACGTGGATCGGCTCTTCGATCGTCATGTTGGCTGGAATCCGAACGAACGCCCCATCCTCGGCACAGGCCGCGTTGAGAGCAGTGAACGCGTGGGTCTGCTCTCCGAACGGACGCGAGAAAAGTGCTTCGAGAGACTCGCCCTCTTCGGCGAGCGCCGAGGCCAGGCTTTCCACCTTGGCCCCCTGAGGAAGCTTCTTCAGCGACGAGCACTGGGGGGCAAAGTGTCCGTTGACGAACACGAGCCGGATGCCACTGAGGTTGCCCGCCAGCTGGTCGATTGCCGCGGGTGACAGCCGCGGGCTCGCGTCCGGCTCGGCCGGCTCGAAAGCGACCTCCAGGATAGGTCCGACCCGCGTGTACTTCCAGGCTTCATCCTTTGCCGTCGGGAAGCCCCGCTCCGAAACCCACTGGAAGGCGGCGTGGCGAAGCTCCTTGAGCCAGACGGGGTCGTGGCCTGCGCGTCTGGATTCAGGCCGCGAAAGCCGCTGGAGCAAGGCGTTCGCCGGGCCGCTCATGGAATTGCTCCGGCCGCGCTAGGTGTACCCCCGGCCGTGTCCTTCTCGAAGTCCGCGTAGCCGTACTTCTCAAGTTCGAGCGCCAGATTCTTGTCGCCGGACCTCACGATACGACCGTTCGCGATGACATGGACGCGGTCCGGGACGATGTAGTCAAGCAGTCGCTGGTAGTGGGTGATTACCAGCAGCGCCCGCTCTTTGCTCCGCAGCGCATTCACCCCGCTCGCGACGACCCGGAGCGCGTCGATGTCGAGGCCAGAGTCGGTCTCGTCCAGGATGGCGAGCTTCGGCTCAAGAACGGCCATCTGCAGGATCTCGTTCCGCTTCTTCTCGCCCCCGGAGAAGCCTGCATTAACCGACCTGTTCATGAAGCTCTGGTCCATTTCGACGAGCTTCATCCGCTCCTTGGCGAGGGCCAGGAAATCCATCGCATCAAGCTCTTCGAGCCCGCGCTGTTTGCGCACCATATTGAGCGCCGTGCGGAGGAAGTACAGGTTGCCGACACCGGGGATCTCGAGCGGATACTGGAACGCGAGAAACACACCTTCGACCGCGCGCTGTTCCGGTGACATGGCGAGCAAATTCCTGCCCTCGTAAAGGACCTCACCGGTGACGTCGTAGGTCTCGCGACCCGCCAGCACTTGGGCGAGCGTGCTCTTGCCCGAGCCGTTCGGTCCCATGATGGCGTGCACTTCTCCAGCGCGGACGTCGAGGTCCAGACCGCGGAGGATTTCCTTGCGGCCAACACTGGCGCGCAGGTTGCGGATTTGCAGCATCATCCGACACACCCTTCAAGACTGACGCTGAGGAGCTTCTGCGCCTCAACGGCGAATTCCATTGGCAGCTCCTTGAACACCTCGCGGCAGAAACCGTTGACGATCATCGACGTCGCGTCCTCAACAGGGATGCCACGCTGCCGGCAGTAGAAAAGCTGGTCCTCGCCGATCGTCGAGGTGGACGCCTCATGCTCGACTTGTGCCGTTGGATTCATCACTTCGATGTAAGGGAACGTGTGCGCTCCGCACTGGTCGCCGAGCAGCAGCGAATCGCACTGCGTGTGGTTCCGCGCTCCGGTCGCCGCCTTGAGGATCTTCACCAGTCCCCGGTACGTGTTCTGTCCGTGGCCGGCGGAGATTCCCTTCGAGAGGATCGTGCTGCGGGTGTTCTTGCCGATGTGGATCATCTTAGTGCCGGTGTCGGCTTGCTGACGGTTGTTGGTCAGGGCGACGGAATAGAACTCGCCGACCGAATTGTCGCCCTTGAGGATGACGCTGGGGTACTTCCAGGTGATTGCGGAACCGGTCTCGACCTGGGTCCAGGAGATCTTCGAGTTCGCTCCGGCGCATTTGCCGCGCTTGGTGACGAAGTTGTAGATACCGCCCTTGCCGTCCTTGTCGCCCGGGTACCAGTTCTGAACCGTGGAATACTTGATCTGCGCGCCCTCGAGCGCGACCAGCTCGACCACGGCGGCATGCAGCTGGTTCTTGTCGCGCATCGGAGCGGTGCAGCCTTCGAGGTAGCTGACATACGCGCCATCCTCGCAGACGATGAGCGTGCGCTCGAACTGGCCGGTATCCGCCTGGTTGATGCGGAAGTAAGTGGAAAGCTCCATCGGGCAGCGCACGCCCTTCGGGATGAAGCAGAACGAGCCGTCGGTGAAAACGGCGGAGTTGAGCGTCGCGAAGTAGTTGTCCGTGTAGGGGACGACCGAGCCGAGATATTTCTTGACCAAATCCGGGTGGTCCTGAACGGCCTCCGAAAACGAGCAGAAGATGACGCCGACTTCGGCGAGCTTCTTCTTGAACGTCGTGCCGACCGAGACCGAGTCCACGATGGCGTCCACGGCGATGCCGCTCAGCCGCCCTTGCTCGGCAAGCGAGATGCCGAGCTTGTTGAACATGGCCAAGACTTCCGGATCGACTTCGTCGAGACTTTTGGGACCCGCCGTCTTCGGCTTGGGCGCCGCGTAGTAGATGATGTCCTGGTAATCAATGGGGCCGTAGTGGGCGTTTTGCCAGCAGGGTTCCTCCATCGTGAGCCAGTGGCGGTAGGCCCGGAGCCGCCAGTCGAGCAGCCACTGGGGCTCGTTCTTTTTCGACGAGATGAGGCGGATCACATCCTCGTTCAGCCCGCGCGGCGCGACGTCCGTCTCGAGGTCCGTGACGAACCCGTACTGGTACTCGCGGTTGGTGAGCTCGCGGATCTCGCTCTGGACGGCACTCATTGCACGGTCTCCTGGTTCTGGCAGCCGGACGCCTTCGACACGACCGAACGGAGCGTGCGAAGCATCGCCTTGCCATCGGAGGATGGGACTTCGTAGCGCGGCACAGACGAGTCCACGGAAAGCGACCATGCGTCGATACCGCCGGTCATCGTTCGGACATTGCTGAAGCCGTGGCCGGCGAAGTACGAAGCGGCGTCGAGGCTCCGCTGCCCGAAATGGCAGTAAAAGACGATAAGCGTGTCTTTAGGCCAGCGCATCATCTCCTGCGCCAGGTCCTCCGTGTTGAGCGTCGCGCCCTGGATTCGAGCCAACTCCCACTCTTTCGAAGTGCGGACGTCGATCAGACGCGGCGGGATGTTACTTTGCAGAGCCGCCGCGACGTCCCCGGGGCTTATCTGGATATGCCGGTCGGTCTGCTCGGCCTGCTCGATGAAGGCGATCACCTCGTCGAGATCATTGATGTTGTGGCTGTTCGCCACTTTCTCGAGGATGTCCCCGCGCTCATATCCGCAGCTGTTACATCCGCCGATGTGGTAGCGGCTAAACAGAGCGCGCTGCGCGCTCGGATAGGCCTCAAGGACCTCTTGCATCGTGCTTTGCTTCGTAATTTTCGCGGTGGCTTGCATCGTTCGCTCCTCGTACTGGCAGTTTTTCGACAGGCACAAAAGTGTGGGCGGAAGAGTCCGGCTAGGGTGCAGTAAATACAGTGGCTTACGCCGAAGTATCGAACTCCACTAATCGGATTGTAGTATCGTTTCGTCACTATTATCTTGTCAAAGCGGTTTGTCAACGCTATTATCTTTGCAGAGCTGTGGAGCTGAAAATGGACAGTCGCGTCATCGCGGAGCTGATCTTGCACTTGGGGCGCATAGCGTCCCGCGAGGCGTTGGTGGAGGGGCTGACGCCGGCCCAGTGGGCAGTGCTCAGATACTTCGCGCGTGCCAATCGCTTCTCGCGAACCCCGTCCGCCTTCGCCGCGTTCCATGGCACGACCCGGGGCACGGCGTCGCAGACGATCAAAAGCCTTGAAACCCAAGCCTATCTGACGCGCATGCGATCAGAGGCCGACGGGCGGAGCGCCCGGCTCGATCCGACCGACAAAGCCAGGGCCATTCTTGCCCACGACCCCCTCGAAGCTCTGGTCCGCGCCGCTGACGCGCTCCCCCCCAGCGCCCGCGGTCATTTCGCCAATGGCCTGCACCGCATGCTTGGCCAAGTGGCGAGGGAGAGAGGCAAGCCTCCCTTTGGCACTTGCGCGTCGTGTGAGCATCTGGAAGGCGACGGCTGCAGCCGGGAGGGTCAGGCGCCCTATGCGTGCGGGTTCGCGAGCGAGCCGCTGCTTCTGAAGGAACTCGACGATCTCTGCATCAATTTCGTTCCGGGCAAGCCCATGACGGTGACGGGCTCTGTCACCGGAGCCGCACCGCGATGAGCTCTGTTCCCGGATCAGCGATCTCCATCGCAGACGGCGAGATCACCATCGATGCCGAGCTGGTCGCGTCCAAGCTCGGGCTCTCGGCAGCTTCGCTCAAGACGGAAATGCGCAAGGGCATTGTCTCCAGAGTCGCCGAGACCGGCATCAACGAGGACGTCGGACGCACACGTCTTACTTTCAGGTATCGCTCGCGAGCCTGGACCGTGGTGGTCGATCCCGACGGCAATTTGGTTAAGAGCATCCCGCCCGCCCCCAAAGCTTTGCCGGCGAACACCGATCGCTTGAGTCTGGGCGATTTCGTCAGGAGTAGTTCATGACTGCCACAGCTTGGGAGGTTGCCGCGACGACGACCATTGAGGACAACAGGCCTGAAACGCTAGCCCGCCGGCTTCGAGCGCATCGGGCTCGGAAGTGGCGACTGACCTTTAGGTTTCGGGAAGGTGACGCCTACGTTTGGAACTACGAGGCCGGCTGACTGCAGCCTGACAAACGGCGGCCATCACGCGACTGTGGGGATTTTGTGGGAGATCCCTATAACCGCATACCACCGCATATGACGTGCCAACGGGCGCCTGCCGATTCTGTGGTTTACGAATCAATACCCTGCAACAGCCCAGTCGCTCTCATCCTGATCCTGCTTACGTTCACGATGGGTCTCCAGGTGAGATGACAACTGGCGATACGAGTGAGTAAGACTCCGCAAAGGGAGAGTAGTTCCGGTCCTTGGGCACTGATCCATAGTGAGTACTTTCCCGTACTGGCGGTCACCCCCGGCTCGTGGGAGCGTGGTCGTTTCCAGATACTTCACTCGATAGCCATTTACGGAGGACGTCATGGCGCTGATGAAGGCAGCAATTTTCGTCGAGCCCGGGCGCATCGTGCTCGATGACAAGCCAATCCCGGACGTTGGGCCGCTGGACGCGCTGATCAGGATCACCACGACGACCATCTGCGGCACCGACGTGCACATCCTCAAGGGCGAGTACCCGGTCGAGCGCGGCCTCACCGTCGGTCATGAGCCGGTGGGCGTCATTTATAAGCTGGGTTCAGCCGTGAAGGGCTATGAGGAGGGCCAGCGCGTGATCGCCGGCGCCATCACGCCCAGTGGCTGGAGCAATGCCTGCCTGAGCGGCTACGGCTCGCAGGACGGCGCCGGGACGGCCCACGGGTGGAAGCCGCTGGGCGGCTGGAGGTTCGGCAATACGATCGACGGCTGCCAGGCCGAGTACGTGCTGGTTCCCGATGCCATGGCCAACCTCGCGGCAGTGCCGTCGGCTCTCAGCGACGAGCAGGTCCTGATGTGCCCCGACATCATGTCGACCGGCTTTGGCGGCGCCGAGCGCGCCGGCATACGCATTGGTGACACGGTGGCGGTGTTTGCCCAGGGGCCGATCGGCCTGTGTGCCACCGCCGGCGCCAGGCTGAGCGGCGCGACCACGGTGATCGGTGTGGACAGGCTGGCAAACCGGCTGCAGATCGCCACCCGGATGGGTGCCGACCACGTGATCGACAGCAGCCGCAGCGATCCGGTCGAGGAAATCATGCGGCTCACCGAAGGTCGCGGTGTCGACGTCGCCATCGAGGCGCTGGGCCTCCAGGCAACTTTCGAGGCCTGCCTGCGGGTGTTGCGACCGGGGGGGACGCTGTCGAGCCTGGGCGTCTACTCCAGCGACCTCAGGATTCCACTGGGCGCGTTCGCTGCCGGGCTCGGTGATCACCAGATCGTCACGACGCTCTGCCCGGGCGGAAAGGAACGCATGCGCCGGCTGATGTCCGTGATCCAGTCAGGCCGCGTGGACCTGAGCCCCATGGTCACGCACCGCTTCAGGCTCGATGACATCGAGAAGGCTTACGAGCTGTTCAGCCACCAGCGGGACGGCGTCCTGAAGGTTGCGATCACGCCCTGATCGATCAGCCGGCGCTCACCGACAGGTGACCTGGCTGGTATCGTGAGATCCGCGACTCGCAGTAATGAAGTCAACCCGGGATACAACTCGGGTGTCGTCACGCGACATGGAATCTGTACTCAGAGTGGGAAGGCGTAAGTAGTGTGAGCATGCCAGGGCGCAAGACCAAGCAGTGGGGTGAAGGTGCTGGGGTGCCGGGGATTATCGAGGTACGCCTTAGCGATCTGCGGCAGTTGTTCGAGTCCATGGACCCAACACCTTTTCCAGGCAAGGATCTCGATCTGGCCGCGGCGGAATATATCGTCAGCTGGGCGCGGGAGTTTCGACACAACGCACCTTTCGTGATTCGCGTGCACGTCAGTCAGCTGGATGCCGATGCGCGCCATATTTCTGCCGCTATCAGCAGTTACTTTCTGGCCAAAGCAGAGGCGAGCCGCCTTGCATTCAGGCGCCTCATGGCGATCGGGCGTCGGAGTCTCCTGATCGGGCTTGCCTTCCTGGCCGCCTGCCTCTGGGTGGCGGAGTGGCTGGAGTCCACGCAGGCGCTGCCGAGTGCTCTGGGCTTTCTCCGCGAGGGCCTGCTGATTGGCGGTTGGGTCGCTCTGTGGCGGCCCCTGGAGATCTTCCTCTATGACTGGTGGCCGTTGCGCGCGGACCGTAACCTGTATCTGCGCCTGGCGGACGCCAGGGTTGAGATAACGCACGTGCCATAAAGGCGTCTTTCCTCAAGCACCGCGAAGCGAACCCCCCCGAAGTACGGCATAGACTTCGTTGCGGCGGACCGCCTCTGGGAGGACCCAGAACGCCTGGAGCATTCGGCTGCCAAGTAGCCGCGTCGGTCGGCCAAGTCCTTGCGGGAGTTTTGCGGGACTGGGTTGTGCATCGTCGTGCACAGTAGAGATGATCCCAACGAGCGTGCGTTGGCATTTGGCTTGTGAATTAATAACTTATAAATCCGTTGTCAAACTCATAATGCTGAGGTCAGTAGTTCAACTCTACCCGTCACCACCACTTTCTTTATCCCATGCGGAGTGCGTCGCGCTGAGGTGTCCGAGCGCCAATCAAGCTAAAGTCGAGTGGCGACCACGTCCCAGTTGATGTTGGTGAAGAAGGCATCAATGTACTTCGCTGCAGCCGCGCCGTAGTCCATTTGAAAGGCATGTTCATACATGTCCATCACCAGAACAGGCGTGGTACCTACCGGCCCCGTTGCGTGGTCCCCCATCCAGTAGTTCTCAAGCAGTTTCAGCTTCGGGTTGTAGCCGAGAACGACCCAACCGGAGCCGCCCGCAAGGCCCTGCCCGATCTTGCGAAACTCGCTTTCCCAAGCATCAAACGTGCCGAACGAGGCAGCGATGGTGCTGCGCAGGCTGGCATCCGCCTTGCCGTTGCCGCCCAGGTTCGCGAAATAGCTTTCATGCAAAACCACTGAGCCGGTACGCAGTAGCTGCTCGCGCTTGAGGCTGGTATAGACGTAGGCAGGAGTGTTTGCGTCACCCAGTGCCTGCGTGAGGCGGCTGCGCGTCGTATTGAGCGCTTGTACCGCGCCGCTGTAGTTGTTCTCCCAATGTGACTGGATCAACTTTTCGGAGATCCCGCTCAGCGCCTTGGCATTGAAAGGCAGTGGAACCGGGGTGTGTTGATAGCCAAACGCGCCAGTCGTCACCGTCTTTTCTTCTGCAGTCGTCGCGCCCGCCGCCATCAGCGAAGTGGCGGCAGTGGCCTGTAGAAACTCTCGTCGCGATAGATCGGTCATGGTCCCAACTCCTTCCGTATACTGAGACAACTCGCACCACAAGCCGGGGAGCCAACTACATGAAACGGGTCGGTTGGCAATTGCTGGTGATCAAGCTTCTCGGTTACTTATACGCTGGCTACGTCCAGCCGGACCCTGAATCGTGACTGCTAATACCAAGGCCATCGCTCCAGGCGAGAGCGCAGCGCCGGTTTCGTTGGGCACGGCCTGCCGATTCTGGCTGCAGCTGGGCTTCATCAGCTTTGGCGGCCCGGCGGGGCAGATTGCGATCATGCACCGGGAGTTGGTGGAGCGCCGGCGCTGGATATCCGAGCGTCGATTCCTCCATGCCCTCAATTACTGCATGGTGTTGCCGGGCCCGGAAGCGCAGCAGCTGGCTACCTATATTGGTTGGCTGATGCACCGGACCCCCGGTGGCATTGTGGCGGGTGGATTGTTCGTTCTGCCCTCTCTGTTGATCTTGATCGGGCTGTCATGGCTCTACATCGCCTTCGGTCAGGTATCCGGGGTGGCCGGGGTGTTCTATGGCATCAAACCAGCCGTGACGGCGATCGTGGTACACGCCGCCTATCGGATTGGCTCGCGAGTCTTGAAAAATGCGCTGCTCTGGGCGATTTCTGCCGCGGCCTTTATCGCGATATTCGTTCTGAGTGTTCCGTTTCCGGCCATCGTCGCTGCCGCGGCGCTGCTCGGCTACCTGGGTGGCCGCTTCGCGCCGTCGAACTTTGCCGTCGATACGGCGCATAGATTGCCGGGCGGGTCCTATGGGCCTGCCGCGATTGACGACGACGCACCAACGCCGCCCCACGCCGCATTCCGGTGGCCGAGGTTGCTACTGATCATCCTGGTCGGCGGTTTGCTGTGGGTGATACCGATGGCGCTGCTGACCGCGATGCTCGGCTGGCCCCATACGCTGACGCAGATGGCGTGGTTTTTCACCAAGGCCGCGCTGTTGACGTTCGGCGGTGCCTATGCTGTCCTGCCCTACGTCTACCAGGGAGCGGTCGTGCAGTATGGGTGGCTAACGCCGACCCAGATGATCGATGGACTTGCGCTGGGCGAGACGACACCGGGGCCGTTGATCATGGTCGTGGCCTTTGTTGGCTTTGTCGGCGCCTATCTCAATAGCGAAGTACGGACTCTATTCGGACCCGACGGATTGTTTCTGGCCGGTGCAGTGGCAGCTTCACTGGTCACGTGGTTTACGTTTCTGCCGTCGTTCCTCTTCATCTTTGCAGGCGGTCCGCTGGTTGAAGCCACGCGTAACGACCTGAAAGTCATAGCGCCCCTGACGGCGATTACTGCAGCCGTTGTGGGCGTCATCCTCAACTTGGCGCTTTTCTTCGGCTACCACGTGCTGTGGCCGAAGGGGCTGACCGGGTCATTGGACTGGATATCGGCGTTGCTGACGATCGCTGCCGCCGTGGCACTGTTCCGCTTCAGGCTCAGTGTCATCCAGGTCATAGGTATCAGTGCTTTCATTGGATTTCTGCTACAGATGTCTAAGGTGATCGCATGAAGCCCATTAGCCCCACCCGCCGCACTTGCATCCATGTCGCAGCTCGTGTGGCGCTGGGGCTGGGTTTTGTATTCGGCAACACTGGGTTGTGCGCCCGTCGATAGACGCTTTCCAACTGGTCACGAAGATCCACTTGGGTGCGGTGGTCGGCCGCATCGATCATCTGGTGCTGGATGTACCCCGCCACCGGCTGTACATAGCCGAACTTGGCAATCACAGCCTTGGCGCCAATCGCGCTGACGGGCCACCCGGAGGGGTTCGAGTTGACGGCTGACGGATCCCGCATATTCGTCAACGTGCCGGATTCTCGCCACATTGCGGTTATTGATCGAGCGTCCAACAAGCAGATCGCAAGTTGGTCTGCTGGCAGCCTGCGGGCAAACTATCCGCTTGCCATCGATGAGGCGCATCAACGACTGCTAGCCGGGTTCCGCAGTCCCGCCAGTCTCGGCGTGTTTGACCTCCAGTCGGGCGTCCTGATAGCCGTGGACCCAATCTGTGCCGACGCGGACGATGTGTTTATTCGGCTGGTCACCTTGGGAGTCTTCTGGCCAGTGGCGCCACCCACGGTGGCCGTGGCCGCCCTTGAGACCGTCCTGCTCGTTACTGCCGAAATCATCTATTTCAACGCGAACTGAGCTGGCTGAACTTTTCCGTCTCCCCAATCACCGCTACGTAATCCCCCGTCGCGCCCGGCTCCTTCCAGACCAGCGGCGAAGGAGGTCACTGAAAAGCCAGGCGCCGCCGGCGGAGTTCACTCGCGCCGGGTTGCGTTCGGTACTAAGATCGGTGGGGTGCTTGAAGGTCCTGTAATCTTGAAAGATGGTGGTCTCTCTGACTCAAACGCGGGACTTCGGCGACCGTTGACGACCACACCTCATGGCTAAAGCGAGAGCGGTGAGGTCTGGCCGCGATTATGGGAAATGGGCGCTCGCGGTACTGGTGCTGCTTGCCTTGGCAGCAGTCTCCTGGTTGTTGCCGGTCAGGGAGTGGGCGGACGGCTTCCAGCGTTGGATCGAGGATCTTGGCGCCTTCGGCTTCGTGGCGTTCGCTGCCGTGTATATCGTCGCGACCGTCCTGCTGGTCCCCGTTTCCGTGCTGACCGTCGTTGCCGGACTGGCTTTCGGGGTGGTCGCGGGGTTTCCGCTGGTGGTGCTCTCGGCAACCATCGGCGCCACGCTGGCGTTCCTCGTCGCCCGCTATGGGTTACACGATAGAGTCAACGCGCTGGTCGGGAAGCGGCCTGGACTGAAGGCCGTCAACCAGGCCATCAGTGAGGAGGGCTGGAAAATCGTCTTCTTGCTGCGCCTGAGCCCCGTTCTGCCCTTCAACCTTCAGAACTACTTCTACGGGGTGACCGACGTGAAACTGGTTCACTACGTTCCGGCCACTTTTCTCGGGATCATGCCCGGGACGCTCCTCTACGTTTATCTGGGATCCGCCGGAAAGGCGGCCTCTGGCGAGGGCGGTGGACCGCTCCAGTGGCTGTTTTTCGCAACCGGGCTCCTGGCCACGGTGGCCGTGGCCTGGTTCGTCACGACCAAAGCAAAGGCGAAACTGAAAGAGATCGGGGTGGAGGGCTGAATGTGCAGTTCAGGATCGCTCCCAAACTTTCTTCAGCCGCTGCTCTCGACCGCAATTCCATTTGTAGAAGTTATAGCGGGCAGGATTCTTCTGGTAGTAATCCTGATGGTAGTCTTCCGCGGCGTAGAATTCTCCAGCGGGGGTGATCACCGTCGCTACCTTCGCGTTGAGATCACCGGCGACCTCGTCCCGCGACCGCTCCGCCAGCCGGCGCTCCTGCGTGGATTGAACAAAGATGGCTGACTGGTACTGGGACCCGCGGTCGCAGAACTGACCGCCTCCATCGACCGGATCAACGTTGCGCCAGAACACCTTCAGCAAGTCCGCATAGCCGACCTGGGAGGGGTCATACACCACCTGTACGGCCTCTATGTGTCCGGTGTTGCCGGCGGAGACTTCCTCGTAGGTGGGCTGGGCACTCCTGCCCCCGGTGTAGCCCGACGTGGTCGACACCACGCCTTTCACCGCGTCCAGCGCCTGCTCCAGGCACCAGAAGCACCCGCCGGCGAAGACGGCCGTTGCCCGCTTGCTGTCTGCTGCCGGGGCGGCCATCACGCTGGTGGTGGCGCCCGCCAGGATCGTCAACATCACCGCCGCGGCCCAGCTGCCCCTCGTAGACCATTGCATCGCCTTACGCTCCCTGCGCCGTCGGTTTGAAAATCATGGCCCCGCCATTCATGCAATAGCGCTGACCGGTGGGGGGTGGTCCGTCTTCGAAGACGTGACCGAGGTGGCCGCCGCATCGCCGACAATGTACTTCGGTGCGCGCGCCCAGCAGGCTGCGATCGACGGAAGTCCGGATGGCAGCGGGGATCGGCTGCGTGAAACTCGGCCAACCCGTCCCGCTCTCGAACTTGGTGCTGGCCAAATAGAGCGCCAGGTCGCAACCCGCGCAGTGATAGACGCCCTCCCGATGCTCGTCGTTGAGAGGACTGGCCCCTTGCCGTTCGGTGTCGCTCTCGCGCAGAATCCTGAATTGCGTCGGCGTGAGGACTTTCCGCCATTCGGCCTCGGATTTCGTGACCTCGAACGTTTCACCGGCCTTGTCTCCGACCGGCGCCGGATCTGCGCCGCCCACACAGCTGGCCAGTGTGCCGGCGGTACCTATCAGAAATGCTCTGCGGTGCATGCGACCTCCCATCATCGAAACCCAGTGTACCCCGGACCGCCAAGCCGCTGGTGGTGAGCCGCTGATGCTGCCGGACGGCACTCAGGCACAGGACAGGTTGTGAGTAGAAACTGCAGGATTCTGCTGATCGGCTGCGGTCACGCGCATCTTCACGTGGCCGCCCATGCTGCAAATCTCATAGAACGGGGAGCCCACGTGCAGTTGGTGGATCCCGGGGCATTCTGGTACTCGGGTCTCGCCACGGGAATGCTGGGCGGCAGCTACGAGCCCGGCGAAGACCAGGTCGATCCGCGCCGACTCATCGAGCGCCACGGTGGCGAGTTCATCGAGGACCGCGTCGTGGCGATGAATCCCCATGCCCGCAGCGCACGCCTGGCGGGAGGCGGGCAGCTCGAGTACGACTACGTGTCGATCAATGTCGGCAGCCGCGTCGACACTGACGCTATCCCCGGCATGGCCGACGATCCGACCGTCTGGCCCGTGAAGCCCATCAGCAACCTGTGGCGGCTGCGGCAGCATCTGGAGGCGCGGTTCCTTGCGGGCGACTCGCCGCGGGTCGCTGTGATCGGGGGCGGGCCTTCGGGCTGCGAAGTGGCTGCAAATGTGACGGCCCTCGCGGCGCGTCACGGCCATGAGCTTTACGTGACCCTGATCACGCGGGACGAGCGGCTGATCGCGCAGGCCCCGCCCGGTGCCGCGCGAGCCCTGCAGCGGATACTGGCGCAACAGGGAGTCGTCATCCGGACTCATACGGCCGTCGTCCGTCGCGAGCGTCAGGCATTGCTCGCCGCCGACGGCAGTTGGATCGACGCCGATGTGGTCGTCCTCGCGAACGGGCTCGAAACGCACCCC
>Ga0163155_10003839_pt1 | contig 15888 bp, 17 predicted proteins | sample OliLakLV19SP4G1_FD_148611 | JGI IMG/M metagenome (GOLD analysis project Ga0163155, IMG submission 148611) | Freshwater microbial mat bacterial communities from Lake Vanda, McMurdo Dry Valleys, Antarctica - Oligotrophic Lake LV.19.SP4.G1 | ecosystem: Environmental > Aquatic > Freshwater > Lake >... | reverse complement strand
CATGGATCCGCGGTGCACCGTAGGTCCCGCGGCTCTTCACGTGCTCCTCGCGGATCAGCACGGTCAGCCGAAGATCCTCGAGCGTGTGCTTCGAGTCACCGCGGCCGAGCCAGGCGTAGAAACCGGCACGAGAGACCTCCAGGGTCGAGCTCATCAGCCCGACCGCGAAGATCTCTCGGTGCTCGAACATGAACTCGAACCTCAGCTCCGCTCTTTCGCGAAGTAGGCCAGCGCTTTTTTTAAGATGTCCCGCTCCTGCTGAGCGCGAGCGAGGTCCTTGCGGAGCTGGAGGACTTCCACGTCGGACGCCTTCGCGCGGCCGTTGCCCGGGAACGCCGACGCGCCGTGCGCGTCGATCTCCGACTTCCAACGCTGCAGAAGGCTGCGGTCGATGCCGAGGCTCGTCGCCACCTCGCCGACCGTGCGACCCGGCTCGTGCGTCAGCCGCACCGCGTCACGCTTGAACTCCGAACTGTGCTTCCGTCGAGACCTGGCCATGGACACTTCCTCGCCTGGAGCATTCCTGCTCCTTGTCTGGGTGTCCACTTTTCCGGGGGAAGATCACTCTTCACAGACCTGCGCATGCAGCGCGCGCCGGACCGCGACCGCGAAACGGGCCTGCTCGCCTACCTCAGACTGACGCTCCCAGGCGACATCCAGATCGACGGGATCACGCTGCGCCGCGGCCGCGATCAGCGTCTTCTGCTCGGGTACCCCAAGCGCCGCGGCGCGCGCGGCGAAGAGCACCCGATCGTTCGCCCGACGACGCCGGCAGCGCGCGCGGAGTTCGAGGCGGCGGTCATCAGCGAGCTGCGAGCGCGGGGGGAGATCGAGTGAGCACCGTCGACATCGTCGAGGTCGAGTTCCTCACGCTCCCCGGCACGGACATCGTCGCCGTCGTCCTCGCGCGCGTGGACGGCGCGGACGTCGAGCCGCTCCTGATCAGGCAAAAGGGCGCGGACCAACTGCGGGTCGAGGCCGATGTCGAACTGCCCCGCGGCATCAACCTGCGCCTGACCTTCGGCGGGCTGGAGTTCGCGTCCCTGTCCGAGACAACGCGTGCGTGTGTGACCGAGCGGATCGTCGAGGTGATCTCGTGATCGAGCTGCTCACGCTGGAAGAGGTCGCGGCGCTGTTCAAGGTCGAGCCGCGCACCGTGCGTCGGCAGCACGACGCTGGGAAGTTCCCGCCGGCCATCAAGATCGGCACGGCGTTGCGCTGGAGTCGCGAAGCCATCGAGGCGTGGATTGCGCAAGGGGGCGGCAGCCCGCGGAAGAACTCGCGATGAGCCTCACATTCCACCCGGCAGCATCCCCGCAGGGTTCGCCCAGGGTGCGCCTGTTTGCGAATCCGAAGCGATTCCTCGCTCGATTCGGCGAGAAGGCTCCTCCCTTCGTGCGCGGCTTGAGCCCTGTTGGTGTCCATGCACACGACACCAACGAGCACGCTTCTCATCTCGAACGGCGGCGAGATCGCCTGCGCCGCCGACGCGCCGTACCCGAACACGGGAACGTGGTTCTCCGCGGGCTGGCGTCCGATGACGAAGCGCGAGGCCGAAGAGTTCACGCTCGAGGTCGGTCGCGCGCCTGCGTGCGAGACCTGCGCGGCGATGGCCCGCAACGGAGCGGCGCGATGACCAACGAAGCACTGCGTGCGCGCGAGGAGCTGTACCAGGACGTCGTCGCGGGCAGGACGCCCGACCCCGCGCGTGTGGCGGCCGTCGCGCGCTTGATGGGCGTGACGGTCGCGGCGGTGATCCTCGACGTCTGGGCCGAAGCGCGGGGGATCGCGTAGTGGGCTCGCTGTTCCTCCCGACGCTGACGCGCCCCATGCCGGCGAACGCCGTCATCGAGAACGGCGTCGCGAAGTGGAAGACGAAGGCCGGCAAGGCGCGCAGCGCGGTCGTGCGCGGCGACCGCATCGTGGAGACGGGCACGAAGTACGTCGCGCGCTACCGCGACGGGGAAGGGGTCGTGCGCACGGTCGCGACCGGCTGCCGCGACGAGTCCGCCGCCCGCACCGTGCTCGTGCAGCTCGAGCGCCGCGCGGAGCTGGTCAAGGCCGGCGTGCTGACGCCCGAGCAAGACGCGATCTCGACCCACAAGCGGACGACGATCACGACCCACGTCGAGGCATACGTCGCGTCGCTCAACGCTCGTGGCTGCACGCCGAAGCACGTGCACACCCAGAAGCGCCTGCTGACGACCGTGCTCGAGGAGTGCCGCTTCCGCTCGCTGGCCGACGTGAAGCGCGAACCGGTCGAGCGCTGGCTGACGCAAGGCGCGAACCGGACGCGGAGCGCGCGGACGCGCAACACCTACCTGTGCGCCATCCGCTGGTTCCTCAACTGGGCCATCGACAACGAGCGGCTGCTCGCGAACCCGCTGGCGCGCATCCCGCTCGCGGACGAGAAAGCCGACCGGCGCCGGCAACCGCGCGCGCTCACGGGGGACGAGATCGTGCGGCTGCTTGACGCGGCCCGGCGTCGGCCGCTCGCACAAGCGCAGCTCTACCCGCGTGGTTGGCGCAAGGGCCAGCCAGGCACGAGCCTGCGACCGGAGACCGTGGCGAAGCTCGAGCGGCTCGGCCGAGAACGCGCTCTCGCGTGGAAGACGCTGGTGTTGACGGGGCTGCGCCTCGGTGAACTCGCCTCCCTGCGCATGCGCGACGCCGTGCTCGACGGCCCGCGCCCGCACCTGCTGCTCGACGCGCGCTTCGAGAAGAACCGCAACGGCTCGGCCATCCCGCTGCGCGCCGACCTCGCGGCCGACCTGCGCGCGTGGCTGGCCGACGCGCCGCCCGACCAGCCGCTCTTCGCGCTGAGCGAGAACCAGGTGAAGGTCTTCAACAAGGACCTGAAGTGGGCCGGCATCGCCAAGCGCGACGACCGCGGCAGGACCGCCTGCGTGCACTCGCTGCGCCACAGCCACGCCTCGCTGCTGAACCGCGCGGGCGTCGGACCGCAGACGGTGCAGGCGTCCATGCGCCACGGGAGCCTGGACATGACCACCGTCTACAGCGACCCGCGGCTGCTCGACATCGCGGCCGCGGTCGACGCGCTGCCGGCGCTGCCGCTCGACCCGATGCCGCCGCTCGAAGCGCGCGCCTCATGAACACGGCCGTGCGCGCAGGCCCCACGCGCGCGACGGATCCACAACCCTGGGGCCAAGCTAGGAACGAACGATCATGACCGACATGAAGAAGCAGCAGCGCCCGGCCGACGCCCGCATCGCCGAGCTCCAAGCGAAGATCGATGGGATCAAAGCCCGCGACGAGCGCAAGCGCGCCCGCGCGAAGCCCGAGGTCCGCTTCGCGATTGGCGCCGCGAAACTGCTCGACAAGGCGTTGGGGGCGACGACCGACGCGACCCTCCGCACGGCGTTCTCCGAGGCGCGCACGCTCGTGGCGGCGGCGGTCGCCGTCGAGGGGGTGGCGGTGGCTGCGTCGATGACGGCCGGGGGCAAGCTGGGCCGGAAGCGGAAGAGCGCGCCGCAATGAACGACACCTCCACGCGGATTCAAGGCCGGTGTCCGCCTACTTCCCCCGCGCGTGCCGCGCGCGCAGGTGGGCACCCGAGGTTGATCGTTGCAGCGCGATCCCCGGATCAGAGTTTGGTGCAGGGCTCTCTCGCATCAGCCATGCCTCGGTCCTACTCGCCACCGCTCGATCCGTGCATCGAACCGATGGTCGAGACGCTGCAGGCTGCGGGTATCGGTACGTTCGAGTCATGCGAAGGTGGCCCAGGGCATGCCTACCCCGAGCCGACCGTCCGTTTTCACGGCGAGCGGTCCGAGGGTTTCCGTGCCCTCGCAGCCGCCCAGGCCGCCGGTCATTCCGTCGCAGAGCTTCGGCGGGTGTGGCCGATCAACGATGGAGAACCGACAGGGCCTTGGTGGGAGCTGACCTTCAGCGTCCGGAGCGGCTAAGCGCTGCGCACTCGGCGCACAGCGGCTTTCCGCCATCGCCTTGGCGATGGTTCTCCCTTTCGATGTTGTTCCCCGTGTTGCACTCCGTGTTGTTGTGGTGGACGGTCTGCTTGACCGAGTGCCACGGGCTCTTTTTGGGCATCTGACAAACTCCACCGCATGGCGATCATTCGTCCCCCCGGAAGTCGGGGGACATGCGACTGATCCTTGCCCTGCGGGCGGACCATACCTTGCACCCGCTACCGGCCACCCGGCAAGTGGGGCTGGTCTGGCGCGACGCGGAATGGAGAACCGTGGGCGCCGCGAACGGCGCAGGCCCACCGGGGAAGCCCGCGACGGTCATCGACAGACCGGGCCGAGCTTCGAGGCAACACTCTCGGCTCGTGCGCATGGTTCGCGGGACTTGCTGGTGTCCGCGGGGACCTGGCGAAGGTCGGGGAAGCCGCGGGGCCGGAAGAAGAAGGCACACACCTCCGACGCGGTGCCGTGGTCGGAGGAGCTGCCAATCCTCGGTGGACGGTCCTTCATCGTTGGCCGTGCCTCTCTTGCTGCCATGGGCAGGGGGGCGTCGTGCTGGTGCCGTCGACGGCCGGGAAGCCGGTCAGCAGGCGCAAGAACGCGGCGGCGTAGTTGGGGGCAGGTGCCGATGAAATCCATGACGACGCCACCCGGGAGCGAGAACGCGCGGGGCCCCCGGTCGACTACGAAAAGGTTTGCGGAAGGGCCCTGGGGCGCTACCATCGGTCATCGTTACGATGGATCCCTAGTAGCCGCGCTGACTTATGTCACTGTGATGCCCGGACAAGCCGGGTGCGAGCGGATGATGCCTGCCACCAGACCGCACCCTTCCATCACTTTTCGCCCCCGAAGCGACGAGATCAAACGTACGCCGCGTCGATAGCACGATCCAACTTGCACACTACGCGCCTCCCATGACCGCTAGACGCCGCCCGGAGGGCCATGAACCGGCTCGTGCCGTAACGCCGGCACTGGGGACCGTTATCGACCGGTCCTGCGTCGTGGTTGGCAGTTTGAACCCCGGCATCGTCCATCCCCGATGGCTGCTGGAGCAAGGAATCGTCGATGTTCCGGTGGATCAGTGGGAAGTTGAGTTGTCGCCGATGTCCCGGATGGTGACTTTCAGCAACGCGCTCTTCAGATGGCAGTGCACGCCGACGCGACTGACGGTCTCCGCGGTAGGGGACGATGCAAATCCCGGCGAAGCCGTCGGCAAATTGCTGGGAGTGCTGAAACACACTCCAGTGCAGGCGGTGGGGAACAACTTCGCCTATCTGATCGCGCCGGATGCGGGAGCCGCAGCAGTCGAAAGAACTCACAGTGCTAGTCTTGTGCAGTTGGCTGAGGCCGGCCTCGAATGCGGCCTTTATCAGCACACATATGTGGTTGCAAAGAATGCTGCCCAACTCCGCATTACGGTTGACATCGCTGACCGCGCTGTCCACTCAGTTGGGCTGAACTTCCACCGGCTTGTTGACGGTCCGACTTCCGCGCGAGTTGCGGCGCGAGCATGGTCACGAGACGGTCATGCAGCACAACAGGTACTTAAGGGACTTCTAAAATGAGCGTCCTCGCAGATCTGCCGACCACGTGTACAGACATTCCGTGGAGACTGTCCACATCCTCGCTTTCGAATATCGTGGCCGCTGACTCCTGCGGGCCAAATCCCCTTCGCGGGGAATTGTACGTAATCACCCTGCGGACATCGGGAACGGCCCCTGTGCGTGGAACGTTTACTTTGGACGGACCACTGCACTACAGGGTGAACAACAATGTTCAGCCACACGAGGAGGTAGACGCGCTCCTTGCCGGACGCGAAGGTCATGCCACCGTGGGAGACTTGCAGCGCCGCCTTCGACTAAGCGACCACTCCCTAGCAGAGCGGCTCTCGTCCATAGCAGATCCCGATCAGACGCCGCACGCATACGAGAGCGAAGCGCGCGCTCTAGCGTTGGAGGTTCTCGCCGCGGCCAGAGCGCCCCAGTACGACACGCTCGTGACACGAACTATCGCAAGGTTGCTTAGAGAGACCGACGAGACGCTGCTGTTCAGCGCGCTAGCAGCCGTTTCAAACTTACCCACGCCGCACCGTGCCGGACTTCACGGGCTTATCAAGTCTGTCGCTACATCTCCGGCCTTCCCGCGCTGGATTAGGGATGCCGCACAGGCGGCCCAAGCTTCGTAGTCAAGGATGATCTACGCGGTGGGCAGACTTGCTTTAGCAACAGACAAGTACGGTCGATGGCGTACAGGGAACCCGCGAATCGCCGACGACCTCCAGCCGAGGGTCAATGAGCCGACCAAGTCTGCATGGTCGCACCACCCGGCCCCTGATAACGAGGAGGAACTGGAGTTCGCATCAAGGCTGCCGGAAGTGTCGAGTCAGGTGGCCCCGCTCGTCGCCTACCACGCACTCCTGCTGTTCGTGAATAAGCACAGAGGGGACGAGCGACGGGACAGCATTCACGTTGCCACCTTTGCGCGCGCGTGCCTCGCTGACTTCATCTGCATGAATAGCGCTGACAGCCACATGATCGCCGCACTCGACCAAACGCACTGCGATTTGTATGTTGGAGAGCTCGATGTGAGAACTGCCGCCGTGCAGTCCATCGTCGCCTCCGGTTCAGTGGTTGTCTTTTCTTACACTCGAGATCAGCTTCGGCCGCTTTTTCACAAACTCCTCGACCGCGGCATGATCCGGAACGACTTCCAGGAGGCCGGCATGCGTGCATTTCTACCGCGATAGGATTGGTGTGGGCAGTCCACTATCCCCTCACGGCCTCACAGCAGTACCCTGGTATTGCCGATTCTTGAGAGAACGCGACACATACGGGACGATAGCGTAACCGCGATGACCGCCTCTTCGCTTCGAAGCGAGTTCGCGCAGGCCGGTACTTGTCAACGATTCTGAGACACGGGAAATGTGAGATCAGTGAGTTCCAGCGGCGGCGATGTCGGTGGCCCGCGCGGGCAGGTTGATCGGGGCTGGCTGGCGCTGCGTGATCGCGAGAACCTGACGTACCTGGAGCTGTCGCAACGCTGCGGCATCCGCGCAAACGCCCTCGCGCACTGGGCCTGGCGTCTGCGACAGGAGCGCTCGCCCAAGCCCGAAGCCCCGTCCTTCGTCGAGCTCGTTACGACCCCGGCACCTGCAAACGAGTCCGCCTCGCGATCGACGCCCAGCTCGCCACCGCCGGCTGGGTCGTCCAGGGCCGCGACGCCAAGGACATACACGCCGCCCCCCGGCATCGGCCTCCACGTGCTTGCGCGGCCCTCCGGCCACCAGACTTTCGCGAACTGCCGCCCCGTCGGCGCTGTCGAGGCCGAGCCGCTCGGCCGCACCCTGACCGGCATAGCGGCCCAGTCCGCCAGGTGCGCCGCCAGCGTCCTGACCACGCTCCGCCACCCGGTCAGGGATCTCCCACGCCTTCTACGAGCCCCACCCCGTCCGGATCCAGTTCACGAACGATCTCGACGCCGATCCCGAGCCCGCCGGGTGTCCGATCGAGAAAGAGCAGGGGAGCCCAGTTCAGCAGTCACTGGCATCGAGCGTTGGGAACGAGCGTCACGTCCAAGCGGACGTTCATCTCCCGCTTGTCGAACCCTTGGACACGGTCTTCCCAGTTGCCGGTGTTCGCGATCGGATCGATCACGATCATCGACCCGTCTGTGAAGGCGATCTCGATGCCGTCGCGCGAGTAGCCCATGTCGGGCTTGCTCACCCCACCGATGGTTACCGAGGCGATTGTCTTCCCCACGGTGGCGTCCAGGTTGTCGGTGTCTGCGTGACGCCGCGGCAGCGGCGCAATCTGCGGGTGCATAGAGGACTCCAGGATGTCGAGACGCCGGATTGCCTGCTCCGGGTCGATCCCCAAGCGGCCGGAGAGATACAGATTCAACTCGGCAACGGATGCAGCGGTGGCCCGCGCGCGCTCCAGGAACTGGTCGAACGCGGGCAACGGTTCCGGCGCTGGAGCCGGTACGCGGTGAATACTATTTCGAGCATCGCGCAAGGCTGCGAGGGGGGAATGGATCACGGGTACGAGCGGTGGGGGGAGGATCGCCTTGAGCGCAGTGAGGGTGCCCGAACCGCAGGCCAGCGTGACCCCGAGTGAAACCGCAATATCTCGGATCGACTGCGCGTCCAAACCCTCAACTACAAGGCGCTCCAACTCGACAGTCGCCGCCAGCAGCTCCGCCGAGTTCTCTCCGATCGGGTAGTGAAGGAGTGGGTTGGTCTCGCCCTTGAACAAGGGCGGCATCCCGGCCGCAGAGGTGACCGCGCGGGCACGATGAATTTCGTCCCGTAGCAACTCCAGGGGACCGGCTGAATTCCACTCTCCCTCGAGGATCCGACCCTTCCAACGATCGTAGGTTCGGTCAGGCTCGGCGAACTCCTTGTGGCGAACCAGATCGGACAGCCAAGCCTCGCGCTCGCGCGCGGGCAGCTTCTCGAAGTCGGGCAAGTAGGCGACAACGCAAATCCGGCCGTCGCGTAGGTGGCGGAAGCCGTACCGGATCTCGAAGTACTTCGCCTCCCCCGGCTCTAGTTCGGGATCGTCCCGCTCGGTCCGTTTGACCCTGCCGCCGCAGTCGTCCTCAACGACGTGGTAGAGATCGAGGGAGCACTTGTACCGGGCGAGGATCGTTCGGTGGAACGCGTGGGTCAGCCCGTGCTCGATGTCTGCGATAGTCGGCCCCGTGGCCATGGGCGCAGGATACCTCACTCCTGCCCAAAGCCAGTCTCGACCACTCTGCCGTGCGCGCAGAGTTGAGAGCCAGTAGCGCGGTGCCGGTCGCAAGGCAGGGTCGCGATCGGCGTCCGACCGGCACGCTCCGAACAGGAGGCGTGGAAGGGGCCAACGATGCGCCGGTGGCGCGCTACGCGGACCCAGTCACCGCACGGGCGTCCGGTCGGTGAGTTTGGTGATCCGACCGAGATGCTTGAGGGGGTCGGACCCTTCCTTTCGGCCTGACTGCGCCCCCCCGGGACGCCTGCGCTAAAGGGACGGTCTCCGGATGGCGTCCCGCGGCCCTCGCGCCGTCCACCCAACACAGTCTCGCGCACAGAGGTCCGAGGTCACTGGTCGCCCAACCAGTGACCCACGGCGCAACACCGCGCGCCTCACGGGTGGGATGATCCACCGCACCTCGCCGCCCGCGGCCCGTCCGGCACCGGCAACGCGCGTCCAGGCAGGTGGGTGTGCGCGATCTGAACTCCGCGTCGGTAGGATCCGGTAACGTGCCTGAGGCCGTGTGCGTCGGCGAAGGCGGACCGGCATCGTTGGCCATCCACACGCGTCGCTTCGTCTGACCGAAACCGGCTGGCTTCCCGCCCGCCGCATCTGCCCACGCCGTCGACATCCGCTGCGAGCGACGGCGCCACCCCCCCCCAACATCCGGATGAACCCCACGCTCCGCGAGGTGATCCTCAAGCTCGTTCCTACCGATGGATCAACCATCGGGAACAGCCGTCTGCGTGCGGCTGTCATTCAGGTGCTCGGCAGGGAAGTCGACGAGGCCGAGTACGCCGCCGGCCGCGACGAGCTGGTGAACGATGGCCTGCTCGTGAAGGGTCAGGGGCGCGGCGGCTCGGTTCGGCGGTCTGAGGCCGCGGTCAAGGATTCGCCCACCCCTGGGAGCGTCACTTACCTGTTCGGGGCAGCCGGACCACCCGCGGGCCAAGAGGCAGGCAGTGCGCCTCGGAAGCCACGCGCGGCGAAGTCCGGCGCGGCTGGCACGAAAGACGCGCACGTCGTCAGTTACCGGCACGGCGACCGGCGGAAGAACAACCCCGAGGTCGGCATGGTCGACCCGGACACCGACCCCGAACAGCCGAAGACCAAGTGGGCCTACGACCCGCATCTCGATCCGGCGTTGCAGTTCGACATCGGACGCGCGCAGGTTGAGAGGCTGATCGACGACGCGCTCGCCAGCGGTGATCCGGAAGTCATGCGGCACGCGCTCGAGCAACTCAAGCGACAGGCTGAGCCGTACCTCAACTGGACGGGCAAGGCCGAGCGCACGAGCTTCGAGATCGACACCGTCTCGCTCCACGTCCACGAACGCATCGACCCAGCGAGCATCCTCAACGCCGTGCGAAGGCGAATGCGCGGCGAAAAGCCGGCGAAGGGAGAGATGCAGCTCGGCCTCTTCAGCGCGCCGTTCGAGAACCTGCCTCTGCGCGATGCGATCGACTTCTACAAGCACGAGAAGGGCTGGTCCAATCGGCTCATCGCGGGCGACTCACTGCTCGTCATGAACTCCCTCTTGCAGAAAGAGGGCATGGCTGGGCGGGTGCAGATGGTCTTCATCGACCCACCCTACGGGATCAAGTATGGCTCGAACTTTCAGCCGTTTGTCGGAAAGAGAGAGGTCAAGGACCGCTCCGACGAAGACCTGACCCAGGAACCCGAGATGATAAAGGCCTTCCGGGATACTTGGGAATTGGGAGTTCATTCCTATCTGGCCTACCTTCGAGACCGACTCCGCCTCGCGCATGAACTGCTGCACGAATCCGGGAGCGTCTTTGTCCAGATTTCTGACGAGAACACGCACCGCGTGCGTGAGGTCATTGAAGAAGTCTTCGGTGCTGGAAACTATATCTCTCAGTTGTGCTTTGTTAAGACATCCGGCTCTACTAAAGATTTCGTCACTCCTACTGTCGACTACTTGCTCTGGTTCGGAAAGGACCGCAGCGCTACGAAGTTCCGGGCACTGCTTCTGGATAAGGCGCCGGGTGGCAAGGGAGGAAGCGGATACACGAAGGTGCGCCTGCCGGATGGACGCACAAGGCCACTCTCCAATTCAGACGAAGGTACCACCGGGGTTTACTGTCGAGACAACTTGACCAGCCAGAGTGTTGGCCGGGACAAGGGGGAAGGAGCTGCTTGCTGGTTTCCGATTTCGATCGGCGGTGTCAACTACACCCCAACGATGTCCGCTCGATGGAAGACCAACGAGGAGGGGATTCGGCGACTCAAGACGGCAAACAGACTAGAAGCGGCCGGTGCCGGGATCGGGTATGTGCGCTTCCTCGCCGATTTCCCAGCATTCCCCCTGGGCGATTATTGGGCCGACGTGATGCCCAGTTTTATGGCGGACAAGCGCTACGTCGTCGAGACAAGTTCACGAGTCGTTGAACGGTGTCTACTCATGACCACCGATCCGGGCGACCTCGTGCTTGATCCAACCTGCGGGTCAGGCACTACTGCTTTCGTTGCGGAAAGGTGGGGGCGTCGGTGGGTCACTTGTGACACCTCTCGCGTTGCGGTCACCCTCGCGAAGCAGCGCCTGATGACAGCCAGCTACGACTATTACAACCTGAAGTACCCACATGAAGGGCTGAAGGGCGGTTTCATCTACAAGACGATTCCGCACGTCACACTCAAGTCCATCGCCAGCAACCCGGAGATCGACGAGATTTCCGGGCGCCTCCGCCCTGCCGTCGTGATGGCGCTCGAGGCGCTCAACTCAGCCTTACGCAGCACGCCCCCAGCCCCATTCGTCGTTACCAACGGCGGACGCAAGGGCAAGGTCGTCGACTTCCGCATCGGGACGGGAAAGATGGTTGAACTACCCTCGGGCGAGCAAGCGCCCACAGGCGCGCTCCTCGTGTGGGAGGTCCCGTTCGACTTCCCCGAGAGTTGGCCCGTACTTGCCCGAGGAGCATTCGACGCGTTCCATCAGGCGCGCCAACGCATGCAGAAGCAGATGGACGACTCCATCGCTGCACACGCCGAGCAAGAGGTGCTGTACGACCAGCCGCAGCCGTCGAAGGACAAGCTGCGCATCACGGGCCCGTTCACGGTCGAGGCCGTGCCGTTCCCATCGGTCCTCTCGCTCGACGAGGCTCGGCCGTTGGACGAGGCCGACGTCACGATCGCTCGATCGGGCGAGACCTCACGGCAAGCACAGTGGCGCGACGAACTCCTGCGCACGGGCATACGCGGCAAGGGCGGGCAACTCATGAAGTTCGCCTCGCTGGAGACGGTGCCCGACACTCGGTTCCTGCACACAAGTGGAGCGCTGGCTGACACAGGTGAACGGGTCGTCGTGAGCTTCGGCCCCGAACACGGCGCGCTGGAGCAGCGCCAAGTCGAGATGGCGATGCGCGAGGCGGGTGAGCTATTCCCACGCCCGAAGATGATCGTGTTCGCGGCCTTCGCGTTCGACCCCGAGGCGGCGAAGGACATCGATCAGACCAAGGGGATCGTCGCGCTCAAGGCGCAGATGAACACCGACCTGCTCACCGAAGACCTGAAGAAGGCCCGGTCCAGCAACCAGAGCTTCTGGCTCATGGGCCAACCCGACATCGACGTGCGCAAGCGCAAGGACGGGCTCTACGAGGTCGAAGTCAACGGCTTCGACTACTTCGACACCGTGAAGGGCGAGCTGGTCTCGGGGGGCAAGGGGAAGATCGCGATGTGGCTGTTGGACACGGACTACGACGAGCGGTCTCTGTTCCCGCGGCAGGTCTTCTTCCCGATGGCCGGCGCGAAGGACGGTTGGCACAAGCTGCGCAAGGACATCCGCGCCGAGCTGGACGAGACGCGCCTCGAAGAGTTCCACGGCACGGTCTCGCTTCCGTTCGAGGCCGGCGACAACCGCAAGGTCGCCGTCAAGGTCGTCGACGATCGCGGGATCGAGTCGCTGAAGGTCATCCGGCTGGACTGAGTCGTAGACCCCGATGGCCAGCCCGAAGTCCCTCATCATCAACTCGCCGTACGAGCGTCCTGCCTTCTACTGGCGTGACGACCGCGGCGCGCTGACCATCGAGTACGGCCGCAGGCCGGCGGGCTACGAGGTCTTCGACACCCGGCACAACACGCGGCGTACCGAGCCCTTGGAGCTTGTGAACCGCATCCGCGAACGCGTCGATGCGTGGCGTGACGCCCAGTGGCCTGGCGTGACCACGGTGACGCGGGGCCTGCTGGAGCACTGGCACGACAGTAGTGCACGAGACCTCCCTTTCTACTTCTGCCAGCTCGAAGCCATCGAGACGTTGATCTGGTGGGTCGAGGCCCCGGCCGACTTCAAGCAGGGGATCTTCGTTCCCCGAGACGGCGGCGAGTGGGAGCGTTTGTGTTCGAAGATGGCGACGGGCTCGGGCAAGACCACGTTGATGGCGATGATCGTCACGTGGCAGGTGCTGAACGCACTGACGTACCCCAAGCGCAACAAGGACTTTTCCCGCGCGCTGTTCGTCGTCGCTCCCGGCATCACCGTGAAGGAGCGCCTTCAGGTGCTCTATCCGGGCAACCCCGCGAACAGCTACGACGAGTTTCGTCTCTGCCCAACGGAGGCTGCACGTCAGAAGCTGAACCAGGCCGAGCTGCTCGTCGAGAACTGGCATTCGCTGATGCCGCTGAAGCAGGCCGAGCGCAGCGTGGTGAGGAAGGGCGCGGAGAGCGACAAGGCCTTCGTGCGGCGCGTGCTCAAGAAGCTCGCGGGCTTCAAGGACATCGTGGTTCTGAACGACGAGGCTCACCACGCCTACCGCATCCCTGCGGGGGCGAAGGTCAGCAAGAAGCAGGCGGAGGAGCAGGGGATCGACCTCGAGGAAGCGACACGTTGGATCGAGGGGCTCGATCGCATCCACAAAGAGCTGCGGGTGGCGCGCTGCTTCGATCTCTCCGCGACGCCGTTCGCGCCGACGGGAGGCACGAACACCGAGCAGGGGCTCTTCGGTTGGGTGGTCTCGGACTTCGGCCTCAACGACGCGATCGAGGCGGGCCTCGTGAAGACGCCGCGCGTCGTCGTTCGGGATGGGATCATCCCCGACACGAAGACGCTGCGGCCGAAGCTGTATCACCTCTACCGCGACCCCTCGGTCTCCGAGGACCTGAACCGGCGCGGCGCGGAGCCACACGAGCCGCTACCCGAACTGGTGCAGCAGGCGTACACGCTGCTCGGCGCGGATTGGCGCGACATGGCAGCGAAGTGGAGGGAGGAGGGGCACGTCACACCTCCGGTCATCTTGACGGTCTGCAATCGCACTGAGACGGCGGCGCGCATCGAGCGGTACTTCCTGTCTGGAGACGCGCACTGGCCGGAACTGCATGCCCCGACACGGACTCTGCGCGTCGACTCCAAGGTGCTCGAGAAGGCCGAGCGGGGAGAGACGGCGACCGCCGACAAGGACTACGAAGGGCGCCTTCACGAGATCGTCAAGGCAGCGACGATCCCGAGCGAGAGGAAGGAGCGCCTACTCCACCTCAAGAAGGAAGAGCTGCTCCGCGAGATCGTCGACAACGTCGGCAAGTCGGGTCGGGCCGGCCAGGATCTCCAGAACGTGATCTCGGTCGCGATGCTCTCCGAAGGCTGGGATGCGAAGAACGTCACCCACATCCTCGGACTGCGTGCGTTCACCAGCCAGCTCCTGTGCGAGCAGGTGATTGGTCGCGGCCTGCGCCGCGTGGGGTACGACACCGAGAAGGTGGTCGGGCCAGACGGCGTCGAGCGCGAGCTGTTCACGCCCCAGTACGTGAACGTGTTCGGCGTGCCACTCTCGATCTTCCAGGACGTCGATGAGAGCGGAGAGGCTCCGCCGCCACCCAAGCCCAGCACGCAGATCGAGTCCCTGGTGGAGCGCAACCACCTCGAAGTGCGTTGGCCCAATGTCGTGCGCGTCGAGACCGTGGTGCGCCCGACGCTTGTCGTGGACTGGACCAAGGTCGACCAGCTCGAACTGGATCCTGCCCAGATCCCGATCGTGGCGGAACTCGCTCCCGCCCTGGGCGGTGCGGCGGACATGTCGAAGGTCGAGAAGGTCGACCTGGAGAAGATCCCCGAGTCCTTCCGGCTTCAGCGTCTGACATTCGTCGCGGCCCGGAAGGCGTTCGAGAGCCTTGGGGAACGGTTCACAGGTCGCAAGGAGCTGCTGGTCCTCCAACTCATCCGGTTGACCGAGGAGTTCCTGGGGTCCTCGCGGCTCTCGATACCGAGCCTCTTCCACCAGGACCCTCTGCGAAAGCGGATCCTCGTTGCTCTCAGCATCGATCGGATCGTGCAGCACATCCTGCGGTTCGTGACAGAGCAGAACCTGGAGCGATTGGAGCCGGTTTTCGACGAGGAGTTCCCGATCGGGAGCACTCGGAGCATGCGGACCTGGTACACGACGAAAGTCTGCGTGCGGACCACGCGCTCCCAGATCAGCCACGTCGTCGTCGACAGTGCCTGGGAGCAGCACGTCGCCAACCTCTTGGAGACGAGCGAGCTCGTGGAGGCGTACGTCCGGAACGACCATCTGGGATTTCAGATCCACTACATGTGGAACGGGGCGAAGCGGCGCTACGTGCCGGACTTCGTCGTCCGACTCGCGAACGGGTTAGCCCTCATCCTCGAGGTGAAGGGAGAGACCGACGACCGCGACCGCGCCAAGGCTGCGGCGATGCGAGCCTGGATCGAGGCCGTGAACGGCAACGGTGGGTTCGGCCAGTGGGGCTATGCCGTCGCGGAGGAGATGGGCCGGGTCCAGGACATCCTCGTGGAGCACGGCGCGGGGGCGGCTGTGCCCGCCTCAGGCGCGCCCGCCGCGCGCCAGCGACGGTGACCCGCATTCGCTCGGGTTCGCGCCCGTGCGCCACGTGGGGCGACGTTGGCGGGGCGTCGCCGATCAGGTCGGACGCGGCCCTCTCGCGCGCGCTCGGCTCACCTCCGACCTGCGGCCTCAGGCCGACGCTCTATCCAGGAAACGTCGCATTTCCCAGCGTTCCGGCCGCCACATGTTGCATCAAATGTTGCATGCACCAGAGTCCCGGAAATGTCTCCGTTTGTCGGAATTTGTCTCCGTTGGCACAGGACGCGGATTCCCCTGGAAACGGCCCATTTCTTGCCGCGCTGCCAAATCGCACAAAATCGCGCCAACCGAGGCCAAATCCGACCAAAAGTGGTGGTACGCCCGAGTGGATTCGAACCACTGGCCTGCGGCTTCGGAGGCCGC
>Ga0163155_10003836_pt1 | contig 15899 bp, 15 predicted proteins | sample OliLakLV19SP4G1_FD_148611 | JGI IMG/M metagenome (GOLD analysis project Ga0163155, IMG submission 148611) | Freshwater microbial mat bacterial communities from Lake Vanda, McMurdo Dry Valleys, Antarctica - Oligotrophic Lake LV.19.SP4.G1 | ecosystem: Environmental > Aquatic > Freshwater > Lake >... | reverse complement strand
CGTAGATGTGAGCCGAGAAATATTCACAGCCTCGTTTTTCGGTCACGTTGATAGCAGCCAAGGACGAGATTACAAAGCTGTCTTTGTCTTCGTCAGGTAGGTTATTTTCATGGTCGAGCAGGCGCTCAAATTCCTGGATGTAGGAAGAACCGGGAGGTGTGCCAACGCTCACACCCAAATCGACCAGCAAATCGGTCAACCACATGGCATGGCGGGCTTCGTCAGAAATGTGGCGAGATAGCTCTTTGACTAATGTTGGGGGGGTACCATCGAGCTGTTCTACCAAGTCGGTCAGGTCTTTGCAGCTCCGCTGTTCACTGTAGCGATAGCGGTTGAGCGTAATCATGTGAATTTCGCGATCGCCCACCACTTGTTTGAGCACATCACGGGCGCTGAGGGCACCAATAGAACTTTGTAACTTGCGAGGATAAACGACTGTCATGGCGATGTGTGGGGTACTATGGGCTTTTTGTAAAGTCTTTATAAATATTAACTCAACTTTCAGAATGCGGAAAACACCGAATTTGAGAGCAAAATAGGAAAAGTTTCCCAGCAACCCTAAGCACGTTCCATGTCAACCAAGAATCTGATCTTCACAGTCTTATTGATATTTGTACCTATCTCTATTCTGGCGCATTACGTATTTCATTGGGGAGCGCTGGTGCAGTTTTCGCTGGCCTGTCTGGCCATTTTGCCCCTAGCCGCCTGGATGGGCACTGCCACTGAAGAACTGGCTGTCGTCGTCGGTCCCTCAATGGGCGGGCTGCTCAATGCCACGTTTGGTAACGCCGCCGAGCTGATCATTGCGCTGGTGGCTCTCAATGCTGGGCTAGTGGATGTCGTCAAAGCCAGCTTAACGGGTTCGATTATCGGCAACCTGCTGCTGGTGATGGGCTTGGCCATGTTTTTGGGAGGGCTGCGCTACAAAGAGCAAAGTTTTCAACCCGTATTGGCGCGGGTCAATGCCTCGGCGATGAATTTGGCTGTGGTGGCATTGCTGCTGCCAACGGCGGTCAACTACACCTCTAGCGGCATTGAAGAGCCTGTTGTACAGCAGCTCTCGATTGCCGTGGCGATCGTCTTGATTTTGGTGTATGTGCTGACGCTGCTGTTTTCGATGAAAACCCACAGCTACCTCTATGATGTCGGCGTGGCCGAGTTAGAAGGTGGAGAACCAGGCGACTTGGGCAGCCCAGAACAGCACGGCGGACACAAACCCAATCCAAAAATTTGGACTGCGGTGTTGCTGGGTGCCACAACGTTTATTGCGATTGAATCTGAAATTTTGGTGGGTTCGCTAGAAGAAGCCACCGCTGTATTAGGGCTAACTCAGCTGTTTACTGGGGTGATCTTATTGCCAATTATCGGTAACGCGGCGGAAAACGCCGCAGCGGTTGTGGTGGCGATGAAAAACAAGATGGATTTGTCTGTCTCAGTCGCTGTTGGTGCCAGTATGCAGGTAGCGTTATTTGTGGCACCCGTACTTGTTCTGGTGGGCTGGTTTACGGGCAAGCCGATGGATTTGGACTTTAACCCGTTTGAAGTTGTAGCGGTGGCAGTGGCCGTATTTATTGCCAACTCAATTAGCTCTGACGGTAAATCGAACTGGCTGGAAGGCACGCTGCTGTTGGCCACCTATGTCATTTTGGGTATCGCCTTTTTCTTCCATCCGGTGATCGAAGGGATTGGTTGAAGTTAATCAGCCGTCAGGTGTTTCAAGAATCGCCACCTCGGGTAGAGTATGCGCTGACGGCCTGCGGTGAAACGCTTTACCCCAATTACACATCAGTTCTGTAATTGGGGCAAAGCGCCCGTGCCCGAGTTTCAATTTGGCTTGATGTGTTTACGGAAATTGCGGATTTTAGCCATTCTCACCGGGCAGCTAGAACACCAGCAGTAACCGCTGCCAAGGCGCATACGCAGTTCTCAGGAGGTCAAGTGTCTCAACCCAGTGTCTCAACCCAATTCCAAAATTGGTTTATTACCGCAGGGAAAACCCATCCCACTGGGGCTGTCTACCGTAAGATTCTGAGCGCAATTGAGGTAGTGGCATAGTTGGGATCGCCCCATAGATGGGGATGCACTTTGATATGGATTAACTTCTACGGCTGCACCAAAACAAACTAAGGCATCCAACCGCCTAGGGTTGGGGTTTCGGATCTTGCTCAGAAAATATTTACACAGCAAGTGATTGAAATCTTGCCGAATCTTGTTCTACAGACTGTGTATGTACTAATTGCTGGATATTTTTTGTGACGAGACAGGATGCTCCCAGTCGTCACACAGTACGTACTCCTGGCATTGCATCCCCAGTCTGACGTGAGGTAATGGGTGAACAGCTACCGTGAAATCAGGAGTTTGTCACTACCGCCTCATGGCGTTGCCACGAGGGAGAACCATTCATTGGAGGCCCCCCAAGATGAGTCACGATTTCTTGCTGCAAGCAGTTTTTGAAAGTTATATTGACGGTATTTTAATCCTCAACGACAGCGGTGCTGTTCTGTCTGCCAACCGATCTGCCCGCGAGATTTGCCAAAAACTAGTCGCGGGTGGTCTGGAGGCTAGCCGGGTACCGCCGCAAATCTGGCGGATTTGCCAAATCATGATTGATACATCTGATCTGTATGATGATCAGCTCGTGATTATTGATGATGTGATCGAAACCGATGATTCCCACTCAGTGCGGGTTCGCGTCCGCTGGTTTAAGGTAGACGGGGTGGAGCGCCCCTGCCTGCATGTCAGTTTGGAAGATCGGCTCCAGTCGGCTCAAAAAATGGCGATCGCCGAACGCGCCCGCTATGGGTTAACCGCCCGAGAAGCAGAAGTGTGGCTGCTGCGCCAGGTCGGCTGCACCTATAAGGCGATCGGCGTTCGACTCCACATCACCATCGACACCGTGAAAAAGCACGTCCGCAATATCCACGCTAAGCGCGACGCCTTTCAGTGGGCACAAGACTAGCGCCTGATCCGGAAGCATTGTTTCCCGGCACAGCCAGGAAACAATACTTCCCACAACGTTAATCGTCGCTGCCCCCTGCCGACCCAAACCGATAGCCTTTGCCATAGACCGTATGGATCAACGGCAGATCTCGTCTGGTTTCAATCTTGCGGCGCAGCAGCCGAATTTGAGCCGCTAATACATTACTGCTGGGCTGTTCACCCTCACCCCAGAGCTGCTGCTGAATTTGGCTGTGGGTGAGTAATTGATTGGGATGACGCATCAAATAAGCCAGTAGCTGGCTTTCCTTTTCCGATAGCTCAATGGCGCGGCCTTGCCCATAGGCCACCTGATTGTCCAGATCCAGTTCTAGATCCTCCACCCGCAGCCGCGTATTGGTTATACCTGGTTCTAGCGTCGGAGGACGACGAAGCAAGGCGCGCACCCGTGCCATTAACTCTCGCAGTTCAAACGGTTTAATTAAATAGTCATCGGCTCCCGCATCCAGCCCAGCCACGCGATCGTCGATCGTGTCTTTGGCCGTCAGAAACAGCACAGGTGTGGTATCGCCCCGCGCCCGCAGCTGTTTGCAGATTTCTAGCCCATTTTGATGCGGCAACATCCAATCTAAAATCAGCAGATCATACGCTCCGGCGATCGCCCGCTGGCTGCCCTCTGCCCCATCATGCGCCACATCAACCTGATATCCCTCTTTGGCTAACATCCGGGTCAGGGGATCGGTCAATTCCACTTCATCATCCACGAGTAGAATCTGCATGGAAGCTATTGTAGTGTACGGCGTACGACTCCCGATTTAACTCCCAATTTAATATGTATCGTTTGATTGCGATTCAAACCACCTCTGACCTGATCCCTAACTGGGAGCAGATGGCACAGTGTGACGGCTTGCCATTACTAGACCCGCAGCTACTCAAACGCCAAGCTCCCGATGCCCACTGGGTCTTGCTGCAAGATCAATCCATCGCCGGACATTGCTCTCTTTGGTGGCGCGAGGTACCGCCCGATCCCCACGCAGCGCTAGGGCTAATTGGCCATTACAATGTGCACGATGGTGAGGCGGCGCAGCGGTTGCTCGATCACGCCTGTGAACAATTGGCACAACAAGGATGTGCGATCGCCATTGCGCCGATGGATGGCAATACCTGGCGACCCTATCGGCTGCTGAGCCAGCGCGGCAGTGAACCTAGCTTTTTCCTAGAACCCGATAATCCAGATGCATGGTGCGACCAGTTTCGTGCAGCTGGCTTTACGCCGCTAGCCGACTATAGCTCTGCGCTCAATCCTCACCTAGTTGCAGATCCGCTACAGCTTGATCCCCGTCTGTCAGCCGTCAGCGATCGCCTCTACCATGCCGGGATTCGGGTGCGATCGCTGCTCAACCCGCAATCGTTCGAGTCAGAGCTAAAGCGGATTCACCAACTGGCGCTGATCAGCTTTCGCCGCAACGTCCTCTACACTCCTATTTCACAGGCCGAATTTATTGCTCAATACAGCCAAATTCAGCCTTATATTGAACCCGAACTGGTGCTGCTGGCCGAACACCATGGGCAGCTGGTAGGGTTTTTGTTTGCTATTCCCGACTTGCTTCAGGTAAAACGCGGCGAACCCATCAACACCATCATCATTAAAACAGTTGCGGTCTTGCCGGGGCGGATTTACGCCGGACTGGGAAACTTGCTGGTAGCACAAGTGCAGGCGATCGCCCATCAACAGGGCTACACCCACGCCATCCATGCCCTTATGCATAACGCCAACAATTCAACTAACCTCAGTCAGCGCTATGCCCAAACGATTAGGGGGTATACGCTGTATGAAAAAAGAATCAAGGATGAAACTCTTTCGTAGAAAGAACTCCAATGGTCACTGCCATGCCCTTAATTGCTTGCAGTGCCCAGCCCCTAAGTTAGTTTCGCACTACTTGGAGGTCATTTCAGGACGCTGATATGAGCTTTTTAAGGTTTCAATAGCCTGAACCGATTGGCCTGCCGCAGATGCATTTAACCAACCGCTGAGTAGGGCATCGACTGATAACAGACCGCCGCCGTTGACGGTAAAGAACAAGAAACATGCGGCGTAAAGCATCGGCAGTTCTAGATAAGGGATGCTAAACCCTGCCACTTTGATGTGGTGGTACATGGCAACGGCCATCGTTGAAAGCAGTCCTAGAGCGGCTGGACGCGTAAACAAGCCCAATGCCAGTAGAGGGGCGCAGCTGACCTCGGTTAGAGCGGCGACGTAGCTAAAGAAGATGGGAAACGGCAAGCCGATAACTTTAACATAGGCTTCGGCGAAGCTGTTGATGTCTGCCAGCTTATCTAAGCCGTTGTGAATCATGACCAAGCCTGCCACCACGCGCAGAACCGTCCACGCAGCTTGGGACGGGTAAGTGGGCGAAAAAATTGGCTGCAAGACAGTCGTTAGCAAACTTGTAAGGCGCTGAGTAGTGCTCATAGGACGTAGAGGGATCCAAGGGTGGAGCTTAAAGTCAAGGTGACAGTAAATGTAAACAAAAGATGCATGTCTCTGTTAAGTAATATAACAAAAATTAATTAATTTTGGTTAGGTCTTAAGGCAGGTTTTTTGCGTCAAATCTATTCGGCAAAGCAATTTCACTCGTGCAGGAGGCGATCCGCGCTCTGCGCAGGCAAGCCAACGCCTCACTCATTCACATAATCATTGCCAACGAACCCACGGCGGCTTTAGATTCTACAAATGGACGGCTGGTCACAGATTTGCTATGCAATTTGGCTCGCGAGGAAGGCTGCACGGTGCTGATCGCCACTCATGACGAGCGAATTACGTCTTTTTCAGATCGTATTGTGTATCTGGAAGATGGGATGCTGAGGGTCTAACGACCATATAGCCTCTCTGACTGCGGGGCATTGGCAGGCGAGATTTCCGCCCTGTCTACTCTTGCTTTCGTGTAGGCAGTCTGAAGATTTACTTCTATCCTAGATGTATTGGCGTTTCGCCGCTGCTTAGCGTCACCTTTTAGCGTAGAGTCAGTGTCGAATGCCAGACGTTCACAGCGCGAGGAACAATGGCAATGGCTGGATTTGGAGATCTGGTGCAAAAGGCGTTTTATCTAGGGGTGGGGCTAGCGTCCTACGCCGGGGAGAAAGCTGGCAGCACGTTGGGTGACTTGCGATCGCAGGTACAAAAGTTAGCGGATGAAATGGTGGCACGGGGCGAGATTAGTGCCGAAGAAGCCAAGCGCATGGTAGAAGAAATGCTCGTTCGGGCACAGCAACCTCCCAACCAAGCGCCCAGTCCCACCAGCCAAAAGCCAGCGGAACCACGGCGGATCGAAATCCTTACCGATGAGGACGTTCCGGCTAAACCACCCGCATCCATTGCGGCTGACGAGCTGCGACAACAGGTAGAACAACTGCAAGCAGAACTGCGGCGGCTGAAACGGGACTAATTCGATTTGAATCGGGTTTGAATCTGATTTGAATCAACCGAGTGGTTGTAGGACTCTAAGTGGAACTGTAAGGCAATGTTGGAATCGTTTACGCAGGAAGTAGAGCGGCTGTTAGAAGAATTTGCCAAAGGTGCCAATGAGGCGGTGGATACGCTATTTGAGTGGTCGGATGAGGTGGTCGATCAATTCGTCGATCAGTTAAATGAGGCGATCGCCCCCGAATTAACTGAATTTGAGCAGCAGCTAGGAACCTGGATTGAGCCATTTATCCAAGCCATGGGCGGCGTTGAAAGCACCCTAACAGACTCGGTGCAGCCCTTCACTCAAACCGTAGAACCGATGCTGAATCAGCATCCTGCGTGTGTAGGCTGCCGTAACTACCACGGCCAAGCCTATGGCGGCACTATGCTGGTGTGCGGTATGCACCCCTCGGGCTGGGAGTCGGAGCAATGCCCCGACTGGGAATCGACCTGGAGCGCAGGGGAGTAACCAGCGTTACCCCGCCGCAAAATCCTTCCTAAGGATCATCAATTGATTAATCTGCAATTCCCTGGGTAGGGACATAGCGCTGCTATGTCCTCACAAGTGCGAATTCCCTGGGTAGGGATATAGCACTGCTATGTCCTCACAAGTGCGTCAATTTTGCAAGTTATTTAATTCGCGATCTTGAGGGGCGATTGTAGGTTTGCTCACATCTTGCACCAGTCTCAACAAGCTAAAGTGCAGCGTATTCCAACGACCGCTCACCAGTGCCGTTTTCGCACCGCCGTGAGAAACTCCACGAGGCCAAACTCGGTATCTGCCAGGACGATCACGGGGAAACGTTTCGTGAGGGTCTTGGGCACACGAGCGAGGAGTTTGCAGGCGAGTTGAGGGGGACTCGCAGTGCCCTTGCCATGCCAGATACAGAAACTCCAGGGCACCTGCCACTGCCCCAGCACCCAGTAGAGCACGACAATGTGGAGTCCTCGCTTGCCGTTGAGCACTCGCACCCACGGATTGAGCGTTGCCTCATCCTCGGTCGGGTCGCTCAGACGACGAAACTTGCCGCACTTCGGGAGGGTGGTCAAATCAATCAGAACTTTCAGCGGACTATCAGAGCGCGGGAGATGCTGTTTCATCTGCTGCAACACCCGCTGGCGAGTCGTTCGCAGTACGCCGCGGGTGACCACTCATACTGATTGAGAAAGCGACTCAACGCGCTGGCAGATTTTGTCTGGCACTGTTGCAGCAATGGATGCCCTTGCGCCTCTAAAAACAATCCTAAAAGAGAACTGAGACTGGCGTGCTGATAGGAGCTAGGCATCAGATGAAGGAGGACGTATAGCTTCAGCCAGTCATCTTAGGACAAGGGGCTTAAGCCCCTTGTTGGCTGACGTGCTAACCTACGTCCTAACGTTTGTGGCGACGGCTATGCACTAGTCCTTGGGCGTGTTCCAAGATGGTTTCTATAACCGTCCGTTGAAATATTTCTACGCCCTTTCTCCCAGACTTTTAGCGTCTTGGCAACCCCTTCTTGAGACTGGTGCAAGATCTGAGATAGCATCTTTACTGACTCAACGATGACGGTTGCCGCGATAGATCGCCTGGTGCATCACGCGACAATTATCGAGATGCAAGCCGAGAGTTTTCGCAAACAAGCCGCAATCTCACGCGCTCAATCTGCCTAAATCACCGAAGTCGTTCTGACTGATTCCGGTGGACAGTCTGCTCACACCGCAGAAGTCCACCGTCATTTCCGGCATTCTTGTTTTTCAATTCACCAAGCAATCCAGCTTTTCAGCCCTATACTACTCTAAATTGAGTCCGTTTTTAGTCCAATTCACTAGTACAGCATTGTAATGTTGTCATTTCAGCGGTGTCGCGATCTGATCCTGTTGCAATTCTCAACTCTGATCTGATGCATCTTTTTTTTCAATCTCAACACAGCACAAAATTATGCAGAAACTGATTCAAATTCTTGGACTATGTAATTGACATTTCACACTGACTGAGATGATCCAGGGATTGTTAGAATCCCGGAAGTCTGAGTTAGAGGAGGAGAACCAAGAGGCCCGTGAGGATGGCTCACTATTGGGTAAGCACGGGGGACGAGGCCATATTGAACTGAAGATGATTCCGGATTCTAAGACGGGAAAGACGTATGAACCTTACCGCTATCTGCGGTATTGGGGAGTAACGAAGAAGGGCGCAATGGGCTTGAAGAGTGTGTATTTGGGGGAGGATGGTGGTGGATAGGAGATACTTTAGCGAATCGCTTCGTAAGTAGCTTATAGTTCTTGCAGCAAAATACTTGTCCATCAAAGGAAAATAGCAGTTCAGAAACGCATATATTGTTAAATGAGTATGAGCCTCCTCATTTTGTATCCTGATTGAATAATCCTGTTTTCTGAGGTTGAAGCAGTTTGACTGTAAACGTTGTACCTACATCGACCTCGCTGTTTACACTCAATTCACCTTGATGTAGATCCAGGCATTTCTTCACTACTGCCATGCCTAAGCCGCTACCTGTTACGCTCCCAGCATTTCTGCCACGACAAAACGGTTCAAAGATTTTGCCTTGCTCTTCTTCTGGAATGCCAATCCCTTCATCTTTGATTTGAAATATCACACTATCAGGTTCACAAGTTAAGGTGAAGTAGACAGTACTCTCTAGAGATGAATACTTAATTGCATTGGACAAGAGGTTGCTCAGAATAGAATAGAGCAACTTTTCATCTAGATATGCGTAGGTACGAGTGCCATACTTGTCAAATTTAAGCGTTCGTGGTTGTTCACTGAAAAGCTGAATATCTTCAATCAAGTTTAAGCAAAAGAACTGCATTTCTAGCAATTCGGGCTTACACTCTAGCTTTCCGGCATCGGCCCTGGCAAGAGTCAAGATATCATTGAGCAGTTGAGTCATTAACTTGACCGATGCCTGAATTTGAAATAGATTTTTCAATTTATCAGGCTCGACCAGATTGGTGAGTCGTTCTTTTAATAGTTGAGATGACCCATCTATAACACTTAGAGGTGTTCTAAACTCATGAGAAACCATCGAGAAGAACTGAAGTTTTAATTCACCTAATTCTTTCTCTTGCGCCAGCTTTTGTTGCACCTGTTCAAGCTGTTGGCGTTTAAACATTTGTCGATACAAAATAACATAAACGCCCAGAAGTCCAACAAACGCCAGGATCGTGCCCAAGGTCTCGATCGCCATCCTGACCTGAGAGTTCGCCTGAGATTGTTCAACCTGAGTTTGTAGGATTTGTTCCTCTGCGGTTTGCAACTCGGTAATCATCTGACGAATTTGCGTCTGGTTTTGATCGGTTTGAATCACTAAAGGATGATCGGCAGAAAGGAGCGATCGCCGCTTCTGATAGAGTTTAGTGGATTGCTCAACTAGTTCTCGTCGCTGTTGAATCAAACCCTCTAGGGCATTCAATCGTTGTTCTTGTGTCAGCGTGTCTGCTAGGGGTTGGCGCAACTGCTCTAGCGTAATGGTCAACTGTTGCATTGCCTGATCATAGCCATCTAGTTCTGTTCGATCGCCCAATAAAAAATAACGCCAGCGCCGGGTTTCAGTATCAGTCAGGGTTTCAGAAACATTGGTGAGCGCGGTAAGAATTTCATGAGTTTGCTTCACCTGACCCTGGCTAGTAATAAGTTGGGTGGCATTTTGGTAAGAAAAGAAATTGACCAGCACCATCAACAGCAGGGCCAGACAGAATGCTGCCGTTACCCATTTTCTTTCGAGTGACCATCTTAAAGTATTGAGAGCCATTGCATTCTGAGCATGAGAATCTGCATTAGAGTACATTCAGGAGCGATCGCGTTCAGTTGCTTTGCGATAAACCTAATCTAGAGTCTAAAGTCCAGAAGCTTAATGCGTGTTTTAGTTGTCGAAGATGACGTGCGGATTGCCAATCTGCTCACGGAAGCATTTACCAATCGTCAACATGAGGTTGATATGGCGGCGGATGGGGAATTCGCATGGGATCTCGTCAACTCGCTAGATTATGACCTGATCGTGCTGGATTTAACGCTGCCCAAAATCGACGGTATCAAGCTTTGCCAGCAGCTTCGGGCAAGGGGAGCAACGGCGCGAAATGCTGTAACCCCTATCATGATGCTAACGGCACGAGATACGATCGCCGACAAAATCATTGGGTTAGATGCTGGAGCCGATGACTACATGGTCAAGCCGTTTGATATCGAAGAACTGATGGCGCGTATTCGTGCCGTGCTACGTCGCGGCAGCCCGACAGCCAATCCAACACTAGCATGGGGCGATTTACAGCTCAATCCCGGTACTTACGAAGCGACCTACCAGGAGGTTCCCCTCAATTTAACTCCGAAGGAATTTGCCTTGCTGGAACTGTTGATCTCTAGTGGTCGCAAGGTGATGAGCCGCCCCATCATTATTGAAAAACTCTGGTTACCGGAGGAGACCCCAACAGAAGAAGCCGTGAAAACACACGTCCGCACCTTACGGCAAAAGCTCAGGGCGGCGAATGCACCGGATGATTTAATTGAAACGGTGCATGGGATGGGCTATCGGCTAAAGCAATTGAGCTAAATTCTAAAATCCCCCCGATTTCCCCCCGATTTCCTTCTGTCATCCCGACTTTGAGTTGATACCCTATGAACAACAGGATGCAGAGTAATTTTCATGGCTATACAAACAATCGCCAAATCCAAGGAATCTATTCCTACTTATCATGAGCTTTCGGGTGCAGATGTCATCCAACAATTGGCAAGCCATGCTGAGCAGGGTTTGACACTACCAGATATCGCCCAACGGCAGAAGCACTATGGTCTAAACGAATTAGAAATTAAACCTGCGAAGCCTGCCTGGTTCAGGTTTCTGCTGCAATTTAATCAGGCATTGCTGTATATTCTGTTAATTGCTGGGGTCATCAAAGCATTTCTCGGATCATGGACGAATGCGGCTGTGATTTGGGGGGTCACCCTGATCAACGCGATTATCGGCTTTGTGCAAGAGTCGAAGGCAGAAGGGGCGATCGCGGCGCTGGCAAAAGTAGTCACTACTGAAGCGATAGTCATCCGGGACGGGAAAAAGCAACAGGTTCCGTCTCAGGAATTGGTTCCGGGAGATGTGGTGTTGTTGACTTCTGGGGATAAAGTGCCAGCCGATATGCGATTGCTGACGGTGCGTGGCTTACAAGTGGATGAGTCGGCACTGACAGGCGAATCGGTTCCGGTGGAGAAAACAACTCAGCCCTTACCTGCCGATGCACCCTTAGCAGAACGCACCAACATGGCGTATGCCAGTAGTTTTGTCACCTTTGGACAGGGGTGTGGCGTAGTTGTGGCAACCGGAAACACGACTGAAGTTGGGCAAATTTCTCAATCGCTGGATCAAAGCCCCAGCTTGAGTACTCCCCTAACTCGCAAGTTTGCCAAGTTCAGTCAGACGTTGCTGTATATCATTCTATCTCTCGCTTCGCTGACCTTTTTCGTCGGATTGGGGCGGGGACGATCGTGGGCAGAAATGTTTGAAGCAGCGGTTGCCTTAGCGGTGAGTGCCATTCCAGAAGGATTGCCTGCAGTGGTGACTGTGACGCTGGCGATCGGGGTAAACCGCATGGCGCGTCGTCATGCCATTATTCGCAAGCTCCCAGCCGTCGAAACTCTTGGGGGTGCAACGGTAATCTGTTCCGACAAAACGGGAACGCTGACGGAGAATCAGATGACGGTGCAGGCAATTTATGCTGGTGGGCAACGCTATCCAGTCAGCGGTGTGGGATACGCGCCAGACGGCGAAATTCGTACAGATGTGGGCGAGACAATCGCGTCCGAAAGTGTGCCAGCCGCGATCGAGTTACAAGATCTGCCTGCCTTAAAGGACTGCTTGATTGCAGGAGCGGTGTGTAATGATACCTATCTAGACTGGAAAGACAATCGGTGGGCAGTTGTAGGCGATCCAACCGAAGGAGCCTTAATTGTCGCCGCCCAAAAAGTAGGATTGGAGCAAATCTCACTCAACGAACGATTGCCCCGTCTGGATGCTATCCCCTTTGAGTCGCAGTTTCAGTACATGGCAACGCTGCATCAGGGGAGCGATCGCAATATTATTTATGTCAAAGGCTCTTTGGAGGCTGTTCTTAGCCGTTGTCAGGCAATGCGTGACGGCTCTGGTCATGCAGTTCCGGTTTATCGAGAGTTATTGCAGATGGAAGCGGAACACCTGGCAGAGCAAGGCTTGCGGGTGTTGGCGCTTGCTGAAAAATCAGTGCCAAGCCACCAGACGACCTTAGCTCACGCTGACCTGGATGGAGGGCTAATGTTTCTGGGCTTGCAGGGCATGATTGATCCGCCTCGCGAAGAAGCGATCGCGGCTGTGGCTGCCTGCCAGTCTGCCGGAATTCAAGTCAAGATGATCACAGGCGACCATTTGACTACGGCAACGGCGATCGCGGATCGAATTGGACTGAAGCAGGCAGGGCAGGTGATTGGTTTTACGGGGCAGCAACTAACAAAGATGAGCGACTCCGAACTATCGCAAGCAGTGGACTCAGGCTCAGTGTTTGCCAGAGTGGCTCCAGCGCAAAAGCTGCGACTGGTAGAAGCCTTACAGTCACGGGGTGAAATTGTGGCGATGACGGGCGATGGTGTGAATGATGCCCCTGCTTTAAAACAATCTGATATTGGCATTGCCATGGGGAAAGCCGGAACCGATGTTGCTAGGGAAGCGGCAGATATGCTGCTAACGGATGATAATTTTGCCTCGATCGAAGCGGCAGTAGAAGAAGGACGCACTGTTTATCGGAACTTGCGAAAGGCGATCGCCTTTATTTTGCCGGTCAACGGTGGCGAGTCGATGGCGATTTTAATTAGTGTGTTACTTGCCAGAGATTTGCCCATTCTTTCATTGCAAGTGCTGTGGCTGAATATGATCAACTCGGTGGCAATGACAGTGCCACTGGCTTTTGAGCCAAAGTCCGAGCGCACGATGGAGCAGCCACCTCGCAACCCACGAGAACCCTTGGTGTCGGGCAAGTTATTTCAACGAATTGTGGCTGTCTCGGTGTTCAACTGGATTTTGATCTTTGGCATGTTTGAATGGGCGCGGCAGACGACGGGAGATCTTGCCATTGCCCGAACCATGGCAATTCAGGCACTTGTCGCGGGACGGATTGTGTATCTGTTGAGCGTGAGTCATTTAGGTGGCGCGATCGTTGATAAACTTCGAGGCAGAAAAGCGACCTTCGATGACGCACTGGCGATCGGGATTGGGGGGGTGAGTGCGATCGGGCTGCAAGTGCTCTTTAGTCAATGGGGAGTGATGAATACTCTCTTTGGAACGGCTCCCCTGAGTCTGCATCAATGGCTAATCTGTTTGCTGCCAGTCATCCCCATGATGCTACTAACAACCCTGGTCAATCGCCTTGACCCAACAGATTAGGGAAACAACGCTCATTTCGACTGCACCTCTAAACTCGTCCAAAGCATAGTGAAGAAAGAAGGACTGTGATGCTGTCTAACTCTGAAAGACCATCCGGAAAAATGGTTCCGTGGGCTGCACTCTTATTGCTGCTATCTGCTTACGCGCTGTTGGGAACCGATCTAGCAAACTTGCCCGTTGTTTGGCTGAACTGGGTAATGGCGATCGTCGGCGTGCTTCTAGTAACGATCATGTTTATTTAGACTAGAACTGGGTCAAAATAATTTTGGTGTTGATTCATCTTTTTGGATATTAATGGTCAGTGCTTTATTAGGGTTAGGGTTAACTCACATCTTGCACCAGTCTCAACAAGCTAAGGGGAGGGGCTTGACGAGGATTTCAAACCCTAGGTCATCCGCAAGTTTCCGGTGCTTTTGAATCTGATGTAATCGCTTCATCCATAGGACTTGAGGCAAAAGCTCTGCAATTGCTGGATGCCCTTGCGCCTCTAAAAACAATCCTAAAAGAGAACTGATACTGGCGTGCTGATAGGAGCTAGGCATCAGATGAAGGAGGACGTACACTAGTCCTTGGGCGTGTTCCAAGATGGTTTCCATAACCGTCCGTTGAAATATTTCTACGCCCTTTCTCTCAGACTTTTAGCGTCTTGTCAACCCCTTCTTGAGACTGGTGCAGGATCTGAGTTTGTTTATCTAGGTTTGTTGAGCAGCGGGAAGAAATGCCCCACCGGACCTTGGCCTTTGCCAAGCCGCAGTGCATGGTGCAGGGCGCTGGTGACGTAGGTTTTGGCCTGTTGCACGGCAGTAAATAAATCGTAGTCGAGGGCGAGGTTGGCAGCGATCGCCGCAGATAGCGTACAGCCTGTGCCGTGGGTATCGGTAGTGTTAACGGTTTCGGTGCGCAGGGTTTCGAGCCGATCGCCATCCCAAAATACATCCACGCCGCGCAGATCGCCCGCCATCCCTCCGCCTTTGACCAAAACGGCCTGTGCCCCCAGAGTTTTGAACATCTGCTGGGCAGCTTGCTCTAAATCGTTGAGCGTATGAATTTCCATGCCGCTGAGGATTTGGGCTTCGTAGCGGTTGGGCGTGATCAGAGTGGCGAGGGGAATCAGGTCAGTGCAGAGCGTGGCGATCGCCTCGTCTGCCAGCAGTTGTGCCCCCGTGCGCGATACCATCACCGGGTCAACGACGAGATTGGGCAAGGAGAGGGCGATCGCCTGCTGCACCACCGCTGCAATAATCTCTTGATTCAGCAACATCCCGGTTTTGACCGCCTGCACGCCAATGTCTGAAACCACAGCGGTAATTTGAGCTGCAACAGATTCTGGCGGCAGCGCATCGACCCGCGTTACACCCTGCGTATTTTGGGCAGTAATGCAGGTGAGGGCGCTGGTGCCATGCACCTGATGAAAGGCAAAGGTGCGTAAATCTGCCTGAATACCTGCACCACCGCCACTATCAGAACCGGCGATCGTCATGGCAACGGGAATTTTGGCTGCTGGAATGGGAATAGTAGGATCTGAAATTGCGGTCATACCTAAGTCATACCAATTTAATTAATGATCACGCCAGATCAATTGTTGGGTGAGGACATGGCAGTGCCATGTCCCTACAGAAAGCGATGGTAGCAGCGTTGGGGCGGCGATCGCGATCGCGCCGACTGTATTTATCCTGGAAACTGTTTAAATTCAGTATCACCATTGCCTATCACCGTTGCCACTGCCGCTCCCGCGAGATTAACGTAGGTGTAGCTGGGGGAAGAAGTGAATTTTGAGTTTTGAATTAGGCACTCAACTTAAAACTCAAAACTTAAAACTTAAAACTTATTTAGATGCTCGTTCACCCCGCTCCACCCTCATGCCCAAACGCCCCACCCGCGATCGTTCCCGCTCCCAGTCCATCCTGGTACCCGGCGCATGGACATGCAAATTTGATCCATTTAAGCTCGGCTTCATTATCGCCTTAGCCGCCTACGGACTTTTTTGCGCCCCCCACTATACGGTTAGCGGCTTCATCAACGGCACCAACCCGCTGATGATGTTCATTCACGGCGTCAACCTAATTTTTCATGAAGCAGGCCACACCCTATTTATGATTTTTGGC
>Ga0163155_10003825_pt1 | contig 15925 bp, 9 predicted proteins | sample OliLakLV19SP4G1_FD_148611 | JGI IMG/M metagenome (GOLD analysis project Ga0163155, IMG submission 148611) | Freshwater microbial mat bacterial communities from Lake Vanda, McMurdo Dry Valleys, Antarctica - Oligotrophic Lake LV.19.SP4.G1 | ecosystem: Environmental > Aquatic > Freshwater > Lake >... | reverse complement strand
CAACGGCAACGGCAACGGCAACGGCAACGGCAACGGCAAACACAACAGCAACGGCAACTAAAATAGCAACACACAGAGACGCAGAGGCACAGAGCCACAGAGAACTGCAACAGCTGTGGTAACTACGGTCGCGTCACGCAGTTCCCAACCTTTGCAGTTGCTGTTCTCTGTGCCTCTGTGGCTCTGTGGCTCTGTGTGACAAAGCTGTTGGTTCTGTCGCTGTCGCGGTCGCGGTTGCGGTTGCGGTTGCCGCGAACTCGCTACTGGGTGTTCAACGTTCGCCGCGCCACCGAGATCTCAGCGCGGCGCCGCACCATCGCGTAGCGCACGCCAGGCAAGCAGCGACTGCCAGGCGTCATCCATCGACAGCCGCGACGTTTCGAGCAACCCTTCGATGACGGCCACGCGCAACGCGGCGTCATTGGCATCGTCCGCCGCGGTAGGCACGCGAAGCAATTCCATCGGATCGGGCGGTATCAGCCGTCCGCTGCGAATCAGCTCGAGCATCGCGCGCGGCGCCGCATCCTCGAGCCAGGGGGCCACGGCGTACCGCTTGTCATCCGTCCGAAGCAGAATGACTTCGACGAAGCGATCGTGCTTGCCCACCCAGATACGGCGGCCGGCGCGATTGACGCGCGCGGTGAAGCGGCGGGCTCCGATGTAGACGGAGGTGCCGGTGGGCACGGAATCAGGGACGGCGGCGGGTTCAATCGGCGACATGTGAGAGAGTGTCGAGCGGGGGTGGGCCCGAGATAACCGCCGAACCGAAGAGGCAGCCTCATCGGGTATACTCCGGGGCGGGAGACGGCCGGGCCAATTCACAGACAAGGCAGTATTCTGCGGGCAACGGGCACCTGCCGGCGGACGTACTCCGCGCAGTTCCAGACCCTACTCCCCCTCCGTTGCCATGACACGCACTCTGCGCGCCCTGCTCGCCACGTCGCTCCTCGGCGTTTCCACCCTTGGCGCCCAGCCATCCGCCTCGCCAACGCCAGCCGTGGCACCGGGACTGCCCAGCATTGCGACGCGAACCGCCGGGCTCACCAAGCGTGACGGCCTCTTCCCGCTGTACTGGGACGAGCGCACGGGAAAGCTCTATCTCGAAATCCCGGCGATGGACCAGGAGTTCATCTACTTCACGTCGCTGCCGTGGGGCGTGGGCTCGAACGACATCGGCCTCGATCGCAACCAGCTTGGCCAGGAACGACTGGTCGCCTTCACCCGGAGCGGTCCGAGGGTGCTGCTGATCCAGAAGAACACGAACTTCCGCGGCGTGACCACTGACGCCAACGAGGCGCGCGGCGTCGAGGAAAGCTTCGCACGAAGCGCCCTGTTCGGCTTTACGGTGGAAGCACAGGACGGCGCGCGCGTGCTGGTGGACGCGACCGACTTTGCCGTGCGCGATGCACACGACGCCGCCGGCAACCTGCGCCGCTCGCAACAAGGCACCTACACCCTCGATCGCGCGCGCAGTGCGGTGTACATGCCGCACACGAAAGCGTTCCCGCGGAACACGGAAATCGAAGTCACCCTCACGCTCGCCGGCAGCAATCCGGGTCGGTACGTGCGTGACGTGACGCCGAACCCCGAAGCGATCACCATCCGCGAACGGCACAGCCTCGTTGCGCTGCCGGAGCCCGGCTTCAGGATGCGTCAGGCCGATCCGCGTTCGGCGTTCTTCGGCATCAGCTACCAGGACTATTCACAGCCCCTCGGCGGGCAGTTCGTTCAGCGCTTCGCCTCGCGCCATCGCATCGAGAAGAAGAATCCCGGCGCCGCGCGCAGCGAACCGGTGAAGCCGATTGTGTATTACGTGGACAACACTGCCCCGGAACCGATTCGGTCTGCGCTGGTGGAAGGTACGCGCTGGTGGAACCAGGCGTTCGAGGCGGCGGGGTACATCAACGGCTTCCGCGTCGAAGTCCTGCCCGACTCGATCGACCCGCTGGATGTGCGCTACAACGTGATCGAGTATGCGCACCGCGCCACCCGCGGCTGGAGCTACGGCGGTGCCGTGACCGACCCGCGCACCGGTGAGATGATGAAGGGGCACGTGATCCTCGGGTCACTCCGTGCACGTCAGGACTACCTGATCGGTGAAGGGCTCGACGCGCCGTACGCCACCGGCACCGAAAAGGCGGCCCGTGTCGAAGCGATGGTGTTGGCCCGTATCCGACAGCTGGCCGCACACGAAGTCGGTCACACGCTCGGCATGGCGCACAACTACATCAGCAGCGCGCAGAAGAACACCAGTGTGATGGACTATCCGCACCCGATGATCTCGCTCACGCCGAGTGGCGACTTGGATATCACGAAGGCGTACGAAGTCGGGATCGGCGACTGGGACAAGGTGGCCGTGTCGTGGGGTTACGGCGAGTTCCCGGGCGATGAAAAGCGCCAGCTCGACTCGGTCCTGGTTGCCGCTCGTGCGCGCGGGTTGTCGTTCCTCACCGACCAGGATGCGCGTCCCGTGAGCAGTGCCCACCCGAACACACATCTCTGGGACAACGGTGCCGATGCGGTGACGGAGCTCAAGCGCATGATGACCGTGCGCGCCAGGGCGTTGTCGAAGTTCGGCGAAACAGTGATCAGGCGCGGTGCACCGATGGCGACCATGGAGGACGTGCTGGTGCCGGTGTACCTGCACCACCGCTATCAGCTGGAGGCCGCGATCAAGGTGGTCGGTGGGGTGACCTACTCGTACACACTGCGCGGTGACGGCGTGGCCGGCCCGGTGGCGGTGCCGACGGCACAACAGAGCACTGCGATCGATGCGGTGATGGATGTGTTGTCGCCGGCGAACCTGGCGCTGCCGCGTGCAGTGCTCGCACAACTCCCGCCGCGTCCGTTCCTGATCGACCCGTCGCGCGAGCTCTTCGATCGCTGGACCGGAATCACCTTTGATCCACTGTCGCCTGGGGCGACCATCGCGAACGTCACCTTCGATCTGCTCCTCGACGGCGAGCGGTCGGCACGAATGGTCGCGCAACGCGCGGTCGATCCGACGTTACCCGGGTTCGCCGATCTGCTCACGCGCATCGAGTCGCGGATCTTTGCGGCCGGGAGCAGCAACACCTATGACGCAACGCTCCAGCAGCTCGTGCAGCGGTCGTACGTCGATCATGTGATGCAGCTGGCGGAGAGCGCCGAGATGCCGTTGGTTCGCGCAGAGGCGCGCTACGCGCTGGTCGGGCTGCTGAATACGCGGCTGCGGGCGGGGGTCGCCGGGCGCGCGAGTGCGTCGAACGAACAACTGGCGGCGGACATCCGGTCGTGGATGGCCGGGACATACAAGCCGGCCGAGCGTCGCGTGAAACTGACGGTGCCGCCGGGGAGTCCGATCGGAGATCGATAGCGGCGCGCCCTGATCGCTTGAAGCTGACTGTCACGACACGCGCGTAGCAGACCGAGCGACATCACCCCACCAACGCCCTCGCCCAACTCGCCCCCGCCGGCTTTTCAAAGGCCTCGCGCCACCCGGCCACCGTCTCGACCAGCGTCTCGAACACCGGCGTTTCACGCGTCACGTCACCCGCCGACGCGCGCGCGCTGAACTCATGCTGCGACTCGACATGAATCGCGCCATGCGGGTCGCGCCACGCCACCCGCCCCGACGCCAGCAGGTCCGCACCAACCGCGGCCTGCACGCGACCAATCGTGCGAAACAGCCCGTCGATCGAACATCCCGACGCGCCGGTCGCCGCTTCATCCACCGCAATCGCCAGAAACCGATCGTCGCGCCAGTCGCGCGCGCAGAGCAGCGGCACACCATGCGCCGCCCACTGTGACAGGTGTGCGTCCACCGCCGCCAGCAACGGCGTGGCGTCGGCGACAGGAACGTCGGCGGCAAAGACCCAGACCCGGGCACGGTCCGGCAACGAGGCGAATTCGGTACGTGGCATCCTGAAACGTACATCGCCCCGTGCATTGCACACCTCCTCCCCGACCAGTAGCGTCCTTGCTTTGGCACGCTTCGGCACCGGCATCACTCGACAGCCCACAAGGACGCCTCGTGAATTTTCCGCGACTGACCAAGGCGCTCTTCGCCTCTGCCGTGACGGTTTCTCCGCTCGCCGCACAGGCCACGACGCCCTGCGCCGGACACTGGTCGGGCTCGATTTCCGTGCCGACCGGGCCCCTCGCATTCGACGTCGACTTTGCGAGCCAGGCCGACGGTCGCTGCTTCGGTGACATTTCCATCCCCCAGCAGGGCGCGAAGGACGTCCCGCTGCTGAACGTGCTGATGCGCGCCGACTCGACCCGCTTCACCATCAGTGGCGTACCCGGCACGCCAACCTTCGCCGGCGTTCGCAGTGCGGACGGCCGCACCATCACCGGAGTGTTCCGCCAGGGGGCCGCATCCCTGCCATTCACGATGAGCGTCGGCGCCGCACCCGCCGACGCCGCCCGGACCGCGTTGGCCGGCTTCGACGCGTGGGTCGACTCGGCCATCGTGGCATGGAAGGTCGTCGGACTCTCGATTGGCATCACCGTCGACGGACAGACCGTGTACCTCAAGGGCCACGGGCTGCGCGACCTCGAGAAGCGACTGCCCGCTACACCGCAGACGCTCTACGCCATCGGCTCGTCGTCCAAGGCGTTCACCACCTTCGCCATGGGTGCCCCTGTCGATCAAGGCAAGCTCCAGTGGGATGTGCCGGTGCGCACATACCTGCCCTGATTCCGCATGAACACCGATTTCGCCACCCTGCACATCACGCCGCGCGATCTGGTCACGCACCGCAGCGGCCTGCCGCGACACGATGCGCTCTGGTACAACAACACCACGATGTCGCGCGAGGATCTGGTGCGCCGCATTGCCTACCTGCCACTGAACAAGGATCTGCGCGAAACATTCCAGTACAACAACCTGATGTTCCTGACCGCGGGTTACCTCGTTGGCAACGTCAACGGCAGCTCGTGGGAAGACGGCCTGCGACAACTGGTGCTTGCGCCGCTCGGCATGACGCGGACCAACTTCTCGGTGAAGGAATCACAGGCAGACGCCGATTTTTCGCAGCCGTATCGCGTGCTACGCGATTCCATCCAGCGGATTCCGTTCCGCGATATCTCACTCGTCGGCCCGGCCGGCTCGATCAACTCGTCGGCCGAGGAGATGCTGAAGTGGGTCGGGCTGCACCTGGCTGGCGGCAAGCGGGGCGACACACAGGTCATTCAGACGTCGACACTGCGCGACATGTACCGCCCGTACACGCCGATCAGCGGCATGGGTGACAACCCGGAACTGGGCCCGATGAGCTATGGGCTCGGATGGTTCATCGACACCTACCGTGGACACTACCGCGCGCAGCACGGCGGCAATATCGATGGATTCACGGCCGCAGTGACGCTCCTGCCGCAGGATCGGATCGGCATCGTGGTGCTCGTCAACCAGAACGGTGCCGCACTCGGCGAACTGGCGACGCGCCACGCAATGGATCGCCTCTTCGGCGGCGCGCGCCGTGACTGGAGCGGTGATGCACTCAAGGGTCGGAAGTCGGCTGATGCTGCGGGCCGCGCCAACGAACAGAAGAAGGGGGAGGTGCGAATTCCGAACGCGCCGCCATCACGGAAGCTCGCCGAGTACGCCGGAACGTATTCGGACTCGGGGTACGGTCCGCTGACCGTCACGCACGAGCGCGACACGCTCGTGCTCTCATACAACGGGATTCGCGCGAAGCTGCAGCCGTGGCACTACGAAACCTTCAGCGCGCTGCGCAACCCCGACGATCCGGCGCTGGAGGATCAGAAGATCACCTTTCGGACAGGTACTGCGGGCCGAGTCGAGGGTGCGATGATTACGATGGATGCATTGGCGCCAGCAACGGTGTTCCGGCGGATGCCCGACGCGCAGCTGCTGGACGCGGCCTACATCACGCGATTCACGGGTCGGTATCAGATCCCGGGTGGACCGGTGGCCGCGGTGACACTGCGCGGCAACACGCTCTACTGGGCACAGGGCGGCGGAGCACCAACGGCACTCGAGGCAGAATCCGGATCGCGCTTTGTGCTCAGCGCGATGCGCGAGATCTCAGTCGAGTTTCGCAGTGATGCAGCCGGCACGGTCACAGGTGCACGAGTCGTGCAGCCGGGGGCGGTGACGGACGTCATACGCTTGCCATAGCGTCGGCGCGTCCGCATCGCTGCGTTGCCACCGGCGCTGTGAGCGATACGCTGATCACGGCGGCATTGCCCTCACACCACATGGACGACGTCCCCGATCCCGCAGTGCGGAATCGGGGACGTCACGGATTTCGGCCCTTCGATCAGTGACGACTATTGGACCTTGTAGACGATCGGCAATGACACCTTGGTACGCACGGCGCTGCCACTCACCTTGCCCGGCTTGAAGCCTGTCAGCAGGATCGCGCTCTTGGCCGCCTCACCGAAGGCCGGCTGAGTTGCGTCAACGATCTCGACCGAGGATGCCTCGACCTTGCCGCTGGCATCGACCACGAACGAGATCTCGGCAATCCCCCCCATGCGACGGCGCTTGAGATCCTCGGGATACCCGTCCGACACGAGGCGCTGGAAGCTGACAAGTGAGGCAAGCGACGGCTTCGTCTCCACTTCGGCGAGTGTGTATGTCTTGCCGGCATCCTGCGCCTGAACGGCGGTGGGCGCGAAGAGCGTGATTCCAGCGATGGCAACAGCGGCCAGTGAACGGCGAATACGGAACGGATGGGTCATCGTCGACTCCAATCGGCGGGGGTGTGGATACCAGACAGCAGTGAATGCCCGCCTCGTGCGGGACACTCTCAGGTATCGGTCAATGGTCCACTCCGCTTAAGTCCCGTGCTGGTGCTGCCGCTAATTACGCCGGCACATTCGCCGTTTATTGGACCGGCTTAACATGGCATCGTCTGCGCCCTGCCGATCCGCCGCCAGTTCCCTGCGCGTGTCGGTACGAGTGCGAGGCCGACGAGTGCGACGATCACGGCTCGCGTGTACTGACTCGCGCTTCCGCAAACACCTTCCTGATCCGCACCGTCCGCTCGAGTTCATCGCGCGTCTGGAGCACCTTGCGCCGCAAATCGGGCGCGAGCGCCGGATGTGCCGCAAGCCAGTCGTCGATCAGCCGCAACGATTCCGGTGACGACTGCCCACCGATCGCCGCACTCAGCCACGCGCCAAGAAAGAAGATGCGACGATTGCGCTGAATCCACGGCAGGGTGTCGAGCGACGGCACCAGGAACGACTGCGTACTCGCCCCATGATCGGGATCGTGAAACGTGCGTAGACTGGAGGTCACCCACTCCTCATTGAGCGTGCTGTCGCCGAACCAGCGCACGAAGTATTCGCGCTTGTTCGCGGCATCGGGAGCGGCCGCACCGGCCACGAAACGCTGCCGCTGCCCTTCGCTGGACGAATCACGCGCTGCCTCCGCCGCCAGTCGTTGTTGGGCGGTTTCATAGCGATGTGCCATCAGGCGATGAACGATTGCCCATCGCGTCGGAGCGCGCAGCGGCAGTCCGGCGGCGGAGTCGCGGTCGAGCCACTGATCGATTCGCGCCAGCGCGTCGGGTGTGCGCGCTGACCCGATCAGCGCGTCGAGTTGCGACTTGCGCTGGCCATAGGCGAGGGTCGTATCGGTGGCGCCACTGAGCAGGACCCGCTCGAATATCGGCTGTTGCGCCTGAACGAGCGTCTCGCTGCCATAGCGACCAAGGGCGACGCTGATGCGCGCGATCAGGGACGCCGCAATCTGTTCGTCGCGCTCAGCGGGCAATGCGCGCAGCGCGGCCGCAGCATAGCGTGCCGGCGACAGGCGCGCCTCACGCACCAGATCCCACAGCGCGCCCCAGAGCATCGCGCGTTGCAGCTCGTCCCGCACCGTACCGACATGCTGCTCCAGCCACGACACACTGGCGGAGTCGGGCAATACGATCGCATACCCGTAATCACCATCGTTGGCAAAGATGAAATCCGGCGTGCGACGCCCTCGCGCAGCAGCAACGACGGTGGTCCGGTGCGAGAACTGCACCGGAATGCGAATCGCCGGGCCATCCGCGTAGTACAGCAGCAGCGAGAGTCGCATCGGCCAGGCGCCGTCACCGGACAGCGCCGGTTGTGCCGCCCGCTGCGTCAACGCGAGACGCGTGATGCGTCCTCCTGATGTCGCAACATCCTGTTCGACGACCGGCATGCCCGGACGCAGGATCCATTGCGCGCCCCACCTGGTGAGATCGCGACCCGATGCAGCACCCACCGAACGCAGCAGATCACGCCAGGTGGCATTGCCATACGGATGTTCACCCAGAAACCGGCGAATCCCTGCCTGAAACTGACGTTCACCCACCAGGTAGTTCAGTTGCCGGAGAATCCCCGGCGCCTTGTTGTAGACAATCGGACCGTAGTTGCTCTTCGCCTGATCCAGGTTGTCCAGGCGTTGCCACACCGGCGTCGTCCCGGCAGTGGCATCGGTGCCGTACGCGACCGGTTTGTTGCGCAGGTAGAAGGTCTTCCAGGGCGACGATTCCGGTGCGATGGCCGCCTGCATCTTGGCCGCCATGTACGTGGCAAAGCCTTCCTTCAGCCAGAGATCGTCGAACCACTCCATCGTGACGTAGTCGCCGAACCACTGATGTGCGACTTCGTGAAAAATCGTCGCCTGCCGCCCGAGCAGCTGCGACGCCGTGGGTCGTTCACGATAGATGAAGCTCTGCTCGTTGTAGAACACCGCACCCGGATGCTCCATGCCGCCGAACGGAAAGACGGGAGCGAGCAGAAAGTCGTACTTGCCGAACGGATACGGCACACCGAACCAGTCGCCGAGCCAGCGCAGCGCTTGTACGTTCGACGCGATCAGTGAGTCGGCTTCCGCTTCCTTCAGTCGGGAGGCGCGCACCCACATGCTGACCGTTGCGGCTGGCGCGCCCGAGGCCAGCACGCGCGCCTGCGAGACTTTCGCGTACGGCCCCGCAGCGAACGCAATCAGATAGGTGCTGATTGGCTGCGTCTCGGCAAACCGGTGCGTGGCAGCGGTGACGGACGCGCTGTCGATGCGAAGCGCCGCACCATTGGCCAGCACGTTCCACCGCCGCGGCGCCGTGACGCTCAGAGTGACGCGTGCCTTCAGATCCGGTTGGTCGAAGCATGGGAAGAGCAGATTTGCATCGGACGGGACGAGCAGTGTGTAGAGATACTCCTGCCCATCGGCCGCATCGCGGGAGCGGATGATACTTGCACCGGCCGCCGCAATCGGTGACGCAAAGGTGATCTCGACCTGATTGACACCCGCGCGGGTGTGCGACGCCGGGATCCGCAGATGCGCACGGTTCCAGATGCTGCTGTCTGCACTGGGCAGTGGCCGGCCATTGGCCACGATCCTCGAGACGCCCAATCCGCGAAAATCGAGGATGACCTCGCGTATCGACCGCAGAGAGAACTGCACGACGACCGAACCGGTCGCCGTGTCCGGGCGCGTCACATCGAGGGACAACGCATACCGCACGTCGCGGACGTATTTGGCGCGTTCGGTCGCCAGCACATGTGGCACGCCCGCCGCGACCTGTGCATCACGTTGCGCGGATCGCACCGCGCCCAGCGGCACCGACTGCGCGCCGCCGTCACGTGAGGCCCACGCGAGCAGCAGCGCTGCAGTCGTTGCCTGCCGGATCACTTCGTCGAAACCTCGGGGATGGTGATCGGCGACTGACCCGCCGCCCGCCGCGACGCATTGAGCGACGCCAGCCCGGTAGTGCGAAGTGACGTCCAGCGTGCCATGGCCAGCGACACCTGCTCGCGTGCCGACGCACAGGCCGCCAGCTGTGCAGCGGTCGGTGCGACGTCGGCGGTCTGCATCGCCATCGCGGCTGCCATCATCGCCTGACTGGCAGCCGTCAGTGTCGGTGTGGCGGTCTGCGGCCCGCGGCGGCGGAAGCGCGCCCGACCCCGTGGTGCGGCCGGGGCAATCGAATCCACCTGCGCCTTGTAGGCGACGACGTCGACGCCGGACATGCCGGCCAGTGCCGCAGACAGCGCGCGCGCCGTGCGGTGCGCCGCGTAGGCGTCGATCGACCCGGACCACATCTCACGCGACACCGTCGCCACCTGGGCCAGCACAACCGGCGACGTCCGGACGCGCGGGTCGAGCTTCAACGTCAAGGGCTGCGTATAGCGTGTGCCGTCCAGCGTCAGGCGCACGGTGTAGCTGCCGGGCGGCGCCCATGGCGCGTTCACGGTCGGGTAGGTGCGATGGGGCACGGCACCGGTCGCGTCGTCATCACCGTTGTCGGCGATGTCTTCCGGCGGAATCGGATCGTAGTGCAGGTCCCACGCAAATCGATGCATCCCCGCCGTGGTGGACAACTGAATCGGCGGTGCCGGCCAATAGAGCGGAAGGCCGCAGAAGGTCGCCGTCGGCGTCTTCTGGCAGAGACGGTCGTAGGCCGGCAAGTCGAACGCCGGATGTGGATCGAGGACCGGTTCGTTGCTCGAGTAGCCGCGCACGACTTTCCCCGCCGCATCGAGAATTTCCATGGTCACCGGGCCGGAGGCATTCGCCCCCAGCCGATAGTCGATGATGCCACCCGGCATCGGATTCTCGCCAGCCGGTACCTCCGGTGCCCACGGCGTTGGATCGTTGGTGGCAAAACGCACCCGGACTGCGGTCGGTGGCTTGAACAGATACGCCGTCGTCGCCGCACGGGCCGCAACAGCCTGCCGCAACGTGGTGATGTTGTCGAGAATCCAGAAGCCGCGGCCATGCGTGCCAATCACCAGATCCGAACAGAGACAGGTGCTGTCGTCCTTCACCTGCAGGTCGCGCACCGCAATGGCGGGCATGTTGAGCCGCAGCGATTCCCAGTGATCACCATCGTCGTACGACACCCATACCTGCCGATCGGTGGCGGCATAGAGCAGTCCCTTCTGCCGCGGATCCTCGCGGATCGAATTGGACGCCGCGCCACCGGCGATCCCGGTGTTGATCTCGGTCCAGGTCCTGCCCCCGTCGCGCGTGCGGATGAAATGTGGATTCATGTCATCCAGACGCAGCGTGTTCACCGCCGCATACGCGGTCTGCGTGTCGAAATGCCCCGCCTCGAGATTGTAGATGCGCGCCCACGGCTTCACCATCGACGGTGTCACGTTGGTCCACGTGGCACCGCCATTCATCGTCACCTGCAGTGTGCCGTCATCGCTGCCACTCCAGAGCACATTCACGTCGCGCGGCGACGGCGCGAGTGCCGTCAGCGAGCCCGCCGGTGCCACCTTCACCGTGCCGGCGTACTGTCCGGCCGATGCCGGCACCGCCCAGGCCTGACGCGTGAGGTCCGGGCTGATGCGACTCCAGTTCTTTCCGCGATCGAGCGTCTTCCAGACCACGTTCGAGGCGTAGAACAGCACGTCCGGCCTGGCCGGCGAGAAGTGCAACGGCATCGTGCGCACGTTGCGACCAAACCCTTCCATGTCCGGACCGACATACGTCGTCTGCGCGGTTTTCCTGTTGTACAGCGAGACGCCACTGCGCATGCTGCCGTACACCATGTCGGGATCGCGCGGATCAGGTGCGGCAATCCCGTACTCCTGGATGTTCACCGGATGCCAATCGTGCAACGTGATCTGTCCGTCATCCGACCGACTGGCCACACACGCCGACCCGGAGTCCTGTTGTCCGGAACAGAGCCGATACGGAAAGGCGTTGTCGGCCGTCACGTGATACATCGCGGCGGTGGGCTGTGTGTACCAGTTGCTCCACGACACCCCGCGATTGGCCGACACGACGGCGCCCTGATCACTGACGGCGAACACGATGTTCGGATCGTTCGGATTGATCCAGATCTTCTGATAATCATCGCCACCGGGCGCGCCGCGCACCGCGCTCCACGAGTACCCCGCGTCTTCGGTACGCCACATCACGGTCGAGGCGCTGTAGACGACGTTCTCGTTCTTCGGATCGACAGACAGCGTCGGAAGATCGCCACCGCCAATGCGCGCCATCGGACGGGTGTCGGTGATCCGTCCCGCCTGTGCTGGCATCCCTGGCATCTGCACCGCCAGCGCCCAGTGTTCGCCCCCGTCGGCCGACTTGTAGAAACCGACAGTGCTTGGCACCGTGGCCGTCGCTACGTTGGCGACCGTGGCGTAAAGCACGTTCGGATTGCTGGTCGACAGCGCCAGATTCGCCTGATTGAGAACGGGCAGCCCCTCCGTGATCTGGCGCCATGTGCTGCCACCATCGGTGGACTTGAAGAACCCGCCGGTGCCAGCGAACGCCTGCCCTTCGATGAAACTCTGCTGCTGCTGCCAGAGTGTGGCGTAGAGCGTATTGGGATTTCGCGGATCGATGCGAATGTCGTTGGCGCTGGTGTACTCGTCGCGGTACAGCACCCGGTCGAAGGTCGCGCCGCCGTCGGTCGAACGGAAAATGCCGCGCTCAGTGTTGGGCCCGTACGGATGACCGAGGACGGCCACGAACAGCCGATCCGGATTGGTGGGGTCCACATCGATCATCGCGATCATCTGACTGTTGCGCAGGCCCAGATGGGTCCAGGTGGCCCCGCCATCGGTGGACTTGTACATCCCGTCACCCACCGCCAGGTCGGGGCGGATGATCCCGGCGCCGGTGCCAACGTAGATCACCTTCGGATTCGACGGTGCCACCGCAATCGCACCGATGCTGCCGGTGGACTCCCTGTCGAACAGCGGCACCCAGTTGGAGCCGTAGTCGGTCGATCGCCAGAGGCCGCCGTCGTCAAAGCCAGCGTAGAAGACATTTGGCTGACTCGGCACACCGGCAATGGCTCGAGCACGGCCGCCGCGCACCGGTCCGATGTGTCGCCAGTGCATGTCAGACGTGATGTCGGGGGCCTGCGAGGCGCTGACTGACGGAAGCGTGGCGCCGACGGCGAGGACGAGCAGGGCGCGGCGGAACAGGGACTGACGCACGTGGACCGATCCGGTGGGAGACGGAAGTGCTACGCTCAGGCGGGGAATGACGCTGGAGCATAGCGGCCGGACATCGGAGTTCAGGCGCTATGGCTGCGTCGTCGCGAGTGGGGAGGTTGTGGCGGCGGGTTGACGCTTGCCTGCGGGGAGCACCTGCGGAAGGCGCAGGGCGCCAAAGATCAGCACCAGCGCGGCGACGATCTGCGTGCCCATGGCGAAGGTGAGTGATGTGGCGTGAGCCAGGCCGCCGATGATCGGCGGACCGATCATGAACCCGAGGTAACCGATCGACGAGACGGAAGCGACGCGACTGACGCCAGGCACTCGCGTGGCGGCGTTGTAGAGGATTGGCACGACGGTCGCGAGCCCGGCGCCCACGAACGCGAATCCGACCATCGCGAACCACGGTCGCGCCACCAGCAGCACCAGCAGCACCAGCAACATCGCCACTGCAGTAAGGGCGGGCCCCGCCACCAGCATCGTGCGCTCCGACATGCGCGCACGCACCGTATCACCGGCAAACCGCATCGCGGCGGTGGCACCGGCAAACGAGACGTACGCCAGTGCGGCCTGCTCCTGCGGCGCGTGCAGCTCCTGCGCCACGTAAAGCACGCTCCAGTTGTACATCACTCCTTCCGCCAGCATCCCTGACAGGATCAGCAGGCCGATCAGCAACAGGGTTCCTTTCGGCCAGGCGAATTGCGCGTGTGATGCGTCAGCCGCCGGATGCGCTGCGAGCATGCCGCGCGAGGCGATCGTGATCGACGTGCCGACCACTGCGGCGACCAGTGCCAGCTGGATCGCGCTCGACACATTGCCGCGGATCATCGCCGCCGCTGCCGCCGCGCCGACCATCGCGCCGAGGCTGAACATCCCATGGAATCCGCTCATCACCGTGCGACCGGTGAGCGTCTCCAGCATCGTACCTTCAGCATTGATGGCGACGTCGAACACACTCTCGCCCGCGCCCAGCAGCACCATCACAGGAACCAGCGCCCAGAATCCAGGCAGCACCAACGACAGCGCGAGGGCGAGGGCGATCGCCCATCCCGAGAGAATCGCGGTGCCTCGTGCGCCGAGCTTCCCAACGAGGCGACCCGCCATCGTGAGCGTCAGGACGGAGCCCACGCTCGTCGCCAACAGTGCTGCCGCCAGCGTTCGCTCATCAAGTGAGTAAGCGGCCTTGAGCGACGGTACGTGCACACCCCAGACCCCGGCGACGAATCCGAGATTCAGGAACTGCGTCCGCGTGGCCCATCGGGCCTTCGAAAGGGCCGTGCGAGGCGTTCGGGCCGACAGGGGGAGGACGTCGCCGGGCATCATCGCCAGAGAGTTCAGGGAAGGGTCGAGTCAGTGCTGCACGAACAAGCCGAAATATGCACGTTTGTGCAAGTACGTGGCCGTCACATTGAGTAACTTTGTGCGATGGCTCATCCCAAGACTCCCAACTCCCCGATTTCCGACGACAGCCCGCGGTTCGCCCAGGAGCGACAGGCCCGAATCGCCGCCACGCTCCGCGAACAGGGCCGCGTCGAGGTGTCTGCCCTCGCGGCCGAGTACGGCTTGTCGGAGGATACCATCCGGCGTGATTTGCGGCTGCTCGCCTCGCGCGGGCTTGTGCAGAAGACGCATGGCGGCGCCGTGGCACTCTACACCACCGCCTTGCCGATGGCGCAGCGTGTGGATGTGCGCGCCACGTCAAAGCGTGCGATTGCGCGGGCTGCGGCCGAGCGTGTGCAGGCGCATCAGGCACTGTTCATCGATGGCGGCAGCACGGCACTGGCATTGGCGCAGATTCTCGCGTCACCTGACGCGCCGCGCCCGCTGACGATCATCACGGCCGCCTTCGATGTCGCGGCGCTGTTCGCCAACGATCCCACGGTGCAGCTGGTGTTGGCCGGCGGGACATGGTCGCATGAGACACGCGAGTTCTTCGGTGATCAGGCGCAGGCCACGATTCGTGCGCACCGTGCCGACTGGGCGTTTCTGGGTGCGTGCGCGTTGCATCAGCGTGCCGGACTGACGTCGTCGCTGGCTGGTGATGCGCAGGTGAAGCGGGCAATGATCGAATCGGCGGCCGCCTGTGCGGTGCTGGCCGATGCGACGAAGCACGACATGGTGGCGCCGTACGCGGTGGCGGATCTGCGCGAGATCGATCTGGTGATCAGTGATGCGGGGCCGAGCTGGTTGTCGGGGACGGTGCGAGAGGTGGTGCGGGTGTTGTGACCTGCCCCGCCGCTGCTCCTGGAGGCGACCCATCTTGACACTCGGCCTCAATTATTGGCGACTTGAGCCATGTAGGCATGCCGTGTTCACCTTACGAGCATCTTTTCTACTGCACCGTTCCGCCTCGATCGCTTTTCCGACGACTTCGCCGAAGTTTGCCGCGTCTTGCGACATCCCGATCAGGCATTCTAAGCCGATCACCGCGATCGACGCGGTGAGTCCAAGCCTCATGCGAATCGTCATCCGCGTTTGAGCGCGAAGGATGCGCTCTCGCGGCAGCGTACTTCGAAATTAGCGATGCGGTGCGCGCCAGCGCGCTCAACCGAGTTGCCAAGGTATGTTCGCCCGGCTGCCTACGATGCGAAGTGTGCTCGGCCGTTCACCACGCGCTCGTCACGGTTCGTTACACGCAGCGGTGCTTCTTCTGGTTCAAGCGCGAGTGAAGTCGCCGAGGCCTTGACAAGGGGGACACTGCAAGCGCACGACGAGGGCAAAACTACTGACTGGATCGCTTGACATGGCGCAGCAGTCCGCTGAGACTTCTACTCGTACCGTTTTGTGTTTTTGTGCTGCACGACCAAGACACTCTCGCGTCCGCATGAGGAGCCTGGCTTGTTGTTGCTGCTTGCGGTGAATGTCAAGATTGTTGTCGCATGAGTCATTACGCCGCACGCCGCTCCTGAGCGAGCAGATCGTCCTTCGTGGGGTTGAGTCGTACGGTCGTCACGGGCGTCCAATTGCGTGTGGCGCCGCTCCAGCGTTCCGGATGCTGTTGCCGCGCGCGTGCATACTCTGCCTCGCGTTGCGC
>Ga0163155_10003824_pt1 | contig 15925 bp, 13 predicted proteins | sample OliLakLV19SP4G1_FD_148611 | JGI IMG/M metagenome (GOLD analysis project Ga0163155, IMG submission 148611) | Freshwater microbial mat bacterial communities from Lake Vanda, McMurdo Dry Valleys, Antarctica - Oligotrophic Lake LV.19.SP4.G1 | ecosystem: Environmental > Aquatic > Freshwater > Lake >... | reverse complement strand
ACCGAGAAGGGCGGAGAGCCTCGCTTGCGCTCGCTCGAGTGCAGCTCGCTCGGTCTCGAGGCGGCCGTTCGCGACGGCACGCTCACGCTCCAGGCGGCGGCGGTCGTACGTGGCGGCGTCACCGCGCTGCTCACGGCGCGTGACGATGGAAAGAGCAGCGTCGATTCGCACGATCCAGCCCGCGAGCGCTGCGACACGGTCCTGCCGAAACAGCGCCTCATAGAAGCGCAGTCGCGCATCGGCCGCCACCGACAGGCGTGCCACTTCTCCGTTGCTCCGTGCGGCGTGAGCGCGTGCCTCGCCCGCTTCGCCGTGCAGGCCGCGTCGGTTGCCGAGGTCGATAGTCTGGCTGAGGGAGACATAGCTCTCGGTCGTTCCGAAGTTTCCAAACGTCTGCTCCCGCGTGTAGGAGAGCTCGGGATTGGGGTAGGCGCTCGCGGCTCGGCCGCGTCCCTCCTCGATAGCCACCTCACCCTCGATCGCATCGGAGAGCGGCGTGCGACGCAAAGCACGGGCGACGACCTCGCCTTCGGTGAGCGCATCGGCGCGCGAAAGCTGCTGTGCCTCGACGCGGGCCACTAACGCGCACACGAGTGCGAGCGCCATAAAAGACCGACCGAGGATCGGTTTTTTGAACAGACCAATGCGGGGCAAGCGAAGGATTACCATGACACCTCAATGCGCGATGAAGGAGAGCAGCGACTCGGTCGCGTGGTGGAGCTCGTCAGCAAGGGCGAACAGGCTCACAGCGGTGACCCCGAGGCCGATGGCGAAGGGACGTAGCGACGCGGGCTCCTTCGGCTCGGCGAGCAGCGACTCGACACGCCGTGCGACGGCACACTTGCCAAACGCAACGGCAACCGCGCAAAGCTCGCTGGTCGCTGCGTGCTGCGCCGTTCGCTCGACCGTCAGGATCGCAGACGCGACTGCGACGCGGTCACCGACGCACCGTGCCGCCTCCTCGTCGCACGCCTGCTCCGCAGCGATCTCGAGCTCACTGAGGAGCCAGCGCGCCACCGCAGGTAGATGCACGACAGCAAGGGCGCGAACGATGCTCGCCACCAACGCATCTCGGCGTCGAACGTGAGCACGCTCATGGGCGAGGACAACCGCCAGCTCCTCGGCATTCAACGCTTCCAGCAGACCTCGAGAGAGGAGCACTCTCGGGCGCAAAAGTCCCGCTGCGAGGCATACGGGCTGCGTCGTCTCGATAACCGCAATTCCCAGGTCAGTGCGCCGCTCCGCGGTCTTCGCAAGGGCATTGACGATTCGCGTCGCTTTGACGAGGCCAGCCGCCGAGAAGGCGCCACGAACGAACGCGTAGCTGAAAGTAAAGACTAGTCCGAGCAGCGGCACCAGGCTGGCGCCGAACTCTGGCAGATGCATAAAGCAGAGGTGCGCGTGGCCGTCGTCGTGCTCCGGGCAGTGGTCGAGCTCCGGGATGGCGAGCGCGATCAGCGAAGGCAGGCTGGTGGCGAGCAAAAGGACGAGGGAGGTGAGCACCGGCAAGGATGCCAGGACGACGAGCGCACGATGGCGCGTTCGCGGCTCCCAGCCCGCGATTCGGGGCTTAAGCGCGCGCGAGAGAGCTGCGGTGGCCAACGATCCGAGTGCCAAAAACAGCACGAAAGCTAGCAAGAACAGCTGCGCGCTATGCATGACAGGGCTCATCGTGAACCTCGCCCAGAATTGCGAAGGCGCTCCGCCACGAGTGCTTCCAATCGGGCAAGGTGTTCTGGACCCGCGCGCTCCGCGAGATCGACGAATGCGGACACCACGGCTTCGGCTTGACCCTGCATCAGGTTGCCAACGAGCTCGCCCAGGAGCCCGCGGTGAAACTCCTCGCGGCTCAGTCGCGCGCGATAGACATGCGCGTGGCTCACCTTGTCGCGCTCAAGCAGCCCCTTCTCGAAGAGTCGCTTGAGAGTCGACTGGATGGTGTTGAGGGTGATGCCACGCCGCTTACCGAGCGCGGCATGGACGGCCTTGACCTCACCGTCGGCACCTGACCAAAGGTGGTTCATCACGGCGCTCTCGAGCTCACCGAGGAGCGGAGGGCGTACGGGTCCCTTGAGCACGAAATGAAAGTACTTCGCAGAACACCGACCGTCAATCGGTATTCTGTCCGAGATCCAGCGGTGTTGGTGCCCACCCCGCTGCCGCGAAGCGCGTCAGCCGCCCCTTCTTGGTCTTTGGACCAATTTGGAATAGCTTGCCAGCGTGCGTCAATATCACACGGCTGAGGGGATGCCCGTGGTGGACGAATCCCTGTGGACGATGGCTGATGTCGAGGAACATCGCCAGCCACATGCGGTGGGCACCAGGAAGAAATCGAAGCGGCCGATGAAACGTACCGGCAATTGAGCGTTCGCGCCTCGGAGGCAAGCTCAGCGCTCATCGTCACGGTCGGCACACGTGCATGTGCCATCCCGCTGCAGCACGTCGCGGAGACGATGCGCCCTCTCGCGATCGAGCCTATTTCCGGGACGCCGGAATTCGTCCGAGGGGTCTCGGTGATCCGCGGCGCGCCTATTCCAGTCGTCGACCTCAAGATGCTCTTAGAAAATGGGGAGATCAACTCAGCCTGCGGGCGCTTCGTGACCTTGAAGGTCGGAGAACGACGGGTTGCCCTCGCCGTGGATGGCGTAGTCGGGTTGAGAAAACTCGATTCGGCGCAGATTGGCGAGCTGCCTCCGCTTCTGCGAGATGTCGGCGCCGACCTAATCGAGGCGATCGGCACCTCCGACGCGCAGCTCCTGATTGTGCTTCGCGCTACGCGCCTCGTTCCGGATGACGTCTGGGCCACCCTCGCAATGGGGACGGAGGCGAGATGACGCCCGCCCTTGATCGAACCGACATTGAGCGGTTTAGAGCCATTGTCGTGCGCCGATTGGGGCTCCAGTACGACGACGAGAAGCTCGACTTTCTCGCCGATGTCTTGCGTCGACGCATGGTGGCGGCGCGGAGCCCGGGCTTCGATGCCTACGTCGAGCAACTTACTGCTGCCCCCAAGAAATCTGACGAGCTTCGAGCGTTGGCCGAGCAGCTCACGGTCAGCGAGACTTTCTTCTTCCGCAACAGCGACAACTTCCGAGCCGTTGCCGAACATGTTCTTCCTGAGCGCATTCGATCCAATAAACACACTAAGCGACTCCGCATCCTGTCTGCCGGATGCGCCTCGGGAGAGGAGCCGTATTCGCTGGCTGTCCTCGTGAGCGAGGCTTTGCCGGACCTTGCGTCCTGGGATGTGAAGATCATTGGCGTTGACATCAACCCGGCGGTCCTTGCGAAGGCGGCCCAGGCCCGCTACTCCACTTGGGCGCTTCGGGCGACGTCAGAAGACGCCAGGCGCCGCTACTTTCGGGCAGACGGTCCGGACTTCGTGCTCGCGCCGGAAATCCAGGAGATGGTGACCTTCGAGGAGCGTAACCTCGTGGATGAAGACCCTCTGTTCTGGCAGTCGCTCGCCTGCGACGTCGTCTTTTGTCGAAACGTTCTCATGTACTTCACGCCCGACAAAGCGCGTGACGTCGTGCGCCGCATCAGGCAGGCGCTGCTTCCTGGTGGGTTTTTCTTCCTGGGCCACGCGGAAACACTTCGGGGGCTCACCAACGAGTTCCATCTTTGCCATACGCACGACACGTTCTACTACCGGCGGGGTGATGCCTCCGGGGCGGTGATCGCAACGGCAACATCGGCAGGACAGCCCACGGAGCAAGCGGAGGATTCGCTCGCTGCGTACGTCGCATCGACGGCGTCCTGGGTCGACGTCATTCAACGAGCCTCGGAGCGAATCGCCACTCTGGCCGATGGCCGAGCTCGTTCGCCGGATCAAAACGCGCCGCGCGCCACCCCGGCCGGTCAGGCCGTCTCGACGGCTCTAGCGCGCCCGTGGGATTTGGGGCTCGTGCTCGAGGCGGTGAGGCAGGAACGCTTTGCGGACGCGCTGGAGCTCATCTGCTCACTCCCCCCGGACTCCCTCGACGACCCTGACGCGTTGCTCCTGCGAGCGGTCCTGCTCACGAACAACGGCAGGCGCGAGGAGTCCGAGGAAGTCTGCAGCCGGCTGCTCGCGCTCGATGGGCTCAGCGCCGGCGCCCATTACCTCATGGCGCTCTGCCGCGAACATGCCAACGATTCGACCGGCGCCATCGAGCACGGCCAGACCGCCATCTATCTCGACGCCGATTTTGCAATGCCCCACCTTCACCTGGGGATCCTCGCCAAGCGCTCGGGCGACGCCGCGACCGCGCAGCGTGAACTGGGGCTGGCGTTGATCCTCCTCGCCCGTGAGGATGCCTCAAGAATTCTTCTCTTCGGAGGCGGGTTCTCTCGGGACACGCTCCTGCAGCTCTGTCGTACGGAGCTACGCGCCGCTGGGGGTGAAGGATGAACGAAACCCCCGTTACCGAAAGCAAGGCCGCAAAACTTCGCCAGGAGTTCGACCTGGCGTTCGCCTTGCCACCATCACAGGCGTCGGAGGAGGCCATAGACCTTCTCATGATTCGCGTGGCGGGCGATCCCTACGCCATTCTTCTGCGCGAGATCGCCGGGATGGTAGTGGGACGCGCGGTGGTCCCAATCCCCGCGGTCACGCTCGACCTGCTGGGTCTGGCGGGCATCCGCGGTGGCGTCGTCCCGGTGTTCGGACTGGCGTCGCTCCTCGGATACGGAGGACCAGCCTCAGGTTCGCCGCGGTGGATGATTCTTTGCGGAGCGGACGAACCCATCGCCTTGGCCTTCTCCGACTTCGAGGGTTACCTCCGCGTTCCGAAGTCCTCTCTCCACATCGAGGAGAATCCTCGCGCAACGCTTACAACGCGTGTTGGCAGAGGCGGCCAATACGTCAACCAGGTCGCGAGCACGGACGCTGGCGTCCGCGCCGTCATCAGCATTCCGCTCGTCGTGGCGACAATCCGGAATCGAAGTGGCCATCACCGGCCGTCAAAGGAGCAGTGAACAATGAATCGTTCGTGGACATTTGGACAAAAAATCGCAGCCGGCTTCGCCGCCGTCGTAGTGTTGTCGCTGCTCATCGGCGCTGTTGGTGTCTACGGGCTGATGACCGTCGTGGCGAGCAAGGATCGTGTCCTTGAGGTTGAAGCACAGAACCTCGTCGACGCGGAGAAGCTCCGCGGCACCGTCGAAGGAAGAAGCGCTGCCGCACGAGGGTACCTACTGACCCGCGACGAGCGATTCCTTGAACAGAATAAGTCCATGCTCGCAGTCTTCGCCGCAACCCTCACACGCATGAAGACGCAGGTCGATACGGACGACAGCAAACAGCTGCTCGACCTCGTGGGGCGCGACGACGCGGAATACCAAGCTGCGCTTGGCCGCGTTATCGCCCTTCGAAAGACCGACGCGGCGATCGACGCCGTGGTCCGAGCTTTCGACAGCGATATCCTACCGAAGCGGGAAGCGATCGACCAGTCTGTCTCCGCATTCGTGGCCCTCGATCACCGCCTTCTTGATGAGGGCAAGAAAGCCGCGACGGACAAAGCCTCGTTCGCCACGACCGGAGTGGTCATCGTCTCCCTGACGGTGCTTCTCCTCTCGATCGGGATCGCGGTGGTGCTGACGCGGACCCTCTCGCGACAGATCGGATCCGCCGTCCAGCACGTCCAGAGCTCGTCCCTGGAGTTGCAGGCCGCAGCCAATCAGCAGGCGACAGGCGCGAAAGAGCAGGCGACGACCATGAACGAGATCACGACGACGATTCGCGAGTTGCTCGCGACGTCGAAACAGATCGCCGAGAGCGCCCAGCGCGTTGCCCTGATCGCTGAGGAAACGGCGACGTCGGGGCGTTCCGGAGAGCAGACGGTCTCGAAGGCCAACGACGTGATCGGAGGCATCAAACGGCAGGTCGAGCTGATCGTGACCCACATGCTCGACCTCGGGAAGAAGTCCCAGCAGATCGGCGGCATTCTCGAAATCATCAACGAGCTAGCAGAACAGACGAACATCCTGGCTATCAATGCGACCATCGAAGCGGCCGGCGCCGGCGAGAACGGCAAGCGTTTTGCCGTGGTCGCCGACGAGATCCGCAAGCTCGCCGACCGCGTCGGGGGGTCCACCAAGGAGATCCGAGGGCTCATCGACGAGATCCGCGCCGCCGTCAATACGACCGTGATGACCACCGAGGGCGGGACCAAAGCGGTTGACGCGGGTGCGCGTCAGTTGTCGGACGTGGCCACAGCGTTCAGGCAAATTGTAAGTCTCGTGAGCACGACCTCCGAGGCAGCTCGAGAGATCGAGCTCAGCACCAAGCAGCAATCGACGGCCGTCGAGCAGGTCAACGACGCCGTCGCTAACGTCGCGCAGGCGACCCGCGAGATCGAAGCCAGCTCGAGCCAGACGCTCCAGACAGCGTCCGAACTCACCAGTCTCTCACGAAATTTGATGCTGCTGGTTCAGTCCCAGGCGAACGCGTAGCGGGATGGCAAAGGACCCGTACAAATATTTCCGTGTCGAGGCGCGGGAGCTCCTCGATGGGTTGGCGCAGGGGATCCTGCAGCTCGAAAAGGAAGCCCCCGCGCGCCAGGTCGTAGCTCGCCTGCTGCGCCTCGCGCACACGCTCAAAGGCGCCGCTCGTGTGGTCAAGCAGCCGGGGATCGCCGAACTGGCGCACGCGGTCGAAGGCATTCTGACGACCCATCGTGAGGCCAGCGGGCCACTCCCCAGGGAGCAAGGGAGCGAGCTGCTTCGCCTCCTGGATGAGATGACATCGCGTCTTTCGGCCCTCGAATCCGTGACCGAGGTCACGGCGGAAGGCCTCACTCGTCCGCCAGCCGAGGAGCAAGTTGAAACCTTGCGGGTCGAGATCCGGGAGCTGGACTCGCTGCTTCGCACCGCCACCGAGATGGGTGTGCAGCTCGTCGCCGTACGCAAGGGACTCGGTGACGCCGACCACCTTCGTGATTTGACGAGTCTACTTCTGGATCTGCTCGCCGCGCGTCCCGGTGAGAATGGGGCCGGAGCCTCTCCGGACAGGGTCCGTGCGCGCTCCATTGCGGAAGAACTGCGGTCAGGCCTCGAAAACTTTCACAAAAGCCTCGTGGTAGATCTCGCGCGTGTCGATGGGGAGCTTACCGAGATCCGCGACGTCGGGCATCGACTTCGGCTGATCCCGGCTCACACCGTGTTTCCGTCACTCGAACGCTCCGTGCGCGACGCAGCCCAGACGCTCGGCAAGCGCGTCGTTTTCGAGGCTTCGGGCGGTGAGGTGCGCCTCGACGCGAGCGTGTTGGCGTCGCTGCGGGATGCGCTCATGCACGTGGTGCGCAACGCCGTCGCGCACGGAGTGGAAACCGAGGCCGAACGTGTCGCGGTCGGGAAGTCCCCGGCCGGGCAGGTGCGGCTGGAGGTCGAGCAGCGCGGCAGTCTTGTGGCTTTCGTGTGCAGCGACGACGGACGGGGCATCGACGTGGAGGGGGTCAGAAGGGCCGCGGTGGCCCGAGGGCTCGTGCCCGCATCCGAGGCGAACTCCCTGCCGGCAGACACGATCATCGCGCTGCTTCACGAAGGCGGACTCACGACGGCAACTGACGTCACCGAATTGTCGGGAAGAGGAATAGGCTTGGATGTCGTGCGGGCGACCGCGTCGCGGCTGAAGGGAGAAATGAGCATTCGAAGTGAGCCTGGGCGCGGTGCGACGGTTGAGGTCCGGGTTCCGATTTCCATCGCATCGCTTTCGGGGCTCGTCGTCGAAGCGGCAGGCGTGCTGGCTGCTATTCCGCTCGACGCCGTACGGCAGACGCTTCGAGTTCGCGATTCAGAGGTCGTGCGTTCAGCGGACCGCGATTCGATTCTCCACGAGGGCAACGTCATCCCCTTCTTGCCGCTCGACCGTATGCTCCGGCGCGCGGGCTCGGCCGGTCGGAACCGTGGCGGCGCCTGGTCGGCCGTGGTCGTCCAGGCGGGCGACCTTTGCGTCGCGGTTGGAGTGGACAGGCTGCTCGGCACCTCCAACATCGTGATGAGGGCGCTTCCCAGCGCGGTCGAGGCCTCGCCCGTTGTCCTGGGCGCATCTCTGGATGCCGAGGGTACTCCTCAGCTCGTGCTGGACCCGGCAGGCCTCGTGGCGGAAGCGGAACGCGGTCGTGGTGCGGTGGCTGACGCACCGGCCCCAGGGCGAGCACCTGTTCTCGTCATTGACGACTCCCTGACGACTCGGATGCTGGAGCAGAGCATTCTAGAATCAGCGGGCTATGAGGTGGAGCTCGCCGTCTCAGCCGAGGACGCGCTCACGAAGGCTCGCGAGCGTCGCTACAGCTTGTTCCTCGTCGATGTGGAGATGCCCGGTATGGACGGCTTCGAGTTCGTGGCCCAGACCCGCTCCGACTTAGGCCTGCGCGATATCCCGGCCATCCTGGTGACCTCCCGGAACGCAGTAGAGGACCGCCGGCGAGGAGAGCAGGTCGGCGCTCGAGCTTACATCGTCAAGAGCGAGTTCGACCAAGGTCAGCTCCTGCAAACCATCCGAACGTTGGTCGGGTAGCCATGGCGAAGACACGTGTTCTGGTGGTTGAGGATTCTCTGACCGTGCGGAAGCGCATGCTGGAGGTGCTCACCGCCGATCCTGACCTCGAGGTCGTTGGCGAAGCCGGCGATGGGAAGCGCGGCATTGAGCTTTGCCAGAGTCTCCGACCGGACGTTGTCACTCTGGACATGATACTGCCCGTCATGAGCGGCCTGGCCGCCACGGAATTCATCATGGCGTATTGCCCGACGCCGATCCTCATCGTTTCTGCCTCGACAAACCGAGGAGAACTCTTCAAGACCTACGAAGCCTTGGCGGCAGGCGCCCTGGACGTGCTCGACAAGCCGCTCGGGGACGAGCCTGATGGCGTCTGGGAGCAAAAGTTCGTTTCAGCCGTCAAACTCATCTCTCGCCTCAAGGTCATCACCCATCCACGGGCCCGGCTTGGACCCATGGGACGGCGACCTTTAAGTTGGGTGCCTCCGGCTGCAGTTGAGCCGGTGTGGCCGGAGAGCCGGCTGCGCGCCGTCGCGATTGGGGTCTCCACGGGTGGGCCGGCAGCCCTCATTGAGATTTTTCGCGGGCTACCTCATGGCTTTTCGCTTCCCATTCTCCTGGTCATCCATATCGGGAAGATGTTCGCACCGGCCTTCGCCGAATGGCTCGATGGCCAAAGCCCCGTTCGCGTTTCCTACGCGTGCGATGGCGACCCTCTTCCTGTGGCGGGAGAATGCAGAGTGCTTGTGGCTGCTCCCGACCGCCACCTCGTGCTCCGCCAGGGCAAGCTCCGGCTGACGCAGGATCCAGAGAGACACTCCTGCCGGCCTGCGGTCGATGTTCTTTTCACCTCGCTCGCACAGGAGCTCGGTCCCGACTGTGCCGCATGCCTTCTGACGGGCATGGGCAAAGATGGCGCCGAAGGACTTCTTGCAATACGGCGTGCTGGCGGCAGGACGATCGCCCAGGACGAAAGCACCTCGGTGGTGTTTGGCATGCCCCGGGAAGCAATCCTTCTGGGAGCCGCCGAGCAGATCCTTCCTCTGGAGAAGATTGCGCCAGCGTTGGGCGCCCTTGCCCGCGGTGCGGAAACCGGGAGGCGAGCTTGAAGCCGCGGGTCCTCATTGTGGACGACAGCCTGACGGTGCGCATGGACATCGGCGAGGCCCTCCAGGCGGCGGGCTTCGAAACGGTTCTATGCGCGGATCTCCGGAGCGCGCGGGATGCGCTGGCCCGCGAAGGCTTCGTCCTGGTCGTGCTCGACATCGTGCTGCCGGATGGGGATGGGCGCGATTTTCTCAAAGAGCTGCGGAGTTTGCCGGCGACAGCCCCAATCCCGGTGATGCTGCTTTTCACCGCCTTGAACCGCGTCCGAGGGATTGGTGAGGGCGCCGAAGAGTACGTCGGCAGCCCCTACGACCTCGGACATGTAGTCGCGCGGGCGCGGACGCTCACGCAAGCGGCCATGAGTGGTGGGGTTAGCCGCCTGCTCGCCGTCGACGACAGCATCACCTACCTTCAGGAGCTCGGAAGCCAGCTTCGCCAGGAAGGTTACGATGTGGTCCTGGCTACGTCCGGCGAAGAGGCGCTGCGACTCCTCGAGGCTCACCCGGTGGACTGCATCCTGCTTGATCTCGTCATGCCTGGATTGTCCGGCGAGGACACATGCCGGCGCATCAAACAGCGAGTCGAATGGCGCGACATCCCCCTCGTCATACTCACGGCGCGCGACGATCGGGATGCGATGATTCAAGGCATCAACGCCGGCGCCGACGACTACATTGCCAAGTCCGTCGACTTCGACGTTCTCAAGGCCCGCTTGCGCGCTCAGCTCCGCCGCAAACACTTCGAGGACGAGAACCGCCGTATCCGCGAGACGCTCGTTCGGAGGGAGACCGAAGCAACCGCGCACCATCAGGCGGAAGCAGAACAAAAAAAGCTCAATCAGCTCCTGCGCGACCAGCAGTTCTACACGCGCTCGCTGATCGAATCCAACATCGACGCGCTCATGACCACCGATCCGCGCGGCATCATTACCGACGTCAACAAGCAGATGGAAGCGCTCACGGGCTGCACGCGCGACGAGCTGATCGGCGCGCCCTTTAAGGGCTTCTTTACCAATCCGGAGCGGGCCGAAGCGGCGATCAAGCTCGTGCTGACCCTAAAGAAGATCACCGACTACGAGCTAACGGCGTGCGCCGGTGACGGTAGGAAAACGGTGGTGTCCTACAATGCCACCACCTTTTACGACCGGGACCTCACGCTGCAGGGCGTCTTCGCCGCGGCGCGCGACGTCACGGAGAGCAAGCGGGTGGCTGTGGAGCTGAGTCAGGCCAAGGCCGTGGCCGAGAGCGCGAGCCGGACAAAGTCGGATTTTCTGGCGAGCATGAGTCATGAAATCCGAACGCCGATGAACGCCATCCTGGGCATCGCGGACCTGCTCGCGAAGACCGCCCTCTCCCCGGAGCAAGACAAGTATGTGCAGATCTTTCGCCGCGCTGGCGACAACCTGCTGAATCTCATCAACGACATTCTCGATCTCTCCAAGGTCGAAGCCGCGCAGCTCGAGCTGGAACAGACCGGGTTCTCGTTGAGCGAGCTGCTGGGGAAAGTGACGGAGATGGTAGAGGGCAAGGCTCAAGGAAAAGGGCTGGCCCTTGTGTGCGAGATCGCGCCGAATGTGCCCGTTAACCTGGTCGGGGACCCGACAAGGCTGCGGCAGGTACTGCTCAATTTGATGGGCAACGCGATTAAGTTCACGGGATCCGGCGAAGTTTCCCTACGAGTTACGCCGGATGTGGACGCCTCCGTCCCGACGGGGTTGCGGTTCACGGTCTCGGACACCGGCGTCGGCATCCCGGCTGAGAAATTGAGTCGGGTGTTTGAGCCATTCACGCAAGCCGACTCATCCATCAGTCGCAGGTTCGGGGGCTCGGGCTTGGGGCTCACCATTTCGAAGCGCCTGGTGGAGTTGATGGGCGGGCGCATCTGGGTCGAAAGCACGGTCTCCAAGGGCAGCATCTTTGCTTTTGTGGTGCCGTTCGAGATCTGGTCTGGAGCATTGCAGCGGGTGGCCGTTCCGGGGGACACGGGTCCCGAGCAGCCGTTGCCGTCGCTGCGTATTCTTCTGGCGGAGGACTCCCCCGACAACTGCGCGATCGCGGTGGCCTATCTGCGGGACACGCCGTGCCAGGTCGACATTGCGGAGACGGGGGCCCTCGCCTGTGAAATGTTTGCAGCCGGCCACTACGACCTCCTCCTGATGGACCTGCAAATGCCGGTGATGGATGGATTGACCGCAACGCGGACGATTAGGGAGTGGGAGCGATCGAACAACCGCCCACCGACGCCGATCATCGCGCTGACGGCCTCCGCCTTGAAGGGTGACCGAGAAAAGTGTCTGGCTGCAGGGTGCACGGCTTTTCTGACGAAACCCATCAAGCAAGAGGTCCTGCTCCAAGCGATCAAGGACCATTCCATGGTCGCGCCGCCGCCGACAAAAGTGGAAAGCATCCGCAAGGACCGGAGCCTTGTGCTTTTGAATCCTAAATTGGCAGCGCGGATCCCAGCGTTTCTGAAGAACCGCAGGCAGGATGTCATCACCATGCTGGACTCCTTGGCTCGGGGTGAATTTGAGACCGTGCAGCGCCTGGGGCACTCGATGAAGGGCAGCGGGGCCAGCTTTGGATTCCAGGCCATCACTGACATTGGCGCCGCCCTTGAGGAGGCGGCCGGGAGCGCCGACGCCGACGCGTCGCGCAAGTGGGTGAGCGAATTGTCCATGTGCCTGGATCGTGTCGAGCTCGCGCAGAGCGAAGGTCTTGGGCACGCCGCCGAACTCACCGTGCAACTTCCGCCCCCCCCCGATGTGCTGGCTGATGCGCGCAGGATCGTGCTCGTGGAGGACAGCGACGAGCTGCGCGAGGCCTTTCGCGAAGTTCTCGAGACGCGCGGGCATCACGTGAAGGAAGCCCGGGACGGGATCGAAGGACTGGCGCTCATCCTCGCCGAAAAGCCTGACGTCGCGCTCGTCGACATCGGCCTGCCCGCAATGGACGGCTACGAAGTCGCGCGGCGGGTGCGCGCGGCGCTCGGACATTCGGTGTACCTCGTGGCGCTGACGGGACGCGGGAAGGAGAGCGATCGCCTGCAGGCGCTATCCGCCGGCTTCGACGCGCACCTGACCAAACCCGTCGACATTGAGCTGGTCGAACGGATGCTCCAGACTAGCCCCAGGGGGGGCGGGCCCGGTCCTCGCCCCGCGCCCGACGGTGGGACGTGAGGCGCCGTGCGGTAGATGAAGTGGCCTTTTGAGCTCCGCCTTGGGTTGTTGCCCCCTCTCGTCCGTCCTCGGCGCTCGACGAGCGTCTCCGGTTAACAATCTCCCTCCAGTCTGCCTGCGGGCGGCCGTTCTCACCCCAAAGCCGTGCTCGCTGGCGCTCCGCGCGGCCGGGGGAGACGGCCGGAGGCCTTCCCCTCCTAAACTTTTTCGAGGGCAAGCTCAGGAGCAATGTGCCGAAGATCGCCCGCGTCGCTCGTGACAACGAGCGCACTGTACTTGCGAGCAAGGAGGGCGACGGTGGCATCGATAACGTCGGAGGTTCCCGTGCGCCCGCACAAGGTTCCAGCAGCCTCGGCGAGTGGGCGATCTAGCGCTGGCACGGTTGTGCAGGATTGATTCAGCAGAGCCTGGAGGGGAACCTGGCGCGCACCGACGCGAAAAACCTGACCGACAACCCCCGCGGGTACGACTAGCCTGGCGCCAGCGTTCAGAACTTCCCGGAACAGAGCGCGCATCTTAGCGTTCCCGCGCTCGAACGCGATGAGCGCGCCCGCATCTAGGAGGATCGTTGCAGGACGCGCTTTGCCCATGCTCGGTCCTCCCTTTTGGGTTTGCCGAACTCTTGGTCCATCGCATCGAGAATTTCCTTGAGATCGGTCCGCTCAACTTTCTCGGCGAGCGCCTCACTCACGAACGCGCTTAGGGATTTTGCTCGCCCCACCCGAACCTGGAGCCTAGCCCGCTTCAGCACCTGGGCGGGTATGGTTACTGCGACCTTGAGCATTGTCATACTTTTATCGTACTGCTAGCATGGATCCCACGCAACCATCCGATGCGGCCAGCACCGGTTCCGGTGTCGTCACTGCCCAAGGGCAACAGATCAACCAACGACTTTCGAACCTCAACGACCAGGACGCGGAGTCGAACCGGCCAAGGGTGGAACCAAGTCCTTGAGAAAGGAAACGAAGGAGCGTTGGCACCGTGAATAGCAGGACTCTCAGTTCAGGCTCGAAGGCCCACTGTTCAGCGTAGGCTCTCGCTTCAGGTTCTTTAGCGTCGCGGACAGTGACTAGATGCGTGCCGGCCGTGGCGCGGCGCGATATCCGGCAAATGGGCTAGGTCAGGGGTGGCCAAACTGGCGGACAGCGTGCCCGTGGCCAGCGGCCCGACCCCTCGCACGCAGGAGGTGAGGCATTCCGATAAGCCGCCTGCGCTGAAGCTGCCGAAGCAGGAACCCGGCATCTACTCGCGCCAGATCCGAGAACGGTGGCGTCCGAACTTCACTGCCCAACCATACCAGGGGCTTGGCTCTAGGTGACACTCGAACCATTGTATGTCGCTTTCGACATAAGCGGCAAAGGTGCCGTCTACGGAGCAATTTAAGCGGTGGCACGCCTTCAGTCGCTTGCGCTCCCTCTGGCCCTCGTTGCTGAGCGCTCTAAACAGTTGGCGCAGGCACATGAAATGAGGAGACTGCGTGGCCCTGACATGGCGACTTCCTTGATCCGTGGGGGGCTAATAACCTACCGGTCGTTGATTCCGGTGCTTCCCGTTCTGCAGACCGTACAGCGCATTAACGAACGGCACGCCCCGCTAAGCGCGGAAAGGCGAAATGACAAGTACAGCACAGCAAACGTCGCGACGATCGTAATCGGGGGTTGCTGCTCATTCTGGTCGTGATCGTAACATTCATGCCCGAGTGGCACGCACTGGAAGAGATTTTAGACTTCGCTGCGTATCGGTTGGAGTAGGCACGGCACCTGACGTAGTCAGTCGGAGCGCTTGCACGAACGCTCGGCCAAAGCAGCGCACGGCGATACCTAAACGGAATGGATCTCCTTTGCCACCATGCAGTTGCAGCAGGTTGTCCAGTGTGTATACTTAGGCGTATGCCCCGCATGCAGCTCTACTTGCCCGAGGACCTCTACAAATTGGTCAAGAAAAGCCGTCTTCCCGCCTCTGAGCTGTTGCAAGATGCTGTTCGGGCCGAGGTTCGCAAGCGCGAGCTCCTTCGCGAGGCGGATCGCTACGTCGTCGACCTCGCTGCCGAGATCGGTGAACCTTCAGCGCGACAGCGAGTTCGCGCGTCGGCCGTTGTCGAACGCATTGTCCAACGGCGGCCCCGCAAGACTGGGTAGGTCACGTGTTATTCCTTGACTCTGGCGGGGTTACTTACCTGGCCAAACGATCGAAGCAAAATCTTGCGCTGCTCTCCGCCCTGCGCGAAGCCGGCCTCTGGCCACCGCATGTCCCATCGATTGTCCTCGTTGAGTGTCTCCAAGGCCATTCCGGGCGCGACGCCATTGAGAACAAGTTCCTGAAGACGTGCGACATTGTTCCCGCCATCTCCGAAGCGCTCGCCCGTCGTGCGGCACTCCTGCGAAGGCTTGCCCGACGGGGGTCCGCTGTTGATGCGCTCGTGGTTGCCTCAGCTGAACCGGGAGGCACTGTGATCACGACTGACCCCGACGATCTTGAAGCCCTCGCAGCCTACGCGCAAGACGTCGACGTCGTGGCCGTCTGACAGCCGCGCTGTCGCCGTCCAACAAGGCGGGCGCCTCATCGCGATACGTCATGGGATAGCGTGTGCCTCTAGAGCATAAGCCATTCGAACTGAGAAATCGGTCGGAAGTGAAGAGCAGAAGCAAGAGCAGGCCAGGTAGCCGGCGGCGCTCTGACCCCTGCTAAGCGCTGAGAAGCCCGCTTCACGCACGCGCAAATAGATCTCCGCCCTGAGAGGTGCTCCCTTCCAGCAAAGGGAGCAGCACCCCCAAGGGCAAACAAGAGCGCAGCATCAGACCCTCAACAGAACTTGAGCCGGCGCTGCCCGAGCGAAACCCGAGGTGGCGTCGGTTGCCGGAGTCCAAAACGCGAAAGCAACCCTAGTTGAAGGTAAAGAATCGTATAGCGTTTGGATCGAGCCCTTTCGCGAAGCCTATCCGACAGCTGCCCGCTGGCTGTCCGCTGACATGGGAGTTGGGGTTAACCCCTAGCGCTCTCGAGATATCCGCGGAGCAACCTGCGCCGGGAGAAGGCGACGTGCAGTCTCATCTTGGTTGGGAGCATAAGACATTCGAAGTGCCAGTGCGCCAGGCAAAGCTTGGGTGAGGAGGAAACGATGTAGACCGTGGAAACTTCACAAGGGACCTAGCGAGCTGAAATGC
>Ga0163155_10003819_pt1 | contig 15942 bp, 8 predicted proteins | sample OliLakLV19SP4G1_FD_148611 | JGI IMG/M metagenome (GOLD analysis project Ga0163155, IMG submission 148611) | Freshwater microbial mat bacterial communities from Lake Vanda, McMurdo Dry Valleys, Antarctica - Oligotrophic Lake LV.19.SP4.G1 | ecosystem: Environmental > Aquatic > Freshwater > Lake >... | reverse complement strand
CCGGCGTGCTCGCGCACGTCTCGTCGCTGCCCGGCGCCTACGGCATCGGCAACCTCGGGCCGGGCGCCCGCGCCTTTGTGGACTTTCTGGCCGAGGCGAAGGTGCGTTTCTGGCAGATCTGCCCGATCGGCCCGACCGGCTACGGCGATTCGCCCTACCAGCTTTTCTCCGGCCGCGCGGGCAACCCGTATTTCATCGACCTCGGCGAATTACAGGCGGCCGGGTTGCTGCAGGCCGCCGAACTCGCCGACCTGCGGGGGCTGCCCGCCGCAAGCGCGGATTACGGGCGGCTTTACGAGGCCTTCTGGCCCGTGCTGGCGCTCGCCCATGACCGGTTTGCCGCCGCCGGGGCGGACCACCTCGGGGATTTCGGCCCCCTGCGGGACTTCCGCCGCGCGCACGCCGGCTGGCTCGAGCCCTTCGCCGACTTCATGGCCCTGAAGGCCCACTTCGGCGGCCGCGCCTGGATCACCTGGCCCGAGGAATACCGCCAGTGGCACGCCGGCCTTCGCGCGGCTTTGCCAGAGAGCGTCCGCTGCGAGGCGGACCGGCACGCCTTTTATCAATATGTCTTCTTCGGCCAGTGGGACCGGCTGCGCCGCCACGCCGCCGGGCGCGGCGTCGGCATCATCGGTGACGTGCCGATCTTCGTCGCCCTCGACAGTGCCGACACCTGGCAAAACCGAGCCGTCTTCCGCCTCGACACCCACGGCCAGCCGCTCGCCGTTGCCGGCGTGCCACCGGATTATTTTTCCGCATCCGGCCAGCTTTGGGGCAACCCGCTCTACGACTGGGAACACCTCGCTCGCACCGGCTATGCTTGGTGGATCGACCGGCTCCGCGCGGCCTTTGAACTCTACGACATCATCCGGCTCGACCACTTTCGCGGCTTCGACACCTACTGGGAGATTCCCGCCGGCGCCCCCGACGCTCGCGCCGGCCGCTGGCTCAAGGGCCCGGGCCGCGCGTTCTTCGCGGCCGTCCGCGCCGCGCTGCCCCAGGCCCGCATCATCGCGGAGGATCTGGGTTACATCGGGCCCGACGTCGTCGAGCTCCGGCGCGCCGCGGGCCTGCCGGGGATGAAGGTCCTGCAGTTCGCCTACGGGCACGACGCCAACAACGTCAACCTGCCTCACTTCTACCCGCCCGATAGCGTCGCCTACACCGGCACGCACGACAACATCACCACCCGCGGCTGGCTCGAGTCTTTGCCGCCGTCAATTGAGGCGATGGTGGACGACTATTACCTGCTCGGCGGCGTCCGCTCCGCCTGGCCGGTGATCCGGGCCGCCCTCGCCACGCCGTCGCGGCTGGCGGTCATCCCCATGCAGGACTTGCTCGACCTGCCCGCCTCGGCCACCTTGAACCGACCGGGCACCAACGAGGGCAACTGGCAGTGGCGCTTCACCGGCGCCGAGCTCGCCAGCCTCTCCGGCGAAAAGACCGCCGGGCTCAGCCATTGGATCAAACTTTTTGACCGCACCGGCGACCGCCCCCTCCGCGACTACAGCGAACCCCCCGAACACTGACCACCCCATGACAACCTTGCGCCCCATGACCCTGCCGGCGATCTGGAATATGAGCTTCGGCTTCTTCGGCATCCAATTCGGCTGGGGTCTGCAGATGGCCAACATGAGCGCGATCTACGAGTTCCTCGGCGCCTCCGAGAGCGAGATCCCCATCCTCTGGCTCGCCGCCCCGCTCACCGGCCTGATCGTGCAGCCGATCATCGGCTATTACAGCGACCGCACTTGGATCCGCGGCCTCGGCCGCCGCCGCCCCTATTTCCTCGCCGGCGCGATTCTCGCGAGCCTCGCGCTGGTCGCCATGCCGAATTCGTCCACGCTGTGGATGGCCGCGGGCCTGCTCTGGGTGCTCGACGCCTCGGTCAATATCAGCATGGAACCCTTCCGTGCCTTCGTGGCCGACCTGATGCCGCCGGCCCAGCGGCAGGTGGGTTTCGCCATGCAGAGCCTGCTTATCGGGTTCGGCGCCGTGCTGTCGTCCGCGTTGCCGTGGCTGCTGACGCATTTCCAACTCGTGGACGCCGCGACGCCGGGTGGCGGCATCCCGCCGTCCGTGAAGATCTCGTTCTACGTCGGCGCCGTCGTCTACATTGCGGCCGTGGTCTACACGATCGTCACGACGACGGAATTTCCGCCGGAGCGCGAGCCGGCCGCCGCCGCGGCGAAGCCGACCTCATTTTTCGTCGAGATCTTCCACGGCATCGCCCGCATGCCGCACGTGATGCGCCGGCTGGCGATCGTGCAGTTCTTCACCTGGCTGGGGCTGTTCTGCATGTGGATCTATTTCACGCCGGCCATCGCGCGCGGCGTGTTCGGCGGGGTGCCGGGCTCGCCCGAATACCAGCGCGGCCTCGAGTGGGGCGGCGTTTGTTTCGCCGTCTACAACGGCACGGCCTTCCTGGTCGCGTTCGGGCTGGTGGCGCTCGCCGGGCGCGGCGTGCCGGCAAAGCTCCTGCACCGGATCGGCCTGCTCTGCGCCGGCGCCGGGCTGTGCTCGGTCGGGTTGGTCAAGACCCCTGAGCTGCTGCTGCTTTCGATGGCCGGGGTCGGCATCGGCTGGGCCACCATCCTCTCGATGCCCTATGCCCTCCTCGCAAACTCCATCCCGGCGAAGCAAATGGGTTTCTACATGGGCGTGTTCAACTTCTTCATCGTCCTCCCGCAGATCCTCGCCGCCACGCTCCTCGGGCCCGCCGTGAAACATCTGCTCGGCGGCCAGGCCATGGCGGCCGTGGTCATCGGTGGCGGCTGCCTGGTGCTGGCCGCCCTCGCCCTGTCCTGGGTGCCCGAGGAAAAAGCCGCCGCCTGATTTCGCCATGAAAAAAGCCCTCCCGTTCCTGCTGGCCGTCCTGCTGGCCGTCAGCCCCGTCTTGGCCGCCAGCCGGTGAGCGACCACGTGCCGACGCTCAGATCGATCGGGGATGACACGTTGCGGGTTACTCGGAAGCCCCTCGGGCGGTGATCCGCTCGCGTCGAAACCAAAAAGCGATGCCGACCGCGCCCACGAGCGCGAGCGCGACTCCCGCCGCGGCCGGACCGGGCCGCATCAACACCGAGTAGCCTACGGCGAGCGCCGAGCCGAGACAAAGTGCGAGACCCCAGGCGATCGCGCTGAGCGAACTCGCGTTGACCACGCATCCCGGCAGCGCGCGCACCTCCGCGCCGACGCCGCCCCACCAGCCGCCCGGGCGCACTTTGCGATAGAACGCCTCGAGCTTCTCCCGGCCGACCGGCTTGGTCAGGAACGTGACCAGCAGGCTGAGCGGCACCACCAGCGCGGTGAAGAGCGCGAGTTTGATCTCAAAGCGCAACTCCACCCACGGTGCGCCGAACACCACCCATTGCGGCGCAAAGCGAATCAGCAGGAGGTTGCCGATCGCGCACGCGAGTCCGACGATCATCGCGGTGAGTTCCGTCCACGCGTTGAGCCGCCACCAGAACCAACGGAAGACGGCGAACAACCCGCTGCCCGCGGTGAGCAGCGCAAGGAACTCCCACGCCTGTGTGACCGAAGACAACAGCGGCACGAGCGCCATACCCGCCGCCGCCAGCAGCACGGTGAGCCCCCGCGAAACGAGAATGTATTCCCGCCCAGCCGCCTTTGGGCGGAAGAACCGGCAATAGATGTCACCCATCAGATACGACGCGCCCCAGTTGAGCTGCGTCGTGATGGTGGACATGAATGCGGCCGCAAAGGCGGTGATCAGCAGGCCGCGCATGCCCACGCCGAGATATTTGTTCATCACGAGCGCGTAGGCGTGGGTGTCGGTGTTGGGTGCGGTGAGCACGGGAAACACCGCAATCGAGACCAGCGCCACCACGACCCACATCCACGGACGCACCGCCTGCCAGACCGCGAAGAAGAGCATCGCCTTGACCGCGTCGCCCTCGTTGCGACACGCGCTCAGCCGTTGCATGACGTAGCCGCCGGCGTCGCCCCACCAGAGAGCGATGATGATCGTGAAACAGGCGAGGTCCAGGCTGCCGCCGGTGAAGTCGGGAAACATCGAGAGCGTGCGTTCGCCGTAGCCCGGCGCCACGCGCACGGCTTCCAAGACCTTGTCCATCCCGCCGAAACCCATCACCGCGATCACGGCCAGCGCGATCATCGCGGCGATGGCGATCACGAATTGGAGCAAGTCCGTCATGACCGCGCCCAACAATCCGCCGAGCATGGTGTAGATGAGCGTGACGCCCATGGCCAGGCCGACGGCGGCCCATTGGTTGATGGGCATCATCACGGTGAGGATGCTCGCCATCCCCAGCGTCACCCACGCGATCACCAGGAGATTGCCCACGACGCCGCTCATGAAAGCCCGCACCCCGCGCAACACCGCCGCCGCCTTCCCGTCATAGCGTTTCTCGCAAAATTCCGCGTCGGTCACCACTTCCAGACGCCGCCACATCCGGGCAAAAAGAAAAACCCCCACGATCAGCGTGAGCGTGCTCGCGAAGAGCCACCACAGCCGCTCGATGCCGCGCCCGCGCACGATCTCGGTCACCACGAGCGGCGTATCCGAGGCGAGGCTCGTGGCGGCGAGCGAGATACCGCTGATCCACCAAGGCAGGGTGCGTCCCCCCAGGAAATAGCTCTCGCCGTCCTTCGAGGCGCGGCGGCACATCCACACACCGACCACCAGCGAGACGAGCAGGTAGGTGCCGAGAATGGAGTAATCGAACCAATGCAGCGGGGTCATAGGGTAAAGGGATGGCGCGACCGGCGCTGGGCAGGGTTGCCCATTGCCACCAACCGGGCTCAGTCAGGGACCCACGGCCTCCGTCGCAACCCCGGGATTGCTTTTACCGATTAGTTCAAGAGCCATCAGCGCAACCACAGGTCTCGAAAATAGCGTCCGGTTTCGCTCAGCGAGCCGTCCGGCCGGAGCAGCCAGAATCCCCGCAGATGCTTGGGATCGCGAATCGGCGCCCCCACAAAAGACCGAAGAAAATGAGCAAGAGTCCGCCCAACGTGCAGGCAGGCGAACCCCCGCTCCACGTTATCGGGCTGCGCGGAGCGGAGTTTGCGGGAGCCGGCGCGGGGAATGGTAATGAACGGGGTAGGTTCACAAACTAAGGCACTTCGTAGACCTCGATCAGGCAGACCCCGGAGGAAGGGTTCGCTCCGCTCACATGGACCGTGTAAGCGCCGGGCGGTAAGGTGAGAATCAGTCCCGCATCGCGCGAGGAGGCGGGCAGCGGAAAGGCACCGATGCGGTTCGCGACCGTCGTGAAAGCAGTCGCGCCGCCCCAGTCGTCGTTTTCGTATATCTTGGTGGGACCGGAGTAGATTTCGAGGCGGGGATCGGCGAGCACGCCGCCGACGCCGAACGCCGTGAGTGTGGGGCCGATGGCGCGGATGAGCATAGTTTGCGGCAGCGCGCCGGAGATAACAAAACCTGCCACGAGCACGTCGCTGCCCGTGCCGACGCGCGCGCGCGCGGAGAGATTGATGAGCCGCGAGAGCTTGCTTTCCGCCACGCCGGCGGGATTGGCGTCATAGATTTCGGCGAGAGCGGTGCCCGTCGCCGCACCCACTCCGGTTATCTGCACCGTGTAGGCTCCGGCTTCCAGGCCGTTGCGCAACAGTGCGGCGTCGGCGCCTGAAACCGAGGGGAGCGCGAATGCCCCGACCGCACTCGCGACTGCGGCGATCTGTGCGTCGCCGCCCCAGTTGTCATTGGCCGCCACGACGGTCTGGCCGGCGAAAACCGTCAGCGCCGGATCCGCGAGGACCGACGTTACGCCAAATCCGGCGAGCGCCGGTCCGATGCCACGGATGAGCAGCGGCCGCGCTCCGGAGGTGCCCGCGCCGCCCATCACGAATCCGACGGTCAATGTCTGATCGCCGATTCCGGCGACGCTACGGATCGAGAGGTTGGCGAGCCGCGGGCGGTTGTCGGGCACCGCGCCGGCCAATGTCAGTTTCGCCGGATTGGTGGTAACTGAGCCAAGGCCGTTCGCGACCAAACAGGTGTAGCTGGCGACGTCGGCTGCGGAAATGCCCGGCAAAATGAGCGCGGCTCCGGTGGCCCCCACCACCGGCACGCCATCCTTGCTCCACTGGTAGGTCGCGGCGGGCTGGGCGACCGCATTGACGTTGAAGGCAACCGTAGTTCCGGCGGCGAGTGCGACGCTGGCTGGCTGGCCGGCGATCACCGGGGCGGACGTGACCGGCGCAATCAGCCTGAAACTTGCCGGCACACTGCGACCGCGGGTGCCCGCCACGGCGATCTGCAGCCGGAGACGCGGTGCGAGTGAGACGACGGTGACCCGCGAGTCCGCGGCGACGACCGACTCGGCGCCGTAAGGCAGTTCGATCGTGATGGCGTTGGTGTTCTCTTGAGTGGGATCCGAAAGTCCAAGATGAAGCTGGCCGTCTCGCTCCAGCACCGTGAGCGACGCCGGGCTATCGCAAGAAAAGTCGGCAACCGTGGCCGGCGCCCAAAAATTTAGCCCGGTCGCCTTCAGCGCGCGGTCACGCACGGCCTGCACAGACGTGGTGTTGGCGAGAATCTCAACGTCCGGACTTTGGGCATACGCCGCGGTTTGCGCGGGTGTGGCGCCCGGCAAGACCACGTAGGAATAACTCGCGCCGGGTGCGGTGAGTTGAGCGCTATGGTCGAACCAAAGCGTGAGATAAGCGCGACTCTGCAGGGTCGAATTGGTGAACGGCCCCTGGTTGATATCGGTGTATCTGCCGGTGCGGGTTTCCCGCCGGGCCTGCAGCGTCGCGGGCGAAGGGAAAAAATAGCCGATGTCACCGTTGCCGAACGCCGCCTGCATCGGAGCGGCCATGTGCGCATAGGCGACGGACGCGAGGTTTTCGGTGGTTCCGGCAGTAGCGGCACGAATCGCGCCGTTGGCGGTGAAGACGGAGGCGCCGCTGTTGCCGGCGCCGCCTATCCGGCGATTCTCGACGATCGTTTCGACTGCATTGGGGTTGTCGGCACTCGTGACGATGCCGGCGCCGAGGTGCACCACTTCGTTGTCGAAGAGAAACCAGGATTTCTTCGCGCGTAGGTCGGATTGCGCGGCCTCGTGATCCATGCCGGCGCTGCCGAATTCTCCCAAGACCGTCGAGCCGCCGACCCACGCTTTGCTCGTGCGCGGATCGGTCGTGTTGGGGCTTCTGGTCCCGGCGTCAGCGAGGCGGCGTGTGTCGACCGTCGTGCCGGCGAGCCGGTAGGGATCCACCGTCGGCCAGTATTGGTCGGCATATTGAGCGAGGTCGCCGTTGTAGAGGTAGGACGCTCCATCGCCGAGATACCAGCCGCGGAGATTCTCGGCGTTGATGCTTTCGTATTTGGAAATGCGCTTGGACGAGAGGCTGATGCCGTAGGCCCAGTCGCCGCGTTGGTGCACGACGCGGTCCATGCCGGCGAAGACAAAGCATCCGATCCGGGGCGCGCGCGAGCCGATGGCAGGATCGTCGAGCAGCGGTTTAACCAGACCGGCAGCCGATAGTCCGGCGGACGCGATGAAATTGCGGAAGGCGTCTGACTGGATGTTGCCCTTGACGATGGCGCGCAACCGCGCGGCGGTCTCGGCGTCGGCAAACTGCGCCACGCGCGCGATCGCGGTGAGCGTCGGGTGTCCCGCTGCATGATCGGTCGAACCCGAGCGGGAGATTTCGCGGCCCCGGGTCATGTCCATGATCGCCCCACGAAAGATTACCGGGTCGTAGGCGTCCTCGACCCAGCGGAAAACGTTGGCAAGGTTCGGGTCGGTCACCGCCCATGGCGTGCCGGCGACGGCCTCGAGGACAGCGGAAAGATCGCCGATGAGATAGAGTCCGTAGCCGCCGGTGTAACTGTGGGTGTTGTGCTGGATAAAGGACCCGTCGGTGTAGAATCCGTCGCCGCTGGTCACATAGGGCAACACGACCGAGAGTTTGTCGCGCCCGGCGGCCAGGCGGGATGGACTTTCCAGGGCCGCGCCCAGACCGACGTCGATGCGAGAGCGCCAGACACGGTTGGCTCCGGTGTTCGCAAAGGTGGGACCGGCGGTGCTCTGGTAGAAGTCGATTGCGGCCGCGTAACTGGAGTAGAGCGACGTCCGCGTCGCCGCCGTCAGGCCGTCGTGGAGACAGGCGAAGGTGTCGACGAGAGTGAGCGGAATACCGAGGTGCCACGGAAACCAGTTGTCGAAGAACGGTCGGCTGGAACTGTAATGATTGGTGTTGAGCCACTGGAGCGCGGACACGGTATCGTCGCGCAACGCCGTGTTGCCTTTGAGGGCGGCGCCGTTGGTTGCGTAGGCGGCGGCGAGCGTTTTTATTCGATCAAAGAGCGGTGTGATGGTGTCGGACTTGCCGGCGGTAACTGTGAGGTCGCTCCAGAGCGAAATGCGGGTGGTGGATTTGTTGAGATTGGTCCAGTGGGTTTGGGCGGTGGCGTTTAGCGTCGCGACTTTGGCCGAGAGCGTGGCGTCGGCAGCGTTGAGGTTATCACCGCCGGTCTGCCCTGCCCGGAAGCGAGCGCGAACCGTCGCGAAGTCGCCCGCACTCTGCGCCGACACGGAAGCGGCAAGCGCGAGGAACAAGAAACCGCGAAGTGCCCGCCCAAAGCGCCGGCAAGTCAGGTTGAACATCGATGCATCCATGGCGTGCGGTCTCGGAGAAAACGGCTCAATGCATCACCCCGAAGAACGCCACGGTGGTGCCGGCGGCGACGCGACCCGCGTGCAGGGCCGGGATGGCCTTCAATTCAAAGGTGTGATTGCCGGTCGTGAGATCGTCGGCAATCAGCGTGGGACGGAACCAGCCAGAGTCGCCGTGCCAAGCGAAACGCTCGCGGTGGGTCTGCTCCCACGCGCCGCCGTCGATCCGGTAGCGAATCTCGCCCGATGCGTGGCCGAAGTCGAAGCCGAGCACGAGACCGCGTCCGGTAAATTTAAACCGAAGCGTCGCGTCTTGCGCGGTGCAGTGGAGCACCTGATCGATCCAGGCATCGGAGACCCAGCGCCGGACCGTCCATGGACCATCGAGTTCCACCTCGGAAAACGGGACGAAACTAACACGTTCCCAGGCGCCCGCTGAGAGCGGCACAGACAGGCGCTCCCGACCCTCGGCGCTCCCCGCGGGCCGGGCCAGCGCATCGGCGAAAAACGCATTCACGCTCTGCGCATAGCTCAGGCTCCCGCGCTGCTCGGGGTGCAGGCCGTCCGGCAGCCACTCCTCCCATTTCAGCAGGCCGCCGCGCACCTCACGCAACGCGTGGAGGCCCATGTCCACGGAACTCATATCGTAGTGCGCGGCGAGTTCTTCAAACTCCGCCACCGATGCCGCGAGCCGGCCCGCGAGGAGATCGGGCAACATTTCCTGGCGAAACGCGTGGACGATCACGACATCGCAGGGCGCCGCGAGGAGTTGCCGGACCAGCCCTTCGCGCGTGCGGCGGCGTTGCCCGGTAGGCTGGTCGAAGTCGTTTACCGAATACTCGACGAAGACGAGGTCGCAGCCGCGGGCGATGATGTCGCGCTGCGCCCGAAACACGGCGAGGTCGCTGCCCGTGGCGCCGATGGCGGCGTTCTCCACCACGACGCGCAGCCCCGGATAAGTGGCGAGGAGCCCCGCAAGAAACGGCTCCGGCCAGCGGGTTCCGGTGCGCGCGGCGGTGATCGAGCCGCCGAGAAATCCAACCGTGATCCGGCCGCGCGCCAACGCCGCCCGCACGTGCGAGAAGGAACCGCGCACCCGCGCGACGGGCCCAAGCGATACCAGCGGGTCGCTCACGGCTTTTTCGGCTTCTCGCCCGCCGCGGGCGGCCGGCGCAGCGTGCGGCCATCGTGCCAGGTAAACGCTTCGACCAGCGTCGTCGTGGGCGCGGGCGGGCGGCCACGCTCGTTGGTCTCGATCATGCGCATCAGCACGGCGGCCGCGATGGCGCCCACGTGCTTGGAGTCGATCTGCAACCCGCTCAGTTGGCGGGCCGACTGCTCTTTGTAGAAAAACGCGATGCCCACGTCACGCGGCACGCGGAGGCCGAGTTTGCGCACGCTCAAGGGCACTTCCTTGTCCTCGGTGAGCAGGACATCGGGTCGCTCGCGCTTGAGCCATGCGGTGAAGAGCCGCTCGTCCCAGCGATCTTCGGGCAAGATCAACGGCGGCACCGCGCTCCACTCGGGATGAAGCCGGCTTTGCACCAAAAAAACGCCGAGCCGGCTGTGATGCGTGCGCACATCCTGCGAGGCGCGCAGGATCAGTCCCGGACGCCGGTAGCCACGACGCGCGACCTCCCCGATCACGCGCTCGATGCAAAAGGCATGATCATCCACCACCCGATGCAGCTTCGGATGCGCCATCGAGTAATCGAGACTGATCGCCGCGAAGCGCCGCCAGTCGAGTTGCACCGGCGGCACGTCCACGGGCAGCGGCGCGATGATCAGGCCCTGCACGTTCTGCGTCCAAAGGATCTGGCTCAGCCGCGCGCCGTCTATGCCGGGCTGCCAGAGCGAGACAGGCTCGCAAAGATACCCGCGCGCGCGGGCCGCGACTTGCGCGCCGGCGAAGCAGCCGGTGGCGTAGGCGCTCGGCCACACGCCCTCGGCGGTGAACGGCGTGAGGAACGCGATTTTCGCACGGAGCGCGGTGGTGGGGCGTTTCTTCCGCTGCGCCATCAGCGCCGAGACCAGAGGGTCGGGCAGATATCCCAGGCGCCGTGCCGCCGTCTCCACGGCGCGGATCGTGGCGGCGGGGATCGACGGGTGCTTCCGGAGGGAGAGCGAGACCGTCGTCTGCGAAAACCCGAGCGAGCGAGCGATGTCGTGCTGGTTGACCATAGGGTGGAAGAAACCGTAGCCCGCTTGACGCATCCCCGGCAAGACCACGCCCGCTCAGCCGCAGGCCGACGGCGGGTGCGGTCGGAAATTCACGGAGACATCCCAACCGCGCACCGGCTGTGCGAGGAGGCAGGCGAGGAGTTTTTCGAGCGGGCTGGTCGCCACGGCGCACACTACGTCGCCCCCGCCGTAGTAGAGGAAATAGGTGCCGTCGATCAGCGCATGGCCGCAGGGGAAACACACGCCGTTGTAGATACCCTTGGTCTCATAGTCGGCCTGCGGCTCGTAGATGGGTTGTCGGGTCCGGTGGGTGACCTTGCGGGGGTCGTCGCGGTCGAGCAGCAACGCGCCCAGGCGATACTGTTTGTCTTCCCCCACTCCGTGATAGATCTGCAGCCAGCCGGCCTCGGTCTTCAGCGGTGGGTTGTTCGCCCCGATTTTTTGCTCCCACGGCTGTTCGCCCTTGGCCAGCAGTTCGAGTTTTTTCCAGGCAAGCAGATCATCGCTCCGGGCGATCCAGATCGCCGGATGGGCATTCTGATAACCTTCACCGTGCCACTGCATGGGCCGGTGTAACGTGAACCAGTGGCCGGCGATTTGCTCGGGGAAGATCACCACGTCGCGTTCGTCGAGTGTCGGGTCGGTGAGCCGGCCTGCGCGAATCCAGGACTTGAAGTCCTTCGTCAGGAAGAGGTGGGTCGACGTCAGGTTCTGCCGAAGGGCGACCGGGAACTCGGCCGGGAACGCCTGATGGGCACGACCCAACGGCGACTTGTTTTCCCAGTAACGGCCCGGCGGAAACGGTCGCGAGGCGACCGTCACATAGAACCATTCGCCGAACTTCACGATGCGCGGATCCTCCAGGCAGCCACCGTCAGATGTGAGCGCGAGAGGAGAGGCGACCGGAGTCGGGCTGACCCGGTCGAAATGATAACCGTCGCGGCTACGGGCGAGGCCGAAATGGACCACGTGGTCGTGATCCGCGCCCGCCGCACGATACAGCAGGATGACTTCGCGGCGGTCGGCGTCATACCACGCGCCGGGGTTGGTCGTGACCTCGCCTTCCCAAGCTGAACCAAGCAGCGGGGAAAGGATCGGATTGCCGGAATAACGGGTGAGCTGGAAGTCAATGGCAGCAAGCATGGGAGCGGAGGGAGTGCAAAAAAAGGCGGCCGCGCCGGAGGGCACGTCCGCCTGCGCAAACGCGCGGATGAGACAGGAAGTCGACCTTAGAACTTGTAGTCGGCGCTGAGGCGGAACGTGCGTTTCTCGCCGAACGTGAAGCCCTCGCTGATGTAGTCGCGGTCGAAGATGTTGCCGATATTAAGCCGCACGGTGATAGCGCGCTTGTCGGCCAGCGGGAACTCTTTCGAGACCACCGCGAACACCACGGTGCCGCCGTCACTCCGGCGCTCGAAGGTGTTCGTGTTGAGTCCGGTATCCAGCCACGTCTTGCTCTTCCAATTCGCGCCGAGAGTCCACCGGGTCCTGCCCAGCGCCCCATCGCCGTCGATCTTGTAGTTGGCCAAAATGTTGGCGGATTGCTCCGGGGCCCGCGGCAGCTCTTGCCCGATGATGGCATTGCGGCCGGGAGGCGCGCCGGTGATCTTGCCGTCGAACTGGGCGTATAGAACCGTGAAGTTGAGCTGTTTGTTCGCCTGATAGGTGGCCTCCAGTTCGACGCCTTTCACTTCCTCGCCCGGGGTGAGAATGCCGTAGGTCCGCGGCGGATTGAACGCGAAGTCCTGGAACTGACGGCCGACATCCTTGCGCTCCTGCATGTAGAGCACGAGGGTCGTGGACAGACCGGAGGTGCCCCAAGTCGACTTGAGTCCGCCCTCAAACCCCTCGGCGGTGAGCGGCGGCAACGGCGCGAAATTGATATCGAACAGAAACTGGGGCTGGTAGCTGGTGCTCCGGTTAACGAACACCATGTGCTGCTTCTTCGCGTCGAAGGACCAGCCGATGCCCGCCTGCCAGGTCGTGGCCTTGCGGTCGTCGGCCACGTTGGTCGTCGTATTGGTGAGCGTGCTTTTGCCCCGCGCCACGCCGACGAGAACTTGCAGGCGGTCGTCGTAGCCGGACAGCACTTCGCTGATACGGGTGTTTGTCCACTCGCTCAGAAAACGGTTGGGCCCCACTTCGCGCCGCCACAAGGCCGGATCAAGCTTGGTATCCAAAAACGAACCCGAGACGCCGTTGAACGGGCGATAATCGGAGGCGGTCGGCGGACGGGTGACCCGTTGGGTTACGGGATCGAAACCGAGATTTAGCGTGTAAATGTTATCCCTCGCATTGGCGGCCGCGTTCCAGCCGCGCCAGACGCTGGCAAAGAAAATGTTCTTGTTGTATTCATGGCCGATGATGGTGCGGGTCTTGAACGGCCCGAGCTCCCACTGGCCCAGCAGGTCGCCTTTGTAGCCGGTGATCCGGTTGCCATCGATGGTGTTGGCGCCGAAATACGGAACCGGGACCGTGCGGAAAGGATCGCCGCCGGTGGGGACGAGTTCATTGCGGTCACGCTTGTTTTCGGAATAGACGCCACGGAACGTGATATTCTCTGTGAGTTGGGACGTCACGTCGGCGGTCCAGTTGGTCTGCTCGTTTTCCGCTTTGGCATAGGGTCCGAAGAAACCGCCTCGCGCGGCGCGGCCAAGACCGCGGCTCTCCTTGTCCACATACTCGACGGTCGACCCGGGCGGGCGCCACACGATCGGTTGGAACGCGCCAAAGTTGGTGCGCACGTCGAGGTATTCATACTCGAAGGAGACCTCGGTTTTTTCAAACGGCCGGAACAACAGCGAGGGGTTGTAGGCGATCACCTTGTTCCGAAAGAAATCGAACTCACGCTTGTTGCTCGTGAAGGAAGCCGGCAGCCGGAAGCCAAGCTTGCCGGGAATCAGCGTCATATCGGCATCCAGCACGGAACGGTAGAAATCATAGTTGCCAACGGCGGCCGAAACGACGCCGCGGACACCCGTCGCGTTACGGATCCGGGGGCGTTTGGTGATGTAGTTGATGATGCCGCCCGCATCACTCTGTCCGTAGAGCAGGGAATTGGGGCCGCGGATGACTTCGACGCGGTCGATGCCGGTCATGTCGTAGAGGCGACCGCCGGGGGCAAAACCGTTGCGGCGGGGCAACACGGTGAAGCCGCGGGAGGCGTATTGGGTGTTGTTGCCGGTGCCTTCGGAAGTGGTGTTGTTCTGGTTGGCCAGCCCGGGGACGACGCGTCCAAGCGCATCGGCGTTCAAGATATCGAGCTGCTTCATCAGCTCGGCACTCACGACCTGGATACCCATGGGCAGCTTGTCGAGGGGACGCGACACGAGCGTGCCGGAGGTCGACTCGCTGATGGTGGTCCCGTCGGAGGCCGAGGCGGAGAGAACGAAGGGCGAGAGTTCAACGACACTGTCCGCGTTTACGGTCGGCGATTTTGTCGGCGCGAGTTGCGCCCACAGAGCTGAGTTCGCGATCACCGCCAGAGCGGTGGCGGCGACGATCGGATAATTGCGATTTTTCATAACGATACGATTGGGGTTAGCTGACTTTGGGATGGGGAACGGACGCTCTTGAGGTTGCGCCCGCCGGTTTGGCGGCGAGACCTCAGCCACCCCGAAAAACAAACACGAGCGCACCGCCGCTTTTATCGAGTAGTGCCGGCGGCTGCGCCCGCTCCCGGTTATCCGCCTTGCCCCTCGGCCACCACTCCCGGTGAATCCGGGCAACGTTGCGAACCTGGCCCTCGTCTCGCTCCGCCATTATGCGTCTGCTGCTTCGATTCGTCGTTCTCTTCGCCTTCCTCGCCACCGCCCTTTTCGGCGCCGACTCCGCCAAACGCCCGCTCACCCTCGCCGTCATCAAACAGGAAGGCCGGAAGCAGCCAAAGGGGTCGGGCCGCTAGATGCTACTTTGTATGTTAAAGAAATTCAAAAGGATTGGGCGGCGGGCCTAGACGCTAGTCGACGCGAGATATGCGCGGACGGATGATGGGGCGCCCATGTGGAGTGCATCGGCGATCCACGAGTATGGCGCGTTAGCAGTTTCGCGTAGTCGCCGCGCCAAGGTAATTTTCCAAGCTGCACCCTTCAGATCACACTGTGCATCATTCAAATCTTTGCCCGCCGCCGCCAATGCCGCATCCAACTCGCGTTGCCAGACATCGCGTTTCATCTGCTTTAGTTCGTCCAATTCCAGACCCGGGCAAAGGTTCGTCAGAGCATATTCCTTCGCGAGCGCCTTTCTCCATCCGGCTGTGCCGATCGCCCATCCGGTCGAGTATGCCCCACGACACATTCGCTCGTCGGCGTTTCCCAATTCCACCACTTTCGTCAGCCTGACAAGTATCTCACAGCGTGATGCCGGGTCGATGTCGCACGGTGTTGCCAACCATGCCGGACAATTCGCCTGCAACAGCCACCACAGGCTGCTGGGCCGATACGTCCCAACGGCTGCCGCTCCAACCAACTGGGCCCGGACCGGATTCAAGTGAATAGAGTCAACTACGTTCCTCAGGTGAGTTTCGTCCTGAATTAGCAGGGCCTTGTATCGGCCTTGGAACAAGTGGCCGTGTCGCCCGCGAAATCGATTGTGTCGGCTACAGAATGTCGTCAGCAGCCAGTGCATCCCCTCCGCCAAGTTTGGCTCCGGCGTCTGGATCGCCAGGTGAAAGTGGTTCGATAAAACCACGTACGCGTGCGTTCGCCACCGATACCGTTCAACCGCCTGCGCGAGCGTGCGCTCGAATGCCGCAGCAGCCCCGGCGGTGGCGAATACCGGTTGCCGAAAGTTACCGCGATTGATCACATGATAGCGAGCATCTGGAAACTGAATGCGGATGCGTCGAGGCATGCGCGCTGATCATTCTCCCGCGGATGACCCGCGCGATTGCGTTTTCTCCCCAAATCCGGGGTTGGGCGACAAGTTACCAGCCAGCTCCCTCTCACACTCGATCGGCTGCTCCAACGTGCCAGTGTACAAAGTAGCATCTAGCGGCCCGACCCCTTCAGCCGCTCCCAAACGGGGCCGTTTTCCCCCTCAGCCGACGGCGGCCACCCGGGCTTGCAAGCGTGAACGCAACCGCAGCCGCCGCGAAGTGCGGGCGCTGGCGACGGTGGGGGTGACGGCCGAGGAAGTC
>Ga0163155_10003802_pt1 | contig 15981 bp, 12 predicted proteins | sample OliLakLV19SP4G1_FD_148611 | JGI IMG/M metagenome (GOLD analysis project Ga0163155, IMG submission 148611) | Freshwater microbial mat bacterial communities from Lake Vanda, McMurdo Dry Valleys, Antarctica - Oligotrophic Lake LV.19.SP4.G1 | ecosystem: Environmental > Aquatic > Freshwater > Lake >... | reverse complement strand
ATCCATACCAGTAGATTCGTCAGTTGACATTAAATCCAAACGAGGCACCCGATAATCTGACTACAATTTTAATTGTTGAGAAATTATTGTTTACAACGAGCGACAAAAATAATTTGGGCGCAGCCGCAGGATTTTTTGACCCAAAGGAACCTTGATAAAAGTCAAGTCGTTCACACAGATAGATTCTGCATAGATCAAAAATATTCTCTGAGTCAATGCCCTTGATAAATACTTTACTCCTATATTGTTCAATTGGAATCTGGAAGTGGCGATACTTCCGTCTGCTCATCTTAACCATCGCTTCAAATTCTTCAATGGTTAATTGTTTTTCAACTTAGCAAGGATTTTTTATTTCGTTTGAGACATAGTCTGCCAGTCGCTCTGGAGACCATGCTGTAGACTCAATTCCTTTTATCTGTTCCGTGGCGTCCTTTATGAGTGAAGCAAAGCGTGGTCGGCCCAGAAACTGCTGTAGTAAGAGTGCCGAGTCATTTGTTCCGATAGATATTTCTTGATTGCGTTTCATCATGCTAAGTTATTTACCAGATTTTGTAGAATATTTTTCCCTCTGAGTAAAAGAAGCGATCGCTTCCGTTCAACCCTTTCTGTGACATTCTTAGGTATATAAATGCTTTCTCTTGATCGCGTATCGAGGCAGCGGTTTCATAGTCTCCTCGTTGTACAGCAGCCTCTTTGTCCTCTATCATTTTCCGCAACTTCAACTGTTCACCCAGTAGCTTTTCATAATTTGAAATACAGTCGAATGGTATGATTTCATATTGCTTGGCAACTTGCTCAAAGAACTCTTGGAAGGCTTTTTTTAGACGATAAGCCCGATAAACGGTGGCGTCTGCTCTTTCATGTGAACGGAGGGCGTAAAGTCGATTTAATTTATTGACGAGTTCATTTAATTGATTTTCAACTACTTTGAGCTCCATCCCTGCTATCCGACAGTTAAAGTCAAGGGTGGGTATTTTTTCAGTCTCAACATAGCACATTATCGAGTTTCCAGAAAAAGTCAACTGACAGAAAGTGTAGTTAATGTCTGCCAAAGGAGACCCTCTTCCTTCTCTAGTATTTTCTTCCGATCGTGATATTGTTTTTTTTTCAAGCAGTTTTATCAGGTTCTTTGTTCCGATATTAGAAAGATTAACCTTATGAAAAGGCCAAATGTTATCAGTGTTGACGGTATTAGTTACCTGCCAGAAGTATAGCCTTGTAAGAAGATTTAAAAAGTCTTTATACAGGTCATCTGCTGAAATAAGATTTTCAATTGCAGATAGATAGGCGACTTTGTGTTCTTCTTCAGGAATCAAGATTTCAATTATGTTCTTAAAGCAGGCGATCTTTATGGTCTGCTTTGACGCATGCGGATGAATTTTGGTCTGAAGCAATTTTATTTTTAGTGATTTGGAAAAGAAAATCTCTAAAGACTCTACATCAGTGAACATAACCTTTCGCCTCCCACGATCTCCGAATGGGCCAACAATACCGGTCTCCTCCAACTGGTCCATAATTTCACAGGCTCGATTATAGCCAAGCAGTAATTTTCGTTGAAGGAGAGACGATGAACCTTGCTGAGACGTAACTATGAGAAGCGCAGCTTCCAAAAAAAGAGGATCATAGGTAGGTGGGTTAATTTTTTTCATACTGTTTCCACGGAATTTTTGGTACTGGTTAAAACGGCACTGTTGTTTACCAACCCACAATACTAAAGGCTCATTACGACAAGACATGTCGTATCTAAAAATATTTTACTGTGACATACTTTGGCGTAGCGAGCCCCGAGATTGCGCGATAATCATCCAATTAGGGATTACTTGATGCACTTTCTAATGTAAACGATCGATCAAGAGCAGGAGTAAATTATAAATGGATCCGATACGGTTTGACATACAATAAATGTAATCTTAGTACTACAAAGGAAAACTATGGAGCGTGAAAGCAAAGGGCACAAAAATGATGGAATTATTACCGAGGTTAAAAAATATTGGCTTGATTTGATTTCACCCGGCAAAGCCGTTGATAAAGAGGACGCGACAAGCGGAATTAACTGGTTGTACAGCCTCGTAGGGTACGATTCGCCTAAAATCATTTTTGTTGAGTCTCCGTTGATGAGTAGAATCGAAATAATTGAGTTGGAAAAATCATATTCCGTTTCAAAGGACTCGATAAAGCCAATTTACAATTTGATCCAAGAAAGATTACTGAAATTAGTGTGCACCAAAGAGGATCATTTGCCTTCTACTTCCTGGATCGATGATATTCGTAACGAGGTTCAGAATAGAATTTATAATCCTATTTTGGGTAATGTAGAATTCTCAATTTGTGCCGATCGAGGTTCTTTGATCCAGGAATTTGGTATTACTCTTTTTCCAAAGATGGCTATGTGGGATTTTAATGTACGAGTTGGTAATTTAATTAACATTAAAGAATTCAACCAGTTGAAGAGCACTCTAGCCTCAGGCCTTTATGAGGCCGTGTTCTTGAAACACTTTTGCTTTGTATCTAGCATGCCCCGAATTATTCATAAAGATTTTGTGGGCAGAATGCATGCTGAAAACTCAGCATCAGTTTTATTTGGTGATGGATACAAGCTGTTTTCATGGCATGGTGTTTCCGTTCCTAAAAAATGGATTGAAGAGAAAGAAACAATTAATTGGGAAGTGATCCTGCGAGAAACAAATGCTGAGCGAAGAAGGTGCCTACGAGAAATTTTAGGGGTTGAGAAGTATTTTAAGTTGCAAGGTGGTGTACATCTTGTTGACGCTGATCTAGACGACCACGGCAATGAAATGAAATTATACGTAAGTAAAAGAAAAGATTCCTTTATTAACCAGAAGGTACAATTTCTGGAAGTGGTATGCCCAAGTACCAAGCGGAATTATATTTTGTATCCGCCAAACCAGAAGAGCAGAAATGTTTGGGATGCCAAAGCTTCCACGTTTAGAAATGAAAAAATAGAGATTAGACATGGAGACGTTGGATTACTGAATTTAGAGCACGAATACGAAAAACCTAAAAAAGAATCATAACCACAGATTATATGAAAAATTTAAGTAGTGCCAAGCGAGTAGCCTATAATGTTATTGCCAGAGGCGAGGTTTCCGGACACTCACACATCGCAGTTGGGGAGGTAGAGGTTCTTTCACTCGATGGCGAAGTCTATCTAGATGTGAAGGGTGAAGCGTACATCAAGCATCTGTTAGAAGAAATTTTTATCAAGGAGGGTAAAGAAGTATGGACGGGTGAACATGCAGACATACAATTAAATCCAGGTGTATATAAGTACGTACCACAGATTGAATTTGATCCGTTTAAATTTATAGAGCGCTTTGTTACGGACTAATCAAGTTTGGCGTTTTTTCTATGAGCATCACTAAGTATTGATACTTTCAGCCGAAAAAAGCAAAATACTTCTGAGGGAGGAGAATAATCGTAACAACAAATAGCAGCTATTAATAATGGTGTAATTGTGATTTACTGTTACAATGATGACGGTTTAAGCGTCAGACAATATCGGTTTGTGCTCATTGCGGCTATAAAATGTTTGAAACGGGCAGCCTTCGGGAAAAGATTTTTCTGGTAGTAATTTTGTTTTATAAAATACGGTTTCCTTAATCTATTCCCTGCTGTTCTATCAACGTCACCCGTTGTCGTAGCCTGACTTCTACCTTTGCTTCACAATCAAATAAGTATGAATCATCTGGGTTACGACAGGCTGGAGCTATTACTTCAAATGGCTCGTCATTATGGGTTAAGTCGTTGGAATGAAAAATTAGCTAAACTCGATATTCTCAGCACCGAGCGCAAGTGCTGGATGCTAATCTATGATTGTCTGAAAGATGAAGATGAGTTTAACGCTATGCTGGAGCGTGAAATAGAAACAGACTATTTATCTACCGGTGAGCTGGCAATTGCTTCGCTTCGCTATCCATACCTCGAAAGTGAATCAGCGTGTATGAAGGAGCTATGGATACTCTATCTTCACTACCAAGCGATGAACAAGGCCAATCAAGATACCATTAGTGATGACACCCGAAAAAGAGATCAACATATTTCAAAACTATTGTTGAGAAAAGAATGGACAAGCGCTGACGTGAATATTGCCCGAGTTCTTATCAACAGAGCTGTTCTCTCGCATTTATTTTTGCCGGTTATTACCTACAGACAATCTTCGCGCTGTCAGAGTGGAGATTCCCTTCCTTTTTAACGATTTATGGTGCATGGATGCTGAAAAAGTATTTTTCTTTTGATACCCCAATTTTTGATTCATAAACATTATTAAGCTAGCGACATTCTTTGTCGTAGCCTCGCTTTTCCTTTGTGTTTTAATTTAGTTATTCTTTTTCCACCTGTAAACAGACTCCTAATGAACACGATTATTAAAATGCGCACTTTTTTCGAATCCTTCAAAAATCTTACTTTCTGGCAACGACTCTTCTCGTGGAGAACGATTGTTGCCCTAAGCTATGAGGCATGGGAAGAATTGATTCAACAGTCAGAATATCTTCGGAGTATTGAAATCGAAAGGACTTCGCTTCAATCAGACAAACAAGTATTGCAGTTGGAGAAGGTTTCGCTCTCTGAGCAACTTGACTCGGCAGAAATGAATGTACTTAAATCGGAAGGCCGGATCGTCAGAATGGAGGAATTTCTCAAAGAGCGGGACCTGGAACTCCGCGCCAAAGAAAAGTCCCTACAGATTTTCGAACAAATAGAAGCTGAACGCACAAAGCAGCATGATCACCGAATGTCCCAGGCATTGGCCATTCAGGCCAGTTTTGAAAATGAGAAACAGCGATTGAGCAACGAACGGGTAGAAGAAGTTCAGCAACGCGAGGAGAAGCAACGCGAAACATGGCGTGACCACGAGGCTGCGGTGGCTACCTTCATGAGGAGATTGAGTGATCAGCATGCGATAGAATATGTAACCGAGTTTTCTTTCAGGGGCAAGCCGGACAATGCTATCAAAATATGCGATGAAATTATTGTGTTCGATGCCAAGAGCCCTGCGGGCGAGAGTCTTACCAATTTCAACGGCTACATAAAAGGACAGGCAGAAGCTGCAAAGAAATATGCAGAGCATGAAAGTGTTCGCAAAGATGTGTACCTGGTTATTCCTTCCAATACGAATGAAGTAATAACGAAGTGGAGTTATGACATGGGCACCTATCGTGTGTTTGTGGTAACACTCGATGCGTTAGAGCCTGTGATGCTTAGCTTAAAGCAATTGGAGACCTATGATTTTGCAGAGCAACTTAGCCCGGAAGATCGGCAGTCTATCTGTAGAGTGATTGGCAGTCTTCTATATGCCTCAAAGCGGAGAATTCAGGTAGATCAATTCTTTAATAGTCACTTGCTTGAACTGATTTCTAAAGTGCAGCGCGAGATACCGGATGCGATGCAGGAAGAAATCTCTAAAAATGAAAAAGCCATGAAGCTGAATCCTTCTATCGACAAACGATCAAAGGAGATAGGACTGGAGACGCTTCGTAAAGCCCACGGGCAGCTCGAGGGCCAGGCCAACAGCTTTAATGTAGCCACCCCCTATATGATTGATGTGATTGAAACGCAAGCGAACTAAAAATGGACATTGGTCGAGCTACTTACCTACTTAAATTATGATGGAAATCAATACTGGAATACTTCAAATGAAGCGCGCCCTGCTGCATGACGCCCGGATTCAGCTGAAAAAGGAATTCGTTGGAATCGATTATGTGATTGATGAAGTGCTGAATAATATTACACCCTGGTATCTCTTTCCCTATTTACAGGAAAGGCCTACTATCATCAATCTTTGGGGACTTACAGGCGTGGGGAAATCATCTTTAGTGAATCGACTCATTCATCTGCTGGATTTCGAAAACAAATATTTTAGGTTTGATTTAGGTGAAACCTTTGATCGAGAGTATAGCGTTAAGAAAAAGTTGGCCAATCTCTTTCCAACAAATAGTGGTATTCCCATGATATTAGCGTTTGATGAATTTCAACATGCCCGTACGTTGGATGATGTAGGCGGTGAATTGGATAAAGGTTTTATCCGTTCTATTTGGGAGATTCTAGATTCAGGAAAGTTTACGATTAACCATTATAGCCGACACCAAGCAAGCTTAAGTCAACTTATTAGTATGCTTACTTTTATGTTAGGGCAAGGCGTTGTTGTAAAGCAAGGGAAGGTAGTAGAAAGGCAACGGTACTTTTATTCAACCCTGAATGAGCGTGGTATGGCATATCAACAATCCACCAAATTATCGAAGGGCAAGAGCAAACCAGAGGATCATTTTTTTGTGAGTAGTATATACATGGATGAGTTGTTAGACTTGTCGCTGGGGCGGTTTAAAAGTGAGCTTGATGTAAAGGCTACTATCGACACTATGGATGGCCCACAAACGGTGAAGCTTCTTCAGGAAATATATGATCGCTCGCTTGCACCTCAAACTGTTGATTGCAGTCAGTCCATCGTATTCATTATGGGTAATCTAGATGAAGCCTATTCCATGTCACATGATTTGAATCCAGACATTTCAGCCGATGCTTTTCACGAACAATCGCTTAAGATCAATATCTCCACAATTAAAAACGCACTTGCTAAACGGTTTCGTCAAGAGCAAATAGGAAGGTTGGGTAACTGTCATATTATTTATCCGGCTTTCAGCAAAGCATCTTTCGAGGCAATCATTCAGTTGGAATTAACGAAAATTCAGAACAAGGTCAAAGAACTAGGCATTGAACTTCACTTTGATAAATCGATCATATCAGTAATTTATTCCGAGGGTGTTTTTCCTACACAGGGAGTAAGGCCGTTGTACACCACCATTCATCAGATCATCGGATCGCGTTTGGGCAAGATCATTAGCGAGCAAATTCTTTCCAAGGACAATGCTTCTATCCATATTTCGTGGAGCAGGCCTGATCTGGTGATTGACTTTATAAGTGAAAATCAGCCACTACGAACGCAGCGTTACACGCTCATCCTTTCACTAGGTAAATTACGCGAATCTACCCATGATGACATGCAGGCCATAACGGCCGTACATGAAGCGGGCCATGCTATCCTTTCAATGGTATTGTTAAAAGTACTTCCCCAAATTGTGCAATCTGTTTCAGCCGATGATGACAGTGCCGGATTTGTTTACAGCAAAGTACCCTGGAAATACATTTCGCGAAAAGAAATTCCCTCGCGAATAGCGGTAATGCTGGGTGGGCTGGCGGCAGAAGAGGTTGTTTTTGGAAAGGATCGCGTAACTACAGGCGCGAGCTCCGATCTCTGTAAAGCCACCAAGTTTATCAATCACCTTATTATGGAAAGTGGTTTAGGCGATAGTCTTGGCTATTTTCAGTACGAGACCAAAGCATCCCTCCACCACCTGGTTGCAGACGAGCGTCATCAGGGGCAGGCAGAAAAGTGGTTGGAGGAGGCGTATTTACTCGCACTTAATACATTGAAAACACAGCAGAGCTGGCTGATTCACCTTGCAGATTTTCTTTCGGATAACTCGCTGGCAGGCCCCGAGCAGTTGAAGCAAATGGCATTGGTATATGCATCTCAATTTGATGTGGACAAACTGGTTCAAAGTGATACCCAGTTGTATTATCGGGCTCAATTGAAGTCGCTGGTAAATTCGGTCAACAATGAAATGCCCGCATTTTGGCACGAGTCCGCGTTGTCTCTCAACCGAATAAACTCACCGGCAGCATGAATAGGAAGTAGTTTTTAGAAAAAAAATCATCTAAAAAACAGCTCGGCCTTTTAGCGAGAACGGGAAGTGTAAATTGTTTCTAACGGTCGACTATACGATCAGAAATACATAGCCCCTGTTCGCAGGATTATTACTATTTTAGTACCTTTTCAATTCTGAAAATAGTATGAAAGTCAAGACAAGCAAGAAAAACTATATTAAAAAAGATAGTATTGAAACAGAGATAGTAAAAGTTTTTAAAAACCGGACTTTCAAAACGCACGCGAAGGAAGCTTTGAAATATATTCCAGAAATTAAGTTGGAGAATAATATTAATAATTTAATGGCAATAGAGTTAGATAAATTGCCTTCATCCAAAAATAAATATCAACGCGAGTATTCTTATGGTTCAGCCAATAGCAAAAAAAAGAATAAAAGAGGCGATCTTTCGGTAAATGCAAATCAGAATAAAAAGAGTGTAAAAAATGGGCGAAAAACAATTGAAGTAAAATACCATTTTGAAGGTGATATCTTGTTAATGAAGAATTTTTCGCTGAAAGATGAACTACTTTATGAAGCCGAAACACTAGTAAAAAACAAACCTCGTGGAATAAAAAATGACGTACCTCGGGAAGTCCTGTCCGATATAATGGGCGCAGCGGACTACTTTATCTGGCACCTGTGCCTTCACCCAGAGGGTGTCGATCCCTTTGGAAAATATCAAACACGTATAGATGATTTCTACAAGGAATTGAAGCCTAGCCAGGGGAAAAAAAACGCCATAGAGTTTGCAAAAGAAACAATTGTGAAGAGAATCAACCCACGAATAAAGAAATATATAAGGGATTTTTCTTGTACCGAACTATCTGTGATTGAAGCTGAAACTCCTCCGGCTAAAGATAATCTTATCATTCTTTCTTATTTATATAAGCTGGACTAATTTCGTACGAACGTAAAAACCAAATAATTAACCAACATACTGTGCTAATATTAAGAACGATAGAAGGAAACCAACTTAGAAAATTAGAAGCAGAACTGTGGAGAGCAGCAGACCAACTTAGGGCCAACAGTAAACTGACTGCATCAGAATACTCTATGCCTGTACTGGGGCTGATATTTTTACGGCATGCATACAATCGCTATCTAAAAGTAAAAGTTAAGGTTGAGAAAACTTTGCCTTCACATCCGCAACGGGGCAAGCGAGCCCTAACCAAAAAGGATTTTGAAGAACAGAACTCTATGTTCTTGCCTGAGAAATCGCGGTTTGATTATTTAGTTTCATTGCCCGAAAGTGCCGACATAGGCGAAGCCATTGACAACGCAATGAAACTGATTGAGGACGAATACGACAACCTCAAAGGCGTATTACCAAAAAACTTCTCCATTTTCAGTAAAGATTTATTGCGGGAATTGCTTCGTATTTTCAATAAAGAAGTTTTGCAAAAAGCCGAAGGTGATTTGTTCGGGAAAATTTACGAATACTTCCTTGGCAAATTTGCCATGACAGGTGCACAGGAAGGGGGAGAATTTTTTACGCCTATGAGTTTGGTGCAAACTATTGTAAACGTAATTGAACCAGACCACGGCATTGTGTTTGACCCTGCCTGCGGCAGTGCGGGCATGTTTGTGCAAACAGGTTATTTTATAGAAAGTGAAGGACTAAAACCTGCGGAAAAGGTTACTTTTTACGGACAGGAAAAAGCCGACCTCAATACCAAACTTGCTAAAATGAACTTAACCGTTCACGGATTGGAAGGCAACATACAAGAAGGAAATACTTTTTACGAAGACAAACACAACCTTGTTGGTCGCGCTGATTTCGTAATGGCGAATCCTCCGTTTAATGTAGACGGTGTAGATAAAGCCAAAGATGCCGTTAAGAAAGACCCTCGTTTAGTTTTGGACGGAAAAGTAAACTTGCCGAAAAACGACAACGCCAATTATTTATGGATACAGTATTTCTACAATTACCTTAAACCAACAGGCAGAGCTGGTTTTGTAATGGCTTCATCTGCCAGCGATGCCGGACACAGCGAAAAAGATATTCGTGAAAAATTAGTGAAGACAGGAGCAGTAGATGTAATGACTGCGATAGGCAATAACTTTTTTTATACTCGTTCATTGCCTTGTACCCTTTGGTTTTTTGACCGTGCAAAAGAAGCCATTGCTCCCTCTCCTTTGAAGAGGGTTGGGCTGAGGTCGAGCGATAACGTATTGATGCTTGATGCACGGAAAATTTACCGCAAAGTAACAAGCAAGGTAAACGACTTTAGCCCCGAACAATTACAGAACCTTATTTGCATTGTAAACCTGTACAGAGGCAACACCAAAAAGCTTGAAAAAACGGTAAAGGATTATTTGCAAACCGCCACCGACTTAGCCAAAGAAACAGGCGAAACCACAACCGAATTGCAAAAGCAATTACAGAAAGTGCATAAAACTGTTAGCGACTTTGCCAACAAATATGCCAAAGAAAATAAGGAGGCAGAAGTATTTGTAGAGACTTTAAGACTTGATGATTACCAAGATCTTTTGAATAAGCAAACTGAATTAATTAACACGATAGCCAAAAATCACAGAAATCGTCTGATCACAGAAATCACAGCTCAGACAAAAGCACTCCGCAAGCCACAAGACAAACTTATTAAGCAATTACTTGACGCTATAAGCACAGCAGCGAAAGAGTACCAACTGAATAAAAACAAAGACTGGAAAGATTTAAGTATAAAAGAACAACTAGACCAACTGAAAGACCTGCAACAACAACTTAGCGGAAACCCCGATGAAGAAGAACCCGGCCTGCTTCACGAAACCGAATATTTCTACAAACAAGCTCATTGGCTTACGAGCCGTTTTCCCGATGGCGTTTATGCCGATGTGGAAGGACTTTGCAAAGTAGTAAGCCAACAAGAAATTGAAGCCAAAGACTGGAGCCTAAGCCCAGGCCGTTATGTAGGTGTTGATACCGCAACGGATGATGATTTTGACTATGAAGAACGGCTCGCAGAAATACATATTGAGTTGCGAGGATTGAATGAAGAAGCTGTTGCCTTGGCGAATACTATTTTTGGAAATTTTAAAGAGGTTGTTGTATGATAGCAAGACTTGGTGATATATCTGAATTTATAAACGGTGGATCTTGGAGTGATAAAGAATACACCGAGAATGGCATTCCTGTAGTTAAAGTCACTAATTTGAAAAATGGCTCTGTCGATTTAAGTGAGGTTAACTATATCCCAGAATCAAGTTTAGATAAATATGGCAGATATATGCTTCGTAAAGGAGATTTGGTTATTGCTACCGTAGGTTCACATCCAAACTTAGTAGCTTCGGCAGCTGGTCGAGCAACTATTATTCCATCTAAAGCTGAAGGTGCATTATTAAATCAAAATGCTTTATGTATAAGGACCAATAGCAATGATTTGAACCAAGGCTATTTAGCTTATTTGGGAAAGTCTGATCTATTTCAAGGGTATGTAAAATCTGTTGGAAGAGGTGCAGCAAATCAAGTAAGGATTGCTTTAGGTTTAATTAAAGAATTTTCATTTGAACTTCCCCCACTCCCCACCCAACGCAAAATCGCTTCCATTTTATCGGCTTATGATGATTTGATAGAGAATAATTTGAAGCGGATAAAGTTGTTGGAGGAGAAGGCGTTTTTGAGGTATAAGGGGATTGTGAGGAGTGAGAAGTTGGGGGAATTCTTTATTGAAGAAGTTTGTAAAACATTAGGAGGCGGAACACCAGCAACAGGCGACAGACGTTTTTGGGACGAAGGAGAAATTCTCTGGTTTTCGCCAACAGATTTAACCAAACACAATTCAATCGTTTTGTTAGACAGCGACAAGAAAATTACAGCGCTAGGCTTGCAAAAAAGCTCAGCTAAGTTAGTTCCACCAAAAACTATTTTAATGACAAGTAGAGCCAGCATTGGTTATTTCGGTTTGATAAATAAACCTGCTTCAACAAATCAAGGCTTTATCAACATTATTCCTTTCAATGAAAATCACAGAGCCTATATGCTTTTTGATTTAAAAAATAGAAAGGAAGAAATTATTGGAAACGCAAATGGTTCAACATTCTTAGAGATTTCAAAAGGAAAATTTAGGCAAATGAAAATCAAATTACCCAAAGATGAAAAGGTATTGATTGACTTTCAAAAAGAGTTTGAAACCTTATTTAATCTTATAGAGAACCTGTTGAAACAAAACACCAAACTCAGAGAGGCACGGGATATATTATTACCTAAATTGATGAACGGACAAATAGAAGTCTGAACTATGATTTTTGTGATTAAATGATTAAACATGATTGTGAAAATAAATATTAGAATCAAGGGATTCCATAGATCAAACAAATCACCGTTCAGACAATTGATGAATGGACTAGTAAAAGTCCGAACTATGATTTTTATGATTAAATAATTAAATATGATATGAAAATAAATATTAGAATCAAGGGAATCCACGAATCAAACAAATCACCGTTCAGACAATTGATGAATGGATAAATAGAAGTCTGAACTATGATTTTTGTGATTAAATGATTAAATATGACTAAAAAAATAAATATTAGAATCAAGGGATTCCATAGATCAAACAAATCACCGTTCAGACAATTGATGAATGGACAAATAGAAGTCTGAACTATGATCTTTATGATTAAATGATTAAATATGATATGAAAATAAATATTAGAATCAAGGGATTCCATAGATCAAACAAATCACCGTTCAGACAACATAAGTGATTATTATGATTAACGAAGCATACAAATACTCTGAATTGACAGCCAAAATAATTGGGTGTGCTATGACAGTGCATAAAACTTTGGGTAACGGTTTTCAAGAAGTCATTTACCAAAGAGCATTAGCTGTAGAAATGAACTTGGCCGAAATTGAATTCAGCAGGGAGTTTGAAATGCCTATTTTCTATAAAGAAGAACAAATAGGAATACGAAGAGTAGATTTTTTGGTAGAAGGTATTATTTCGGTTGAGTTGAAAGCTATTACTAAGTTGGAAGATGTGCATTTTGCCCAAGCTATTAATTATCTGGAAGCGTATAATTTAGAAATTGGTTTGCTTATTAATTTTGGAGAAAATAGTTTGAATTTTAAAAGGCTAACTAACAAGAAGTTTAAATCACCCGAATCACAAAAAATCAAATAAATCATAGTTCAGACAGTTGATGAATGGACAAATAGAAGTGTAAAAATATGGCAGAGTTAGAAAACCCAAGAATAAGACCTATCGGAGATTTACTCCAAGAAAACTTTTTTGTTCCAAGGTATCAAAGAGGTTATCGCTGGGGCAAACAGGAAATTAAAGAGTTACTTGATGATATTTTGCAGTATTACAATGCTACTCAAAATAGAGAAAACAAGGTAAGTAAATTCTACTGTCTTCAACCGGTTGTTGTAAAAAAGAAGGAATGGTTTAATAACAATAAAGAGAAAATTGAAGGGTGGGAGCTAATTGATGGTCAGCAAAGACTTACAACAATCCTACTGATTTTAAACCACTTGGAAGATGTAAGAAAGCTTTTAAACAACCAGCTAGACATTTATTCTATCGACTTTGAAACTAGAGAAAATTGCAAACCATTTTTTCAGAATAAAACCTACAAAGACTCGGTGGATGAAACAAATGTCGATTTTTACCACATTTCAAAAGCCTATGAGCATATTAATAAATGGTTTGACGAAAATAATCACAAGGTTGAAATTCTTAATACGCTATTAAAAGCAGAATACAATGTTTCTATAATCTGGTACGAAGCAGTTGACAATAATAAAGATAATGATGACAGCGCCATTGAGCTGTTTACTCGTTTAAATGATGGAAAGATTCCTTTAACAGATGCAGAATTAATCAAAGCATTGATACTTCAGGCAGATTTATATCCTACAGACGAGGAACGTTTTGTAAAACAGCGACTATTTGAAATAGCTACCGAATGGGACGATATTGAAGCTAAACTACAAGATGAAAAATTTTGGCTTTTTTTGAACGACACAGACCATAAGCCTTCATCCAAAATCGAATTTATTTTTAAACTTCATGCCGAAAAATGGAATGGATTTGAGAATCAACTTTTAATAAAATATGAATTAAAGGATGGTAAACCCAAGCATTTTGAGTTTTTGGTTTTTGACAAGTATTTGGCAAACAAACGAGCAGTGTTTTTAAAAATAAATGAAGATGCTAAAGATATATTAGAACCAATTAATGAGATATGGAAAGACATAAAAGAAATGTTCAGTACATTTCACGAATGGTACAGCGACCATAATTTATTTCATTACATTGGATTCTTATTGGCGAATGAAAAAAATAAAGACGAACTCATCAGAGAATTAATCAACCTGAAACTTACAAAAACTGATTTTGAAGATGACATAAAAAAAAGAATTGCAAATTCAGTTAAAATTAAATCCGAAATAAAGCAAGATGGAAAAAAAACTGGAATTATTAAGCAGTTAAATCAGATAGCTTATAATGATGATAATTCAGAAATAATCAAGGTCCTATTATTATTTAACATTGAGACATTGATTAAGCATAAAAAGGAAAATGCAAAATTTCCGTTTCACTTGTATAAAAAGGAGAAGATTACAAGCATAGAACATATTCATCCACAAAATCCACCAAGTATTGATGCGGATGAAGACAGAGCAAGTATATGGCTTTCGCAACATAAAACATCTTTGTCTTCAATGAAACAACTTGACGGTATCAATGAGGAAAAGATAAAAATTGTATTGCAACAAATTGAAGGACTATTGCTAAAATACGATAAAGAAACGTTTAAAAAGCTGTTTTCTGAAATTTTGGACTTATACAGTGATATTTCTGATTTTAAAGAAACAGAATTACATACGCTGTACAATTTAGCCTTAGTAGATAAAGACACAAACAGCCAACTGAATAATTCTTTTTTTGATATCAAGAGAGAAATATTAAAAGAAAACAAATTGGGAAAATATGTTCCTATTTGTACTCAACGAGCATTTTCAAAATACTATTCTAATACTCCAAAGGAAATGATATTCTGGAAAAATGAAGACAGACAAGCTTATTTTAATGCTATAGAATCAGTTTATCTTTCATTTGTAAACTTAATAGTAACAGGCAATGGCAACTAATAATACAACATTCTGGAATCTTATAAATTCCTATAAAATAAGCATACCCATTATTCAAAGGGATTATGCTCAAGGTCGTGAAGAAGAATCTGAAAAACGTGAAAAGTTTTTAAATGCCATACTTAAGCATTTAAAGAATAACGAAAAAATGCATTTAGATTTCGTTTATGGAAGAGTAAAAGACAATACTTTTATTCCAATTGACGGACAACAGCGGTTGACGACATTATTTCTGTTACATTGGTATTTTGCATTAAAAGAGAAAATTGAAATTGGGGTTAAATCGAAATTAAGACAGTTTGTATATGATACAAGAATAGGCTCTCGGGAGTTTTGTCAATGTTTGATTAATGAAGTAATAGAGATGCCTGCTAAAACAGGAGATAATATGTTTATAACCGAAATTAAAAACAAACCCTGGTATAGAGATAAATGGGATGCAGACCCAACTGTTAAAGCAATGCTTGTAATGATTCAAGACATTCATAATAAATTTTATAATATTAGTTCATCTTCGGTATTTACTCAACTGACAAACGAAAACTCAATTTCTTTTGAATTATTAGATTTAGGAACAAAAGGATTTGAACTAACTGATGAACTTTACATTAAAATGAATGCGAGAGGCAAACAACTTACTTCCTTCGAAAATTTTAAAGCCAATTTTATACAATTAATTGATAAGCATTTCAAAGACACAAGACTTGAACATCCCATCAAAGGTAAAATATCCTTTTCAGGTTACTTTTCTTATAAGATAGAAAAAGAATGGACAGATTTATTTTGGGCTTATAGAGGTGACAAAGAAACTACTGATGAAGGGGTTTTAAATTACTTTGAGTTTTTAACGCAAATGCTCTATTTCAAAAAACATAAGGATGCTAATGCTGATGATTTTAAAAATAGTTTTACACAGTATGAAGATATATTTAGCAACGAGCAAAACTTACTTTTTCTATTCAATAGTTTGGATAAACTACACGATATATTTTGCCTAAATGGAGGAGCTAAAAAAGAAAATACAAATAATTTCTTTACCTCAATTGAAAACATCACCTCTTTCTTTTGGAACACAACAAAAGAAAATGGTCTATTTGAAAGAATTATTTCAAATACTAAAAACGAAGATGCAAGAAATAAAATATTACTTTTTTG
>Ga0163155_10003797_pt1 | contig 16004 bp, 13 predicted proteins | sample OliLakLV19SP4G1_FD_148611 | JGI IMG/M metagenome (GOLD analysis project Ga0163155, IMG submission 148611) | Freshwater microbial mat bacterial communities from Lake Vanda, McMurdo Dry Valleys, Antarctica - Oligotrophic Lake LV.19.SP4.G1 | ecosystem: Environmental > Aquatic > Freshwater > Lake >... | reverse complement strand
GTAACATTCAAGTACCCTCTGGCTATACACAACCCATTCAAGAATGAGTAAGAAACAGCATGGCTAACTCGCTTAATAACCTTATTGGTACACCTCAACCAGAGTATAAAGTAGACGTTCCTAAGCTTCGACCTCCTACTCCTCCTCCTCCTCTTCAGGCACATCCGCTTGCGCCTCAACCACAGGTAGTCGAGCAACCACAGGTAGTCGAGGAGCCTCCGGTAGTCGTCGAGCCACAGATAGCTCAAGCTGCTAACATCGAAGGGAGTATCCCCGAAGGTGGTATCCCGGGCGGCTATCCGACGCTTAACCCGGAAGTACAGCAGTCACTCATGGGCAACGCTAGTCCAGTTTCTCGTCTGACTGAAAGACTAGAAGACCAAGGTACAGCGCGCGTACAGAACCTCATTAACTTACAGGCAGAAGCGAGTGACGATACTTCACGTAATGCGGAGTTTTTCCCGACGCTCTACAGTGGCGACTTTGTAGACAACGCTATTAATAGCATCAATGAAACTGATGGTATTACACAAGGACTTATTGAGTCAGCCGGTAGGAACCAAGCAGCAGTAGCTCTGCAAGCAGCAGCAAACGCACCACAACAAACGCGCAAAGGTAACGACCAGTATCACCCAGACAGCACAAAGAACCCGTTTGGGGACTGGATGACCTGGCTCGGTATCGGTGCCGCTACTGCAAACTTCAACCCTTTGAAAGGAGAGTTCGGACAAGCTGGGAAGAATACGGGCGGTGCTATCATGTACGGCTTGGGCTTGTTACAAAACGTACCGATGGGTGCTCTAGCTGACGCGAAGAACGCACGGGATAGAGTCGTGTCTACGCTACCAAACTTTGTACAAGACGTTCTTAACTTTAACCCTGGTTCAGAGCTTTTCAAGAGTATTGATAAACTTGGTATTATTGCCCCTACACAAAGGTTCTTACGTGACCAGGGTAGAGATGCACAAGCACTCGAAGGAAAGCTGCCGCCCGTCCTTTCTAACATCGTCTCTGCTGCTGGTGCTATTAACTATGCAGTAGCGGCAATACCGGAGTTTATTGGTAATGCAAAACTACATAACACGGATGACCGAACGAAACCGCTACAACTTGTACAGGCGTTGCGTGGTAAACAGTACTCAGCGACATCAGACCAAAATGACAGAAAGAAGAACAACCTACCACTTGGTCTTGGAGGTACTGATAAGCGTGTTCCTTGGTTCATTGACCCTGGTCGTATTGTTGGTGCCGGTATCGATATGTTTGCGGTTCCTATCCCTGGAAACCAACTTGTTAGAGGTGCAGCAACAGTTGCAAAAGTTACATCAGCGACTAGAGTTGCAAAAGCTACCAAAGCAGTAGCAGTCACTCTCGACGTTCTTAATGACCCGCTCTCACCTATCTTTAAGCAGATAGGTAGACTGTTACCCGGTCGTAAGGCTGTACCGTTACTCCCTAGCAGTGCGCCACGGAAAGGTGCAGATGGTACCTTCGTCGTACCGCCTACTGAACCGACTGTACCACCACAACGTACTATCATTCCGCCGCCGCCATCGCCTGATGCTCCTCTCGGTAGCCAAGTCTACAGAGATGGCTACTTTGAGTTACCTGCAAGAGGAAAGGAAACACCTAACGTCTTTCCAGCACCGGGCAACTCTCAAGCCTTTGATGCGCGCGAGTCTGGTCGTATTGCTAAGCTCTTGGAAGACGGTGGTTATGACCCGTTGTCAAGTCCACTACCGCCACGTTCACTGCTGAGTGACAGACCAGTAAACGGCAAGCGAACACCGCTGAACCCCGACAGTATTACACCAGCAGCCATAAAGCCACCAGAAACCAGACTCATAGAACTCGATGAAATACTGGCGTTTTCACCGGGTAACACTCCTCCTGTTAAACTTCCGCCTACAGTCCTAAAGCTACCCGCACTAGACATCAATACACTACCACCGAGCAGTAGTGTTCCACTAGAAGAGCTTAGCGTTCTAGAGGTACTACGAGAGGGTAATGCTATTCAGCCACTTGCGAAGGATGGCACTTCTTTAGTGAGTCCTGCGATGGTTGAGAAAGGAGAAGCCTTAGCCGTTATCAGAGAGTCGTTAGAAGAAACGCGAGTCAAGAGAGTCTTGAGGAACCTCGGTCAACAAGACACGACCATTGAGAAGGGAGCTACGAAAAGCTTTACTAACCCTAACCCTAAGGTAGAGGTAGAGGACGTAGTAAGTACACTTCGTGATGACGTACCAGACGGCTTCGGGGAACGCCTAGCGATGGCTGTTGATGAAAGACGCATACAAGCTATTAACGCTTCTCTGAAGGTCATTAAAAGGGATACAGCGTTTACCCCCGAGGTGTTAGAGCATATCGAAACTCTGGTACCAGTTGTTCCTAACAAAGTGTTCCAAGGTGACGTTACCTTGAATGAGTTCGCTGAAAAGCTTAGTGTACCCACACCGGGTATGCAGCTAGATGTCACGGGCGTGAAACCCAAGAAACGTACACTAGACCAGTTAGGTGCGCTGGCTCGTTTCATCCCTGGTGAAGATGGCTTACCACTAGCTACAAGTGCACGACCGTTCAAGACTTGGCAGCAGCTTCAAGACAGACTAGCGACACTCACTGACCCTATCTATCGGAGAATATTCGACCGCTATGGTGCGAGTATCCCAGAAGAAGCTTTACGCGGTGAGGGGTTTAGAGTAGTCAAACGCTCAGCGGGCTTGGATGGTAGTCCAGAGGTGCAGGCTCTCGTTATTCCTCCAAAAGAACCTGAAGTTAAAGTCGTTTATGACCCATCTTTTATCACTAAGCGCTTTGAACCTACAGTGCAAACGAAAGCGGATGCGAAAGAGGGCAAGGTAGTTGTACAGGCACTTGTTCGGAGTAACTGGAAACAAGAGTTGACGGCTACTGTGAAAGCGACTCAAGAAAGTATTGGAACACCTATCGTCTTCGACAAGATAACTGAGGCTCCTGTAGCGGCACCAGGGTTCACGCGCTATTACCATTCGACTAACGCAAAGAACCTACCGAGTATTGGTCGTCAGGGCATAGAAGCACGTGGTGGTTCGACGTTCCAGAGAAGTGTTGGGCTAGAAGGCAACCAAGTATTCTTACACGATGACCCTACGCTCACTAAGTACGGCAACACACTCATAGCTGTAGATATCCCTACTGGTACTGTTACACCAATAAGCGCGGTTAAGTCTGGCAGAGACGGGTTCTACATTAATGAAGGCATCACCCCAGACAACATCAAGGGTGTCTCTTTCGTTGGTAACATGCTAGAGCGAGAGCGGTTTGACTCTGCGAGTACTTCCTTTAAGCGTACGCGGCTAGAGGGACTGACACAGCGTATTGAAGCCATACAAGGACAGCAGGCAGCACCGAACGTAAGTATCGATAAGAGAGCATTAGCGTATGTACAGAAAGAGTTGTTGCCAAAGACTCATCACGGTAAAAGCCCTGCTGTCGTTGAGGCAACGCAAGCGGTCATTGACACTGTGCTTAAGGTATCTGACGATGCACATCTATCTCAAGCCACTGAGCTTAGGCAGCAGAGCATTCAACAGTCACTAGAGGTATCGACAAAGAACACGTTAGCGCTACCGGATGTCGGTCGTAAAGAACTACCGCACGACTACGTACACCCAGACCCACAGCCGCCTGTAGCAGGCGTAAAGAAACCCGCTGGTAAGCACATTGACCCTGGTACTGGTGTTGAGATAAACAACTACCCCACGAGTACAGCAGAAGAGCTAAGCAAGACGGTTGATAAGAAAGGCTTAAAGGCGGCTAAGGCTCAAGCGAAGAGTATGGGCTTAGCGTACACGGATGATATCGACTTAATGAGGCGTATTACTGTCTTCCGTAACAAGATGGCTAGGGCGAGGAGAGGTGAGGGTAAAGCGTTAGCGGCTACGGTTAACAGTTACCCTGACACCTTCTTTGCACCGAGAGCACCGGTCATCGATACGGCACTCATTGAGGACATAAACTCTATCACTATGGGCGCTGGCACGAGCAACCCTAGAGTTATTGCAAAGCTAGTTGACACCAACCTAGTAGACGCAGACATCTACGCAACTGTGAACGAGATGCCTAGAGGTCAAGTAGTACCGGGTATCCGTTTGGAGAGTAACTTCCAAACAGCGAAGAACCAAGCACTGAGCAACGTCGAACGTAATGTGATGCCGGGTAAAGAGTTTAATGATAACGGTACTTTTGTCGAAGTAAAACCAAACGTATCGAACCCTTTAGACGCTGGTGTTATTGCTACTGATGATGTCCGTGATGCCTTGCGTAGGAGTGCTGAGGCGACGTTAGACATTGGCGACCCTATTGAACGTAAAGCCTTACAAACCTTCTTAAGAGAGGTGAAGAAAGGGAAGGGAACGCTACAGCAGCACGTCAATGATATGCAGGCTATATTGGCGCAGAGAAACCTTACGGCAGAAACCTATAGCACTAACTTTCAGAAGTCTCTCGGTAAAGAACTGAGTACTATGGGTTACGATAGCGTCGGTTTACGTAACGGTGATGGTAGTCTCTCTGTTGAGTTACTCCAACCTTCTAAGGTTATTGGCATTAACGTCGAAGACTTACCACCGAGTAGCGTCACTGAGCAAGCAGCAGCAAGGTACAACGCGGACAGTATGGTAGCTCTGAATAACCCAGAGAGTATCGACAGTGCTGTTAACCATGAAGAGTCAGCAACACAGCTTATTGCGAGGATGTCACAAGACAACTACAAGGAAGCACAAGAGGCGCAAGAGGCACTTGTAGCTTCTGTTAACGATGCACTTGAGGCTTACACTAAACTAGGTGATGAAGCAGCTATAGAAGCACGAAAGTTAGCACTCTCGAATGAAGTTGACGCAGCACAACGTCTTGACGACCTTGACAGACACTTAAACAAACCGTCGAAAAACCCTTGCGACATGTAACATATGAACACACCTTGCGTTAATGCCACTACAGCAGGAGAAGGTCGGAAGAAACGTCCGTTCTCTAAAGATGAAGAGACTAACATCAAGAAAACTAATGAGTTCTTAGAGAAGCTTAAAGTAGCTAATGCTGACGTTTACGCTGACGCTGACAAGATGGAGATGGCTAGAGTAGCGAGAGTCTCGGCTGAAAAAGATGCCATCCTTAAACAAGAGTTAGGTGACATGGTACGTCTTGACCCTACGCAGACTGACCGTGTTGGCTCTTGGTTAGCGCGGACACTCGGACAGAAGATGGACATCATCAAGGGCTTGCTCACTGGTAAGAACGAGTTTACTCTCGCTGGTGATGTACGTGACACACTGCTTTCCGCTCAACGAGTAGCCCATGGTCTGTTAGATGACGCTGGTTTACTAGAGAGCACTCACCGTATTGCAGACCTTATGGACGCTATTAAACGCAAGGGGCTTAAGGGTGCCGTCGTCGATGAAGTCTACCAACAGGTAATAGAAGTTGGTAGGACTACACAAGACATTGCACTTTACGGTAACAGTCCGGGTATGCGGAATATTGCTGCATGGCGCTATAACAACTTCATGAAAGACATGGCTGACAGGGGTTTTGATGCCCTTGACGTTGATGAGCTAGTGGACTTATCATCACACCTACACGCGGCGAACGACGAGTTTAGAATGATAGGCTTGTCACAGGGTCTAGACGTACCAATGCTCCAAGGTATGGGTTACTTTAACCGCATCGCCACACCGGACTTTCAGAAGTTCATGCAAGCGAATGTCGAACCATCGGTTCTAAAGATGGTCTATGAGGGTAAGGTTTCACTCAGCGGTGCCTTTAATAAAGCGCGTACTACTAACTGGTACGCACCTATACATGAGGAACTCGGTGCAGCACTGCTAGACATCTCACCAGAGAAGCTAAATGAACTGCTGCTAGACCCGGCGAAGTTCAGAAACCATTTAGATGAGAACCTCACAGCAGACCAACTAGACCTACTCGTAGAAACTGGCATCTTTAAGTCGTTACCCATGACGGGTGCAGAGTCGTTTCGTTACGTAGTTGACCAGTACCAACTACCATTCAAAGAGATAAACGAGATGTGGAAGCTAAACCCTTACGACGCTATGGCGGGTATGGCAACCAACATGAAAAAGCCACTCGGTAATGCCGCTGTTATCAAGACTGCTATCAAGGATGGTTTAGACGCTGGTTGGTCTATCCCCGCTAGTCAGGCGACTGGTGCTGAGTACAAGGGTTGGGTAAGTAGTAAAGGCATCGACCTCACTCGTTACGGCATCACTGATGAAGCAGGGTCAGCCTTCTCAGAAGACATTCTTATTCATCCGCTCGTAGCAGAACAGATGAACGACCTACTAACCGTAGCTAGTTCTCCTGCGAAGCTTGGCTCTATCATGAGCTACATACAGCAGAACGTGTTAACACTCTACAAAGTGAACGTGGTAGCGACGGCACCAGCGTACATGATGAAGATATTGTTTGGTAATGCTCTCATGACAATGGGTAGTGGTGGCAACCCGGCGATGCTTATTCCTGCGTCGTTGGACATGTACCGAGTGGCTCAGAAAGGGTTGCAGGCGTTCGATAATGTGAAACCATTAAACGCTACAGTTGACGGCGTTGAGATGACACAGCAAAACCTCTTAAAGAAACTACTGATACATCGTGGCGAGGACATCGCACCCGAGACAGCGGGCGTAGCCATCGGTAGAGTAGACTGGAGCACCTTTAACCCGTTGCAGAGCAAGAGAGCTTTGACCAACATGGTAGCCTATGCAAAGGCTTACGGTACTGACCCACTCAACACAGTCATCAAAGGTGTGGACTACGCTACCTATCTCTCTGGTAAGCTTTTACACAACACGTACTCACTCGTAGCGGTTAACTCACGCATGGCTGACATGGCGGCACGTTGGGCGGTCGTACAGTCTCACGTAGCGAGAGGTGGTAACGTAGACTGGCGTGACCTCATGCGTACTATCGATGATAGGTTCTACATGTACGATGACTTGGGTAAAGTGCCTCAGAGCATCGCTAAGAATGTTTTTCCGTTCTCCTCTTGGGTCATGCAGAACTACCCGGCGATGGTCAGGTTCGCCATGAAGAACCCAGAGAAGTTTATCGCTTATAACCGCCTACTACAAACCATTAGTTACGAAAACAGAGCAGAAGGAAAGGATGGTAAACACCTACCCGAAGCAGCTTACAGAACTGACTACCTTAATGAGTACCCTATTACTGTTGGGTATGACCCACTCAGTGGGCACCAGTACTCCATGATGCCTAACCAATATGACCCGCTAACCGATGCCTTCTCAAACACGGTGAGCAGTGGTGACGCTCTCTTGAGGATAGCTTTCGGTAAGTACGCAGGGACGACTGAAGAGCAAACAAGACTTGCAACGGGCGGACAGAAACAGAGTGCTCAAGACTACCTTATCGGCTTAGTTGCTCGAAGCTTTTTCGCCAGACCTATTCAAGCTTTAGGCATTGACCTACGCAACCAGAAGTTCGAGGATGGTACAAAAGATGCCCTCACACAGAACACATACGGTGGTATGCCCGTATCGGGTGTAGTACGTGGCGCACTCATGTCCGTACCGTTTACAAGACATCTCGAAAACTCAGGGGCATTAGGAACGCCTCAAAGTAAGTTCTATCAAACGCAAGCGAAAGCACCACTGGGTATCCGCATCGTTAACGCACTCGGTCTGAACATTCAAACCGTTGACACACTCGCTAACCTTAACTACTCCATTAAGGACATGGAGAGAGCAGCAACTGAGATGAAGAGTGCTTTAGTTAAGTTCTCTACTGAGAACGCTGGCAAGCTGACTACAGAACAAATGTCACCGGAGCAACAGGCACAGTACAGGCATTATACAGATACCTATCTGCAAATAAAAGCTGACTTACTGAGACTCGACGCTTACAAGAAAGCAAACAACATCACCACGCCCGAGTTACAGAAACGACTAGACAGGAAACTGCTTAAAGAGCGCGTCCAGAGTGGTCGAGAGACGCTACCGGGTGCGAGTATTATTTCAGAAGAACTACAAAAGGTAGGTAACTAAACATGCCAACGGCAAACGTCTCAGGCTCATTCACTGGTACCGGTTGGACTATCAACGTAACTGCAACGAACCTAGACACAGACTTAACTATCATTGACTTCTTACCCTTCTTCGCTGGCTCACCCATAGTCGTAGCTGGCAACTTTGTAAAGACATCACCTACAGTCTTAACTTACATTGGTGCTTCGCTCTTAGTGAGCACTTCGGTAGTCATACAGAGACGTACACCGCCGGGACAACGGACAGTTATTGGGTTCGCCTCTAGGTTCTCATCTGATGTCTGGAACAAGGAAGTAGACAGGCGCGTAAGGCTGAGTGAAGAGTATGCACTGAATGGGATAGGTCCTGGTTCTGTAGTCGTTGCACCTATTCCTCAGAATAGCGTTTACCCTAGTGGATGGTCAGGCGATACAACGTTCTCAGCGACGCGTGACTCACTCTTTAATATCATCAGCACCTTAGCAACGTCAGCTAGTCCGACGTTCACTGGTGTTGTAACGGTACCAACAGAGATAGTAGGGAGTAACAATACTAGAGCATCATCCACTGCCTTCGTTACCACTGCCTTAGCTAGCTACGCTCTCTTAGCATCACCGAGCTTTACGGGTTCACCGACAGCACTCACACCACCACAAGGCGACAACAGTACAAGACTAGCTAACACTAACTTTGTGCAGTTACTTGATAGGGGTAGCGCGGGCGGGCGGTTGACTAGCACTACGGGTACCCCAGTACCAACGGCAGGGGTCACTAACATTACTAGCGTCTTCTATACACCGTTCATTCATAACTATATCCGGTTATGGAATGGGACACAGTGGGTTAATGTTGCCTTCAATGAACTGACGCTTTCTCTGGCTGGTCTAGCCATCAACACAAACTATGACGTGTTTATCACTAACGTCACAACACCGGTCTTATCAGCAGTAACGTGGACTAATGACACGACCAGAGCTTTGGCTGTTTCGTTACTCAATGGCACTGTGGTCATGACATCAGATAATACACGTCGCTTAGTCGGCACAATACGAACGACTGGTACTATCGGACAGTCACAAGATACTGATGCTCGGCGCTATGTCGCTAACGTCGAGAATAAAGTAAGTCGGAGAGTGGCTCGAAACTTTGCTGGTTCCGCTTACGTTTACACTACTGCTGCGTGGCGACAGACAAACGCTAGTGCCTTAGAGCAAGTAGAGTTCATCCACTGTCTAGCGGGTAACGCTGTGAGTGTTACTAAGTTCTGTCAGGTTGCTCTCAGTACTACAAACACTCAGGTTTACATCGCTATTGGCTTGGATGGTGTCTACACTATCCCTAACGTACGTAGTGGCACGACGACTATCGCCAACATGTACTCCGGTAGTACATCTTTCTTGACTGGCTCAAATGACTTTATCGCTGATGGTCTTAGTGCCGGGTATCACTTCTTAACGTCTTGCGAGTACGGTGCAACAGGCGCTACCTTCTCTGGTAACAGTACAGATGTGGTACTTAATAGCTTGCACGGGTTTGTCACTATGTAAGAAAAAAAAAAACGCATTAGTCGCCAAAACTAATGCGTTCACAAACACGCTTACATATCATGATACCGCTTGATGACTTCTTTCGGTGAACGTACCCTTTCAACGTAGTACGTTTCTTTGTTGTAGCCGTTGATACCTTTATCTAGTACGTAGAAAAGGTCTTTGTAACGACTAAAGAACATCGGGGTTGGGGTCAGAAGCTTGCCTGTAGCGACGTGTTTGAAGACTTCAGGCACAGGGTCAGGCGCTTTGAACTTCACCACCATCTCCTCAATAGACGTGATAGCCCGCATCTTAGGAACAATACGGTTTACTCTTACGAGTGCCTCTTGTTTGTCTCTCTCAACGAGAGCATGACACGACCACATCCGTGTATGGTTATTGAAGAGAAGCCAAGCGAATGGTAAACCTAGCGCTTCACTGTACACCGCCGCTTGTGTGATGTACCCTCGCGCATCATTCTGCTTGTTGTTGAACATCCCGTAGTAGCCGCCCGCCATTGACTTAACATCAACGACATAACCGTCGAGGATAAAGTCAATATGACCGTTAACGTCTAGGTAGGATACTCTTTTTTGGCAGTCTGTGATAGCGAAGTTATGTCGCCTTGCAGTTAATATTGCAATAGCTTCTACCCAGTCACCCATACTTGTGATGATAGCTTGTGCCATAAGCATCGGTTCATAGCTAGAAGTAAAGCCCCTGTCCTTCTGTAAAAGAAGAGGTAACACTTGTTCGACTACAGGCTTGCCCAAGCTTGATACGCGTAGTTGGTGGCTATTCTGTGTGGATGTACGACCAGTGAGGAACTTCTCAGTAAAGGAAGAGGTGACTAAGCTAAGAAACTCCCTAGCATAGTCATCCTCTATAGCGCTGTGCAAGACTTGCTCTTTGTTGAGCACTCTTACAAGACTCTCAAGCTGTTTCATGTTTAACGACGTGCACGTTTAGCTTTAGGTTTAGTCTCTTTCTCCATCTCAAAAGGGATAACGTCCTCCTCCTCCTCCTGAGCATCATCATCATCATCATCATCATCATCGAGGTCGAGTTCATCGTCTACGCTGTCCTTGCTGTCCTTGAGTTTCCAGGACTTGGTTATCTTACCAGAGAGAACACCGTTACCATTCTTCCACAAAGAGATATCTAAGGTGTAGTTTCCACGCTCTTCATCGTAGTAGCAGAGACTCTCTAGAGCTTCACAGCCTTTAACGAGTTCCTCGGGTAAGGACACGAAACCGCTTAGGTAGGGTGCTTTCTCGTTTTTTGAGTCACGGCGCTTGAGCCAAACGTAACCCATCTCTTTTGTCTGTTCGTACTCTTTCTTGCCTTTCTTAGTAACCATGGTATTGTTCCTTTGTTTGTTTGTTTGTTAGAAGTCGAGGTCGTCGTCTTTGGCTGTAGCCTTTGTCTTTCTACTCGTTACCTTAGCGTTGTTACTGTCGTGCTCTGGGTCACCATCCGCCTGCGCTAGACCAAACATGATGAGTAGCGCGTACTTGAATGCACCAGTCGTAGCGATGTAGATAGCCTTGTCACCCTTTCCGTCTTTTCCGTCTTGAGCGTAACCTGTAGCTACAGTGACCAACTGTTCAGTAGGCTTGTCAACATTGGTTAACGTTACCTCTACGGTGACGGTCGCACTATTCGCACCGATGACACTGTTGCACGTCGTCGCTGTTAGGTGAACACCGGCACTGGTTAGTTCAGGTTTGACTACGTCGAGGACATCCTTAAGTACTGCATACTTGTAGTCCTTAAAACTATTAAACCCTGTTTTTGAGACGGTAGTAACCCTCTCTTGGACAATTAAAAGTCTTTGGTAAAGACTAAGACTCTGTTCCATTTTTCGTTTCCTCTAATAGTTCTGTGAACACTTTCTCGACCTCTTGGATAACCTCTGACATCAAGTCCTGTACCAACGCTTCTTTAGCTAGTCTGACGCTCTCCTCAAGCACGTCAATAAGATACAAGATATCTTTTACCTCATCACAGTCCTGTTGGTCGTCATACAACTCTAGGATAAACTCTGTCAGGTTCTCAAACGCTTTCTTCTCTAGGTATGCTCTGCTGACACTCATTTTTTGTTCTCCTCTTTTTGCTTGTATTCTGTTTGTCGTAAGATATGACTGCACTCTTCGTAGATAGCCCATGCTCCTTCTCCTTCAGTACTTAGCTCACAGTTGTCCATCCTTTCTTTGAGTGCTTTCTTAAGCTTTATGAAAACGTCCTCATCACGATACTCTTTGATATGCTCCTCTAACTTAAACTGTCTGATAAGTTCCCTGACTGACTCTACTCCTAACGTCGCCTGATAGATGAGTTCTCTACCTTCAGTACTAAAGTCATTGGTTGCATAAACCTGTCTGAGCGTCGCCAGAGAAGCAGAAAGAACACTTATCAAAAGGTTTACGTTTTTTAAGGAAAACCTAACGACTGGATAGTTTACGTCTTGTGTTCTCTGCGCTGGTCGTGAACGTGTTTTCGTCCCACCGTTAGGGCGCTTCGGTGGGTTTTTACCTCTTGTGATAGTGTATGGCGGGATGAGTGGTATCATTTCAAACTCCAGTTATCGACGATGTTAAACGTAGCTGCAATGGGTACCCCTGAAAGCACGTATTCTGAGAATACTTTAGTGAGATGTGCCGCACCTTCTATGGCATCCTCATCCTTAATGAGACAGATAAGCTCATCGTGTACGACGGCACAAGGAAAGATATCTACTCTTGAAGTCCCAAGACCCCTGAGAGTGAGAAGTTTGAAAAGCCCTGCGCCTGTACCTTGGATGACTGCGTTAAAACATTCACGCTTTGCAGCAGAGAGTAAACCAGCGTCAAGCGAAGTAATGTCTTCGTAGTGGTATCGATGACCCAACAAACCATAAACGAAACCGTACCGACTTTTCCGACCCGACTCAGTGTAAACATAATAACCTCTCTTTTTACTTGCCCATTTCCAAACCTTCGGCATCAACGTTTCAAACAAGACCTTGTAGTCTTCTCTAATGATGTTGAAAAACTTCTTAGCTACAGGCACTGGCTTATCAATAGTAAGCGCGAACCTGTTTAACCATGCACCGTAGACTAAAGCAAAGAAACCGTTCTTAGTTGGTGAGCGACTATCCATACCCCAAGCTGCTTGGTTGATGGCGTGAATGTCATCGCCTGCTCTGATAGCATCAGCAACACGCGAGTCACCCACTAAGTCCAGGAGAACCGCTAGGATACGTACTTCGATAGAGGACAAGTCACCGATAACAAGCGAGTAACCCGTTGGAGCGGTAAAGCATCGCCGTATACGCTTTCCATCCGGAGTCCGAGTGGGTATGTTTTGCAAGTTTGGGTTACTGCTTGATAGTCTTGTGGTCTTCGTCGTGCACTGGTTATACGATGTATTGATGTAACCATCTTGGTCTTTTGCCTTAATGAGGACGGGTTTGATGAACGTTCCGATGAGCTTGTTTAGCTTACTCCTTTCGCTGAGCACAGCTATGATAGGGTGCTCTTTCTCAAGGGGTTCGAGAATATTTGCAGATGTAACCGGACAACCTCCTTTCGTGTACTCTGTGGGTTTCCATCCTTTCGCCAACAGTACCCAAGATATGTGAGTGCTCTGCTGTGGGTTGAAGGGTACAAGCCCACAATGGTCATAAACTGTTTCTCCGAGCCGTTTGTACTCTCCATTCTTGTATGCTTTTGGTACTACTACTGGACTGTTATTAACCCACTTGATACTTGATGGCACTAAACCACCAACTCTTTCTAGCTCTAGGTCTAAGGGTATCAACCGTCCATTTAGCTCATCACCGAGCGCTCGTAGTTGCTCAGTATCTACGAACATACCATTAGCTTCCATCGCCATTACGACTTCAACGTAGGGTAGTTCGATGTCATAGTAAGCACCAGAGACACGACTATCGAGAGTAAACTGATGCAGACACCAGTCGTAGAGTAACCAAGTAATGTCTAAGTCTCTCAGGTTGTAAAGCTCCATGACAGGGTTAAACCCTAGCTTAAACGCTTCACTCTTAGAGGCATCACTTGGCAGTAGTCCAGCCCCGATGAGCTCTTTTAGGTAGTCAACCTTTGGTTTACCAAACCGTTGACCCCAAACACTCAGACTATTGAACTGAGACGACATAGGCTTAAGGCAGTATGCCATCAGCATTGTATCGTCGTAACATCCTTTAGGTATCGTTACTCCCTGAGTCCTGAGCACTGCAACATCAAAAGATGCGTTGTGAAACACTAACCGATACTCATCACTATCGATAAGTTTTTGTAACTCCTCTACACCTTCCTTACCGGGTAACGAATGGTAGAAGCTTGATGAGCGCAAGCCAACACAATGTAAAGGAATATCTGCATCGACAGTAGCTGCTAAGCTGGCACACTCAACATCGACGACCAGACGGTTTTTCATTTCAGCACTCTCGCTGAGAGTCACCGACAGCGGCGGCGGAACAGAGTAGAAATGATACGAGCGTTGCGTTTATTGCCACAGCCGAAAGCGTTAGTGCATCGAGGGGAGTAGCAGCGACTACTAGACCGTTTCCACACTGCTGGATGACCTCTAAGATAGCGATGAGGGGCACCTCGCCGAGCTTCTCTATAAGCGGTTCTGCTACAAGCCTGTGCTCAACCGTCGGCGCATCCTCAACGCTGACGTAAGCATCACACTCATGGAACGCGATGGCAATGTCCATGTGTTCGGGTGAGAATGTTTTTAAGAAAAGCGTTTCAATGGTTTTGTGCATGTCAGTTATTCTTCCTCTGTGCTCTCTTTGTGACTGCTTGCCGTAGCTCTTCCACTTCTTCATTGTCCCAGTCGCCACCCGTAGGTGTGTCTTTACACTCTTTCATCACTGTAGTCCGATAGAGGTGCCCAAGGGTTATCAGAGACTTGCTCTGAAACATTATCATCTTCACGTCTGCTTGCGTTCAGTGTAATGAGCACAGTACTCATAAAAACATTATCAATGTCCTCACGTCTGGTTGCGCTCAGTGCAATGAGCACAGTACTAATAACGCTCAGTCGGCTAGTCGCTAACCAAACTTTCTTATTTGTGCTTGTCTCATTATCGATAAGAGCGTTTGCGATGAGAAACGCATCGTGAATAATGTCTTTAGCAAGCAACTGACGTTGGAGTAAGGGGGCTTCACCAGGTTGTTTACAGTCTTCGATAAACTCTGAAAACTTATGTTCCAGTGTGACATCCTGACTAGCGACTACAAGCTCACTACATTTGTAGCTAAGTAAAAACTCGGTGAGTGTCATAATGTTGCCTCTGCTGTGTTTGCTGGAAAGGTTAAAGGTGTGCTCATTGCTAACAGCTTATCAGATATCTTGTACGAACCAAGCCTGACCCAAAGAAGCTGTTCTTTATCGTAGTAGTATGTGCTGAGTGACTCTAGAGGAAGCCTGAGTAGGTTTTGGGTAGACGTAGATGCAAGCGGATGCGCTAGTGCCTGACGAGAGTATAGCCAGTATGTAGTAGAACTATTAAACGTGACTACGTACTGGTTGTTCAAAGACGTGAAGAGCCATACCATTCCTTGCATGTCGATGAAGGATGAAACCGTAACTGGACTACTCACGTCACTTGTATCTTGTATCTCTTCGCGAGTAACTTTCTCTTTCTCTTTCTCTTCTGGCTTTGTGTTTGGTTGTGGGACTAGCATGTATCTTTTTTCTCTCCTGTTCTTTTTATAGTATAGCAAATCGCGGAAGCACTGTCAATAGGTATAATTACCTAATTTATGAGTCAGTTGAGCCACGCTTAGTAATGACCTTGACGGTCGATGGTACTGGCATACCGTTGTGTTCGCGATAGCCACAGAGTCCGCAAGCCGTAGAGCCATCACTGAACACTGTGAGCGTGTTTCCAACGCGCAAGCCAAGATACTCACACTGTGAGCACTCAGTGACAGCGATAGGACGACGTTTAGCATATCTTTCTATCATTTGTTTTCCTTTTTATGGGGATAAAGATACCAAGCGGGTGGTACAAGTGTACCAACGGCGTATTCAAAACCATGTTTTTCAGCCCAAGCTATCATACTCTCAGTTTTGTACATGAACAACAACAAGAGCGTGTGTTCCGGGTATTGTCTGGTAAAAGCTAAAAGTTTAGCCTTGTCGCCCGGTCTAAAGTACCCCTTCGTTTCGATGTAGATACCGTTCGGTAAACAGAAGTCCGGCGTATACGTGTGTTGCTGAACATATCTAAACTTCGCAGGCTCATAGATGAGTCCGGCGTTCTCTTGGTACACGCTTCTTTCGTACCCGCTCTTGACTACTGTCCCGTCCGTCGCTGTCAGGTTTGGTTTCTGTTTTGGTTTCGTCAGGTCTAGTTTCTGTTTTGGTTGCTTCTGTTTTGGTTTCTTCTGGTTTGGTTTCATCATTCGCTTGCGCTGGTTTACGT
>Ga0163155_10003796_pt1 | contig 16006 bp, 10 predicted proteins | sample OliLakLV19SP4G1_FD_148611 | JGI IMG/M metagenome (GOLD analysis project Ga0163155, IMG submission 148611) | Freshwater microbial mat bacterial communities from Lake Vanda, McMurdo Dry Valleys, Antarctica - Oligotrophic Lake LV.19.SP4.G1 | ecosystem: Environmental > Aquatic > Freshwater > Lake >... | reverse complement strand
GGGAGGGGAATTGAACTGCCCAACCCGAAGCTACGCATTGCAACGGCAGTAACGTTGGGCTGCAGGAAGATGGCGACTGCCCGGCTGGACCGGGCGCAGTGGGTCCGCCTCGGCCCGGAATCGACCCGACACAGCCTGCCGTGACCGCAACGAAACGCTGATACTCCCGTTCAAACCTTTGTCATTTCGGGAACAGCGTCACCCGCCACGCCCGCCAGCAGGATGCACGAGCGATGGTTCACGGCCACGCTTCTGGTGGTGGCCCGTACGTCTGTTCATTGCTGCTGGGTGGGAGCGAAGTTACTTCGTATCGATGAGCTTCAAAGTATTCGACGTGAGTCGTGACGGGCAGCGTTTCTCTCTTGCTCAGGCTCGTGACGAGGCGAACGCGGTGCTGCTGCAGAACACCGTGTCGCTGCTGACGTCAGGTGGGCCGAAAGAGTGAAATTGGATTGAACAGACTCGCCTCGTCCTTCAGAAGTTCGCTGCTCTATCCAGTTGAGCTGCGGAGGCCAATCACACGCTGCTCGAAGTCCGCGCTGCAGGGTGATCAATCGGTGGACACGCCTGCCGCGGCGGTGCTGGACGCCATCGCCGGGTTGCGTATCGACTACCCATCGGGGGGCCATCCGACTCGCGCACGAGACGTCCGCACTATATGGTGCGTGATGCCGCGGCGGCGGTCAGGCTACCGCTTGATCGGTCACGATGAATCCACCACCCACCGGAACGCACGATGAATCCGAATGCCGAAACTGCTCGCGCGCTTTATGCCGCCTTTGCCGCAGGTGACGTGCCCACGGTGCTGGGTGGGATGGCGCCGGACATCCACTGGACGGAGGCGGCCGGTGGCCCGTACGGCGGTGTGTCGAATGGCCCGATGGAAGTGCTCTCGAACGTGTTCATGAAGCTCGGAACGGAATGGGACGGTTTCACGGCCATCCCGCATGATTACGTCAGCGAAGGCGACATGGTCGTGGCCCTCGGCGACTACGGTGGCACGTTCAAGGCGACGGGGAAGAGCTTCACCGCGCCATTCGCCCATGTCTGGAAATTTCAGGACGGCAAGGTGATCTCGTTCCAGCAGCACACCGACACAGTCGTGCATCGGGCGCCGATGGAGTAGTCGGCGTCAGGCGCGGGGCCCGTTGCTCGCCCCCAGTCCCGCGCCGACCGAAGGCCAGCTACGGCTGGAGTCCGGCGATCCATCGCTCCAGCGCGGCGACCGCTGGATGGCGGTCTCCATAACCGTACCTCAGCGGCCCGAGTGCCTTCGTGGCGAGGTCCCGTGCACCGCGCGTGTCGCCCTCGGCCCTCAGCGCGCGCGCTTCTGCGGCGAGCGCCTCGCCGACGATCGCACTCTGCGTGGCGGCCAGCGCGTCGACGCTGGCCGCCGTGCGCGCGTCCCGCGCGAACACCGCCGCCCGTGCGTGGTCGCCTTTTGTCAACGCATATTCGCTCGCGCGCAGGAGCACGGGCGCCAGCCAACCCTCTGCTTTGGTGCCGGGCTTGTAGCCGGCGGAGGCCAGGAACCGCTGCAGTGAATCGAGCGCCGGCGCGGCCTGCCCGCCGGCCTGCAGCATCGCCGCGTCGAGCAGCGCTGGTCTCGCGCGTGCCCGCGGAGGTGCGCCGGCCAGTCGCGCCACAATCCGCGCCACCTGGGCGGCCTCGCGCTGCGCCTCGGCGGCGTGGCCGGATTGCAGTTCGGCGTCGGCCAGGGCGACACGGACGTCGAGAATCACCGACGGCGGCAGGCCGAGTGTGCTGTCGCGGAGCACGGCGTTGGCGATCCGGCTCACGCTGTCCGCCAGGCCGAGGCGCTGATAGGTCATGATCAGTCTGTACGCCATCATCGGCGGCAGCGGCGTGGCGGAGCCCGGCGTCCGCAGTCGCGAGGCCTCCCGCTCGAGCAGCGTGCGTGCGGTCGCGAATTCGCCCAACTGCAGGGCGGCGCTGGCGCGATTCGAGATGATGACGAGAAATCCAATGGAGTTCTCGCCCCCCTTGCGCACCATCATCGCGGCCAGGCGCCCCATGACGTCGGACGCCTCGCGCGAACGTCCCGACTGGTTGAGCGATCCGGCGAGGTTGTTGAGCGCCACGTCGAAGTCGCTACCGAGCGTGTCGCCGATCGATTCGAGCAGCTGCACCGAGGCGCGCGTCCGCGCGACGGCAGAGTCGAACTGCTGTCGCAGCGCGTACTGCGTGGACCTCGCCGTGTTGCACGCGATCTCGGCCGGCACGCGCTCATCCTCTCGCGGGGACGCGAGCAGGGCGAGAGCCGTGGTGAGTTGCGCGCTGGCGGTGTCGGGCTGGTCGAGCCGGAAGTGGATCCAGGCGGCGAGGCACCGGTACCGCGCTTCGACCACGGAGTCGCCCGCCTGGTGCGACCGGTCCGCCGCAAGCTGCGTCAGCGCAACCTGCTTCCCCAGCTGGCCCAGCTCACCGTAGCGGTCGGCGAGCGTCATGAGGAGCGAGGACTGCACGATCGGATCGCCGGCGAACTGCTTCTCCATCATCGCCTGCACCTTCTCCACGCGCTGGTCGGCCGTCATGCGTCCCGAGTCGGACTCCACGAGGGTGAGCAGGGCCTTCTGCATCTCGCCGTTGGCCCGGGCGAGCTTCGCCGCCAGCTGCGCTCGATCGCGCTCGACCTTCAGCTGCCGGGCCTGCATCACGGTCTGGCCGGTGAAGCCGACACCTGCCAGCAGCACGATCGAGGCAAGCGCCACCCCCGCGCGATTGCGCCGCACGAAGCGCCCCGCACGATACGCCAGGCTTGGCGGCCGAGCGCTCACCGGCTCGGCATGCAGGTGACGCACGATGTCCTGCGCGATGGCGTGCGCGGTGTCGTAGCGCCGGCTCCGCTCGGGATCCATCGCCTTGAGCGTGATCCAGTCCAGGTCGCCCTTCAGCTCGCGCGAGAGGCCGCGTGCATCGGTGCCACGCGCGTGCGCCACGGCATTCGTCTCGTTGCCGAGGCTCTTCACCCGCGTGCTCGGCGCCGGTGGCGTCCTGTCGCGCATCAGCTGCGCCACGGCGGCGCCTACCATCAGCAGGCGTGCCGTGTCATTCGGCAGGCGGCCCACCAGCAGTTCGTAGAGGATCACGCCGAGGCTGTACACGTCGCTGCGGGTGTCGATGTCGATCTGGCCCTGTTCCCACTGCTCCGGGCTCATGTACGCGGGGGTCCCGACGGGCCGGCCGATCTCGGTGAGCAAGGTGATGTCGGTCAGCGGTGCGCCGACCGCCTTCGCGATGCCGAAGTCGATCACCTTCGGCACCGGGCGATCGTCCACCATCGTCACGAGGACGTTGGACGGCTTCAGGTCGCGATGGATCACGCCCTTCTGGTGCGCATGCTGCACGGCGCGGCAGACATCCGCGAAGAGTTCGAGGCGGTGTTCGGTCGTGAGCCGGAAGGTGTCGCAGAAATCCGTCAGGGGCATTCCGCGGACGAGTTCCATCACGTAATAGGGGCGGCCGGTGGCGGTCGCGCCGGCGTCGAGCACACGGGCGATGCCCGGATGATCCATCACCGCGAGCGCTTGCCGCTCGATCTCGAATCGCGCGAGGAACGCCTTCGTATCGAGCCCGAGCTTGAGGAACTTGACCGCGACATGCCGGCGGATGGGCTGGCGCTGCTCGGCTTCCCAGACCTCGCCCATGCCGCCTTCGCCAAGCGGTTGGAGCAGCGTGAACGCTCCGACCACCGTGCCGGCGGCGATCGCAGCGCCGTGGTGTGGCGTGGACGGTGACTCGGAATCCGGCATCGACGCATCTCCCAGGCGGAATCAGGGAAGAAATATGCAGCGTAAGCGCGGGGGGCAAGGAGCCCGGATGACTCGCTCAGGTGCGTAGGTTCCACCGGTCCCGACGTGGTGGGTCTACCCTTCAGCCGCCGCACATGCTTTTCTGGCCAGCGGACCGTGATTCTGTGCGTGCGTTCGCGATCGATGGTTGCCGAGTCGAATCGTGACGACACCGGCGCAACGGCTCAGCGTCGCGTTGGCTGATCGCTACCAGATCGAGCGCGAGATCGGCGCCGGCGGCATGGCCATCGTGCTGCTGGCGCGCGACACGCGACATGGACGACAGGTCGCGATCAAGGTGCTGCGCGACGAGATCGCGGCGCGCACCGGCGCCGAACGCTTCCTGCGCGAGATCCGAACCACCGCGACGCTGCAGCATCCGCATATCGTCCCGCTCTTCGACTCAGGTGAGGCGGACGGCACGGTGTACTACGTGATGCCGTTCATCGATGGCGAAACGTTGCGTGACCGGCTGGAGCGCGAGGGGCAGCTGGGGGTGGACGACGCGGTGCGTATCGCACGCGAAGTGGCCGACGCGCTGGACTATGCGCACCGTCATGGTGTGGTGCACCGCGACATCAAGCCGGAGAACATCCTGCTGCATGACGGCCGCGTGATGGTGGCAGACTTCGGTATCGCGCTGGCGCTGGCCCGCAGCACGCGCGATGTGCGCCTGACCGAGACCGGGATGAGTGTGGGAACGCCGCACTACATGAGTCCCGAGCAGGCGATGGGCGAGAAACACATCACCGCCCGTGCCGATATTTTCGCACTCGGCGCCATCTTGTACGAAATGCTCTCGGGTGAGCCACCGTTCACCGGTGACTCGGCGCAGGCGATCGTGGCGAAGATGATGACCCTCGCGCCGGCGCCGTTGCGCACACTGCGGCCGACGGTGCCCGAGCAGGTCGCCGCGGCGATCGACTGCGCCTTGGAGAAAGTGGCCGCCGACCGATTCGCGACGGCGAGCGCGTTTGCTGATGCCCTGCTGCGACCGATCGTGACTGGCAGTTCGCCGTCGACCTCTCCAAGCCTCACGCGGCCGACGGCGCGATGGTGGGCAGTTGCCGCGGGAGCGGTCGGGATGGCGGCTGTCGCCGCATACATGATCAGCCGCCCACCCGACAGTCCGGCCTACGCCAAGGGCACCGTGGCACGCGCAATCATTCCGCTGGCTCGGGATCAGCTACTCTCCAGTGGCGCCTATCCGCTGGCGATCTCACGCGATGGCGCGTACATCGTGTATGTGGGCGACGATAGCGGGAAATCGCAGCTCTTTCTGCGTGCGCTGGCCGACACCGTGTCGCACCTGCTGCCGGAGACGGACGGCGCGAGCACGCCATTCTTTTCCCCGGACGGCGCATGGATCGGGTATTTCGCGAACTCGAAATTGAAGAAGGTGCCGCGATCAGGGGGAGCGTCGATCATCATCGCCGACGTGCCGGAGCGCGAACGCGGCGCTGACTGGGACACTGACGGTACCATTCTCTATGCATTCGACGATGGGTCGCTGCATCGCGCGAATGCGGATGGAGGTGTGCCGAAGGACGTCGTGATACTTCCGGCAGACACCGCGCGGCGTTCTGCGTTGGGGCCACTCAGGTTTCCAGCGTTCCTTCCGGGCGGGAATCGAGCGCTGGTCAGCAGTGATTCCGGCGTCGGCGTGCTGGAGCTTGTCTCCGGCAATCTTCGCGTCGTGAGCAAAGGTCGGCAGGGTCGCTACCTGCAGACGGGGCACCTGCTGTTCGACGACAACGAAGGGCGCGTGCGCGTCGTGCGTTTCGATGCCGAGCGTGGCGAGGCCAGCGGCCCCTCGGTTCCGGTGTTCGAGGCGTTTCGAGGCCCGGACGGCGGTGCCGGCCACTTCGCCGTCTCGCAGAACGGTACACTCGTGTACATGCCTGGCGGATTTCAGCGAACGCTCGTGCGCGTGGACCGCTACGGACGCGAGTCGCCGATCAATATCGAACCACGCGGCTATCGATTCCCTGCCGTCTCGCCGGATGGTCGGCGCATCGCGGTGACGGTTGATCCGCGACCATCTGCGATCTGGCTCATCGATCCGGCGCTTGGACAGGCCGTGCCACTGACGACGGATGGCGTGCACTCCATCCTGCCGATCTGGTCGTGGGATGGGTCACGCATTGCCTATGACAGATTTCTGTCGCCTCGGTCCACGATGACATGGACGCTCGCGCAGCCTGGTGCGGAGCATGTGACTGTCGAGGGACAAAGGGGGAGCGACTTCAGCGCCAATGTCTGGACGCGAACCAACGACCTGATTGGCGTGCGATACAATGCCCGGCCGAATCAGGCACGTGCCGACATAACGCGTGGCCACTTTGGAGACAGCACAACGACGTTCCTTGTTGCATCACCGGCAACCGACCGCGATCCCTCCCTCTCGCCGAACGGGCAGTGGCTCGCGTATAGCTCAGATATTTCCGGCGCATATGAAATCTACGTCGGGCCCTACGCTGACAGCGGCAGCCGCAGCGCGGTACTGGTTTCGAATCGTGGAGGCGTGGAGCCACAGTGGTCGGCTGATGGCAACGAGCTGTTCTATCGTTCTGGTACACGCATCATGGCGGTCGCAGTCCGGACCGCAACCGAGTTCAGCGTGCTGCGACCACCGCAGCTCCTCTTCAGCGGCCCGTTCGACTTCAGTCAGGCACTCAACTGGTCTGCGAGCCCGGACGGATCCTTCATCATGGTCAAGGCTGATCCGACGACGGGTCGACAGCTGCGCGTGGTGTTCAACTGGTTCCAGGAGCTGGAGAGCATCGGACGAAAATGAATCAGCCGCTGCTTCGATACCTGATGTTCCTGGCCGTGCGCCCAATTTCAGATCCGTGCAACCCGACTTGAAGCCCACCAGCACTCATGAACAGAATCTTTGTCGTCGGTGACTGCAACGCCTCCACATGCGACTGCTCCGCGATCAGCAACGCCACGCGCCATTCGGCAAATGCGTCAACTGCAGATGCGCCAACTGCATTCGTGCCAACCAGCATCCGCCGCGGCAGCCACCCGGCACGGACGGCGGCTTCCGGCCCGATGGCACGTGCGTCGCGTCGTGCCCCGGCACCGGTGGGCCACCACGCACGAGTCCGTCTACCTGGACGGACTCAGTGGCGTTTTCGGCGCACCTTGCCACTCTTGCCTTCCACACTGCGGTACCGTATCGTCGCGGATACTCAGGGAAGGTGCTGGGCCACTTCGACGCCCGAGCAGACGATGGAGACTAGCGAAGTCAACGGCGGCAGCCCCGCGGTACCGGTCGTGCCGCTGAAGGTGTGTGTCATCAATCAGTACGGCGAGTGGATCTGCCCGCCGAAAGCCGCGCTCGCCGCCGAAGATGCACAGAGGCTGGCAAGCCTCAGTGCGATATTCGGGCCCAATCTCCCGGCAAACAAGCTGAAATTGATGTTCCAGCTTTGCGCGGCGGTGGCCGGGTCGCCGATTGGCGACGAGTGTATTCCAGCGCGAAGCGATGAGGCCGTGCAGAGCGTCCGGCTGCTGCTCGGCGTAGCACCGCCGGCCCTGATGACGTATCGCTACTACAGCGTCGCCGGCGATTTCATCGCGGCGCACATGATGCTTGGGTCGGACACGCTACCCAGCGGAAAGACCAAGTATCACGCCGTCCGTGAGGTCCTCGACGCCTTCAAGGTGACGATTCCGGCATGCTGATGCGTCCCCGTCGTTGACGTCATGCCTCAGTGGGTCGCGGTCAGTGCGGTGAATCTCGGGTCGGACCGCAGCTGCTTGAACCAGGGAGTGCGACCCACATCCCGCCGCATGGCGGGAAAGTGCTGGAGAAATCGTTCGAGCAGGCGGAGCGCCTCATCGGATTGCCCGAGAAGCGCGCGGACGTGCGCTTCGCCGTAGTCAACCACATTCGTCGTCGCGCTGAGCGGCATCAACGCGCGCGTACGCGCGACGATGGCAAGGGCGCTGTCGCGCAGGCCGGCGCGGGCCGCCACTGCCGCGACGAGCAGGCGGCGCGTCGGCCAGCCGGATTGGCCGATATGCGCGCTGTCGCGGCGTTCCGCCTCGTCCAGCAAGCGCCACGCGCGACCGACGTCAGCGGGACGATCTGCCGTAAAGCCAACGGTCGTGAGCTCACAGCCGAAGAAGCGAGCGTCGCCCGGATACCGCTGGCGCCCCTGGGCGCACCACTTCACCGCGTTCCCGGTCTGCTCCGCACCGAGTGCCGCAAATTGCAGGCGCGCCAGAACCGACGCCGCGTCCTGCAGATATGCGTCGGCCCGCAGCGCCTCGGCTGCCGCCTGTTCCGCCTGCTCGTAGTCGCCCGCCATCTGGAGCAGGAAACTGAGGTCGCTCCACGCCGTCGCAAAGTCGGGGCGACGATCGACGGCCGCGCGCAGGTCGGACTGCGCCGCTGCGCGCGTTGAATCGCTGGAGGCGTCCTGCGAGTGGCTCCACAACTCGCGCCGCGCAACGCCCCGCGCGTGCAGTGCCGCCGCATCGTCAGGGTCGCGGGCGAGCGCATCGTTCGCCCGCCGGATTGCCTCGCCCCAGGCGCGCTGCGCTGCGGCAAGCCCGCCGTCCGCGGCGGCGTTGCCGGTCATCGCGGCAAACTCCTCGATGCTTGCCTCGAGCAGGGAGAGCTGCGCGCCCTGCACAAGCGGCTCGGCCCAGTTCCTGTCCAGTGTCGCTGCCCTGGCCAGCAGGGAATCCGCGTACTTGAATCGTCGGAGGCGTTCGGCGCGCGTCATCGAGAAGGTGTTCGCGAGCTCCGACTCGCGCAATCCGCGCACACGCTCCACCAGTTCCCACGACGCGGCGCTGCGCGCGTGGCGGCGGCGACTCGAGATGCGCACCTGCTCGCCAAGGCGTTCTCGCAGGAAACGCGCGACGTCGGCAATGACGACCGACCGGACCTCGAGCAGGTCCGCCACCGTACCTGCGGTGTCGTGACTGGCGAGCTGTTCCCCGGTACGACCGTCCAGCAGCCGCACGGACACGCTCACCCGAGCCCCGAGCCGGCGCACATCCCCCGTCACCACGCTGCCCACATGCAGCGCGCGGGCAATGCTGTCCACGCCGATCATCTTGCCTGCGAACTGCGCGACGCCGTTCTTCGAGATGACCGTCAAGGCGCGCACCTGAGCCAGTTCGTCGATCAGGTCCGTCGTCAGCCCGTTGGCGATGTACGACAGCGACGTGTCGGCGGAGAGGTTCTCGAATGGAAGCACCGCCACGCGTGCGGGATCGGCACCCGCGCCCGCCTGCTCGGGCGTCTTCGTGCGACGGCTCCACGCTCCCACGGCGATGATCACGAGTATCGTGACGGTTATGGTGGCGATGATCACGCCGCGCGGGCGCCGCGCGGCAGCGCCGCGGACGAGGAGCTTCGCCTGGCGTCGCGGCGTCCTGGTCGATGTCACCGCGTCGAGCGCGGCGAGGAAGGCGCCGGCCGACGGATAGCGATCCGCCGGATCCGGACACAGGGCACGGGCGGCGATATCGTCGATCAGGTCCGGGAGGCCGGGCCGAATGAGCGACGGTGGCACGAAGACGCCGCTGATCTTGCGGGCCATCAGGGCCTGGCCGGACGGTGCGTCAAACGGCGGCGTGCCGACGAGCATCTCGTACATCACGCAGCCGGTCGCGTAAATGTCACATCGGGCGTCCACCGACTTGTCAGCGAACGCCTGCTCGGGACTCATGTACGCCGGCGTACCCACGACGAATCCGCTTGACGTCAGCGTCACCGCGTCATCGGTGTCCCACGGTCCAATCGGCACCGGCCGCGCGATGCCGAAGTCGGCAACGATCGCATGACCGTCGCTGATCAGGATGTTCGCCGGCTTGATGTCGCGATGGATCACGCCGTGTCCGTGCGCATATCGCAGCGCCTCGAGAATTTCGCGCGTCAACTGCAGCGCATCGTGCAGCGACAAGTGCCCATCACGCCGGAGCCGGTCGCGGACGGTCTCTCCCTCGATCAGCGGCGTGACGTGGTACAAGACGCGGCTGCCAGCACTGTCGGTGGTCTCTCCCGAATCGAGGAGTGCGAGTATGTGCGGGTGTGTGAAGGCGGCCGTGAGGGTGATTTCCCGACGGAATCGTTCCGCGCCGAGCGTCTCGACAACGTCGGCGCGCAGGATCTTCACCGCGACGGCTCGATCGTACCGGCGATCGCGTGCGCGGTACACATCCGCCATTCCGCCCTGGCCGATGCGCTCTCCGAGCTCGAATCGCCCGTCGAGAAGCGTCAACAAGGGGCCGCGATCGTCCGCCATGGCTTGCGGTTCGGGAGAGACAGGATTCGCGCGCTCTGCCAGCCAAGCTTACGCCTTCCGCAGTGGCTGGCAAGACGGCGGGAAGCCCATCCCGCCACGTGGGCCGCTGCGGCGTCACCGCCGCCACCCGCGTCGCCAAGTGCGCGTCCTGCACCTGACTCGCGATGTCGACATCCCCCTTCAGTTCGTCCCTGGCCAGCACCGCCGTCATCGTCAGTGTGATCCGGTTCCCACCGCGGGTGATCGAGGACGCTCACGTCACGTCGTTCCCACTGACCGTGCCTCCAAGGGGCGCGTCGCCTGCCTCGCGCCTCACCGCGCCGGCGAGCTTCTCGCCGTCCTGCTGGAAGACGATGAGAAAGGTGCGCACACCGCCCGGTGAATTCACCGAGGTTGTCGAGGATCACAGATGAGGCCGAGCATACGGCCCGAGGGCACCAACGTGCGAGCACCGGTCAATCGTCCGGCTGGAGCGATGTGGCGCAACCCCACTATCGGTCGCGTTCTGCCGACCAGTCAGATACGACCCTCGTCGGTGCGAATGATTGGGCTGCTCAGCGTGTTGCGGACCAGCTCGCGCGATAGCTCCCGAAGGTCCCGCCTCCAGCACAGCGGCCAGCCCCACCCATCGCACTCAGCGTCGGCCCGCGCAACGCGCGTTCGCATGGAGATCCATCCACCACGAAGCTCAGGTGCAGACCCTGAATGGTCCCATCCGTCACCGGCGTGCCGGTGACGTTGTTCGGGAACGTCGTTCCGTCGGCTGCCGTGCAGGTGCCGACCTGATCGAACGAGACGGTGAACGTGCTGCCGCTCTGGACGAACGTGTACGTACCGTCGTTGTTGCATCGGAACGCCCTGGTGGCCTGGGCAGCGAAGTCGTCCAGATATCGGAGGGCTTTCAGCGCGCTCACGAGGTCGGGATCGTTCACCGCAGTGCCGACCGTGGTGCCTTCCTGTGGTCCACGCAGCACAGCGGTCACGCAGGGCGCGTCGCGGTCCACGGTGATGCCGAATACACTGTCGGCGCCGGCGCTGGCCAGGCGCGTCTGCCAGCGGACGGTCCCGGCGACGTCAAGCGCCCGCTGAGGCGGTCGGTTCGTGCCTGGTGGTGCAGCTCGCGCATACTGCGAGCGCACAGGCCGCGACGATCCGCTGCGCAACTCGTGTCCCCATCATGACACCTTCGTCGCGAACCGGTGAGACCGGCCACGCGGTCAGTTCGTCGGTTGCGGCAACCGCGCCAAACGATCGGAACCGCTCTCAGGCGATGTGATCGCCGTCAACGTCCGAACGTGCGAGTGGGGATTGGGGGCGCCACCGCGATGGACCTGGTACGCGCGCCCGATCGCCAGATAATCGATGTGCACTATCGGATGTGGGCGACGCAACCTCGCGCGACAGCCCACCCCTGCATCCTCCCGCCGCGCCGGCGCTTCGGCGTCAACGGCGCACCTCGACGGTGCGGCGCTGCTGCCTGATGATGACGGCAGGCATTTGGTGGATACCACGCGGCCGACTGCGAGTGGGTCCCTGAGGCACACTCGCGGATGGATTCGGGATTGCGTGGCGTCAGTCTCGGGACGGATCGTCGTCGTCGTGGGCGTCACGGTCTGTGATACTGCGCGTGGCTGTCTGTTCACGCAGCAGTGTGCTCCGCTCGTCTCAACCGGCTGACATGCGCGCGCCGCAGCCGATTCAACCCTGCAAAGTGTGTCGCCGACTCCATCGCCGCCGCCTTGATTTCGATGCCGATGAGTTGGCCACGTTCATTCTCGATCACGACGATAATTTTGACACCATCCGTGTCGAGATCGTGAGAAAATCGGAGCGGCCCGTCGAACCAGGCCGCGCAGTGGCCATCCCGCGGTCGACGAAGTGCAGGTTCGGCCTCCTGGCGAGCGGCTGCAAGCCTGAACGTGACCATGCCGGAAGACGAACGATGATGAACAAGTTTTCGAGCAGGCTCAGGTATCGCTCAGCGGTTTTGCGATCAGCACCGATGCGCGTAAAAAGCTCGGTCAGGTTGACTCGTTGCCCGTTGATGAGCGCGAGTGCTTCAAGGAAGTCTGGCAGCCGTGCACCGCGCTCGATGACTGCGATGTCAGGAATGTCGCGCTCGACAGTTTGCGCGGGCGTGCGCCCGAACCCCATCGCGACGCCGGCGGTCACTCGTCCGCGCGATGGCCTTCAGGGAGCCACCCGCGAGCACGGCGTCGACCTGGCCACCGATCCCTGTCCACCGACTGCGTGATCGCCTGCCCAAATGGAAGCATCCGCCGTCCAAGAGCGAAAACAGAAGTGACTACGCAAAAGTCAATGCGTCGGAAACCCGGATCCCTCAGGCTGGGGCAGGCTCTCTGAGGAGGCGTGTGGATTTCGCGCCAGTCCGACCACCAATCTCGGTGGCAACCGACGCGGGTAGCGACATCGACCTCACGAATCTCGATTTTCCCGATGTGCCAGCAGTGGCATGGTCGACGGACGGGGAAAGCATCGCGTATCGACGCGACCTGTGTCATGCGCGTGCATTGTCATGCATCCGAAGTCAGTCACGGCTGTATGTGTTCGACGTTCAATCGAGGGCGACGAGACTCGTCGCTGTGGTCGACCGGGAGATCGCCAGTATCACCTTCTCGCACGACGGTACCCGTCTCGCATATTTCGCGTCTGCAGAAGGCGCGGCTTCCGCGATCTACGTTGCACCAGTCCCATCGCACCATTCCCAGAGCCCCACTCCCACAGCACGACGGCTGAGCACCGTTGCCGGCCGCCGTGGCGCTGGTGTACTCGAGGGCGCGCCACGGTTCCGGAGCGCTCGGTCGCTTCTGGCTGAACGCACCTCCCGCTTGAATCTGGCGTCGGTGACGGAGCATCGCCGCAGAGCCTGATGCAGTGCCGAGGACACTGACCGACCTCTCCCGCCATCACCCGGAGTCCTGATGTCGCACCCCTCGACGCAGCGCACACGTCCATGCTCCATGCACTCCGTCACCAGATGATCCGCTCCGATGTCGCAATCATCGTGACGGGCGTGTCCCTGCTGCTCACCGGCTGCGACGCTGCGGCGAACAACGACAAGTTCGCCGGCTGCTACGACAACGGCTGCGTCGACGCGCCGATGCTGGTGGCCAGCGTGCCGACACTCGCCTCGCTCAGTGCGGGCAGTACGCATACCTGCGGCCTGACGCCGCCAGGCGAGGCGTGGTGTTGGGGCGACAACACACGCGGTGCACTCGGCGACGGCACCGATGCCATTCGCACCGCACCGGTGCGCGTAACCGGTGCGCTGCGCTTTGCGAGCATTTCGGCGGGTCGCTCCTTCACCTGCGGCGTGACGCTCGATCAGGCGGCGTATTGCTGGGGCAGCGCCGGCGGCGGTCAACTCGCACAACTGACGTCGGAGCGCTGCGGCCCGGGCCAGGAAATGTGCGCACGAGCGCCGTTGCGGATTGCGACCCTGCGGGCGACCGCGATCGCCGCGGGGCTCCGCCACGTCTGCGCCATCGACACCGCCGGTACCGCGCACTGCTGGGGCTTCAACTACCTTGGCGAGACGGGCAGCACGGAGTACGGCACGACCCTGTTCGTACCGCGGCGGCTGGAGGCGTCGGTGGCGTTCGTCGCGATCGGTGCCGGCGACGCGTACAGCTGCGCACGCACCGCCGCCGGTCGCGTGTACTGCTGGGGATCGGCCGGCCGTGGTGAGATCGGGCGACCGGGGACGCCCTGCTCCAGCGTCTACGTCTTCGTGAACCTCTGCTCACCGACGCCCGCACCGGTCAACTCCACGGCGACGTTCACGTCACTCGCGGTCGGCAACAGTCATAGCTGTGGGGTCACCAGCAGTGCCGCGGTGCTCTGCTGGGGCGACAACGGACAGGGCCAGCTCGGCACACGCGATTTCCGGAAAGTTGACGCTCCGGTGAGCGCACAAGGCGGCATGACGTTCAGCGCGATCGCCGCCGCCAGCCCAGCCACCTGCGGCACGCCGGTTGCCGGCCCCAGTGTCTGCTGGGGACTGAACCAATGGGGCAAGCTCGGCATCGGCCAACGGCTCGAGCTCTCGACCTCGCCGCGCGTGATCGTCGGTGCGCGCAAATTTGCGTCGTTCGCGGCGGGAGAAGGGCATTTCTGCGCTCTCACGACCGACGGCGCGACGTACTGCTGGGGCCAGGGAACGCAGGGGCAACTGGGAGCAGGCCCACGCATTCCATGAGGGGGGATGGCTGTGGCGTGGCGAACGGCCCGCGCGCACACCTCGCCTCTGTGGGGAGATGTGCGCTCACGACCGAGACGCTTCGTCGCGCCGTGCACCCTTAACCGGTGCGCCTCGACCTCTTCCTACCGATGACGCCGAAGCCCAACCCCGAGCTGGATGGTACGGTTCTTCGCATCGGTGCCCGACTGATCCGAGATCGACGTCACGCTCTGCGCGAATCGCGCCGCCGGCACGATGAAGAGGCGCGGACCGGCGGGAATTGCCACTTCTCCGCCGAGCGTGACACCAACGTCGAAGCCCTTCAACTGCACGTCGAGATCGGGGTCGTCGCAATCGACGCTCACGCTGCGGGCTACCGCCTTGCCCCCCGTCCGCAGCGCAAGGCTGGTGCCGACGAAGAACGCCGGCGCCACACCACCAGCCTTCGTGACCGGTGCGATGCGCAGCATCACCGGCAGCTCTACGTAGCTCAGCTTCAATGACACAGTGATATCCGGATCGATATCCGGATCATTCACCTTCGCCCCGCGTGATACGTAGAACAATCCGGTCTGCAGCCCAAGGACGCTGCCCGGCCGCTGGACGATCGCGCTCAGGCCATAGTACGGGCCGACCTTGGTCTTCGCACCCACGATCTCGTTGCCCGTGACGGTGGCCAGTGATGCGCCGACGTCGATCCCGAATTGTGGACGAACACGCTGCGCTCCCGCAGGCTGGGTGAGCAGAAGCACGGTCACGACGCCGATGATTGTGACACGAAGCGTTGGGGACTCCAGAGTGAGGTACGGAACGCGACCTGAGCGGGTGCGCGGAGTGCGACACGTCGCTCGTCGTTCAAGGATCTTGTTCAAACGAAAAGACAGGCGATTGCAGGTTGCGAGAAGTCACGAGGGATTGTTTCGCGATGAAGTGACGTGATTCCGCAGTCGGGCGCATCACTTCATGGCGGGGGTCTCGGACGCCCAGCGGCGTGCGCGCTGAGCGATGTGCATGGCGGCATGTGCTTCACGATCGGCTGAGGGACACGAGAAGCATGCGTTCGTGGTTCGCGCCGGTGAGCACGAGGGTGTCGGCCAAGTACCCGATCCTGTTGGTGGCACGGAGCTGGCCGGTCACCGCGGGGCCCTCGAACTGCATACCGCTGATCGTGAGTGTGGCGCGCGGCTGATTGTACGAGCCCGTGACGGTGACGGGGAGTGTTTTGGATCGGCCCTTCTCCTGCATGACGCCGGAGCCGGTGACAGTCGTGCCGCTCTGCGCGATGGAGAGCTGGAACGTGAGCAGTTCGTCATTCGGGGGCTCGCTGAATCCGCGCCAGCTGCCGGCCAGCGTAGCGGTCGCCGCGCGGAAATAGTCATCGAGGTCGGCGTCGAAGCCTCCTGTGACAGGAACGCACGCGGCGAGTGTGAGCATCGCCACGAGGCATGCAGTCCGAACGGCGTGGCAGATGATTCTCGTGAGCATGATCAGGGTCCGGTGAGTGAAGAGTGCGTTGGGAACGTCGGGTGTCGTCCCTGCGACCAGCGACCTGGTGAACTGTCGCCTCGGGGCCGCGAGGTACACGTCTCGATCGCACCTCCGCCTGCTGCCAGTGCACGATCCATTTCTCCACCGCGTCGGTCGGGCAAGCGCAGCCAGCAGCGCGGCGCGGATCAGCGGGTCGCGATGAGTCGATGGAGGGTGAGGCATCGGAATCACCT
>Ga0163155_10003795_pt1 | contig 16009 bp, 11 predicted proteins | sample OliLakLV19SP4G1_FD_148611 | JGI IMG/M metagenome (GOLD analysis project Ga0163155, IMG submission 148611) | Freshwater microbial mat bacterial communities from Lake Vanda, McMurdo Dry Valleys, Antarctica - Oligotrophic Lake LV.19.SP4.G1 | ecosystem: Environmental > Aquatic > Freshwater > Lake >... | reverse complement strand
TCTCCACTTCGGTCTGGTCCAGCTCAACTCCATCGGGCTCTGAGGCGAAGTTCATGACTGAAGTCTCGTGGGTCCTGATCCAACTGATCCACCTGATCCACCTGATCCGCCTGATCCAACTGATCCAACTGATCCGCCTGATCCAACTGATCCACCTGATCCACCTGATCCACCTGGTTCACCTGGTTCACCTGAAGCGGTCGATGCCTTGGCGCGGCGAGCTCGGAGCAGTTCCGCAATCCGGGCCTCCAGCCCCTGACTTGTGGGCTGGAAGTAGACGCGGTCGACACCGGGATGATCCGTCGTATCGGCGCTCAGGTGCGGGGAAATGTACTTTTCGACCCCTCCCTCTCGTGAGCCTGCCCGTGTCTCGGCTTCAAGGAAGCGCCGGTTGTTCTGATCTCGCAGCCGCATCGGCACCGCCACCGTGCGCCCGGACCGCACGTCCTCCATGGCCGCCCAGATTGCCTGGGCGCTGGCGTTGCTCTTGGGAGCCATGCACATGTAGAGCACCGCTTCGGCAAGCGTGAGCTGGCACTCGGGCATGCCCACCCGCTCGGTCACCTGCCACGCCGCCGCAGCGATCTCGAGGGCCCGGGGATCCGCCAGCCCGATGTCTTCGCTGGCGAGAATCGCAATGCGCCTGGCGATGAACCGCGGATCTTCGCCCGCTTCGAGCATCCGCGCCAGCCAGTAGATCGACGCGTCCGGCTCGCTCGCCCGCATCGACTTGATCAAGGCGCTGGCAAGGTCGTAATGCTCGTCGCCGGTGGGATCGTGCACGAGCGCCTTCCGCTGGATCGAATCGGCGGCGACCTCGAGAGTGATGCGGATGGGCTCGGGGTCAACCTGCGCAGCATCACGGCGGTGCAGCGAACTGCGCTCGACGCTGCGCACCGCGACCTCGAGTGCCGTCAGCGCCCGCCGGGCGTCGCCATCGCTGGTTCGGGCCCAGTGGGCGATGGCCTCCTCGTCGACGGCAACCGGCATCCCGTCAAAGGCCCGCGGATCGCGCAGCGCTCGGCGGATGATCTCGGCGATCTCCGCCTCCGAGAGCGGCTCGAGCCTGAAGACCGTCGAGCGGCTGACCAGCGCGGAGTTGACCGCGAAGTAGGGATTCTCGGTGGTTGCGCCGATCAGCGTGATCAGGCCGCGCTCGACATCGTTGAGGAGGGTGTCCTGCTGGTTGCGGGCGAAGCGGTGGATCTCGTCGAGGAAGAGGATCGTGGGGCGTCCGTCCTGCTCCAGCCGACGAGTGGCGGCCTCGAGGATCTCCCGGATTCTGGGAACGCCAATCAGCGCTGCGTTGGCCCGCTCGACATGGGCCGCGGTCGTCGCGGCAATCACCTCCGCGAGGGTCGTCTTTCCAGTGCCGGGCGGACCGTGCAGGATGATCGAGGTGATCCGATTGGCATCGAGCATGCGCCGCAGCAGCTTGCCCGCGCCCAGGAGATGCGCCTGACCGACGAACTCCTCCGCCGTCCGGGGCCTGAGCCGCGCCGCCAGAGGTTCCGCAGCGCTGCGCCGCGTCGCGCGCTCGTCGTGCCAGAGATCAGTCACTGTCGCGAGGGTAGAACGAGATCCCCAAACCCAAATCCCCAAACCCAAATCCCAAAACCAAAGTCTTCAAACCCAAGTCTTCAAACCCAAGTCTTCAAACCCAAGTCTTCAAACCCAGACATCACCTGAACCTCCGCGCCGACAGGACCCGAATCGCCGACCGCGGGAATCGGCCTGCTACGCTGCCACCGGAGGCGACCTTCTCGAGTGCGGGAGGCGTACGTTCCCAGAGAACACCATGTGCGGAATCGTTGCATATATCGGACATCGCGAGGCCAAGGACATCCTTCTCGAGGGACTCAAGCGGCTCGAGTACCGCGGGTACGACTCCGCCGGCATCGCGGTCATCAACGGCAAGCTCCAGGTGGCCCGGAGCGTGGGTCGGGTCGGCGTGCTCGTCGAGATGATCGACCAGAAGCCTGGATTCGAGGGCAGCCTGGGCATCGCCCACACCCGCTGGGCCACGCACGGTGAAGTCAACGAACGCAACGCCCACCCCCAGTGCGACGATCTGCGTCTCGGCCATGGCGTCGCGATCATCCACAACGGCATCATCGAGAACTACTCGGCGATCAGGAAGTACCTCATCGAGAAGGGGCACACCTTCTTGAGCGACACCGACACCGAGGTGCTCGCCCACCTGATCGGCGAGCTCTACCACGGCGATCTGGAGCGTGCGGTGCAGGCGGCCCTGCGCGAAGTGACCGGGGCCTACGCCATCGCGGTGATCTGCGAGAAGGAGCCCGACGTGCTGGTCGTCGCTCGCAAGGGTTCGCCGCTCATGGTCGGCGTGGGCAAGGACGAGTACATCGTCGCCAGCGACTCCTCGGCAATCGTCGCCCACACCACGCAGGCGTTCACGCTGGCCGACTACACCGTCGCCCGGCTCACCCGCGACTCCTTCCGCACGACGACCATCGACAACGTCGAGATCACGCCCGAGATCCGCGAGCTCGAGTTCAATCTCGATCAGATCGAACTCGGCTCCTTCCCCCACTACATGCTGAAGGAGATCTTCGAGCAGCCGCAGGCCCTGCGGCAGTGCCTCCAGGGTCGCGTCGACGTGCGCAGCGGCCAGATCGTCCTCGGCGGCATCTCCGAGTTCGCCCGCAGCCTGGCCAAGGCCCGGCGGATCGTCTTCGTCGGTCAGGGCACGGCCCTCCACGCCGGCATGATCGGCGTGTATCTGATGGAGGATCTGACCAAGATCGGCTCCGACTTCGACTTCGCCAGCGAGTATCGCTATCGCAATCCAATCGTCGAGGAAGGCACCGTCGTCATCGCCATGAGCCAGTCGGGCGAGACCGCCGACACCCTCGCGGCGCTTCTCGAAGCAAAGCAGCGCGGGGCCCTGGCACTCGGCGTGGTCAACGTCGTCGGTTCGACGATTGCCCGCGAAACCGACGCCGGCGTGTACCTCCGCGTCGGTCCGGAGATCGGCGTGGCCTCGACCAAGGCCTTCCTGGGTCAGGTGATGGTCACCACGATGCTGGCGCTCTTCATCGGTCGCCGCCGCTATCTCTCCAACGACACCGTGAGCCAGCTTCTGGATGCGCTGGTGAGCATTCCCGATCGCATCGATCAGGTGCTCAAGCTGAGCGAGCACATCCGCGACGCCACCGCAAAGTTCATGGAACGGGAGAACTGGCTCTTCCTGGGCCGCGGTCACAACTACCCCGTCGCTCTCGAGGGCGCTCTCAAGCTGAAGGAGATCAGCTACATCCACGCCGAAGGCATGCCTGCGGCGGAGATGAAGCATGGACCGATCGCCCTCATCGACGCGGGAATGCCGGTGGTGGTCGTCGCCACCCGCAACAGCCAGTACGAGAAGGTGGTCTCCAACATCCAGGAAGTGCGCTCCCGCGGCGGACACATCATCGCGGTTGCCACCGAAGGCGATGACGAGATCCGCGAGTACTGCGAGGAAGTCTTCTACGTTCCCGATGTTCCCGAGCCGCTCCAGCCGATGGTCACGGTGGTGCCGCTTCAGCTTCTGGCCTATCACGCCGCCGTCGCCCGCGGACACGACGTCGACAAGCCCCGGAACCTGGCCAAGAGCGTCACTGTGGAGTAGGGTTCGCGGGCGGCGCGAGGGCGCAGGAGTTCGCCCGCGGGTCTCTCCCGCGCATCCCCAAGGAACGCCGATTGCCATGTCTGCTCGCTATCGCCTGAGGGCCCTGAGTGCTGCGCTGGCCGCGTCCCTGTTCTCGCTTGGGATTCCATCGGGCGCGTTCGCGGCCACCACCGCGCCGCTCGCTTCCGCGCCCCCCGCACCATCGGCGCCTCCCGCGCCCCCTGCCGCACCGGCGGCACCGGGCGAGAAGGCCGCCGAGTCGTCGCGTGTCTCGCTCGAGGGCGTGGCCATCATCGGTGCCAGCCTGACCGCGGGCTTCTTCACCACCGTTCGAGCCGAGGTCAACGGATCGACGCTCGCACTGCCGGTGAGCCTCGCCCATGTCATCGAGCAGCTTCCCAAGGAGCCGATCACTCCGGCGTACGCGAGCGGGAACCTGATGTTCTTCACCGATCCGCTGCGCCTCGGACGGCGCATGGCCACGACCAGCAAGTCCAAGGACCCCACGCTTGTCGTGGCCATCGACTTCCTCTTCTGGTACGGCTACGGCGATCTCGGCGGCGCTCCCGAAGCGGCGCGGCTGACTCGACTCGAAGAGGGACTCGCACTGCTCGATGCCTTCACCTGTCCGATTGTCGTGGGCGACTTTCCGAACATGAGCGAATCGGTGGGCAAGATGCTCGCCCCGGCGCAGATGCCGGCCCTCGAGACACTCGACGCCCTCAACCTGCGGCTTCGCGAGTGGGCCGTGCAGCGCCCCCGAGTCGTTCTCTTCCCGCTGGCCCAGATGGTGACGGTCCTGCGCGGCAATGCGCCGATCACCATCGGACGCACCACCTGGACCGACACCTCCAAGCGGCTTCTTCAGGTGGATCGACTCCACCCGACCACCGAGGGCATGATCGCCGTGGTGCAGCGGCTTGCGGAGCTGCTGCGGACGCTCGACTCCTCGCTTCCGGAGGATGCGTTCGTCATGGACCCCGAGGCGCTGCTGGCGCGCGTCACTGCGGCGGCCGCGGCGCGGGCGACCACAAACGCGGGTTCGCGGTAGCGACACGCCGCGCCTGGTTTGGGCACCTGAGATTCATGCGTCTTCGCCACGAGCTGCTCGGGGCCAACGCCGAAGCCCGCTCGTGCAAGACGAGCGGGCTTCAAGGACGGCGAATGCCAGGCCCGACCGCGTGGAGGTTCAGGCGCCGGCAATCAACCGCAGCGGGCAGTCCGAGACTCGCAATCGCAGCACCACCGACGACCGGTGGGCTCACTGGCTGCCGGCCGCGCCGCCGCGGGCGAGACCTCGCAGCATCGGCGCAATCCTGGCCCGCACGGCGGCCCGCGCGGTCTGTCGCTCGTCACCCGTGAGGGTGCCGTCGCCATCGACATCGAGCCTCTCGACCAGACGGGCCTTCACGTTTCCGCGAATTTCGTCCCGTGCGGCCCTGCGCTCGTCGGCGTCGAGTGCGCCGTCGCCGTCGGCATCGAACCGTTCCAGCAGCTTCGCGGCCCGCTCCGGTCGATTGGTCTCCAGTCGCGCCCAGGCAGTCGCGAACGCCTTCTCCCGCTCCTCCTCGGAGAGAACGCCATCGCCGTCGGCATCGAACCTCTCGAGCATCCGCTCTCGAAGCGCGCCCCGCATTCCCTGACGCGGGCCGTGCCGATGTTCACTCGCACCTTCCCGGGCCACTCGCTCGCGAGCAGCGCCGTCCTGACTTGACAGAGCGAAGGCCGTTCCGCCCAGCAGCGTTGCCAGTCCAACGGTCACCACCATCCCAACCACGTTCAGCTTCTTCATGTGCATGTGAATCTCCATGCCCAGAATGTGCCTGATGGGAACGCTGCGGGACATCCACGCGCGGAGCGCCCGCGGGCGGCGGCCCGACGGGCCCTGCACCGACACTGGTTCTCATCCCCACGCCGCGAGCAGAATGCCCAGATCCTCTCCGTCGACGGTGAGGTCGTTGTTGAGGTCGGCGGTGCTTCCGGACGTTCCCCACGCGGCGAGCAGCAGACCGAGGTCGGCGCCGTCGACGACTCCGTCGCCGTTCTGATCGGGGATGTTGGCGCCGCCGCCGTGAAAGAGACGGATCGCCGGGATCACCTTCTTCACCCCGGTGTAGTCGACCATGCGGGCGATGAGTCCCGCCCCGCCGCCGCGCTCGAAGAACTCGATGCGAAGCGAGTGGCCGCCGACTGCGAGAGCGACCTGGCCGCTGCGCTCCTGCATTCCGTGAAGGCCGTCGTTGTCGACGACAAGCGTGTCGCCGATCCGGAGCTTCGAGCCGTCATCGCTCTCGGTGAAGAAGGTCACGATCTCCGTCTTGGAGACGTAGACGTATCCCTCGAACACGGCGCCGACGTTCTCGCTGAGGCCGCTGCCGGCGAAGTTGCCATTGGTCGAGGCGAAGTTCACCATCGGCACGACCTCGCTCGAAATCGGCGTGAGGTTCGCGAAGTTGGGCAACACCGTCGGGTTGTTGAGGGCGTAGTAGCTCGTTGCCAGTCCCGGCTGGGCATCGCCGGGCATGTCGGGCTGTCGAAGCGCCAGGACGTCGACCAGCACCGTGGCCGACTGCGGTCCCCCGTTGCCCACCGACGCGCTGTACTGGAACGAGTCGGCGCCGTCGTACCCGCTCGGCGCGGTGTACACGAGCTGGTCGCGTCCCTCGGAGCCGCTGCCAGGACTCAGGACGATGGTGGCTCCGGCCGAGGAGAACGCCGTGAAGGTCGCAATCGTTCCTGCGTCGCAGTCGGAGGCGAAGTCGTTGGCGAGCACATCGATCGTGACCGGAACCCCACCGATTGAGGCGGCGGAATCGCTCGCGACGGAACCCGCTTCGCCCACGGCCACGCAGGTGACCGAGTTCAGGAAGTTGTTCATCGAGATGATGTTCTGGGGGTGGAAGTAGAGCGAGATGTTCGACATGCCACCGGGGCAGGTGTGGCAGTAGCTCATGATCGTTCCCGAAAACGCCTGGGAGCAGTCGCCGTTGCCGCAGCCGTCGAGCGGCGGGTTGTAGCTGTGGGTGTGCGGCGCTCCGAAGTTGTGACCGAGCTCATGGGCCGTGACCATGATGTCCCAGTTCTGCGAACTGTGGTCGACGAGCGGATAGGGGAAATAGCCGTTCAGATTCGCCGAGACGGCGTAGCCGATGCTGGTCGAACAGATGGCGTTCAGCCAGGCGATGCCACCCCCCAGGCCTCGGCCTGAGAACATGTGGGCCAGGTTGCGGGGCTGGGCGTTCATGACCAACGACCAGAGATCCTTGAACTCGCCAAGCTGCTCGCTGGTGTTTGTGGCGTCCCACACGTCGGTCCCGCCGGTCCAGAGCCGCAGGAAGTTCATGTCGATGCGGGTGCTGAGATCGGCGCGGTAGATCTCCGAGAGCGCGGTCACCAGCAGCGTCGTGTAGTTGGTCGCCGCGGCGGTGTCGCCGCCGAAGAGATTGGCGAGGTATTCGACGTCGGTCTCGACCGACATCGTCAGGGCTCGGCAGGATGTGCCGCCGGCGAGACCGCCGGAGGCTTCATCGGCATCGGGGACCTCGTAGCCGGCGAGCTGATCCGCGGAGCACGATGGAAGGATGATCTCGAGAAGCTCGAGCGGAGTCGCCCCGACCTCGTACGAGAGTGTCGGCAATCCCGAGTTGGCTGGACCCGAGGAGATCATGTAGGTCCCGCCCTGCGACCGCACCAGCCCGGCGGTGAACTGATCGCACAGGCCGAGGACCACGATCGATCCCTCTTCGCCGTCGACTTCACCGCGGAGGATCAAGATGGTCGGGCCGGGAAGCGCGGCCTCGACGATGCTGCCGTCCTCGGCAACCGTTGCCCCGACGACGACCGGGGCGCTCACGTCGGCCGACCAGAGCCGCACGCTCGCGATGCGCTCGGCGCCGAGCGGCAGGTCGACCACCAGCACCTCACCGCGGGCCGCCGCAGCGACCATCGCCGGCCGGTCCAGCACGACCGTCGCGAAGGACGAGTTGAAGGACTCTGCCCCGTTTGACAACTGGTTTGCCATCTGGTTTGCCATCTGGTTTGCCATCTGGTTTGCCATCTGGGGCGCAATTGCGGCGGCCGAGGCGCTCGAGGGCGTGTTTCGGGCCGGCACCACGCCGCGTCGAGAGTCGGTCCTCTGCCCGGAGGCGTCCGAAGCGCTCGCGCCGAAACCCGCCGAGGAGAGAAGGAGTGCGGTGAGAGACGCGGCGGCAATCGATTGGACGAGCATCAGAAACTCCGTTGAGGAGGCGACCGATCGGGAGGTGATCGGGTGTTTCGACGTGGGCCTGGACCGCGTCCCGGAGTTCCGACTGGGCCAAGGACGACCCCGATTCGAGCAATCGGGGCCGGCAGCGGCGAACCACGGCGGGGGCCAGGCGGGGGCCAGATGAGGCTTGGATGCGCCGCCGCTCAAACGGTTCAGTGCCGAGATGTCGATCCGGCCCCAGAGCGACGACGAATCTGCGCAAATTCGTTTATACAGTGGGCCATGCGCTTCGCCAGACTTTCTCTCTTGGCCCTTTCGATCCTGGCTGCGGGGTGCGCCCCGCGGGCGACCTTCCCCGCGACTCCGGGAACCAGTTCCTTCGAGCCGTGGGTCGCGCCGATCCCCGAGCTGATGGCCGGCGGCATCGAGTATGCCCAGCGACGGCACGCGCCCAACGAGCCGCTGATCTTCAATCTGCCGCCGGGAGTTCCCCAGTGGGTGTGGAAGAACGTCCAGGGGCGCCTCGGTGAAGGCGCCCGCCCTGTGGCCGATGGTGACGTCCGCTATTTCAGCGTGACCGAAGTCCGCGTGAACGGCGCAACCGGCGAGGTCGATGTGATCTACCCCGCCGAGAACGATCTCTTCCAGTCGCTCACTGTCGGATTCCGGACCGAGCCGTTCCAGTCCTGGCGACCGATCTTCGAGCGCAAGTGGCGCATCCCGACCGCCCCCGAGCCGAGCAACTACGGCATCTGGCCGGTGCACGAGAGCAACGACTTCCCGAATCAGAATCCCCAGCCGTGGGAAGCGCGGGAAGCGGAGCGTGAGTACGAGGGAGTGATTGGGGGGGAGTGAGAAAGAGCGGTGCGTGGGGGCGGTGCGGCGCGGGGGGACGGAAGGGGGATCAGGAATGAGGGTTGAAGGCCTTGGGACGGGAGCGGCGCGGTTCAATCAGTGTGGCGTCGGGTGGATGCGGTGAGGTGAGGTCCCGCCGAATGTGAGGTGGCCCACGAATGACGGACACAGGGCGGTGCCTTCTGCGCTCACACAGACTGAGGCTGCCAAGCCGGTCACCGGCACCTCGCGTCGCGGCAGCCCGCCCGTGCGCATCCCCTCTCCCGCCAGCGCAGCGCCGCGGGAGAGGGCGGAGCCCTGAGCGAGCGCAGCGAGTCGAAGGGCGGGGGGTGAGGGTCGTCGTCCGTCGGACAGCGTGCCTTTGACTGCCGAGCATCAGCACGGCCGATCATGCCTGCGTCACCGTTCTTGTCTCACGGCAGGCCTTGACGTAAGATATATATTCTTATATACTCTCCGCATGCATGGCGAGCTCAAGCCCTTGGAACTGGCTGGCCTCGTCTCTGGACGACGTCCGCCTGTTTCCTAGTGAGGTTCGCACGCAGGTGGGCCGGCAGTTGCTTCGAGTCCAGCTCGGGCTGCTGCCCGACGATTGGAAGCCGATGACCACCGTCGGTCCCGGTGTGATCGAGGTTCGAATCCGTACGGGTCGAGCACACAGGGTGTTCTACGTGTCGAAGTTCGAGAAGGCGGTGTACGTACTTCACGCGTTTGAGAAGAAGTCCCAACGGACGGCCAAACGCGACTTGGTAGTCGCCGAGAGCCGCTATCGGGAGTTGTTGACGAGGCGAGGACGCCGCTGGACGTGTCTGCCGCTGGACGTGTCTGCCGCTGGACGTGTCTGCCGCTGGACGTGTCTGCCGCTGGACGTGTCTATAAGGAGATCCCCAATGCCAATTCGAGTCCGACGATCTTCAGGAAATGTCTTCCGCGACCTCGGGTTCAGCCCCGCAGAGGCAGAAAATCTCCGAGTTCGAACGCTCCTCATGGCTGAGCTGGAACAGCTCATTCAGAAGCGCGGATGGACTCAGGCGGAGGCCGCCAAGCTGTTCGGCGTCGCGCAACCTCGGGTCAGCGATCTGGTCCGAGGGAAAATCGACAAGTTCAGCGTGGACACCTTGATCGGCATGCTCGGCCGCGCGGGTGTCGCGGTGACACTGAGCCTGAAGCGACGGCACAAGGTGGCGTAGCAGCAGGTGGGCGAAACTTCTCGATCGCTCCGCTCGCCGCAACCGGGCGGCGCCCCCCGAAAGGGTCCCTCCGAAAGGGGCCCTCGAATGCTCCCATCGCAGAGTTCGGCACTCGGCTCGGCCCCGCGTGAGGTCCATCACTCGTTTCACGGATGTTCGATCCCAACGGCTCGGGGTCTGTCCGGCCTGTGTCGCCGGAATCGTCGCGACTCTCCTGTGCGCAGCGGCGATGGGATCTCGACGGCAACGGCGTGGTCGACGGCGCCGATCTCGGACTTCTGCTGGCGGCGCCTTCCTGAACGTCGCGCTCGACTGCGGCGAGAGCGCCGGGGCAGCGGGAGAGATCCTGAAGCAATCGCACCCGGTGGCGTCCGTTCACTCCGACGCCTTGGCCACCCCCCCCGCCCTCGCCTTCAACTGCGCCGCGATCTGGTCCAGCCACTCGTCCGGCGGCATCGCGTATGGACGGAACTTCTCGAGCGCTCCGCTCTCTTCGCTGAAGAACAGGGCGCGGTGCAGACCGAGACGGCTTGCCGCGGGCGAATCAATGAGCTGGCTCGAGTCGGCCTGGCCCATCTGGAAGAGGACCCGCTGCTCGAACTCCTTCATCGATTGGCGGTCCAACGAACGCGACAGGTTGTTGACGGTGTCGACCCACGCCAGGGTGTGCACGCCGAAGAGCGGGCCGTCGCGGAGGATGGTGCCGAACTGCTTGTCGGGACGCGGCGGCGCTTCGCCATCCGCGCCACCCGAGAAGCCGAAGTCGTCCTCCTGCCGCAGCATCCGATAGCGCTGAAGCCCGGCGATTGCCAGGAAGAGCGGCGGTGCATCGCTGCCATCCTCGCGCTGGCGGCGCTCGAGTTCGGCGCTGATCTCGGCGATGGCCTCGGGAACGTCGCGCCACGCAACCGAACGGACCGCATCGCCGACACTCGTCGAGAGCCGATCGACCAGGCGCGAAAGGCGGCCCGCTTCAGGCGCATCGACCGGGAGACCGTCGAAGATGCAGATCCGGGTCCCGGGGCGCTGCGCCAGCAGACTCACCGTCGACGCCGCGAGCATGCCGACCGCCGCTTCGTCGCGCTGCCCGATGATCAGGAGATTCGCCCCGCTCTGCCGGCGGAACACCCCCGCGGTCGGGTCCTTGATTGCAATTGCATCGCCGAGCCACGCGTGTGGAGGCGTGGTCCCGGCACTCATGCCGCCGGCGAGCGCCCGCGCCAGCAGCGGATTGCGCGGCAGATCGGCCGGCACGTTGCCTTCGAAGACGATGATCGGCTCGCTGCGGCGGATACCCCGCTGCTTCGCCAGCAGACGCACGGAAGCCAGATACTCGTCGCGCTGCTCGTCGCCAAGCCAGGCGATCTGGAAGGGGTTGTTGCCCTCGATCAGACCGCCGGCGTCGTTGTAGATGGCTTCGCCCGGTCGCGAGAGGAGTCGGGCCGCGGCGTTGTCGTCGGAGAGGATCAGGTACGAATCGCTCTCGCTGCACTGGAGGGCGATGCGCACGGCCATCTGGCCGATCGTCGCCCGGGCCAGCGAGTACGCCCCACCGAGCGTCTGCGAGCCGAGAATCACGTGGATGCCGAAGGCACGACCCTGGCGCACGAGTCGGTCGAGAAGAAGCGTCGCGTCCTGACCGATCTTGTCGTCCTCGGTGAAGAACTCCTGGAACTCGTCGATGATCAGCAGCGTTCGCGGCAGGTTCTCCGCGTTGGGTTCGCCCTGCACCGCCCGGCGGTAGCCGGCGAGATCCTGCACGCCGATCGACCGGTAGAGCTCGCCGCGGCGCTTGAGTTCGCCGTCGAGCTTCTGAAGGACGCTGAGACCGAACTCGCGATCGCTCTCGATGGCCACCGCCCGGGCGTGCGGCAGTTCGTTGGCGGCGTAGGTCTTGAACTCGACGCCCTTCTTGAAGTCGACCAGATAGAACTCGACTTCGTCGGGCGAGTACCACATCGCCAGATTGGTGATGAGGGCGTGCAGCAGCGTCGACTTGCCCGAGCCGGTCTTGCCGGCAATCAGCACGTGCTGCGACACGCCCTGGCCGAGCATGAGCTCCTGGAGCTTGGTGGCCCCGGCGCGGCCCATGGCCACGCGCACTTCCTTGTCGCTGTGACGCGACCACCAGACCGAGTTGTTCGCGTCGGCGACTCCCGCGCGGGCCAGCGCCGGCGGCGGCCCCGGCGGAGCGATGGTCGCAAACGGCACTTCCACGCGCGAGGCGTGCTTGGCCTCCTTGCCGACCACCTTCAGCACCCGCGTGAGCAGTCCTTCGGGCGGCGCTGCTTCGAGTGTGAGCGGCCACGGTGCATACACCGGATCGTCGAGAACCAGCGCGCCCGCATCCTGCTTCGGCTCCTGCCGAAGCGTGGTCGCGGCCCGGGCCAGATCGTCGATCTGAAGTCCCGGCGGGCGCGGGGCCCGCACGTCGGCAGTCATCAGGGCGAAGACGCCGCAGCGGGCGCCGCTCGCCGCGACGCTGTTGAGTCGACGCGCCGCCGCCTCCGAGAAGTTGATCGGCAGGTTCGCCACCACCAGGAAGCGATACGGCTCGGCGATCTCGCCGGCGTCGACGTTGTAGCGCCCGATCGTCTGGTACTCGTTGCGGAGGTACTTCTGGATCACATTCTCCATGTGCTCGGTCAGATCGAGCAGCCGCTGGTCGATGTGGCGATCCTCGGTCCAGATGCGATCGCTGACGAGGGCGCCATCGTCGTCGGCGAGATGCATGAAGCCTGCGAAGTTCTGACCGAGCCCGACCGGATCGATGATGGTGAAGCGCACCTTGCCCGGGGGCAGCGCCGTCAGCAGTCGGAACATCGTCGCCTGCAGCGCCGGCACCGCCGCATCGAGACCGGCGCCGGTCGTCTGCACCAGGAGCGAGGCCTGCTCGGGGAAGTTGAGAATCGCCGGCACGGTGAACTTGGCCGGACCGGGGAGCGCAAAGTCGGCGTGCTTCGGCAGACCGCCCTCGAGAGTCGTCAGATCGACGGCGAGCGAGCCGAAGGGAATGGCCTCCGGGAATGCAGTCGGGGGCGTCCAGTTGTCCCAGGCCGGATCGGTCCACGCGCGAAACCCGGTGGCAATTGCCCGCCGCACCCGCTCGAGCGCGGCGTAACACAGGGCGCTCTCGCGATTCCACTCGGCAACCAGTTCCGACCACTCGCGATCGAGCCGTTCGCGGTCACCGGCGGTGGAGTCGCGGAAGGCCTGCTCGGCTGCGGCCAGTTCGCCGACTCGGGCCCGCTCGGCATCGGCGAGGCCCTGCACGCGCGCAGCGGCGGTGGTCACCAGGTCCCGCGCCCGCCTGGCCTTGGTCTCTGCGATCTCCTTGGGAAACCGGGCTTCGGCCTCCTGAAGCTTCTTGACGCGGTTCTCCTCGATCCGCTCGACGATCGGCCCGTGCGCCGTCTCGGCATGCCGGACTTCGCGATCACGCCGTTCGCCCAGTTCGCGCACCAGTCGATCGCGGAGCTCGGCCGCTTCGATCTCGCATCGACCCATCGCTCGGCGAGCGGCGCCGACGGCGTCCAGCATCGGTCGATGCTCGGCCTGCAGCCTGGCGCGGGCGATCACGTAGAGCGCCGCCACCACGCCGGCGGTGACCGCCAGGGAGACCAGTGCGGCGATTGCAATTGTCCTGTCGAAGATCCAGTCCTGCCGCCACGCGAAGAGCGCCGCGACGATCGTCGCCGGCGCCAGCAGCAGAACGAGCGGCAGACCGCTTCGAAAGAGCCTCGGCAGGAAGAGCTGACGCAGCGCCGCGACGTGGCGCCGCGCCTCCTCGGTCGACTGGTCGAGCCGGTGCTTCGACGGCAGGGTGTTGGCGGCAACCGCCGCGGCCCGGTCTTCGGCGAGGACGACTTCGTTCTCAGGGGGCGGAGGCGCAGTGGCCAGCGGCTGACGACAGGCCCGCAGCCATCGCGAGGCCCTCTCCTCGATCGAATCGAGTTCCTGAGTGAAGCCCTTGAGCCCCTTGCGGGTCTGCTCGAACTGCTCGACTGGCTGATTGCCGGTGGCTTCGAAGACCGTCTCGGCCAGCCAGATCGCCTCCTGCCGAGCCTTCTCGGCGTCGGTGCGACGCTTGAGGGCCCGGTCCTCGATCTGCTCGAGCGTGTCGCGCCACTCGCGCTCGAGGGCGGCGACCGTGCTGTCGCCATCTTCGGAGATCCGCGCCGTCTCTCTCGTGCAGGTCTCTTCGGCGCGCTGCCGGGCCGCTTCGTCGCGGGCGATGACCGCCTTGGTGGTCGACTCGAGTTTGACCCGCGCCGCCCGCTCGGCCTGTTCGCGTGCGGCGAGCTGTTCGCGCTCGCGCCGACTGGTCCTGATGACCGTCTCGACCAGGGCCGCGAGCGCTTCGCGTTGAATCTGTGTGAGTGGACCGTCGGCCGGAAGCTGGGCCATAGGGAGCGGATGGTAACCGCAGGAACCCCGGCCACCGGACGGCACCGGACGAACTCCCTCGGGCTCTTCGCGACCGTGCGGCGCGGCGTGTCGGATCCGGTCGAGCGAACCCTCTACTGGCAGTCGCTTCGGATCTTGTGAAGGATCTGGTTCATCTTCTCCATCGCCGAAACCGCAGCGCGGACCCGAGGCTCGAGCGGACCGATGACCGACTCTTCGATGTGCTTGGACGCGGGATCGTCCCAGAGGTCGCGCACCCGGTCCCACCTGAAATTGAGATCGCGCACCGCCCCGAGGAGCTTGGCTCGACTGGCGCCGACACTCATGGCTCACCTGCCTTCGGCGCTGAAGCGGTCGGATCCGCGCCGCCCGAGCTCGTCGCGGAATTCCCTGTTTCGGCCGAACCGGGTGGCGTCACACCGGACGAGACTCCCGGCGTCAGCGGATCGGTCTTCGGCGCCGAGACGGAGAAGTACTGCTCGAGAGTCTGCATCAGTCGTTCGAGATGGGCGATCGCCCGCGGCAGATCGATCTCGACGTGGGTGCTGAACCCCGCGAGGGCCGCCTTGAAGAGGAGACCTTCGCGATCCAGAAGCGCCACTGCCTTCTTGCACGAGTCGAGCTTGCGCTGGGCCTCGTCGAACTCCGCCTGGGCCTTGACGAGGGCCTTCCGCTCCAGCACGCACGAGGGCCGCTCATCGCGCGACTGGAGCTGGGCCCGAGCCAGCTCGAGCTTGCAGCGCTGCACGATCTCATGCCGCTTCTTCAGCGCGTGCGCCCAGAAGCCCATGCGGTCGTACTGGATCCAACCGACGGTCTTCTGCACATCGGAGTGGGCCTCCATCAGCGCCAGCCTGGCGTCCTCGGTGAACGAGATCAACGTCCCGCGAAAGTCGCGGATGACATCGATCGTCTTGACATTCGCACCAGTGGCCATGGGAGGGAGCAGAGGGGGCAGGGAGCAGGGAGCAGGGAGCAGGGAGCCGCAATGGGTTGCACGATTGGTTGCGTGCGCTGCATTCGAAACCGAAAGGCCCGATACCCCGCGCACGCAATCAGTCGTGCAACCCACTGCCATCTTTCCCTGCTCCCTGCTCCCTCTATCGCTGCTTCAAATACTCCTCGATCCTGTCCGCCTTGCGGATCAGGAAGGGGATGTGCTTGCCGGAGGCGTCGACGAAGCGGGTCAGCACCTTGAGCGTCTGTTCGAACTCCTCGGCGAACTTCTGCTGTTCCTGATCGCGCCAGCTCTGGCCCAGGGCGGTGAGCCGGCCGTGGAGCACGGCCATCTGACCTCCGAGGGTGTCATTGAATCGCTTGAGGTCGTGCGCAAAGCGGCGGAGTTCGGCGGGATCGACGATGGCTTTGGACATGGGAGTGGGGACAGAAGGGGCAGGAGGGGAGCAGGGAGCAGCAATGGGTTGCACGGATGAGGCGTGCGCTGGGTGGCTCAACTTCGGGGACGGAAGGGGGATCAGGAATCAGGAATGAGGAACCGGTGATGAGATCGAAGCATGCGCCGGATCCAAGCGTAACCCCTCAGACCCCCGCGCACGCAATCAATCGTGCAACCCGCTGCGGCCCCCTGCCGGCTCGCGCAGCGAGCCGCCTGCCCCCTTTCCGCCGAATCGTGCAATCATCCCGCAGCGGGTTGCACGATTGATTGCGTGCGCGGGGGTCTGAGGGGTTACGCTTGGATCCGGCGCATGCTTCGAT
>Ga0163155_10003792_pt1 | contig 16020 bp, 13 predicted proteins | sample OliLakLV19SP4G1_FD_148611 | JGI IMG/M metagenome (GOLD analysis project Ga0163155, IMG submission 148611) | Freshwater microbial mat bacterial communities from Lake Vanda, McMurdo Dry Valleys, Antarctica - Oligotrophic Lake LV.19.SP4.G1 | ecosystem: Environmental > Aquatic > Freshwater > Lake >... | reverse complement strand
ACCGAAGAGCCTCTCCGTGGTCGTGCCTTGCTACAACGAAGAAGAGGTGCTGGACGAGCTCGCTCGTCGGTTGACTGCCGTGCTTGCGCCGTTAGAGATGCCTTATGAAGTTGTCTTGGTGGATGACGGTAGTCGAGACAATACCTGGCCGATCATGCAGCGCCTCAGAGCGGCCAATCGCCATTTTAAAATCATTAAGCTTTCCAGAAATTCCGGACATCAGTTTGCGCTGACCTGCGGCTTAGACCAGGCGCGCGGAGAGGTCGTGCTGGTGATTGATGCGGATTTGCAGGACCCACCCGAACTTTTGCCCGAGATGTTGCAGCGGTGGCGAGATGGATATGACGTGATTTACGGTCAGCGCACGAGGCGGGTAGGAGAGACCCTAACTAAACGCTTCTTGGCCTATTCTTTCTATCGCGTGATTCACAATCTAACCAAGGTTTACATCCCTTCCGATACGGGAGACTTCCGCTTCATGGATCGGCGAGCGGTAGAGGCGCTTCAATCCCTGAGGGAGAAACATCGCTTTATTCGTGGCATGGTTTCTTGGGTTGGTTTCAATCAAATACCGCTTCCCTATAGCCGTCCGGAGCGTTTTGCTGGGGAGACCAAGTATCCATTCCGAAAGTCGCTGCTGCTGGCAGTCGATGCGATTACCTCCTTTTCAACAGCACCACTCCGACTTGCCACCTATATTGGCAGCACGCTTTCCGTCATTTCATTTGTCTACATCTTAGTGGTGTTGGTGCTGAATATGATGGGTAGAAATCTTCCTGGCTATACGTCGATGATGGGCTCGATTCTGCTCTTAGGCGGGATTCAGTTAGTGGTCTTGGGCATTATTGGCGAATATGTCGGGCGTATTTTTGAACAGGGCCAAGCTAGACCGCTTTATCTGATCGACAGGATCGAGGGAGAGCCGTTACCGGCGCCATTAACGAGTTCACATTAAGATGACAGAAGACGAACTTTTTGAAGTGAAACTACAGTTTGCTGCGCTTGAAACTACCCTTTGTGTAATTGATCAGCGAGGCTTCGAAAGTCTGGCGAATCAGCTGAAGGGCTCGAGTGGAATGCGTCAACTCCTTAGGGCGATCTCAGCGCGTAAGGAGCTCTGGGCGTTTTCGTCAGAGCCTGCGTCGCAGATCGGCACGGAGCAGATCCGAGCACTGCCCCAGCATGTGGCCGCAGATTTTGCCTGTTTGCCTCTTTCGATAGCGCTAGTTCTCAACCAGGCGGAGCTGATGGGGGATGGCGTTTTGCACGTAAACTTTGGGGACCCTACTGCGTTTGACCTCCCAAGTGTTGAAGTGCCAGCGCTCAAGCGCTTGGCATTGATGTTGCGGCTAGCGTCTCATCCTGCAATCTGGGTGCTACAAGATGCCCGTGGCGTGGCGATGCTGAAGGAGCGTGGCGGTAAACGCTATGCGGTAGGATTTTTAACTGCAGAGGATGGCGATATCTTACTGCATAAAAGCCGGACGTCGGTGCCTGGTTCTGCCCTCGAACGGAACAAGCCAAAAGTCCTGGTGCAGGAGCTGTTACACTCCCCGATCGAGGGACTAATTCTTGATTACAAGGGAGATGCCGAGACAACCCTCGACAGAGCAGAGCTTGAGCTGCTGCTGAAGATCATTAACCGCACTGTCGGGACATCTTTTTCGCTTCTAAAAAAGCTGATTCCTTTTTAGCCATTACCGCATTTCAAGAATTCATTTTTCTGATTCTCGTAGCGGCTTCGTATGGCCGGGACTAAATACTCCTCGAAGGCGCGATCCTTCGTGAACTTGGGTTCCCATCCCCAATCCTTGCGGGCAGCGGAATCATCAACCGCACCCGGCCAAGAGCTGACGATAGCATTTCGCTTCTCGTGGATAGCGTAACCGATCTCGGCTTTGGGGAAGTATTTCAAAACTTCCTGCCGGATTTCGTCAGCTGAGAGGGAAAAGGCAGTTACGTTATAAATCGAGCGAGTAAGCTTCTCTCTCGGCGCAGAAGCGATCGAGGTGATTGCTCTAAGTGCGTCGGGCATGGTCATAAAGGGGAGTCGCGCACCGGGCTCGACAAAGCAATTATAGGGCACCCCTTTAGCTGCTGCGTGCAGCATCTCTGGGCCGTAGTCACTAGTGCCGCCCGTGGGCTCGGTAAAAGCGCTAATTATTCCCGGCAGTCGGACTGAGCGGAAATCGATTCTGCCACTAGCAGCGTCGGTATCCAAGAATTTGTAGTAACTTTGGAAATACCGACCAAGATTTTCAATGTAGAGCTTGTTCATGCCATACATGGTGATCGGAGAGAGAAACTGATCTTCAACAATTTCGCCGCTGGTAACTTTGATCGACTCGCTCGGCAAACCGTAGATTGCAATCGTGCTTGGAAACACAAAGGTGAGTGGCGAGCCACGTTTCTCAGATTGTGACCGCGCCAAGTTTAGCAAATTGACGCTACCGCCAACATTGACTTCGTGTGCACGTAGTGGGTTACGCTCTCCTCCAGTCGAAAGAATTGCTGCTAAGTGAAAGATTCGCTCGAACTCGTGCTGCTCGCCAAGCTCAGCGATAGCTGGCGCGCTAGTGATGTCCATTTGAACAAACTCGACCTCAGCGTTTGGGGGCACGGAGTACTCCGGCTTCCGCATGTCGAGGGCGACGATTTTTTGTTGAGGCGAGCTTGCCACTAGAAGATCGATCAACGAGTGTCCAATCTCACCAGCACATCCAGTAATCAGCACCTTTGCTTGGCTCATCTTTCCTCCAGGTAATCGCTAAAAATTTTGGCCACTTTAGGTTGTTCTGCGGGACTATTCAATGTCTCCAGCATTAAACTCTGCTTCCGACCCCCACAGACGAGCCAAACCGTTGAACTCTCGCCAGGTTTGTGGTGTAAGTTTTGGCTGCCGGATCGACCAGACACTCAATCAAGCTATCAAATAAGAGACTGATATGTATTCTTCTTACAAAAGCCTATTCGCTACCGAGCTAGCAAGCATTCGTGAGGCAGGCTTTTATAAAGAGGAGCGGATTCTTCAGACTCAGCAGCAGCCCCAGATTAGGGTCAAGGATCGTGAGGTAATCAATTTTTGCGCCAATAACTATCTCGGTTTGGCCAACAACCCGCAGTTAATTGAGGCGGCTCAAGCGGCTCTCCACCGTTGGGGTCTCGGTGTGGCGTCAGTTAGGTTCATCTGCGGTACCCAGGAAATACACAAAGAGTTGGAGAGCAAAGTTTCAGAGTTCCACGGAACCGAAGATACGATTCTCTACACCTCGTGTTGGGACGCCAATGGGGGGCTTTTTGAAACTATCCTGGGCGAGCAAGATGCGATCATTAGCGCAACCTTGAACCATGCTTCCATTATTGACGGCATCCGCTTGTGCAAAGCGGCGCGCCACCGCTATCCACATGATGATCTTTCAGTGCTGGAGCAGTGCTTGCAGGATACTCAGGGCGCGCGCATGCGCCTGATTGCGACCGACGGTGTTTTCTCGATGGATGGAGATGTTGCCGATCTGCGTGGAGTTTGCGATCTAGCCGAGAAGTATAATGCGCTAGTAATGGTTGATGAATCCCACGCTTCAGGGTTTTTCGGACCAACCGGCCGGGGGAGCGTCGAACACTGTGGCGTTAGTGGTAGAGTGGATATTATTACTTCCACCTTTGGTAAAGCGCTGGGAGGTTCGACTGGGGGGTTCACGACTGGCCCGAAAGAAATTATCGATTTACTGCGTCAGCGCTCGCGGACCTATCTCTTCAGTAACAGTATGCCACCGGCGATTGTGGCAGCGAGTCTCGCGGCCCTTGGAATGTTAAGTGAGACTACTGAGTTGCGGGATCGGCTGGAAAAAAACACTCACTACTTTCGCGCCAAGATCACGGAAGCCGGCTTTCAGATTCGTCCCGGAGTCCATCCGGTGGTGCCGATTATGTTGGGTGAGGCTCGCACCGCAACGGAGATGGCGCGACGGCTGCTGGACGAGGGAATCTACGTTATTGGCTTTTCGTTTCCTGTCGTACCGAAAGGCGCCGCTCGTATTCGAGTCCAGATTTCGGCCGCTCACACCCAATCGGACTTAGACCAGGCAGTCAAAGCCTTTACGAAAATCGGTAGGGAGTTAGGGGTCTTGAATTAATTGGCCCAAGTTATGCGCCGTACGCCAAGCGCCGTTGCATATTCTTTCACTCAGACTGCATAAAATATCCCTACCTACTTGATAAACATCGGGTACTCGTCTACCCTTTACAGCAATGAAGAGCATAATTTTCAGCGCTAGTGGGTCGTCCTCCATAACAGGTGGCTGTAAACTAGTGGGAAGTTATCTGGGTGCGTGGCGAATTTTTAGTCGCCGCGCTTATTTTACAGGCGGTAAAAACAACCGCGGTAACCAGAAGGCCTTTCTAAAAATCTGAAGTTAGCTGGAAAATTAGAAAGCCCTGGGGACCGAAAACAACGGTTGCTGGGGCTAAGTAGTAATTGGAGTCTGGTACCAGCAAAACATGAGAGTACGAGCCCGGGGCGAATCACAGGGAGAGATTAAAATGCGCGGCCCCGCGTCTACTAAGGCTGTTACTTCTGGCTTAACCGTTAATCAGGTTGGCACCAAAAAAGTATCATTTATTCAACCAAAAAATTTAAAGCCACTCCAGTCTGGCGCGGCTAGGGTAGCGATTCCATGCATGACCCAGCCGATTGAGGTTGGTGGTAATGTCATCGGTGGCACGACACTTTCCTGGGTCGTTGGGCCTGCCTTTGTCGAATCTAGCGGGCAGATGTTGACCGTCGGGCAGAACCTGCAGGATCTGGGGATAAAGTTCCTTCGAGCAGGCGTGACGGTCCCCGAGAAGGCAGGAGATAATTTCCGTGGGTTAGGAGTCGTCGGACTCAAACTTTTACGCGCTACGGCGGATCGCTTTCAGTTGCAGGTCGTGACTGAGGTTCTGGAGGTCCGCGATATCCCCTTAGTCGCCGAATACGCAGATGTGATTGAAGTCTGCCCAAAAAATATCAATAATGTCGCTTTGCTGGCTGAGCTCGCTTTTCTCGAAAAAACGATCGTGCTCCATCGGAGTCCGATGATGACCTTCGACGAATACATCGGCATGCTCCCCTATTTGGAAAAGGGCGGGCGGGCGAAGATCGTCCTGGCTGATAACGGAGTAGTTAGCTTCGATGGTCGATTGAACAGGATGCTCGACCTCTCCTCGCTAATCTCCTTGAAGCGAGAGACTGGCTATCCAGTTTTGGTAGATTGCTGTGCCGCAGCTAGTGATTGGAGTTTTGCTGAGCGGCTGGCCATCGCAGCGATTGCTGCCGGAGCAGATGGTATTATGGCCGAGCTGCATCTGCCAGGTGGCGTTGCGGAAGCGAGTAAGAAGTCGTTAGTAAAGGACGAGCTTGCTAGTTTGATGTGGAAATCAAAGGCGCTCAAATCTACTTTGAACGCTCTTTTGCATGGGGACCCTCAGCATGCACCAATTAAGCCCTCAAACCGCGCTGCGAACGAGATTTAGGCTATTCTCGGCACCCACTTTGCGAATCGACAAAAACTAACTATATAGAGGGTCGACTTGGACCAAACTAGCTTCACATTTTAACAGGAGATGATGGCGATGACGAATGCTTGGGATGACATGAAGACCGCAAAAGAGAACGAGTATTTCGAGCGAAAAAATCGCGAAGCGCTGGACCGTTTAGCCACAAAAACTGAGTCTGCCGAGCGAAAAAGCCCCGTTACGGGGGAGCTGATGGAGCAGGTGGTGCTGAATGGTGTGGTGGTTGACCGCTGCCCAACATCCGGAGGAATCTGGCTTGATGCTGGAGAGTTGGAGCAATTGATCGAGCAGGGCAAATCCTCAGGTAGCTGGTTTGACGGGTTCGCACAAAGCCTTGGCATTAAAAAGTAACGCGAACAGTTTATGCCTAGTGTCCCCAGCAAAAAGTTGGAAAGCTTTCCAAGTCCCCGGCCGGGTAGAGAGTTTGAGGTGAACTTTGAATGCCCAGAGTTCACCTGTGTCTGTCCCCTGACAGGTCAACCAGATTTTGCGACTATCAAGATCAACTACGTGCCGGACACCCTCTGCGTTGAATTGAAGTCCCTCAAATTCTACCTTTGGTCCTACAGGGACGAGGGAGCATTTCATGAAGCCGTTACTAATCAGATCCTTGACGATTTGGTGGCAACGATCGCTCCCAAGAGGATGGAGGTGATGGGGGACTTTTACGTCAGGGGCGGAATTCACACGGTCGTTCGAACATCGTACACCAAACCGTAGCTCGAATTTGACACTTGGCGCTTTAGAGTAGTCCAGCTTGTTTTAATTTCCCCGGTAGCGGTCGCCCAATCAGCTGCTCGGCAAATTGGGCCACCTCAAGATATTTTTTCAGATCGATCCCTGTCGCGATCCCCAACTCCGCGCACATGAAAGCTACGTCTTCAGTCGGAACGTTGCCAGCGGCGCCTACTGCAAATGGGCAACCTCCCAGGCCTCCCACAGAACAATCAAACCGCGCTACGCCCATCTCGAGACCGGCGTAAACATTGGCCATACCTGTGCCTCGAGTATCGTGAAGATGGAGCCCGACTGCGATCTCCGGCCAGACTTCGGAGAAGCCGCCAACCAGCCGTTTAACGGACTCTGGATTTCCATGGCCAGTGGTATCGGCAAAGGTAAATTCCGCGGGAACGAGTCCAAACTCCTGGCAGCGATTTATTATTCGCTTGGCTAATCCCAGAACCAAGTGAGTCTCAATTCTACCAGAATACGAATCCCCAAACGCTGTCGAAAGCATTACCCGCTCAAAGGGGAGTTGGTGAGCTTTAAAGGTTGAGATCCAGCTTGCCAGTTGGTCGATCGCCTCAGTTAGCGTTTGATTGTTGTTACGCTTCAGAAACTCCTCACTGGCGGCGATCAGCACATACCCCTCGGGCGCCAACTTGGGTGAGGCTAAGGCGCGTAGTAGACCTTTCTGGTTAAGGTATAGTGCTCGGTAACGGACCCCTACTTTAGGCGTGAAGGCTTCAATCACCGCCTCAGCATCGGCTAACTGAGGTACTCGATCCGGTCTGACAAACGATGTGATCTCAATGCTGCTGACACCGGTCTGGCTCAGACGATCTATCAATTCGACTTTGCTAGCAGTCGGGTAACTTTGCTGCTGCATCTGGAAGCCCTCTCGAGGACCATCTTCACGAATCAAGACTTGCTTTGGCAGCGCGTAAATTGGAGATGGCATTAGCTCTCGAGCTCCTTGAGGTTACGATAGAAATCTAAGGCTTGTGGGTTAAGCAGCGCCTCGCTGTTCTTGACTGGCCGTCCGTGGATCACATTTCTCACGGCGAGCTCGACGATTTTTCCATTGATAGTTCGGGGGATTTCGGGAACTGCAATGATCTTCGCCGGCACATGTCTTGGAGTCAGCGCCTGTTTAATGTGCTGTTTGATCTTTAGTTCGAGTGCGTGGTCGAAAGCAGTTGCCTCGCTTAATTTAATGAAGAGGATTATTCGCTCATCGCCGTCCCATTCTTGCCCCACGGCTAGGCATTCGCTGACCTCTCTCAGCGCTTCGACGGCTCGGTATAGTTCGGCGGTTCCGATTCGTACTCCCCCTGGATTGAGCACAGCATCGGAGCGCCCGTAGATAATCAATCCGTAGTGGTTCGTTGATTTAACCCAATCGCCGTGTCGCCAGACGTTAGGAAATCTCCCGAAGTAGGCTTCAATAAAATTTCTTCGTTGGGGATCATTCCAGAAGCCGACGGGCATCGAAGGAAATGGTTTAGTGCAAACAAGCTCTCCTGCTTCCTCAGTGAGTGGGAGGCCATTGTCGTCGAAGACCTCGACTGCCATGCCGAGTCCGTTACACTGTAATTCTCCACGGTGGACAGCGCCAGTCGGATCTCCTAAGGCAAAACAGGAAACGATGTCTGTGCCACCGCTAATTGAGGCTAGCTGCAAATCGGCCTTGATGCTCTGGTAGACATAATCAAAAGACTGAGGCAGCAGTGGCGAGCCCGTCGAGAGAATGGTTCGCAGCGAGGAGAGCTCGTGGTGATCCTTTGGGAGATAACCAAATTTCTCTACGGCCGAGAGAAACTTAGCACTAGTGCCGAACACAGTAATCTGTTCTTCATCAATTAAATTAAATAATCTTGATAGTCCGGGGTGCGTGGGAGATCCATCAAACAGCACAATCCTCGAGCCAATCGCCAGACTTGAAACTAGCCAATTCCACATCATCCAGCCGCAGGTAGTATAGTAAAAGACGGTGTCGTTGGAGCGCAGATCCGTGTGGAGTAGCAATTCTTTAAGGTGCTGAAGCAGAGTTCCGCCAGCGCCATGAACGATGCATTTCGGGACACCGGTCGTACCGGAGGAATAGAGGATATAGATGGGATGCTCGAAGGGCATCCGCTCGAAAATCAGCTCGGGAGCGCTGCCTGGTGCCAGATTTGGATCAAGTAGAAATTCCCGATAGCTAACGGCGTCATCGGGTAATGGTTCTGGTATTCCCTGCTCGATGATAATTAGTTGGCAAATCGAAGGGACGCGATCCTTAATCGCTTTTACTCGGTCTGTCAGAGAGATAGTTTTGCCGGAGTAGTAATATTCATCCGCCGAAAAAAGCACCTTGGGCTCAATTTGTCCGAACCGATCCAGTATCCCCTGTAAGCCGAAGTCTGGCGAGCAGGAGGACCAGATGGCGCCCAGACTAGTAGTCGCTAACATGGCGACCACGGCCTCGGGCAGATTGGGCAATAATCCAGCGACTCGATCTCCGGCTTTAATCCCGACTCGTCTAAGACCGGCAGCGACTTGGCTCACCTGTAGAGAGAGCTCGGCATAAGTCATCGCGCGGCGGGCTTTGCCCTCGGTGAGATAAACCAGCGCTTCTCGATCATCCTTGAAGCGGAGAAGGTTCTCGGCAAAATTCAACCTAGCTCCAGTGAACCACTCCGTCTCGAAGATCTGTGCGTTAAATTTTGCCGGACTAGAGTACTCCTTGCCGAACTGATCCTTGTTGGCCACTACGCCACCAAACTTCCAGAGCTCCTCCCAAAAGTCAGCGATCTGGCTGACCGACCATTGATGGAGCTCGCGCATAGTTCGGCACTCTATCTGACGGTTGGCTTTAACTTGAGCCATGAAGCGCCTTAAATTGCTCTGCTCAACCTGCGCAGGGTTCGGTCTCCAGAGCTCTTCGCCCACAGCCTGCGTTACTTCTGGTGCTAGTATATCTTGCTTTTTTTGCACGCCGAACGACCCCCAATGCTGAATCCCGTCAAGCGCTTATCCCATCTTAAACGCTGTTCCGACAAGTCCTGGCACTGCGTATCTTAAGCGCCGAACGGGCATTCTCTAACTCCACTTCCGTATCTTTCTGCGCCGAATTGTTCAGAATTGTCGCGATGGGCCCGATAGCATCTCCAGGACATTGAAAAGGTTGTTTTATGGTCCAAGGAATAAGCAGTTTACTTTCCCGAAGCGGTGCTATCTCGCAGGTTGCCAAGCGTGAAGAGCCCAGAGCTCCCAGCAATCAGAGCGGCGTCCAAGCAGACCGTCGGGCCAGCTTCGAGGAACTACGCCAGGTTTCAGTGGAGAATCGCACGGCGGCTGCCGCGCGCATCGAAGATCTAGACGCGGCGCTCCAGAATGCGAGCGACATTGAGGAGAGCATCTTCAATGATCGGGGTAACGCTATCTCAGCTCACACGCTCTCGCCGGAGCGAGTCGCGCGGCTTCTGGAGGATTGATTTTAGTCCACGTTACAGTTAGCGAGCGTCATAACACTTATATAGACGGGCTAAGTAGCCTAGAAGGTTAAGGGAATGGCTTCAAATTGCCTATTCCCGCTGTTTGGTATAGGAATATTAGGTTCCAGTGGCGACCTTTTAGCGGGTCTTATTAAAGTTACCAAACATGCGATCTATCAAAGCTCTCCTGTTTCTCCTCTCACTGACGGCCTTTTGCGGGTCAACGCCCCAGGTTGCCCAAGCTGGAGAGCTTTTCGATATCCGTAACAATTTTGACCGCTTCTACGATTATCGTTCTCGTAGTTTGAGCTACACCAGACGATCCTTCGCGCAATTCAGCACCGCCGCTAGCCGTATTACGAACCCCTTTGGTAATCGTGGCCGAGGTGGGGTTACTAATGTTTTCGAGGAGCGCCGTTTTGCCTACATGCGCGCAGCTTACGAATATCAATTAGAGCTCTATGAGTATCAACGCCGCTTAGCTGAGCAAACAATTAGAGAGCAGCAACGTAAACACGCCCGCGTGAGGACCGAACAGATTCGTAACGCTCGTGCTCAGGCAGTTCAGCTGCGTCGCGCTTCCGCATCCACTCGATTGCCGGCCAGAGCTCGTCTAACGGATGATCTTTTCGCATCTAAGAAGAGTTCAAATTCAGCACCAGCCAAGGGTCAGGAGGCTCAAAAGCCTGGATTCTGGAATAAGCTTAAATCTGCCTTCTTCGGCTAACTTTTCGCCGCCAGCGTAATTTATTCCCTCAACTCGAATTTTTGCTTATAGATGAACTCCTAACGGGAGTTCAGAGCTTGAGTATGTTTTCTAAACTGTACGAAGCAGACCACAAGACCATTTCGCTAGAATTCTTTCCGCCGAGAAAAGTCTCGCAGCTTGAAGAGACGCTGAAGATGATTAGTGACTTAGCGCTCCTGCAGCCTGACTTCATGACCTGCACTTACGGAGCAGGTGGAGGCACGAGAGCCTTAACTCGACAGATTGTTTCCTACATGCACAATCAACTGAAGCTGCCTGCCGTGGCGCACTTGACCTGCGTAGGGCACTCACAGGCTGAGATTGACGGGGTCTTAGACGGCTTAGCTGCTGAGGGGATATTTAACATCCTGGCGCTACGTGGAGACCCGCCGAAGGGCACCCAGGAGTTCATTCCACCCCCCCAGGGCTTTAGCTGCGCAAGAGATCTGGTCTCGCATGTTGCTCGCAGGAAAGAGTTTGCTATTGCGGTTGCTGGGTATCCCGAAAAGCATCGAGAATCAACTAGCTGGGAGAGTGAGATCGCGTATCTTCGTGCCAAGCAAAACGCTGGCGGTGAGGTAGTGCTGACGCAGCTCTTTTTCGATGAAGATCTGTATTTTGATTTTCTCGAGCGAGCGCGGGCCGGGGGGGTGATTATCCCGATCGTACCAGGCGTAATGCCGATTTCATCCGTGGGACAACTCGAGAAGTTTGGCTCGATGTTTAATGTCACTGTTCCGGAAAAATTAAAGCGCGAGGCGCGATCGTTGGCGGGTGCTGAAGAAGAGCTAATTCAATTTGGCATCAGCGCTGCGATCTCGCTCTGCGAGAAGCTTGTAAAAGGCGGCGCTCCGGGCGTTCACCTTTATACCCTAAACCGCTCCACGCAAGCTCGACCTATCGTAGAAAAGCTGCGGACCTTAATCTAAGGGCTGCTAAAATTTTTGTCTGACCTTTCTTATACCAACGAGTAGCTGACCTTGGCTGGATGGCGTTCAGCGCTTAGTCTTTTTAAGCGCTCATTACTGGCGAGGTGTTCAGCAATTTTGTAAACGGACTCTTCATCTCCCTGACAGTCGATCGACTGCACAAGTTCCGCGACGGTCAGATATTGATCCTTGCGTGCGGACAAACCAGTTAAAATCTTGCGCTGTAGGTCGATTATCTTTTCAGCGGCCTTTTTTCCAGCTTCTACACCTGGTTGATGATACGCGTTGACGTTTACGATTGAAGCGTAATAACCCACAGCTCTTTCGAAAAGCGAAATGAGCGCTCCCAACGATGCCGGAGTCAATGCCTCTAGCGTGATAGTTAGCGAGTCGCGATTGTTACCATAAAGTGCTTCGCGAGTGCCGAGATAGAATCCACTTAAGTAATCACCGGAAGTTGTTAAGGGAGCCACCTCCAAGGCTTTGCCCAACTCAGTCGAGCCGGCAGTGCGATCTTTGAGGACTTCAATAAAAGTAACGAAAAAATTATTGACTCCATCGCGAAGCTGCTGAATATAGGCGTGCTGATCGGTCGAACCCTTATTGCCGTACACCGCAATTCCCTGGTTTACAATATTGCCGTCCAGATCTAGTTCCTTACCGAGAGACTCCATCACTAACTGCTGTAGATACTTACTCATCAGTAGCAAACGATCTTTGTAGGGGAGCACGACCATATCCTTTGCGCCTCTGCCCTGTCCGGCGTGATGCCACATCAGCGCTATTAGCATCGCTGGGTTTGATCTAGGATCCGTATTCTGACGAGTGACGCTATCCATTCGCCTGGCGCCGTCGATAAAATTATCGATATCCAAACCTTGTAATGCCGCTGGTAGGAGCCCCACACCGCTGAACAGCGAAGTCCGTCCACCAACCCAGTCCCACATCGGGAAACGGGCTAGCCACTTACCTTCTGTCGCCAGGAGATCCAGTTTACTACCTTCGCAAGTGACGGCCACAGCATTCTTGGCGAATGCCAATGAGCGAGCGGCAAAGCGGGCAGCGACCTCTAGTTGAGCGTTTTTGGTTTCGACTGTGCCACCGGATTTCGAAATCACAATTACCATTGTCGTGGATAGGGCTTGACCTAATCTAGCCAATGCTCGGTCAATTCCGTCCGGGTCGGTGTTATCGCAGAATTCGAGTGCTAACTGATCGGCCTTGCTCCCGAGAGCATCTTGTACTAGCTGCGGACCAAGCGCGGATCCACCGATACCGATCACCAAAACGTGGGTAAACTTGGAACCCGATCCAGAGAGGATCTTCCCAGAGTGAACAGCTGAGGCAAATTCTTTAATGGCGGTTAGATTCTGCTGAATCGCAAGCCGAAGCTCGCTTGTTGGCGCCAACGTGGCATCCCGCAACCAATAGTGCCCAACCATGCGCTGTTCATCTGGATTAGCAATTGCCCCCTGCTCGAGCTCTGACATCCCCTGGAAGGCCTTTTGGATTGGTCCCGCCAAGGTTGAGAATATCTCGTCCGGAAAACGCATCCGCGAAACGTCAAGCGAGAACCCAACTTCCGGGTAGTGTTGGTAGAAATTACAGAACCGATTCCAGAGGTTTGCGCTCATAACAGGACTCCCTTTTATATCGGAAAACCACTAGCACAATCAGCGGCTCCGCGTTAGTGCTTAAGCGATGATCTATCGAACGGCAGCCTTTCTTTTGCTTCTTCCAGCGTTAGCTGGTGCGGACTCCTTTCGTCAGCGGGGCGACGAGATGCTGGAGGCTTCCGTGATGGAGTCTGATGCGGTGGTTGATGCAGTAAAATCCTCGCTCGAGGGAGCGCAGGTAGTGAATGTTCTCTACGGACAGGGCCGGGTAGGTGGAGAGCTTGTAGCGGGAAGTTATGTCCAGATTGATGCGATGCCTTCGCTTTCTGAGCCTACCTATGAGTCGCGTGATCGGGATGCGGCGCTCTTGTATGAATCACTGAGCGAAAAATTTCTCGAGAAAAATTTGGTACGGATGCTTCTTTTTAAGCAACGGGACTTTGTTGGTAGCTTGTATCGTTACGGTTATGCACCTCCTCGTCAGTTAAACTTAAGCACGGTAGAGCGACGGGTGCTAAGTCCCCGTATCGCTCTCGGTCGACAATCCTTGACCTGGCTTTCGTTTTTCGATCGGGATGAGAACACCCGCGGGGGCTGGACAGACGCGAAGTGGTTAACCAAGGCGATGGTTGAGGACCTCGCTGGTGTTTCTCCACTAGAGGATCGAAAACCGATCGAGCTGCTCCAAGCTGAATTCTTTGGTCCATTGAATAACATGCGGCACCCCATCCGCTATTACACTGTTGGTGATGAGCTCAGTACCTGGAAGGAGGTTCTCGATCGAGCGCAGCGAGCCATCGCCATTCGAGTACAGTTCGATCAAGTCCGATCTTTTGCTCGACCAGACCAGCAGCTTAGTTTTTTTCTGTCGATGATTAAAGACGAGCGTATCTACTCTAGCTACGCTCTGCAGGAGTTGGAGAAGTCAGGCAATCCTACGCTAGCTCCGAGTTTGCTAGCGTTACGACCCCAACTAAAGTTTTTTGCAGACGATCTCTGGGAAACGGTCTTGAAAATCACCCAAGACCAACGTCCTGAGGATCTGGCTCTCAAGCTGAAGCGATATGTAGAATTGATCTCATCTTCCAGTGAGGCGGTTTGTCGAGACTCGGCTCAGTTCCTCGCTCTGGTGAATCGTGCAGAGAAGGAGAACGGCAATATTTTAAAAAATCTGCGTCTAGGTTTTGTGGCGAGAGAAGAACTGAGCTCCTCGCTAAGTAAGCTCTACGAAACCGAGCTACGGTGCTATCTCGTCAAAAAGGGGCGAGAGCTCAATCAACTGATTCCAAAGCAGGCCTCGCAGCAAGCCACTCTTGAATTGCCCGACAACCGGGGACTTACCCTGGACGAACTCGGACTATTGAGTGTTGTAAACAAGATTACTCCGAAAGTCTTTCGTGATCGCCAGCAGGAGCTTGAACCGTTTAAGGCGACACTTTTTGAGGAAGCGTGGAGTTCCGTTGTTAAATCTCCCAGTGGACTTCGCGCGATGTTAGCCTACTGCGCAGATGGCCTGACCAATTATGTGGAAGTGGCTTTCCCCGATCGCACACGCGGAAGGTACGCGCTTTGGAGTCAGGCCTGTCGCTTACTGGAACGGTTTGAAGCTCCACAGGACTACTGCGCGATACCTGACAGCGGAATCTTACGAGATGCGCGAGATGTACAGAATCTTTTCGCTAAGGCAGTGCTCGCGGCGATCGCCCATGAAGATGAAGTTTTACTCACAAGTTCATTTGCTGCTCTGACTCGAGATATCAATTTGCAGAAGGCAAAACTTGTAGCGACGTTAGTCAGGCAAAGTCGGGGATACTCCGACAAGCCCATCCGCTGGTCATTCATTAACTCGCTCGAGCGAGTGCCATTTTTTCCCGTTGCTGAAGCCTTAGCTGAAGAGTTTGCTGATGCTGGAATTAAAGAGGCGCAGTCAATCAATAAGACGATGAAGCAGCTGACAGGCTATGAATCCGATCAGCAAGCGCGGTCGAAGGGCTGGATCGCTTATCTAACCGAACTGTCACAGCGCGATAAAAGTCTGCGAGAAAAGCCCTTGCTGAGTCGGGATAGTTTGTTGAACGCGCTCTCCAAACCCACTTGTGAGGAAGTGGACTATGGCTGGAATCGAATGTTCAGAAATTTGAAACTTCCTCCAACTCCCCAAACTCCTACTTCACCAAAAAGCTTATCAAAGTAGTTTGGTTGGCCATGGAAGATGGGAGGCCTACTGAGATCTAAAATCGTAAATTTGACGCTACTGCTGTTCTCCGTAGCCTTATGCTTTGCTTCCGCAGAGATGGTTGTTCGGTGGAGTAGGCTGGTCCCTGAGTTTGCTCCTCTGACAAGAGGTAGTTTTCAGCTCGCGAATGAGCTGGAGATTGGCTACACGAGAAAGCCCAACTTTGAGTTCTACGGAGAGGATCTTTCCTTCATTGATTTTCGAGGTCGTATCAATAATCTCGGGTTTCGTGGTCCAGATGTGAAGCAGCCTAAAAGTGCTGACGCTTTCCGCATACTAATTCTGGGGGATAGTGTAGCTGAAGGATACGGAGTACATGACGATGAGGCGATTTGGCCTGCAGTTTTGGCGAGAGAACTTCGCCAGATTAATCTTAGCGTTGAGGTCATTAATCTAGCTGTCTCTGGGTACAATACTCGGCAAGAGCTGGCTGTTCTTAAGCACATCGGCTTACAGTTAGAGCCAGACCTGGTGTTGTTAGCGGTCTGCCTTAACGATCAAGAGGATCTAAACATGACTATAGTTTGGAACATCCTCTCGGATCCGCAGAATCAGCGCTCCCGCCATCGGCTATCTTCGGGATATACTGAATTCCTTCACTCCAGCGCCTTGATGCAGCTAGTCCTGATGCAGGTGAGTGCGGAGGAGATTCCCGCAGAGGTTATGAAAAAGTATGAGCGATATCGCAGCTCAAATTTTCATTCAGCTCTGAAGGAATTAGGTGAGCTTGAGAAAAACT
>Ga0163155_10003787_pt1 | contig 16029 bp, 14 predicted proteins | sample OliLakLV19SP4G1_FD_148611 | JGI IMG/M metagenome (GOLD analysis project Ga0163155, IMG submission 148611) | Freshwater microbial mat bacterial communities from Lake Vanda, McMurdo Dry Valleys, Antarctica - Oligotrophic Lake LV.19.SP4.G1 | ecosystem: Environmental > Aquatic > Freshwater > Lake >... | reverse complement strand
CTTGCTTCTTTCTAGTTTGCTCGTGCTTTACAGGTGAAGAGGTTTGAAGTTCAGAATATTTTCTATCTAGAAATTTTCCCCCTTGATTTTCCATGTTTGAAGTATAGCAAACACTCTCAATCTTGGCTTGTTTATATGAAAAACCCTTATTTAATAACGGGTTTTAAATGCTCCGCCAACACATTTTATTATCGGCGTCAACCCACCTACCCGAGTAGGTGGATTACTAAGGACATCTATGACAAAAAGCATCAAGAGTATCAGGACCAAATACAGGTACTTGAAATTGAACTTTCTGAACACACAAAAGCAGATTATGATTACCAAACAACCGTTGCTACTGTGCTTTCTATAGCACGAAGAGCAAAGTCTATTTTTGAGAATAGTTCTGAAGTTGCTAATAAAAGAGCATTTTTAAGTTTGATACTTCAGAACCCAACTGTAAACGGAAAAAACCTAGCATTTACGCTGGTTTCTCCGTTCAATCTAGTACTAGAACTAGCTGATAGTCCTAACTGGCTCCGTGGGTAGGGATCGAACCTACGACCAAGCGATTAACAGTCGCTTGCTCTACCGCTGAGCTACCACGGAATATAGTTCTTTGTATGAAGAACAAGGAAAATGATACCAAATAAACGAGAGATTGCAATCAAAATGCAATCTCCCCTTCCAGCCTCAACACCCAAGCTAGATAAACTCCATTGTACTTAAAAACGAAATAAAATCGTTTCGAATATCATTTGAAGGAGACTCATACACCACTGAAAGCAAAAACACCCGCCCATTATGAATAAGAGCGAGTGTGTTTGCATCGGACTCCCCCGACCAATTATATGAAACTATTTTTTTATTCCCCACACTCGCCGACTCAAGTTTCTTATCAGAGAATGCAAAATACGATGTTGTTGCATTGGTGCGAACCCAATCAGCAATATCTACTTCTTCCCCACGACCCAATATGTCGATTGCAATAACTTTGGCAGACTCTTTTAAATTAAGAACTGTTGTTGTCGTTGTATTGTTTTGCATAGCGCCAGATAGCGCACTATCCGGTGAAAGCAGGAGTTGCTGGTGCAGATTTTGTGATGAAGTAGCATTCATATACTCAATAAGAAAATATGAATCGGGATACGAAAAACGAATACTTAATTCTACATTTTCATACGTTTTAACGGGCGACTTGGACGGTGTTGTATCTCCCCACACAAGCCATGAAAATGTAACCCCCAGCACAAATGCCAACACGCCAGAAATACCGGCACGCATCATATCTTTCTTATACTTTTCCATAATCTATACATTTTAGCGCGTCTTTGGCGGCGAAGCAATTGTAGAATTATGTGTAAACTTACAGCGTGTTTTTATTACAATTATCGGGTAACGGTTATTGGTATTGTGGGATCAATTTCACTATTCGCTCCAATGGTAATTCTATCGGTTGATGCATCACGAGAGACTGTATAACCCGTATCATATCCTGTTTGCGGAGGAATGATTGAGGGGTCGTATGGCAACTGAGCAAGATATATTGGTACCAAACAAGGAGCAATATCAAAACCACCCATTGTCTTCATAATTTCTCCTGGACTTACAGGGAGAGTCGTTGGCGTGCCATCACAAGTAAACACACCTCTATGATCTGCAATATTTTGACCAATGGCATTTAGAATCGCATTTACATTACTTACTCTCTGACTGTCTCGCGCCTGCTTAAATTGTCTCGATGGATTTATAGCAACAAGTACAATGCCGGCTAAAATAGCAATAATTCCTAGTACTAGTAAAATTTCAATGAGTGTAAAACCTTTATTTATGACACATTTCTTCTGTGTATTTTTTTTCATGTCGCTTAATTTTAAGCGATAGATCACAAGAAAATACAGTATACAATTTCACGTCTTGGAGCACTATATACCCTAGAGCAATTATTGTGTCATAAAGACAGAACCAATCATTTCTCCATCAGAACCACGAAGAAGCGTATCCGTTTTTCGATCAAATTTCAGATCACCGTTGTCTTTGTAGACTCCCACATAATATTTTTTACCAATTGTCGTACCTCGCAATAACGGTACAGATATATTTGTATATTCCCCTGGAGCAAAACTTCGTGCTCCGAGCACATTTCCTAACTCACCATTGATATCTTCATGCACTGCAACCCAGCTTACTGCATCAAGTACAATCTTATCAATCTTTACTACCTTTCCCGGAGCCTGATGTGAAGCATTGGCAATTACAGATTCCGTTTCCCCCATCATTACAGCAAACACACTCGCCGTATTTTCTCCTGCAGTTTTTTCTATAAGATCTGTCGGTGCAACAATATTATCTTCTATTTTTTGTACAATTAATGCATCACCGGCTTGTCCGTCATATCCCCATACTATAAAACCAACACCAAAACCAAGCACCAAACCCACCGCTACCGATCCAGCTATTATTTTATTTTCTTTTTTCATATTGAAAATATTATACGCGCTATTACAGATAGACGCAAAACGCTCATCGCCGATCATGGTGTGTGGGGTAAAAGATGTGCGCCTGCTAGACGACTATTCACAACATATACAACCTACCCAACACTCGGGAGTTCAACGTAAAACTGTGATCCCTTACCCTCTCCTTCTGATTCGGCCCAAATACGACCATGATGACCGTCAACAATTCCTTTGGCAATAAATAAACCGTACCCCGTACTATCCACATTTGTTTTTTGAGATAGTTTTCCTTTTCCTCCTTCTGTAAAAAGTCGTCCCTTATCGCTAGCGGTCAGGCCAACTCCCGTATCTTGTATTGAGAAAAGTATTTTACCATCGGGTTGTTTTTCTAAAGAAATATAAATTGTTCCAGTTGATGTATATTTTATTGAATTATCCAAAAGATTCAAAAAAACATGTTTTATTTGACCCTCATCGCCATGTATAGTAATGGGTGTCTTTAATATTGTTTTTTTCAACTCCAAACCTTTTGCTTTAATATACTTCTCTTGTTCTTTAATGACATTTAAAACCAGTGCATCTGCATTAAACGCTTTCTTGTCAAACTTCATTGTCCCTCTTTTAATATTTGCGGCATTTAAAATATCTTGAACAGTAATTACTCCTTTTGTACTCGAAGATAGACCTTCCCGAGCCATCTTGAGTACTCCATCAGAAACAGCTCCATAATCTCCTTCAATTATTTCAGAAAAAATATATTTAGACTTAGTAAGAAACCCTTTCACCTGATGGGTAATGAAATGAAGCAAACCAATCTGTTGTTCATTTACCACTTCCAACTTTCTATTTGCTATTTGTAATTCCTTATATAAAAATGCTTTATCAAGAGCAATCGCAACCAGATCAACAAAACCAAACAGTGCATCTTGTTCATATTGCGCCAAACTCTCATACTGTCGATTTGAACAGACTATCAATACACCAATAAATTTTTCATTCACTATAAGTGGGTAGCCAATTGATGTCTTTATATGTATATCCTCAAGAAGCGCACTAGAAATTTTTTCAGGAAAGCAATTTTTCCAAATATCACCCACACCATCTACGTTATATTCTGCTTTATGTGTAATAAGTGTGCTAAAAAAATTATTCTTATCTAAACCTGTAATTTCACAATTAAAAGAAAAATTAAGAGTTGATTCAAGTTGTTTTAATCTATCTGAAAAGGCAAAAGAAAGTGGATTTAGTGTGGTTACAGTAGTATTAAACATAAGAACACCAACAAGATCAAACTCGAAACTTGACTGAATCGCTTGTGTGAGTTTTTCACCCAAAGACTCGGGGCCGATAGGCATCAAACTAATCTGATACATTTTGCGGAGTAAGGAAAAAATTTTATTTTTTGTAGCAAGCTCAACATTTTGCTTGTACAAATTTTGTGTAATCTGCTTTAGAAGTTCTTTATCTTCCAACGTATCACTCCCCGACATGCCCGTAGTGGTCGGTGCATTATTTGATATCTGCAACTTTTTTTTTCTAGAAAAAAACATAAGATACTACTTTAAGGCAACCGGTATTTCTTCAGAAGACATATCCCCCACAATATGAGACACGGCTTGTTTACATACCTCCCGAGATGCATACCCAAAGATATTTTCATATTGACTTACCAACTTGTTTATCGCATCTTTTGGATCACCGTCTAAAGTAATTCCTACTGGATTATCAGACACAACGATACCTTGCACCTTTTTTGCTTCAATCCACGCAAGAGGTCCTATAATAGCCTCTTGCTCACCAACTATTTTTTTTGCCATTTGTTCGTAAATACTCATAGTAGTTTGGTAGATAATAATCCTATTCTTTAGTATGGAAAGTAGCCGCGAGCCGTATAACACTATAGCTCATGAAGAAATACGCGATCAAATAAATAAAATCACCATATCCACCGTTTACCCACGTTCCTTGTAATGCTTGATACAGAAAGTTGTAATCAGCAAAATATTGAACAAAGAGTGCTCCGAGTACAAAAATAATCTTTTCTCTCATAATACCTCCCAACAGATTCTTTGAAAGAACGAAAACAAGAATAGCAACAGAGATATAGAGTGCTTGACCAATAGGATATCCAAAATCAAGAAACACCCGGAGTGGATTTGACCAATCAAATTCGTATCCTTTTAAAAAAAAGAGGTACGACATGGAAAGTATAGCAGCAGGAATAAGTAATGCCACAATTTTACTCTTCACAGAACGAAGTGAAATTGCAACTCCTGAGGCTCTACCTAACAAAAGTACGGCGTATATATATAGTGGGATGCTACCAAAAAAACCGATATCTGATATTGAAGGATACGGCATGTCAACACCTAAAACTAAATTGTAATAACTAAATATACTTTGTCCAAAAGCTTGCAACAAAAGCCCGAGCGAGAAAAAAATAATCGCTTGGCCCATAACACTCTTTAAACCTCCCCATGTTCGAGAAATAAATAACCCCCAAAATGCACCCCAAACAGCAACCGCTTGATAAGAAACACCCCAAATTAAGTTATGGCCGACATTTGCGTTTTTATCCATGAAGAAAAGTACGATCCACCATACAGTGAGAACCCCAAACAAAATAAAATTTATAATACTCGGAAATTTCTTCTCAATAATTTTTTCTAATGCCCTGCGCATATACGTTTAGTTTAAAATAATTAATTTATACTCTTAAAGTATAACTTTTAAAACATCCAACCACAAGATGAGACTGTTTACAAGTCTTGCTGTGGTTTAATAATATATTTTTTGAGCATCGCTACTGGTCTAAAAGATCGTTTACCAAGTCGTAGTCCAGGAAGACCGAGGTCTTGCTCATAATTAAGAAGTTTCTTCTGTAATCCCTTCAGAATTCGTGCATTTTCAAACATAAGGTAGGCATATATTCCTACAAAGGCCTCATCTGCCTTCTCAAAGTGTAAAATTGTATACTCATTCTCAAAAAATTCGTTTACAATAAAACCGGCGAGTTTATTATCAATCATCACACCAACAATCACTATGTGTGTAGAAATTTTTGCAAGCACACCAAATATCCTATTAAATGCCAACATCTCATTTTGTGTCTCAATTTCTCCTAAACCCTTGTTTGCTATCCATCGATTATACAAATCAGATACTTGTTTTTGATCCTCTGGAAGACGTGGGTTTAAAATAACTGTTTTAGCAACATAACTTTTTATAAATCGATTATACAGATTTTTTTTTGAACGCAATCTGTTACCTACATACGTTGCGATTTTTTCAATAGGTAAAATATAATCAAAATTATCAACATCTTCAAGTACTTCATATTTTTTTTCAAGTCCCTCAATTGAGATTTCTGGAATCAATCGTAATTCTGGCCTTAATCCTTCAGCTATGGAAAGATCAATCAATTTTTCCGCCGTATCTAATTTTTTATGAGTACCCAAAAAAGAATAGAAAGCCTCACCTGTTATATAATCACTAAATTTTACAATCAAATTATCATTAAGTACTGAAACACATACTTCATCTTTTGTATTCCATGACCACAAACTCGTAAAATTAAAATCAGAATACGGTAAATATTTAAGTACAATTTTCTCAATATCATCTCGATCGGAGAGTTCAAGTTTTTTAAATTCTGGGAATTCTGGAGGGGATGTCTGCTTAGTTTTGCTTTTTATGAATGTTGAGAAAAGAAAATTCATAAAAAAATAATTAATACAAATTTTGATTAGGATACTGTGTACCTCGTTTTACAAAATTAACCTCCGAATCCTTTAAATTAAATACCCCCGTAAAATATGCACGAATCGCTTTCGTATTTAAACCTGCCTTACATGTATATGCATCAATACTTACAAAACCTCGTTTCGGAAATGTGTGAATACTAATATGACTTTCCATAATTATTACAAAACCACTCCATCCACCGGGATCCTTTACATCATTTCCCTCTGCTCGATACACCACTGGATCTGCAAGTTTGTGCATATCCAATACAACAAGAATATCTTCAAGACTTCTTAACACTACGTCACGATCATCGAGTATATGTTCATCTCCACCATACCCATCGAGCATAAAGTGCTCACCAAAATGTTCATCCATACTTCAAATGTGAATATTATAATCTCAAAAATAAATAATAACACATGCGAGTTTCCTTATCAAGACTCTGAGGTAATGCCATCATCAATGGTTTAGACTGAAGCACTACCGAGGTGGTCGGTGTGGTGGTGATGGGTTGTAAGTATTACTGTTACTCCCCGTCTTATTCAAGAAGAAATCTATTGAGAGAAATTGGTCGCTTCCAATTAGCCACATTATGTAGATTTTTTTTTGCCCTTATATTCAGTTCTGAATTTAATAGCTCAACTACCTTCTCTGAAAGATTATCCTTCTCACCTAAAATAGCCTCAAAGAAACCTGTATTTAATAGATCAACAACTCTAACATCTTCAGAATCAGCCATATCATTAAGAAACCTAGTAATTTGTCTAATTTCATTCGATAACTCTTTGTCTTCTAATCGATCAACTTTTCCTCTTAGGTAAGCCGCGAATCCGGAAAAAACAAGTGTTGGTATTTCACGATCATATTTCTCAACAATTTCAGAGTTTTTATATTGGGGAAAAGTGTCGAATAACTTACCAACAATTTCTTCGTAAATTAACATACGTAATTAATTATCTAATGCCTTATTTAATTTTTTAACTAAATTCTTTATATTCTTTAACTCAATACGATTAAGATCTTTTATTTGATTTTTTAGTAAGTTCTCTAATCCTCTTAACAGATCTGTTCCTTTTTGGAGATGATCACTGTTACCAATAGGGATATCCGTCTGTTTTGTATAGTGAATTGCACCCGGAGTACCCCCTATAATATCGTCGCTTAGTTTAAACATAGATTTAATAATATTTTGCAACTTAGAATTATCTACCCCCCTCAACCAAAAATCTCTTTGTTTAGCTGGATCAAATGCGGTTATAGACCATTCACTTGCTGTTTTTATTACTCCACCCACATCATCCCCAACCCCACTAGCGATCTTCGACACCCCCTTCATCCCCCTACCTCCCACATCACCCGGCATTAACATCGAAGCTGCAAATATACCCGCCTCCATGTTTCTTGAAGTTTGAGTTCCTTCTTCTTCGCCAACGTTTGGTGAATGAAGGGTTGTCGGCATAAACAAACCAAGAAGTGCTGCGAATATTGCTGCTTCCCCATTCGGGTCAACATACTTAAGTGGATTATTCATCACATAACTGTATGCGTTGAGCTCTTGAGGATTTGAAAGTACTTGTTCTAGTTTTTTGTTATACTTCTGTAGATCTGTACCGATATCAAGAAACAACGGGTCTACACTTATCCATCGTGCCATATTTTGATTATAGTATCTGGCATTTGCATATGTCAGATTCGTCTCCTCATCATACTCATGCCCTGTAAACTTGCGTTGTTCGGTGAAGTCACTTCCGTATGACTCATTAAACCGTTGTGCACCATACGGATAGTAGTCTGTTATCTCTGAGGTAATGCTATCATCAGTGGTTGAGACTGAGGCACTACCGAGGTGGTCGGTGTGGTGGTGATGGGTTGTTGTTGTTGTACCTTGATTCTCTATGGTTGCTACTAGTGTATCTCCTGCAAATATGTGAGTGGTAGTAGCTGTCGGTGAGATGTTGAGGTGTCTGTGTGGGTAGAGTGTTGTGATAGTGCCAAAGGTGTAGCTGATACGACTACCAGTATGATCGTAGGTGTATGTGGTAGTTGTGGCTCCTTTCACATGTACAGCAAGTTCGTTACGATATGTGTATGTACTTGTAGCTCCTAGGGATGACAGGAGGTTGCCATTTTTATCATAAGTAAGAGGACTTGTGCGTATTTTTGTGACGGCGTGGGGGTTTGCATACGATCCTGTGGTGGTGCCTTGGTAATGATATGTAGTGAATCCTGTTCCTTTGGTAAGAATATTACCGAGAGGATCGTACGTATATTTCTCTTTATATCCGTCATTATTGTTTGTTGCAGTAGTTGATGCAGAGGTAAGGCGATGAAGATCGTCGTATGTGTAGAGAACTGATCTACCATTGTTTGTTGGCGCATCATCGGTAAGTGATATAACGTTACCCACTGCATCATAACCATACGTGATGTCTTGAATGACGGGACTAATACCGCCGAGTTCACTTTCCGAGTATCGATGCACCAAACGATAGAGTGCGTTCGGGTTGTAGGTATTTGTTGTTTCTATACCATTTGCACGACGTTCAAAAACAGCATGCCCGTGAGGACCGTAATCAATATCTTCAACAATAGCAACTGAAGCACCACCCGATGGTTTATATCGAATGTGTTCAACAAGAGATCCATCGTTGTAAAAATACTCAGTTCGCGCACCACCCGGATTTACAACAACAGTTTGATTCCCCCGCCTATCATACTCGTAGTAGGTTTGGAATGTTGTTGAAGCGATAGTATCAAGCTCATTTGCAATGCGACCGAGAGCATCATAATTATTAGAAAGAACAGACGAACTCGTCGTTGCAAAACAAAGCTTACCTATTCCATATGTACATGTATCATACGCATATACAATTTCAACCCCAGATTGGCCTGCAAAATTTTCCGATATCAGCCTATTGAGTGTATCGTAGGTATACTCTACAGTCTGACCTTTTCCATCGATCATCGTTGTCACATTTCCTGTTTCATCATATGCAAATGTCGAAGAGCTAAACTCTGCATCCGTCACGGTGTGAAGGTCACTTGCATACGTTCGGCGTCCTAAATTATCATACGTGAAATTCCGAACATTTCCTACGGCATCGGTGATTTTCGTAAGATTCCCAATATCGTTCCATTCATAAAGCGTTGTGTACGTACTTGTGCCATTATGTTCATCAACACGTACCAAGTTTCCACGAGCATCTTTGTAGAGATCTTTTATACTCCCCTCCGCATCAGTGACAGTAAGTTGCCAATCGTCATACACATTACTCGTCGTACCTACGGCGTTTGCAATAGTTTTAATACGCCCCATCGCATCATAGTCAAACATGCTGTATAAACTATTGGTAGTTGTCGCATTTGTCCGACCAGATCCAGTACTAAAATACGGTAATGATTCTTTCTGTTTCAATCCACGCACATCGTACACGCTATCCATTACAACATATGTATTAGTGTCTTCAGCTTGCCGACGCTCCTGGGTCGTTCGACCAAGTCCATCAAAGTATGAATGGCTATCGGTTGTAGTTGCACTATTAAGATAATCTGTTTTGGTAACATGTGTTGGAAACGTATTGTCGGTATATACGTACGTCGCTTTTGCAACAAGCGTTGTCGGCGCCATCACATCCGGTTGCTTTTCTTCAGTTACACGATCAAGACCGTCGTACACGACCTGAAACACAAAACCATTTGCGTCACGTATTTGTTTTGGCTTGCCTACAGAGTAGTCGTACAGGGATGTCTGAGTATGTCCGAGATGATTGGTTGTTGTTGCGGAGTATAGATTGAATGTGTCGTAGTTGTATGTTGTTGTATTGTTTCGTGGATCTTTCTCTTGTAGCACAAGTCCGTACGTATTGTATGTCTTCTCAGTATCAATATATAAAGAACCACCCACAAGCATTTCTTGTTTTGTCGCATTCCCTTTCTCTACCTGGCCAAAAGAAAGCGTATCGTAATATATTTTTGTATCTTGTACTGTAATACTTGCATGATTAAGTACAATTTCGCGTGCTGGAAGAAGTATTGGTGATGTACTCGTAGTAGAACTTGTCGCATACGTCATCACGGATGTCAGTTTGTCTGTGCCGGAATCACTAAATGTGCCATCATTATTGCCTACAACCTCACCCCATGAAATTTTCTGACTCAGATTTCCATTTATATTGTTATACACATAACTCTCGGCTTTTTCCCGATGATCACCATCGCCGTCATAAGTAAATTCTACAGTGTGAGCGAGTTTTACAAATGATGATGTTGCATTGTTGGCTACCATTGTGCCATACCGATCCCATGTATTGATAGTTTTCGAGAACAAATTATCGTCATCGTCATATTGCTCAGTACGATACGGTCTGCCGATTTTTGAAGAATGATCATTGTATTCGCCGGTACTCGTCGCCGATTCATTTCCTTGATGGAAATATGTTTTGGTGACGTTGCCGAGGACGTCGGTTTTTGTTACAAGACCAAATCCAGCAGGGTGTTTATCTGTAAAATTGTTAAAATAATAATCACCCCCCTCATATGAGTAAGTAATTTCTGAAGTTGTCGCAAACCCATCGTGGACAGAAATTTTTTCAACCGTATTAAGATTAGTAAAAAGCGATGGATTAAGTAGTGCGCCATTCTCGTCACGGTGCCACGCACTCATTTTATAGTCGATTGTTGTTGTCGATCCTTTACTACTTTTTATCGCAGAAAGTATTTCACCTCGTTTTCCTTTACGAATTGCAAATTTTATTTCACCTCCCAAATGATGGCTTACTTGATCTGTAAGACCATCACCATTTAAATCCTCAAGACGTGTTCCATTATCAGCACCATATGAGTGTTGAACAACTGGCCGAGGAATCTGAAGATCTGTTAGTTGAATATGTTCACCATTAAGACTTACAAAACTCTCTTCTGCTCCATTTTCTTCTTTACGAGAAAGATCTAGGATACCGTCATCATCAAGATCTATAAGACGTGTACCCGTATCCTCCCAATCCTCAGCAAAACATGGGGTATGTGTTGGAAATGAATTGTAAGAACCACCTTCTTGCCACGTACCATCCCCCTTATTAAATTGAACCCTAAAATATCTGTTATTATTCGACCCAGTACAATACGCAAGATCAACAAGGCCATCATTATTCATATCGACGGGACGTACCCCAAAATCGAAAGACGAGGAGTTGTTGGTGACAAAAGCAACAGGTACATCCCATTCAGGTGCATAATCCCAAATAAAGCCGTTATATAAATATACAACGGGATCACTATTGTTTCGTGAATACACAAAATCCGCTCTACCATCACCATTTATATCAAAAAAACGAACGCCCGTATCTTTTCCTTGTGGTGTGGCGAATTTATGTGCGGGCAGAAGTGCTTGTGGTAATGAGACTGGCACCCATCCAGATCCTGTGTTTCTGAATAAGGCATCAGAAAGATTCTCTCTGTATCTAAACGCATCAATTCTCCCATCACCATCAACATCAGCAAATCGAACCCCTTGGTCTTTTCCATAATTATCAACAATAGCAATGGGTAGTGTAAACGAACTTGTCGCCCAACCAGTGCCCGTATGTACATATGCAGTTGTTGTAGCACCTTTTGAATGAATGATGTCAAGTAGTCCGTCATCATTTATATCCACCATCTGTGTACCATTGTTTTTCATATCATCAAGATCAGTATTTGCGTAATAGATAAAAGCAGCTGGCGCTGGAAATTCTATATCTGGATCCTCATCCCATTCTGCACTTACACTTTGATACGTAAATATAGTGGACGGCAAAGTAACAACATTACCAGACTCATCTCTACCAGACTCGGTAACCGATGAAAGCATGGAAGTAAACCCACGAGACGACGTTGCATATGAAAGTGTATATTTATTAACCCAAACATCATTTACTTCAGTGGTAATTTCAGAAATCAAAAAATCATTTCTTACTTCAAAGCCAGCGTTAAAAAGACGGACATTATCTTGTCTTGTTGTTGTAGAGAAAGTAACTTCAAAAATACCATCTGTTGTGTTGTGACCTGTATATATAATACTTTTTGGATAAGCCTGATTTCCATGTTTATTGTATTCATAGCGAACGTAGTTTCCATTTGTATCTCGAATCTCCTGAAGTAACCATTTAAATATCTTACTTGGATTTTCAGGATTAAATATTTGCGTTGATGAAGCGTGGCCAAATATATAGACCGTTCCCTTTTTATCTACAATAGTCCATGTGTTATCCGAAAACACATATGAAAAAAAGTTACCACCCTCTACTTTGGGTCTAAATAATGAAGCGTCTGTGGAAGTAGAAACTAGGACAATTTCGCCATCTAAAGATGAAGAAAAATAATATTCTGTATATAGTTTTTCACCTCCAACTTTATTTTCTCTTTGTATAAACGGAATATCAAGAGACCATCCGAGTCCAACCATACTATGATTTTCACGAGCCTGATTGTTGTAACGTATATTCAAACTTGGCTGTACCCCACTTCTCCCAGGTGAAACAAAAAAAGGAAACTGGTATAGGAGTGCACCGGTTACATTATCTACATCAATAGTTCCGAGTTGATTTTCAGTAGTCCTCGCCCCAGCGGTCATCTGCGCAAGAAGATTGTGATCTGTGGAGGCACCTCCCAACTCTTTTGTTTCGGCTTCTTCTTTTTTATCTTGATCCCTATCTGCGTCGCGTGGTCGATCGACAGGTGTAGTTCCTGTTTGAGGTAAATCCGCCTCATGAACTGTGGGCTCTTTTTTTTCTGGCGGATTTTCAACGCTAATAGAAATTGCTTCCTGACCCTCATCCACAGGTGACTTCTCTCCGCCCTTTGAATTATCAGCAGACACAAAACCTGGTGGGATTAAAAATGTTGCTATAAGCAAAACAGTGACTGATTTTATTACCATATTCTGAATATACGTAATAGTATAGGGATATATCATAGAAAAACCTAATTAACTAATAATGACACTATATACCATACCCGTATTTGACTAAAATACTTATAAAAAAATTCTAAAGGAGTTACCCCCACCTCTTCCTTGACACTTTTTGTAAAAAATGAGTAACTAATATCTTGCTTAATTTTTTAATTAATTAACGCAGGGCCCCTGTGAGCTATCACAGAAAAAAACCATGCGTATATTAATTATCGAAGATGATCGAAAGATGAGAGAGTTTTTAGAAATAAGTCTTGAGTCTACTTGTTTCGTGGTAGACATTGCAACAAGTGGTGAGCGGGGATCTTTTATTGCTCGCACCAACGACTACGATCTGATTATCTGTGAATATTTTCTTCCAGAAAAATCAGCAATAACAGTATGTAAAGAAATCCGCGCCGCACAGAAAAAAATGCCAATTATTATCATCTCTGAAAGCAGAGAAATCGACGACAAAATTCTCTGCTTTAATGCTGGTGCAGATGACTACGTTCTTAAACCATTTTCATTCGATGAACTCCTCGCTCGAATTCATGTCATTCTACGACGACCGCGACACATTGAAGATTGTGTTTTAGAAATAGAATATGTTCGACTTGAAACAGGTCGGCAACGAGTTACCTGCAAAGAAAAGGAAATTTATCTCACACGCAAAGAGTTTGCGCTTCTGGAATATTTAATGAAAAACAAAGGTATGGTTTTGTCACGTGGCATGATTATTGAACACGTGTGGAATCTCGATATAAATCCATTTTCAAACACAATTGAAACACATATTATGAACCTACGAAAAAAGATTTATGATCTAAAGAAAAATCTTATTGTGAGTATTCCGGGGCGAGGGTATAAAATTCAGGGGTGAAAATTTTAGTCTAATAAAATTAAAACTTTATAAAATCTTTAGAATTTCGTTATCCCCTTTGTTTCATACTTATCATGTGTTTGAAAGGTCGAGCCAAACACATTCGCAGGGGGTGTAAGATTATTAATTGCATATGAAGTAGTACAGTCACTTCTTGCGGTAGAATCACAAGAGCTACATTCTCTGCATACATACAATTACAAAAACAGGCACTCGGTCGGAGCGCCTGTTTTTGTATATTTTCCCTATTTGTTCACTACACCAAAAAATTTACGCGCAGAGAATTATCTGTATCAAAAAAAGTTTGCGCACATAAAAACGTTTACGCACAAAGAACCATCTACACCTTAAACATACACTTCACACACATTGTCTGATTTTTTCGAGTTCTAATATATTTATTTCCACATGCACAAAGAGACACTTCAGAAACACGTGGTTTTTCAACCCACTTACCATTGCGCTGAAACGTTTTTGTTGAAAGCGTCTTTATATTATGTTTAACTTTTTTTGATCTTTCAGATGAAGTAATCATACTAGTGATTATTACTCAATAAACGTAAGTGCTTTACCTTTCTTTGAGCCACGTCCTGTTCGTCCAATACGATGCACATAGTCGTCGTATGTAGCGGGAATGTCATAGTTGATCACATGACTTACGTCGGCAATATCAAGTCCTCGAGCAGCAACGTCGGTTGCAACCAAAATATTTACCTGATTATCTTTAAATAGTTTCAACGCCTTCTGTCGTCGGGAATGATTTTTATCTCCATGAATTGATTCTGCCTTGTGGCCTCGTTGTGCAAGTACTTGAGAAAGTTTTTCTACTCCGTGCTTTGTACGTCCAAAAATAAGTACTTTATTAAAACCTTCTTGTCTTAAAAGTGTATGAAGAATTTCAAATTTATCTCCACCTCGATCTACGCGCACAATATCTTGTTCTACGTTTTTTGATGTATCTCGAGTTTTTACAGAAATTCGAACGGGTTCACGTAAAAATTCATTGATGAGTTTTTCGATTTCAGGTGAAAGTGTTGCAGAGAAAAAGAGTGTTTGTCGATCTGGTGGCATACCTGCCATAACAAACCGCATATCAGCAATAAATCCCATATCAAGCATTCGATCCGCTTCATCAAGCACGATAGATTTAAAATGCTCCAAGCGAATTAATTTTCGATCAATAAGATCTTTGAGTCGTCCAGGGGTTCCGATCACGAAATTATTATGAAATTTTAAATCACGAATTTGGGGACCAATTGGTGCACCGCCCACACAACACACAGAAAAAATCTTCATTCCTTTTGTAAAACTTTTCAACTCAGTATCAATCTGAATTGCAAGTTCACGTGTTGGCACAATAATCATAACGTGTTCGCGAGGACTATGAATTACTTTGTTTATAAGAGGAATAAGAAAGGCTGCAGTTTTACCAGTTCCGGTATTTGCGATTCCTACAACATCAACACCTTTTAAAATATAAGGAATTGTTCTGTCTTGAATTGGAGTTGGCGCAAGATATCCTTTATCTATTACTGAACGCTTAATATTTTCTGCCATATGAAAATCTGCAAACATATGTTCTGGAGTAAACACCTCTACTTCTTCTGAAATGATAGTTTTGTTTATAAAACGAGAAACGTCGATACGATCGCCAAATGGTCGACGTTTTGCATATCCACGAGCGCCGCCGCTATGGCTAGCATAACCACCGCGAGAACCCCCACCGCTCAATCGGCTTCCGGGAGCACTAGAACGTTTAAAGGGCGCTCGCCCCCCTGAAGGACGTCGACTCGCATAACTTGAAGGACCAGAAGAATTACTTCGTGGGCTTCGATGAGAACTAGATTGATTAGATTTAGAATTATTCATATGTCAGACAATCTTATAATAAAAGGGGCATTTTGTCAACTTTTTGCATCCGTCCACCACATATGAGACTTTTCTGGTAATCGATTACAAATATATCGTAGTGGAGAGACTAAGCCAAGTGTCCAATGCGGACGCCTGCTGTTGTACCACAGCAGCCACTC
>Ga0163155_10003778_pt1 | contig 16042 bp, 8 predicted proteins | sample OliLakLV19SP4G1_FD_148611 | JGI IMG/M metagenome (GOLD analysis project Ga0163155, IMG submission 148611) | Freshwater microbial mat bacterial communities from Lake Vanda, McMurdo Dry Valleys, Antarctica - Oligotrophic Lake LV.19.SP4.G1 | ecosystem: Environmental > Aquatic > Freshwater > Lake >... | reverse complement strand
ATCAATATGCAAGACACCCGTGTTAAGAAGGGAAGCTCCGTTATTAAAGGCAATCGTGCCAGCTTCGCTTTTGGTCATGGTTCCCTGATTCACCAGATAATCAAAGACTGAATTGTTGCCTTCAAAATTTCCATTTGCGCTGATATCAAATGTTCCAAAATTGTGAAAGCTCCCATTGTTCAGTATGAAATTTCCTCCGGGTCCGCTCCAGGATGCTTCGCCATAGTTGTTCATGGTGATGCCCCATGATAAATCAAAATTATCGCCATTGGTAAAAACCCCAAGGCTTCCGTTTGCGAGAATATCAATCGTTCCGTTTCCGCTAAATCCATCCTGCGAGCCTGCGTCTATGCTGCCGAATGCTTCAATAACAATGTGTCCGTCAGCATGAATATGTCCGGTGTTTAAACTGATTGTTCCGTAGCAAACCAAATCATCGCCTGCTCCGTCAAGCACGGTGAGCGTATTTTCAGCTATAAAAAGGTTAGCGCCACTCTTAATAACTATTTGGTCACCTGTAATAGCCTGAGAATTATTGGTGATGTTAAATCCATTTCTGATGGTGATAACATTACTGTTGCTTCCATTTGGTGCGACAACAGCAGGCACCCAAGCCGTACCGTTAAAACGTTGCCATTTGGTAAAATCATTCCATTCGCCAAACGCAGATGACTGGTAATCACCTGCAATCACATCAATAAATCCATCGCAGTTGTCGTCAATACCGTTGCCGAATATTTCCGCTGCGCCCGGATTGATGGCTGCAACGGCATCATTGCAGTCGGTGCTGTCTGCCACATAGCCTAAGGGCTGAAAGCAGGTATCTTTTGAAATGCTTGCATCACCATAGCTATCACCATCGGCATCGGCATACCATACTGATGAACAGTAATTAAGCGTGACCATTCCGTTTGACGGGCTGTTGTAAGCCACCGACCATCCTGCCGGAGCATTTACTGATCCAAATGTCCCTGAAATTGAAGTGGCATCAATGAATGTAATCTGGTCGCCACTTGTTGCAGAATAACCGACCGTAACATTTAGTGTTCCGCTCAGTGTTGCAGTACCTGATACTTTAATACTGTCATATTCAGTGCAAGCGGTTGTTCCATTTACTTCAATATCAAGATTACCGGAAGTATTAAATGCACCGCTAAATGTTTGACACCCGGGAGATGCGCCCGGTGCAACATGGCCTGCCGCCTGGTTTATAAAGTTTAATCCGTTGAATGCTCCGCTTCCTCTGTATGTGCCGCTGTTGTTGAAGAGAGTGCCTGAATGAATAAATGTTCCGTTGTTGGTGAATGTGCTTCCTGTGAAAGGAAATGTGGAAGTGCTCAAAGTCGCACCCGATGAAATGGAATAGCTGCCGGTATGCGTTCCGCCTCCACCTGAAAGTGCCAGCGTTCCTGCGGTGACATTCACCGTGCCGTTATTGTTCAATGTTGCGAAATTGCCGATAGTGGACGTGACCGCTCCGCTCTTGGTAATAGTGCCACCGGATTGATTGTTAATCGTAAAAGTATTTCCCGATGCGCCAAGCGTGGAGGCGTTTGCGCTGATGTTAAAAGCAGCATAATTGTTTACTACCGGGCTGGCAGAGCCAGTGTTGAAGCTGATGTTTCCGGTTCCTGACCAGGCGAGTGTTCCGTTGTTATTGATGACAGGACTATTTCGGAATGTCACGTTGCCGGTTGAGTTAAAGGAAGAGCCGTTGTTGATGTTGACGGATAGCGTGCCTTTGATGTCCCCGCTCTGCCAATTTAATGTTGCTCCGCTGTTCAAATCAACGATAGCGGTGCCTCCCACGGAACTGTTGGTTAAAAGCGTTAGGCTCACACCACTCAGCGTGAGCGTTGTATCAATTGTCCAGTTCGAACTGACGTTCACATTGCCCGTTCCTGAAAATTGTGCGCCTGAACCAAACGTGGAGGGACCGCCTATGAATTGAAATAGCGCTCCCGTGGAAATGTTTGCCGTTCCTTTATGGAAAAAGTCTGCGCTGGTTAACCGGAGCGTTCCGCCAGTGACTGCAATAGCGCCATAGTTGTTGAATACCACGTTTGAATCCAGCGTGGTGATGTTAGCTCCACTTCTGGTGATAGCACCCGATGCGTAGTTATTCAGCGTGAAGAAGTTTGCTCCACCGCCTAAGTTTAGAATAGCAGCATTGGCGCTGATGTTAAATGCTCCGTAATTGTTCAGGGTAGAATTGGAGCCGCTGTTATATAAGATATTTCCCGTGCTCGTCCAGTTGATCGTTCCATAGTTGTTCAATGTGCGTGTTTCGCGCAAGGCGACATTGGTGCTTGCGATGGTGCAAGTAGCACCGCTCTTGATAGTAGTAACTCCGGTGCCTTTCATTTCTCCACCTCCGTTCCAATTGAACGCACCTCCCGAATTTATTTCAAAAGTTCCTGCCCCTGTGATTGAGCCGGATAAATTCAATGTCCCTGTGCAACTCAGGTCGGTTCCGCTTCCATCTGCAATCCCAAAGTCTGTAGTTGAAATGGTGAGGGCTGCGCCACTATTTACGATAACCTGATCAACAGTAACACTTAAACTCACAGTAATTGTAAAGGGAGCAATGATGGAAATTTCCCCCACGGACATATTAGGAGGATTAATTGCAGTTGACCAACTGAACCCATTGAATCGGTCCCAATTTGCAGCAATATTCCAGTTGCCACTTCCTGCGCTTTGATAATCATCAACGATTACATCAATAAATCCATCGCAGTTGTCGTCAATACCATTACCGCGAATTTCGGTTCCACCGGGGTGAATAGTTGCATTGCCATCATTGCAATCTGTACTATCTGCAACATAACCTAAAGGCTGAAAGCAGGTATCTTTTGAAACGCCTGCATCGCCATATCCATCACCATCGGCATCGGCATACCATAAAGTACCAGTACCTTCATCTATCTGCCCATTGCAATCGTCATCAATGCCGTTGCAAACTTCAATACCGCAGGGTTCGCCAATTACAAAATCACTGAAGGAGTTTATTCCGGTTGCTAATACAGTAACCGATGTAAGTGGAGTGGTACTAACAGCCGACCATACAGAGGCGTTATATTTTTTAACCTGAAAGTTGGCAAAGTTTGCTCCAGCGTCAACATCGGCTGACGGATATTGAAACTGCACATCGCAGGTGGTAAACACAGTTGCCGAATTATTAAATGTCCAGAATCTGTTTACTGTTTTTGCGGGGATAACACCTGAACTCAAAACATTTGGATGGTCCGAACGGGTTGTACCTACTGTCAAATTTCCGCCTACGGAAATACTTGCAAAAGTGGCTGTTACCGGGGCATACCCCAATGAATCGCCTACAGGATAAAATGTAGAAGCGAGGCTTGCATCTTGTTGTAAATTTCCAAAAATATAACTGGATGAACTGCCGCCTGTAATGGTTGTTCCTGTTTGCAGAACAAGTTTATTTGTGCCGGTTCGTATTTTACCGTTAGTTAAATGCAGATAGAAATACACAGATGGATTAGATGATAGAGTAACTAGGTTAGAAGTATTTACACGCAGGGTTTGAAATTCTCCGTTCCCTGATATTGTTTGTGCGCTCGTTCCCTGAAATGAAACTTCATTGGTTGAAACTTTTCCATTGTTGGTAAATGTTGAACCGGTATAGTTGAGGGTATTTCCGGTTAACTCACAGCCGGTTACAACATTATAAGTTCCGTTTTGAGTGGAGCCGAACTGACTTACGTTTAATATTCCCAATCCCGAGAGAGTAACGGTTCCTGAATTATTGAAACTTATATTAACTGGAATGTTTGTTGTTGAACCATCTGCCTTATTAAAAGACCCACCTGACATGTTATTAAATTGCATAGCAGTGATAGGTGCATTTGTGCCAAAACTTGCATTAGTACTTATTGTAAATGTTCCATAGTTATTAATTACAGAAGTACCTCCCATTAAGAAACTATTTGTTCCCGAAGCCCAGTTGCAGGTAGTATAGTTATTAATTACGCGGCTGTCCTGCAATATTCTGCTGCCGCCACCGGTACTCAATGTAAATGTTGCTCCTGCAAGAACATCAGTAGTTCCGCTTCCGCGCATGTTACCATTGGTAAAATTAAAAGTGCCACCGCTGTTTACTACTATAGAACCGGCTCCTGAAAGTATTCCACCCGATAAATTTAAAGTTCCGTTAACTGTTAAGTCTATTCCGGCTCCATTACTTAGTGAAATTGTTCCTCCCGATAAAATAAGCGTTGCTCCTGTATCTACAGTTGTTTGATCTGTTGTTACGGTGCCGCTGCTTATAGTAACAATATGAGGACTGCGGATGGTGATGATGCCTGCTGTTGCTGCGGTTGGGGCTACCGTGTCAACCCATGTGCCGCTAATGAAGGTCTGCCATGTGCCAAACGTACTCCAACTACCGTTTGCTTTGGTACGGTAATCACCGGTAGATTGTGAAAAAACATTGATAGAAACAAACATGCACAATGCAAAGAGCAGAGTTGATTTTTTCATGGTAGAAAAATTTAGATGCTTTAAAAGTATTTTGGTTATCGTGTTGATACAATACCGCAAATGCAGTATTCTGTTTTCGGAAATTTCCGAAGGATAAAAATCAGCAGCAACTGAAAATGAATTTTGGCTTATGCCTTGTTTGCTCTTTTTACTTAAAAAAAGAGAGGATAAACGAATAGCTTTTGCAGAAGGGGTGGTTGGTTGCATAACTCAGTTGGTTTATAGAGAACAAGAAAAAATCTTGTTCATGCTAAGGTATAGAAAATGAATACTTATTCTAGGTAATAATTAGAAACAAGTTGTGAACATCACGCAATACTCCTTTTTATTCCAAACCTGTTTCCGTTCGGGTGTAAATGTTGCAAAAAGAAATGTAAATAATACTCTCCATTATTGGGTAGGTGAAAAAGCCTAACAGAATGGCTAAACGAGTTTCTCCCGCAGCGCTTTCACCACAGCCTCCGTCATGGAAGCGACATGCAGTTTGCGATAGATTGCTTTGATATGCGTATGCACGGTGCCAAAACTTGTGGAAATATTCTCGGCAATCTGCTTGTAAGACATCCCCTCAACAAGCAAACTGAGAATTTTGGTTTCTTTTGGGGTGAGGCGATATTTGTTTTGTTCAGGCATACCGGCAGGGGCAAAATCACGAAACATGGTGATGACTTTCCGTGCTATGGAAGGACTCATGGGCGAGCCGCCTGCCTGCACTTCAAAAATAGCATCCGCTAATTTTTTGGGAATGTCGCCCTTCACGATATATCCGCTTGCGCCCGCGCATAGCGACTCAAACACTTTCCGTTCGTCATCAAATACGGTTTGCATTAAGATATGCACCTGTGGAAAATTTTTCTTGATGATGCGCGCAGCTTCAATGCCATTGATGCCGGGCATATCAATATCAAGAATCACCACATCGGGTTTCGTATCCCGGATGCGTTGTTCCAAAAAATTGCAGTTGTTGAATTTTCCCGCAAGCTCGATGTGCTCATAGCTGCCGATGAGCATTTCCAATGCTTCCAATGCTTTTGGATTATCGTCAAACACGGCCACGCGAATCTGTTTATTCATCTTGTTTTATTGTGCTGTTTCTATTTTACTCAAATGGAATTGCGAGCAGAATTGAAGTTCCCTTTTGATTGCCGGAAATTATTTCACACTTCCCGTTTAATTCCTCCGCGCGGTTTTTCATGCTTGGAATTCCGTTGCCGCTCAATTCATCTGTTGCATCAAAGTCGGTTCCATTATCTCTGATTGTAACGAACAAGAAATTATTTTTTCCGCTGCTGAAAAATATCTCCACTTTGTTGCACCTTGCATGTTTTAAAATATTGTTCACGCCTTCTTTGCAGACAAGATAAATATTTCTGCGCTGAAGCAGCGAAAGCTTTTTTGTGCGCAGTGCAGGCTCAAGCGTAAAGTCAAACGTGATATTGCGGGCAGAAAGCAACGGCTTGCAATAGTTGCCGATTTTATCCCACAGCGCTTCTAATGAATCATTGCCGGGATTAATCACCCAGAGCATTTCGCGCAGGCTGATTTGCATTTCGGAAGTGTGCGCGAAAATGCGGTCTAACAACTCAGTGGTTTCTTTCAGCTTATTGTCGCGCAATTTATTTTTTGCCACTTCCGTGTAGATGCCGATGCCGCTTAATGTTGCGCCTACATCATCATGCAAGTCGCCTGCAATTTTGTTGCGCAACTGGTGCATGTTGTCTTCTAACTTTTGGCGCTCGGTCAATTCTTGTACCAGCGCGTGTTCTGCAAGGCGTTTTTCTTTTTCAATCAGTTGCGCTTTCAGGCTCAATCCGGTGGTGAAGGTGAGCAACTCTGCAATGACGCAAAGCAGCAGCGGCAGGTAAGGGTCAAATGGAAAGTGATGTCCCGCGCTTTCCAGCACCAATAAGACAAGCGTAATTATCGAACCTGAAAGCAGAAGCCCAGCGCCCATCATTGCAAAGCGGGTAAGCGGAATGCTCTTGTTTAAAAACGAAAAAATAAAAACCGCAGAAGCTGATACTGTAACACCGCACACTGCGAGAAACAAGATTTCTTCTATTTCCCTGCTCCTGCCGCTTAGGAGAAACACAGGGGAGAGCAGCGCATACGAGAACATGAAATATTCCAATCGCTTTACTTGCTTGTTCAAATAAGGGCGCGTTTCGGGCAGGTTAAGAAATGCTCTCGCAAAGCGATAATAAAACACGAGCGCTATCAGTGGCATGGCATGTTTTGCATAAGCAGAATAATCAGAAATAAAACGGGTGAAGAGTTTAAAAGGAAGCACATGCTCAAACTCGCCCAGCGCATAGACAACAATTAAAAGCATGTAGGCAACGTAGTAGAGATATTCTATTCTGCGGTTGTAGCGCCATTGCAGCAGGATATAAGCAACCTGAAAGAAGACAATCGAAATGAAAATGGTAAGCCCGTAGCGCTTTGCTTCTTCACCGGCAAACAAAATATCCATGCCGCCAAAGTACAGGAATTTTTAGCGCAAAGAGAATTCATGAAATACAGGAAGACATTTATACAAGAGTTTATTCTTGGCGAGGCGGATATTTTCGGGTTAGTGTAGGGATGCCGCGTGTGGCGATTTGGAGAGGTGAGAAAGGAGATTTATCTTGGAGAAGTATAAAGGAAGGGTACGCAATACGTTGTCTTCTACTAAGGTTTGCGTTTGCTGTCGTCTGTTGACTGACGACTGTCGTCTTTCTTCTCATTCCGCAAACTCCGCCAACTCCATCCACCGCAGCGTTTTCGCTTCCGACAATTGAATGATTTCGCCAATGCGCAGCGACATTTTTTGCAACGCTTCATAATCGCTGTTGCCTTCGTGCAGCGTTGCTTCCAATTCTTTTTTTTCTTTTTCCAATGCGGCTATGTCTTTTTCTAATTGTGCGTATTCGAGACGTTCCTTGTAGGTGAGTTTTTTCTTTTCCTGTGTTTGCTCTTGCTCTCTGCGCGCATCAATTTTCTTTGCTTCTGTTTTTTGTTCACGCTCGCTGCGTTCTCTTTCTTCCAGTTCATCGCGATAGTCAGAATAGGTGCCGAGGAACTCGCGAATTTTTCCTTCACCTTCAAACACAAACAGTGAATCAACTAACTGGTCCATAAAGTAGCGGTCGTGCGACACGATGACTAAGCAGCCGCCAAAGTTTTCAAGAAAATCTTCGAGCTTATTGAGCGTGAGCAAGTCAAGGTCGTTGGTAGGCTCATCAAGAATAAGAAAGTTGGGATTCTTAATTAAAACGGTAAGTAAGTAAAGCCGTCTGCGCTCGCCCCCGCTTAGTTTTGATACAAACTTATATTGCATCTCAGGTGGAAACTGAAACTGTGTGAGCAATTGCGAAGCTGTGAGTTTTGTGCCATCGCCCATCTCAATCATTTCAGCATAATCTTTCAGCGTATCAAGGATGCGCTTATCTTCTTTCAACTTCAATCCTTCCTGCGAATAGTAGCCATACACAATCGTTTCGCCCACGTTCACTTTCCCCGAATCCACTTGTTCTTTTTGCGTGATGATATTGAGAAATGTTGTTTTGCCCACTCCGTTTTTTCCGATGATGCCAATACGCTCGCCCTTTTTAAATGTATGCTCAAAGCCATCCATGATTTTTATATCGCCATAGCTCTTATGCACTTTCTTCAGTTCCAAAATCTTTCCTCCGATGCGCGACATTTTTACTTCGAGCCGCAGCTCTTCCACTTTCTTTCCGCTTCCTGCTTTCTTTTCTATTTCATAAAAATTGTCAATGCGCGATTTTGATTTCGTGGTGCGCGCTTTGGGCTGCCTGCGCATCCATTGCAGTTCGCGCTTCATCTGCTTGCCCGCTTTTTCAATTTCCGTTTTAAACACTTCTTCGCGCTCTGCGCGTTTCTCTAAAAAATAATCGTAGTTGCCTTTATGACGATAAAATTTTCCATCATTCAATTCAAGAATGAGATTGCACACGCGGTCAAGAAAGTAGCGGTCGTGCGTCACCATGAGCAATGTGACTTGTGATTGCGAAAGATATTTTTCCAGCCACTCAATCATGTCAATATCTAAATGATTCGTAGGCTCATCGAGAATCAGCAAATCAGGATTATCAAGCAACGCGAGTCCGAGCGCCAATCTTTTTTTCTGCCCTCCGGAAAGCGAACTGATTTTTTGGTTGAGGTCAAGGATGTTGAATTTGTCGAGTATCTGTTTCATCCTGCGCTCATAATCCCACGCATCAAATTTGTCCATGTTGGAAGTGGCAAGCTCAAAGGCTTTTTGCGTTTGCTCATTATGTAGTTCCGATTGGTCGGCAAGCGTTTTATCATATTGGCGAATCACCGCCATCACTTCGGTGTGCGCACTGTTCAGCAATTCGTCAATCGTGAAATCGCCTTTGAAAGAAGGGTCTTGTTCTAAATAGCCGACTTTGATTGTATCACGCAGATACACCTCACCGCTGTCAGGCGTGTCTTTGCCCGCAATGATTTTCATCAGCGTAGATTTGCCGGTGCCGTTGTTTGCAATGAGCGCAACCTTTTCTCCCTTGCTAATTCCGAAGGTGAGGTTTTCAAACAGAATTTTATCAGGAAACTGCTTGCCTAATTTTTCAATAGATAAATATATCATGCGTTGGTAGAGTCGGCAAAGTTCCACTTTTTCAACAGGAGCATCCCAGAGAAGGGTAGGAGGAGCAGGACTTTCGGGTCTAAATGAGTTGATACGCACATTCTAAGACTTTAAAAGAGGTGTTTATTCTTGAGAGAGGAAGTAGTTTTTTGCAAATATCGCCATGCTTACTATTCAGTTATTTCCATACATTACAGACTCTCGTTTCCGGAATCAGAACAAACTTTACTCCTTAGCCAACTTGTCTTTCAGACCATGTATTGTTGCGCCAACATGCGAACAGAGGCGGAAGTTTTTAAATCCTCATTGTTGTTTTTTTGAAGGTAACAAAGATTTTCATTTTCCTACCTATGTCATTTTCTGTAGGAGGAATATGGAATCAGAGGAGTTTTAGTCGGACAATAGTTTTCAAGTATAGAAGCATCCCGAAAGTTTTTCTGAAACCTCCCACAGTTTTTTTCTTAAAGCGGAATCGTAAGCAAGGGCGTTCGGTTCTTTTGGTTTGCATTTGGTGAAATATTTTCCGGTTGCTCCCTGCACATCGGGCGAGGTGGCGAGATAGACGCTGGTTGCCGCGCCTTCCTCCACGCTCATTCCCCAAAGTTTGGTAAGCAAAATCCAGAGCGAAGCAGCAAAGTGCCCCGACTTGCTGCCGATGCGGGTTTTCACGAATCCGGGATGCAGGCAATTGACGGTGACTTGCGTGTTTTTCAGGCGCTCTGCAAGTTCAAAGGTGAACAGCACGTTGGCGAGTTTGCTTTGCCCGTAAGCCTTCATCACGTTGTAGCTGTTGTTTTTGGTGAAGGAATCGAAATCAATTTTCCCGCGATAGTGCGAATCGGAAGAAACATTCACAATGCGGGCGGACGGAGATTTTTTTATCAAATCAAGCAGCAGCCCTGTGAGTAGAAAGTATGCGAAGTGGTTGGTAGCGATAGTTTTTTCCAAACCATCAACAGTAAGTTCATACGAGCCGAAAGTGCCGCCTGCATTATTAATCAACACATCAATAACTTCAACTTTACTGCGAATTTCTGTGGCTGCTTTGCGAATAGCTTGCTGGATTGCGAGGTCTGCAAGCACGTATTGGATGTTTTCATTTCCGGTGGCAGATTTAATTTGCTGCACGGCATCTTTCGCTTTCTGCTCATTGCGGCTCACAATAATAATGTGTGCGCCCATGTGTGCAAGCTCAAGTGCGGTTTGATAGCCGATGCCGTCATTGCCACCGGTGATGACGATTGTTTTATTTTTCATGCGCTAAATATCCCGAATTAACAGTGAAAAGTAAAAGTTTCAGAGAAATCAATGTTCCATACAACCACTGTCGCACTTGTCAAGTCTTTAAAATCACACGCGCGAAAGCAGCATTTTCTTGATTTTCGGAATGGGTTTCTTTAAATACTGTTATTGATTTCAAAACACAACGATTGATGAACACAAATTTCTACACCGACCTCCATTGCCATCCTAATCTCAAATCTTTTAATAGCGGGCATCCGCATCCAACGAAAACAATGTGGGATGATATTGAGCATCCCTACACCGATAATGCGTTGACGCGCCTGTTTCGCAAGAAATCCAACTCCATGGCAAAAGAATCGCAGTGTAATTTGTATCAGCTTGCAAGAGGCGGGGTGCGTGTGGCGGTGCTTTCGATGTATCCTGTGGAGAAAGGTTTTGTGAAATTCCGCAAGGTGCCTGAGTTGCTATTAGGCGATGAGAAAGTGAATAGTGTGCTGGAACATATCTCAGGAATGCCAAAGGAAAGGGTGACTGCGATTCAACAACAGGAGAATCATTATTTCCACGAGCTTACCAGCGAGTATCAATATGTGAGTAAAGGACAAGGCGCAAGTCCGTGTAAGCAATATCAATATAAAGTTGTGAACAGCTATGCGGAGTTAGAACTGAACCTGAAGAATGAGCCAAACACGGTAAACATCATTCTCTCTATTGAAGGCGCTCATGCGCTCGGCTGTGGGAATCCCGTCACCGAAAAGATGTCGCACGAGCAACTGAAAGAAGAACTGACAAATAACATCCGTGAGATGAAAGCATGGGCGCACGTCCCCTTCAGCATCAACCTCGCGCATCACTTTTGGAATCAGTTGTGCGGACACTCGCCAAGCATCCCGATTCCGTTCAATCAATTGGTTGACCAGCGCAAAGGCACCAACGCGGGCATCACCGACCTTGGCAGGCATGTGATTCTTGAATTGCTCGGCAGGCATAACGGCAAGCGCGTTATCCTCGACACCAAGCACATGAGCGTAGCATCACGCAAAGAGTATTATGATTTCATCAGCAAATACAACTACCTGAACCCTGCCGATAAAATCCCGGTGCTGTGCAGTCATACAGGAGTGAACGGCTTTGAAACGATGGAGGAATCGCTCCACATCAAAGACCACAACCGCAAGAGCCGCCACAGCTATCTGCATCGCAGAAGCATCAACATCAGCGATGAAGAAATTCGCATCATCCATGCATCAGAAGGCATGATTGGCATTATGATGGATAAGGGAAATCTTGGAGGAATAAAAAAAATACAGGAAATCAGCGCGATGGAAGATGTGCAGAAAAAGACGGATGCCTTTTCAGAATTGATTTGGGAAAATATCTTTCAGATTATCCGCGCGGTGAAACAGCCTACCGCATGGGATATTGTCGGCATCGGCAGCGACTATGACGGCACGATTTCGCATGTGGATGTTTACAAGAATGCTGAAACTTTTCACGACATGCAACGCAACCTCACCGAATATCTTGACAAAACCAAGCTGCACAAAAACCTCTGGTATCACTACAAGCCCGATGAATTGGTGAGCAAGATTCTTCGGGAAAATACGGTGGAGTTTCTCAGGAGGAGTTTTAAATAGTAAGTGAAATAGTATCTTGGGCTTTCAAACAGTTAGCATGAAAGCCACACGCAGGATTCTTTTCATAATTGCAGCCCTCATCATTTCGCTTTTCGCAATCGCTAAATTATCGGGCAACGGCTATCTCATCAAAGGGCTATGGGCAAGCTACCTGCACGGGGCAAGTTCTGCCACCATTGATGATGCGCAATTTTTTCACACAAAAAAAATTGAAACTGCCGGAGCAGGGTGGGGGTGGACGCTTAGCCGGAATTACAATAAGACTCCGTTGTCTGAGCGGCTTCAATCTTCGCTGAATGAAACGGAGAGCGTAGCGTTTCTTGTTATCAAAAACGACAGCATCCTTTCTGAATATTATTGGGATGGCTATTCTGATAGTTCGCTTTCCAATTCATTCTCAATGGCGAAATCCATTGTAACGATGTTGGCGCAAGTAGCTGTACAAAAAGGAATTTTTCAAAGCTGGAATCAGAAAGTCGTCACGCTGTTTCCTGAATTATCAGGCGCTTTTGCAAAGGAACTCGAACTGTGGCATCTCTCTACGATGTCATCAGGCATGAAGTGGGAGGAAAGCTACAAGAATCCATTTAGCGTAACAGCAGAGGCATATTATGGCGATGATATACGGCAGTTAATACTTTCATTGCCCATTGAGAGCAAGCCGGGCGTTGCTTACAACTATCAAAGCGGCTCCACGCAATTGCTGGGTTTGGCGCTGATAAAAGCTACCGGTAAGTCATTGATCGAGCTTGCCTCTGAATGGCTGTGGAAGCCCATGCAGGCAGAGCGTGATGCCACATGGCACACCGATGAAGAAGGAACTGAATTGGCTTACTGCTGCTTCAATTCTAATGCGCGCGACTTTGCACGATTCGGTAAACTCATGCTGCATCAGGGAAATTGGGAAGGCACGCAGATATTGGATTCTTCCTTCGTGCAAATGGCGACAACGGGCGCGCTTGCGCCTTACTATGGTTATTCCTTTTGGGTGGTTTCATCTTATGGAACACCGGTATTTTGTCAGCGGGGCATTCTGGGGCAATACATTATCACCTTTCCCGAACGCAACCTTGTGGTGGTTCGTCTCGGGCATAAAAGACTTCCAAACCGTGAAGATTATCATTCTGATGATTTGCATGTTATCATCGAAGAAATGTTGAAAGTTGAGCACGTGAACTGATAGCCCTTACTTCATCTGAAGCGTTAAAGCTGCTTCAAAATTTCATGCCCCAATTTATCGCGCTTGGTAATCAGGTAACGCTCATTGTGGGGATTGGGATTTACTTCAAGCGGAATATTTTCAACAATCTCAAGCCCATAGCCGATTAAGCCCGTGCGCTTGCGCGGGTTGTTGGTGATAAGACGCATTTTGCTGATGCCAAGGTCATGCAGGATTTGCGCCCCCACGCCATAGTCGCGGGCATCCATGTCGTAACCCAGCGCAATATTCGCTTCAACCGTGTCTTTGCCTTCTTCCTGCAACTTGTAGGCTTTCAGCTTATTAAGCAATCCAATCCCCCTGCCTTCCTGCTTCATATAAAGCACAATGCCTCTGCCTTCCTTTTCCACCATCTGCATTGCAGCATGGAGTTGCTCCCCGCAGTCGCAACGCAGCGAACCAAGAATATCGCCCGTAACGCAGGAGGAGTGAACGCGAGTCAAAATAGGTTCACCTTTTTTCCATTCCCCTTTCACTAATGCAAGATGCACCTCATCGGTAGTTACCTGTGAATAGGCGATAAGCCTGAACTCACCGTATTTGGTAGGCAGCTTCACCTCCGTTTCTTTCACAATCAGCCGCTCCTGCTTCATGCGATATTCAATGAGCGCCTCGATGGACACAATCTTCAAATCAAACTGCTCTGCGATTACAAACAAATCAGGCAGACGCGCCATGGAGCCATCTTCATTCATGATTTCTACCAGCACACCCGCAGGCTCAAAGCCCGCCAGACGCGCCAAATCAATCGTTGCCTCCGTATGCCCCGCCCTGCGCAACACTCCGCCTCTTCTTGCCTTCAGCGGAAAGATGTGCCCCGGCTTTGCCAAATCATGCGGCTTCGTATCTGGATTTATCAGCGCAAGCACCGTTTTGGAACGGTCGGTGGCGGAAATACCTGTCGAACTTCCGGGACCACGCCAGTCAATGGAAACGGTGAAGGGCGTGCTGTGCAGTGAAGTGTTTTCCCCCACCATCAAATCAAGCTGTAGCTCTTCGCAGCGGTCTTCAATCACGGGGGCGCAAATTAATCCCCTGCCATGCTTCGACATGAAGTTAATGACCTCCGGAGTGGCATTGTGCGCAGCGGTGATAAAGTCGCCCTCGTTTTCGCGGTCTTCGTCATCTACCACAATCACGAGCTTGCCCTTGCGGATGTCTTCAATCGCTTCTTCGATGGTGTTGAACTTGCTCATTTCACGTAAATAATGAATGGCAAAGATAGGGGATTTTGCAGCGCAAGCAGACCCTGATATAGCGCAAGTTTCTGCGCGTGCAATGAGGGCAGCCTGACTTGTGCTATCATGTTTCGCCACAAGCTATGAGGATGCAGGAGGTGGTGCGTACTGATTTCATTTCTTTATCGCTTTTACTCGTAGCGTAGTTGCCAGAAGGGTAGCAGTATTTGCTTGAAGAAGTCAACAGCGGCCAGTCAATAGGATAGAACCTTAAACTCAAAACTCAATACGAATAAGGCATTAATTATTTGATGTGAATTATGCAAGAAGTATAGTGATACCCTCGTTCATCCCTGACTGTATTTCTCTCCTCATTTTAGCTTTCATTTCCGACAATTTGGCGTGAGTTTTTGCGATAGGTTTAAGCGCAGCGAAATTTTGCGCCATTTGGACACTACCGTGCGGCTGCACACTTCATTTCGTAGTTACGGAACGAAGTTTCGTAACTACGGAACGAAGATTTGTAACCATGAAACATTGTTCCGTAACAACGGAACGAAGATTTGTAACCATGAAACATTGTTCCGTAACAACGGAACGAAGATTTGTAACCATGAAACATTGTTCCGTAACAACGGAACGAAGTTTCGTAACCATGAAATATTGTTCCGTAACAACGGAATGAAGTTTCGTAACCATGAAATATTGTTTCATAACTACGGAACAAAGGTTTGTAACCATAGAACTTTGTTCCCCGTACAAGGAATTTAGGTTATTAGGTCAGAAACCCTCAAACTTCATGAGGGGATTGCGGAACAAGTCCGAAATGACACAACTCAACACTCCCCCCTAACACTACCTCATCTTCACCATCTTCTTCGTTTCCGCTACTTTGCCATCTATGATTAACGAATAGCTGTAAGTGCCGCTGCCCAGATTTTGTGCGAATACGGTGATGATACCTGAGCCTTTTTCGAGTTCTACTGTTTTGATTACCCTGCCTGCGAGGTCGGTGAATTGCATCACCGCTTTTCCTGCATCTTCCGGCACGAAATAAGAAATAAATGTTTGCTCTGCAAATGGATTGGGCACGTTCTGCTCCAGTATCACGATTTGCAAGGCGCTTAGTTCAACCGTTAGTTCATGCACCATTTCCGTTTCACTGTTTGGATTTGAAATGCGATATTCTGTTCCACCGCAGCAGTTCGTCACGCTGGTTTTCACTTCGGCTAATTCTTTTGCAAGCGAGTCAATCATTGCCTGCTGTTCCTGCAATGCTTTAAGAATTATCGGAGTGAAGCCTTCGTAGTTGATGCCTTTAAATTCCTGCTGCGGTGCAAGAATTTTTCCGCTCGTGTCACGTTTCGCAGGCATGGTCACGGTGCGCACTAAATCGGGCAGCACCTGTTCTACTTCCTGCGCCAGCAGTCCGCGCTGAATGCCATTCGGCAGTTTGATATAGGGATAATCTTCTTGTTTGAATTCATATTCTTTGGGTTGTAGATGGCTGATTATCTCTGTTGCATTGCTGAGGTCTTCCACATTTTTTTTCAGTTGCTGGTCAGAAACGTAGTATGCAGTGCCCGAGTATGTAATATCTCCTTCAATGACAAGCGCAAAGCCGGGCGTGTCGGCAGTACAATAC
>Ga0163155_10003777_pt1 | contig 16046 bp, 18 predicted proteins | sample OliLakLV19SP4G1_FD_148611 | JGI IMG/M metagenome (GOLD analysis project Ga0163155, IMG submission 148611) | Freshwater microbial mat bacterial communities from Lake Vanda, McMurdo Dry Valleys, Antarctica - Oligotrophic Lake LV.19.SP4.G1 | ecosystem: Environmental > Aquatic > Freshwater > Lake >... | reverse complement strand
CCCTATTTTCTGCAACAGTAGCGCTTTCTTGCCTGCCCACGGCATACATGATTTGGGGATTAAACGGTTTTCCCTGAGCCTCGATCGGAAATACCTGCCGCTGCCGTAAAATATCGAGCAGCGATCGCCGAATTAACTCCATGCCCTGCTGGTTGCTGACCAATATATCGCGCAGAGAATCGGTTGCGGCGGTTGCTGGCGCGGGTCGGATCAGCTGCAACAGCCAGCGTTTCCACAGTACCCAGAATTTCCTCTGTGGTTGAGTCCTCACTGGCAGCGGCAATGTTGATGCCATCGTCTGATCAAGTTGCCCTTGCCAGTGCGCACACGCCTGATCGAGCGCATCCAGCACCATGAGCAAGTCGCGCCACAGCGCCTTTTGATCGGTTTGAACCGCTGCCATTTGGCTAGCGTCCTCAGACTGTTGCTGCCGTTCTGTCTCAGCCTGTAATCCGTCAAACGCCCTTTGTAAGGTAGTTTGACTGGCCTGCAAAAGTTTCCCCTGCTGTTTTACTTCATGGCGCAGGGCGATCCATTCTGCTACCAGCTGATAGGGGTCAAAGGGACTGATGGATGAGGGTTCTGCGTCTAGGTAGTCGGGTGGGGGAGGACTAGTCTGAAGGCTGTCAAGAAATTGTTCAAATAACGCCTGCCGATCGATCATGTCTAATTCACAATACTGTTTCACAATACTGCGCTCAAATACTGCGCTCAAAATGTTTCCCGAATTAACTCATCTACACTCACGGTTAATTGTGTCACGACCCGCTGTCGCAATTGCGCTAAAACCGTTGGATCAAGCGTTACCTCCAGAGGGCGCACCAGGAAAAAGAAATCATCGGTTTCTGCTGTACCACCTTTACGAATCCCATCATAGGCGGCTCGAATCGCCTTAAATTCCTCTGGGTGGCGATGGGCAGGAAACTCTTTTAGCCTAGCGTGATACGCTGCTTTTACTTCAGCAGGGGTGGCGGTGGGAGAGATGCCGAGGCGATCGTAGGGGGAGGTCATGGGATGGATGGGTGGAGGCAGGGTGGGAAAGAGGGCGAGTGGATTTAAATTAGGGGTCAGAAATTAGGGGTCAGAATTAAATAAGTTTTGAGTTTTGAATTTTGAGTTTTGAATGAGGCAGTCAACTCAAAACTCAAAACTCATCTACGTCTGCGTTTGGGAGGTTTGTTTGAGGGAGGCATAAACCCACCAAAGGGGAAACCAAAGTCAAAATCCCCTTCGTCATCCTCATCTTCGCCAAAACCAGGCGGCATACTATTCATCATCATTTGTTTCAATTGGGGCATCATTCGCTTCAGTTCACTGGGCGGAATTTTACTGCCAAACAGTTTGCGGATCATGTTCTCCAACATTTGATCCATGCCGTCGAAGTCAACGCGATCGAATGAGCCAGGATTAGGCAGGAACTCTTGCGCCATGCTGGCACTGAGCACAGTCTGCTCTTCGCGAAATGCTTGCAGCGCTTTGGCATCCTGGATGCGGCGGGCAATCTCAAAGCCCTGCTGGTGAAGCGTTTCGTAGTTTGTTGAACCAGAGGGGAAAGTCGTGGCTTTGGCTAACAGCAGCAGTGAATTTTGAGGTTCCCGTTGCAGGGCTTCGTCCAAAAAGGAGCGGAGAATTTGATCTTGAGTGATGGTTTGAGTATATCGGCGCAGCTGTAGCTGTAGCTGAGCCAGGGCATTTCCCGGTTGGGGCTGAGCTGATAGGTAGACCTGGAAGGGAATTTGCAGCTTTTTGGCATCGCGCTCTTTCAGCGCCAACAGCACCAGATACGCGGCTTTCGCATCGGGCTGCTGGGTTTCTAGTTCCAGCAGCTTTGCCATGTATTGCGTAATCAATGCCGCAATCCCTTTGTCGCGTTTCGCAAACAGCAGAATTGAGAGGGCGATCGCCTGCAATGCCGGGACTTGCTCTTGAGCGGACAACCCAGTTAGCCCCTGATCCCAGCGTTTAACCGCCTGCTTTTGGTCGATCGATACCTTCCCGCTAGAGCTGGGTTCTCCCAACACTGAATCGACAAACAGCTGACAGGCTCGAATGCCTGGATCGCGATCGCTGCGCTCCTTGACCAGGCGGCTGAAGAGGGCATAATTTTGGGTTAACAGCGCATCCACCCAGGGCGGCAGCTCGACGTCTGTTTCGACAGTGGTATCGCCAAACTTCTTGCCAAAACGACGGCGGATTTCTGCCGCTGCTGCCGCATTGCCAAGATGTTTCCAGGTATCCATCAGCACCCCATATACTTCACTAGAGCGACACCCTTCCTCTAGGGCTTGCGTCAGCAGTGGGGTGGCCTCGTCGAATTTCAGATCCAGCACGGCCACTAACCCCTGTCGCCCGATCACCTCTGGCGATCGCGGGTCTAGGCGCTCTGCAATACGCAACTCCCCGAGGCCAGCTCGCGACTGTCCCATGACCATTCCGGTATCGGCTAAACGGCAGTGGGCATAGACAAGCGTTTCCAGCTGACGCTTTTCTGTCCAGTTTTGGGGATGTTGCTTAAAGTCTTGCTCTAGCCATTTGATCAAGCGAGTGATTAGCCGCTGTAGCTCCTGGTAGTCTTCGTTTAGATCCAGCGCTCTCATCAAATTGACCGCCAGTTGCGGGTTGAACTCCTGCTCCCGCAGCGATTGCTGCAAAAATTCTGAGGCACAATTCATTTCGCCCTCAGCCATCGCCTGCTGCCCTGCCAGCGTTAGCAGGGCTGGACGTAGGGTTGCCAATTCTGGAAACTTGCTGGAACGGCGGTCAAACTTGAGCAGAATGTGTGCCGCTTCGTGAGGATTGTTCTCCTCAATCAATTCGAGCAGCGCGACAGCATCAACTTGTTCTGGAGTGACTCCGCTATTGCCGCTATTGAGCGCAAACTGCATCTGCTCTAAGGGGGTTTCCCCGGTTTCAAGATGCTGCAACAGCGCTAACCGCTGGAGGATGGGATGATCGCTGTAGGCAGGTTTGAGCGCAAACCCAGAAAATGGATTGATGGGTGTTTTTAAGCCCAGCTGCACCGCCGCCGCATCCCATTGCTGGAGCGCCTGCTGCGTGTAGATCTGCCAGATTTTAGGGCGATCGCCCGGTGTCGCCGCATGTTTTACTTTTTGGAATGAGGCCAGTGCCGCTTCCGGCTGCTGCGCCTTTAGAGCCAGCACCCCTCGAATCCAATGCTGTTGCGCCGCCCAAAATTGCTTAGCATGCGTCTTCAGCAATTGCTCAACGGCGGCACTATCTCCCTTCAGCAACAGCAGTTTGGCATAGCAAATACTATAGTCTTTGGGCAAGCTGCCGTCCTTAAAGGCAACACCAATCAGGGCTGTTGCCTCATCTAACCGATTCAGCGACAGCAAGGCTTTTGCCAACCAGTAGTGTGGTTCACCCGTTAGCCCCAGTTGCAGCGATCGCCGCAGCGCCGTATCAGCTAGCTTGAAGTCACCCTTTTCCACTTCCTGCTTGCCGCGCAACAGCCAAATTTCAGCTTCTGAGGGCGTAAATTCTAGCTCAGGCTGCGATCGCCGCACCTTCTGGATGGCATCTAATGCCTGACGGTATTTTTCTTGTTTCAGTAGAGATTGCAGTTGCTCTTGAAACGGTTCTTTGGGCGACGATGCAGCGCTGAGGGGGTTGCGCTTCGGGAGGCGTTGTTTGGCCACAAAAATACCTCCTACAACAGTTCTTATTAAATTTATAGCGGAATGGCTCTAAATTGACATGAAAATCACCAGAATTTAGCCGACTAGTGTTGAGAAACGTAACTCTTTGCTGTTCTACTACCAGTGATAAGCATGTGTTATGGGACGATGAGCCGCAAAAATGAGCCGCAAAGATGACGAGGAGCGATCGCCCCACAGAGAACCCACCGCTGTGGTGTGAGATGGGTTGGTGGCAGCACAAACACAGGCGCAGGTTGCACTCACCCCATCCTTCCTGGGTGCCGCAGCTCATTGGTCAAACGTTCGGCTTTAGACAGAATGACCAGAGCTTTATCGATGTCTCTCACCTTGATTCCTCTCAGGGCAATCAGGATGGATTTAATTTGGGCGATCTCGTCGTTGGAAAGGGTCATAGCTGGGCAGTCTCCAGTTCAGAAATTAAACTTTGCTCAGTCTATAACACTTAGGGCAATAGGGCAATAGGGCAGAAGTTTATTTGCCCTTCATGCGCTGACTAGCAAGGGAGAATAGCCTTATAAGGAATGTCAATCAATCCTGTTTGGACTTTAATAGGCAGTGACGAAGCAATGACTGAGAAGAAGGCACAGATCCGCGTGTACTTGCCCATGGACACTGACAAGATTCTAAAAATTTTGGCAGCGGTTAAGGAGTCCTCGATTAATGCTGTCGTCAATGAAGCGATCGAACATTGGTTAGAAGAGGACGAGCAGCAGGAAATAATCCAGCAGCTTAATCTAGATACGCTAGGCGAGTTATAAAAGACTTTTTTTCCGTTCATTGCTGAGCAAAGCCGCCTTAGTTGTGCAGAAAAAGCGAGGAGATAACGGCTATCGCTATTACAGCTCAGAGACCATTCAACAGGTTCAATTTATCAAGAAGGGGCAATCTTTAGGATTTTCTTTAGGAGACATGCAGCGAATTCTGAATGTGCGCGATTATGGTGAAACATCCTGTAACCTTATGCAAGACTTGCTCGATCGCAAAATTGCTCAATTGGAGGCACAAATCAAGCAAATGATGATGTTCAAATTAGAACTTGAAGGGTATCGCGATCTGCGGGCAAAAGTTCCTAATTTCAAGCAAGATGATCGCGAAATTTGCCCTCTGATCGCCACCGTGCCTTTGAAAGCTAACGTTGATTCAATCATAATTGTATCCAGTAGCTAGCCTCTAGGGTCTCTATCAAAGACTCAGCAGTCGAACGGCTGAGTTCAGCGGACTTTGTGCGCGGTAGGGGACTTGAACACCCAGCCAAAATTTTCGACTCCACGCGCAAAACTCCGTTGCAACGATTTGTTGGGCTGCTGTCGCTACAAAGACGCTGTCGTGTCGAGAGAATCTTCCAACTCAGCAAGAGCTACTTTTACGCACATACGAACCCCCTTCCAATCGTGTTCTGATAAATGCCCGATATAAACCAAGTTAGCGGAAGGAGGTAGGGTAACGATGAAACTACGAAAAATAGAGGCAACCCGTAAACCTGCCGCTGCCCAATCTTGAAGTTCGTAGTCAGTTGCGCCAAGTCCGCTCGTTCGAGTAGTGATGAGTCCAACAATCGTATCGGGGCGAGTGGCATGATAAGCTGCGGACGACAACACCACAGCAGGACGGCGCTTGATACCTGTGACACCAGGAAAATCAACCGTGACTAGATCACCGGGATTGAATGGCACTAAACCATCTCCTCATCATCAGGAAAGAGGCTATTTGCATATTGTAAAGAAAATGACGTTAACTCAAGCTGGTCTTGCTCTGTCCAGGTATTACTGGCATCAATAACAACAACGTTTTGCTGAGTCAGATCGTTCAAAATCAGAGCAGCCAGACGGAGGCGATCGCTCAATGGCAAAGTAGCGACAATATTTTGGTAAATCTCTTGGATAGTTTGCTCAGTACTAGACATAGCTCTTTCCTCCTGCTCATATCATATCCCTAAACAGAGGCTTATTTAGGCGTTTGACGTTTACGCTTTCTAACCTCAAACTGATCAAGATCCGTTTCGCCAGAAAATAGAAACTTGAAAAATGATTTATTCTGGGAGCGGCAGGTCTGTCTAATTCCAAGAAATACTAAATAATCCTCAATAGCTAAAGCAGTAAAACTGCTTGATATAGCCCTTTGTTTAGCAATCGGTCTAATTGCCCATTCGGCTGGATTATTATGCCAAGATATTCCATCTTTTTCTAAGAATGTAAATAAGCTATCTTTATATCTCAATACTCCGGACAGTTTTTGGGACGGAAGCTGAAACCCGCATTCTACCGTTGGCATTTGCCCCATTGAAGAGGCTGAAACCCTCATTCTGCCGTTGGCAATTTAAAACTGTCCGGACTGTTGCATTAACGTAGTTACTGGATTTCAGCTTTTCCAGCAACGGCTTCAACTGGAAAATTTGCCGAAAATCTCCTGAAAAGGTGAAGTGGTGAGCATTTTGACCCGACGGCGGCAGCGACCTTAGGGAGACGCGATCGGCTAAGGCGAAAGGGTGGTGCGATCGCCAATCCTCCCATCCGATCGCCATCCCTAAACATTGCAGCATCTACAATACGATCGCACCCAGCTTTGAACAGGCGATCGCCCTTCTATCTGCCTGAAGCGTCTTGCCGCCGAGCTAACCCAGCCCGTCATCTCCCCTTTGCGCCGCCACCCACCGCATCTTGATGCCAATCGTGAGCTGTTTCATTAGCCAGTACGACACCGTTAGCACCACAAATATAATCACCATGACAACCACGGGGCGCTTGGCGGTTAATGTATCCACGGTAGTAACTAGCACATTGCCAGGGTCAGTGACCAAATCCCAGCTATTGAAGCGCACAAACCGCCCCAAATAAACCCCAACAGCGCACAGAGCATGGACAATAAGTTCACCCCAAAGAATATATTGTCTAGCTCCGTGATGTTTGAGGTAATAGCCCTGATTCATCAACGAAATCACATAAGCCTCCATCCCCAGCAAAATTGCAGCAACATGGATGGGGATGACAACCGAGACAATCACCCAAGGCGAAATGTATCCTGAAGTAGTCGCGCGAATTAAATGAATGATGTCGGTGAGTAGGTAGGGGGCGTTGGGTAGAAACGCAATAAACACCACTAGTCCTAGCCACCACCCGGCGGAGCGGAAGTTCTGCTTGCGTTTGAAGAAAACCAAGCTTAAGACTAACGCGATGATGGCGATCGCCACCAACCAAAGCACGCTAACCAACGCCGAAGTATCTCCAGATATAGCTCTCTGTAATACCTCTATTGTTCCGAAAAGGACGTTAGGCAATTTGGGCAAAAACCCAATCACGCCAATCATAACAACGATGCTGCTGAACCATCCCAACTTGGATTTGAGGATATTTTTGCGCCGAAATAGCACAAAACTCAGGACGAGGGGAATGAAGGCCAGGAAAAGATTCCAAAAGATCCAGCCGCTATAGGTGGAGGACAGAGCAGCAAAGACATCAGTGACCAGCGATTGCATAGGCTAGCGGGGGTACCAGAGGTTAAATTGATTTCCTCTAGATTAACTAAATCTCTGCGGTAAGCCACTATTTTTCCCAGTGTGACTCGGCAACTGGTTTGACGCGGCGGCGGCGATCGCCTTGCCACCCCTCAACGTTCAATTGCCCCAATTACAATGCCATTGCAACCCGTGGCGGGTATTGATTCACCCCATGCCTTCGTCCCATATCGTCTACTGCCATCAACAATCTGCGCTGCGAATATCCGCATTTGGATTGAGCTTAAAAGCGGTGCCCAATCCCCACTTGCCACTGCATGGCATCGCTGCCCACCATTGTGTTGGGCTGATAGCGCATATCGCCATAAACAATCACCCGACGGTTAATCGACGTTTCAATTCCTGTGGTCAACACCACACCGTCACGGCTACCTACTGGCGTCGGTTGGCCTGGTTGCACAATGGCATACCCTGCACCCGCATAAATATTCGTATTAGCGCCAACGGGCAGGTCATAGGACAGCACGGGCGTCACAGATTCTACCTGCTCACCCACGACTACCGTACCTCGCACTGATATTTGAGAATTGGGTAAATCAAGTCGCCCTTGCAAATGCGTGGGGGGGAGGTCAGAAGCATTGCCGGTGCCAGGGGTAGACGGGTTTCTGGGTCGGCTGATCACTTGATCTACTAGCCAAAGGGCAGAGTTGCCCGTTCTGACTAAGGTGCGCAAGCTATCGTTGAGGTTATCACCGTCTAGAGTGACACCCAGGTAGCTGCCAGACAGTCCCGCTGGCTGGTTCGCTGGCTCCGCTTGGGCTGGAGATGATTGGAGCAGTAGGGGGGCGATCGCTAGCCCAGAACCCAGGAGAATCATTACACGTTGCGCGAGGTGCATAGATGCTGATGACAGAAATAGAGTGGCTAGGAATTCCTTTCGCCCCTAAGCGATCGCTCTCCGGAGATTTCTGCCCATCGCGATGATTCTGGCAACCTAGGCAGAGCCAGAATCAGAAAAATCCTGTGCGGCTGGTTCAGACTGCATCAGGGACGGATAAATTAACAAGAAAAAAACCATCCACGCCAGGAGTGGAATCGCCACTAATACAGTCACCCAAATAATTTTTAGCAGCACCCAGCTAGCGGCAATTAGCCCAAACCCGGTCAGCAATATTGACCAGGGCTGACACCACCACGGTTTGGCTTGCCAAACACTGTCAGACTGACTGGTAGGCTGTTGAGCCGGGGGCTGTTGATTAGGCTCGACTGTCATGGCTGGTTCGAAGGAGTGGGGGCGCTGCTCTGCTGAATTCGGAGTTTGGCTTTTTGCTCAAACCAACTGACGACCTGCGAAACGCTCAAGGCATCGATCGCCACTCCTGTTTCAGCGGAAATCTGTCGGAGGGGTTTGAGCGAGGAGATGACTAATCGACCAAAAAATACTTTAAATTCTTCGTCAAACCCGCGCTCAGGATGCAGAACCGGGTCTTGCTCCACCCAGTCGGCAATCTGCTGTGGGCTTAACTCGGCGATCGCATCCCCCGACTGCTGGGCAATTTGTTTCAGTGCCCGCAGTGAGTAAATGGCAACCCGAGTGGAAAAGCGATCGCCTGACGTCATCAGGGCGCGATCGACTTCGGCACATTCATCAGGGGTGAGAAATTCCATCGGAGCAGGCTGAGAATTCGTCATGGACGCATATTGTCAAAAAACTACTTTCAGAAAAACTACTTTCAGAAAAATTACTTCGGTTGAACTAAATAGCCGCAGCGGTGTTCCCCATTGGCTTGCCAGTGCGTCCGCTGCACTCTACAGTCTTGCAGCGCCAGTTCAAACATATCTAGCTCGTGACCACAGACGCTAGGAAACGACTCAGCAATTTGGGCGATCGCGCAGTTGTATTCTGTGATGATGTATTCGGGAGCGCTGCTGTCGGAACCGTCACCGTCTACAGTATGCCATTCTGCCATGTAGCCTTCTAAGCGGCGCAGTTCTACCAGGCGAGCCACGCGCTCTGCCAGTGAGCCTAAGCCCACCTGCTTGCGGTAGTCTTGCGCCTTTTGCTCCCACTGCTTGCGCAAAATCGTGCCCATTTGGTCGGGTCCGACCGTCTGCGCCAGGGTGTTTAAGAGCGAAACGGCAAAGTCGTTGTAGCGCTCTGGGAGGCGATCGCGGCCCTCTCGACTGAGGCTATATAGATGGTTCGGTCGTCCCATCCCCACCTGAACTGTTTCCCGCTTAATTAGCCCCTCATCTTCCAAATCCTTCAGGTGACGACGCACCGCTTGGGGACTAATACCCAAATGCTCAGCCAGCGCTTGCGCACTAGTCGGTCCCTGTTTCACCAGATGGTGCAGGATATCTTGCTTGGTGGATGGTTCTTGAATCGTTGTCATCTACCGATTCCAAAAAATAAAGTCAAAAAGAAAAAGACTTAGGGTTGACTTTGACAACTTAGAGGTTGCTAAAGTACATTTACACTTTAGAATAGACTTATAGCAACACAGAAGTTGTTTTAATTATAGGATCTAATTGCCGGCTCTGTCGCCTTACCCCAATGGATAAACCAACTCAAGCTTCAGATAAAAATCTCGAATTAATGCGCAGCTTCTCCGAGAGCTACGCCAAGCGCACAGGCACCTATTTTTGTGTCGATCCCAGTGTGACGGCGGTTGTCATTGAGGGTCTTGCCAAACATAAAGACGATTTGGGTGCCCCCCTTTGCCCCTGCCGCCATTACGAAGACAAACAGGCTGAGGCCGCAGCGGCCTACTGGAATTGCCCCTGTGTCCCCATGCGTGAGCGCAAGGAGTGTCACTGTATGCTTTTCCTGCCAGCCGATAACGACTTTGCGGGCAGCCAACAAGAAATCGGCTTCGATGAAATTCGCAGTGTGACCAACAACCCTTAAAGTCCAGCCGCTCACCGTCCAGCCCCAGGCCATCTCATGCTCAGCCCTTCCCATTGAGAGAACATTTAACCGATGACTGCATCCGTCACCTCCCTCGTTAACCAACCGTATAAGTACGGCTTCGTCACCGATATTGAGTCCGACACCATCCCCGCCGGACTCAGTGAAGATGTCATTCGGCTGATTTCTGCCAAGAAAAATGAGCCAGATTTTATGCTGGAGTTTCGCCTCAAGGCTTACCGCCAGTGGCTCAAGATGGACGAGCCGACCTGGGCAGAAGTCGGTTATGCCAAAATCGATTACCAAAAGATTGTTTACTACTCGGCTCCCAAGCAGCAGAAAAAGCTGAATAGCCTAGATGATGTGGATCCCACGCTGCTAGAGACGTTTGAGAAGTTAGGCATTCCACTCTCTGAACAAAAGCGGCTGTCGAATGTGGCAGTAGATGCCATTTTTGACAGTGTGTCTGTGGCTACGACGTTCCGCGAGAAGTTGTTTGAAGTGGGCGTCATTTTCTGCTCAATTTCGGAAGCGATGAGGGAGTACCCCGAGCTAATCCGGAAGTATCTGGGTAGCGTGGTGCCAGTGGGCGACAACTTTTTTGCGGCGCTCAACGCAGCAGTATTCACCGACGGGTCCTTTGTCTACATTCCTAAGGGCGTTGCCTGCCCGATGGAGCTGTCCACCTATTTCCGCATCAACAATGGCGATTCGGGTCAGTTTGAGCGGACGCTAATTGTGGCCGAGGAAGGCAGCTCGGTCAGCTATCTGGAGGGCTGCACGGCTCCCATGTTTGATACCAACCAGCTGCATGCGGCGGTGGTGGAACTGGTAGCGCTCGACAATGCCGACATTAAGTACTCCACGGTGCAAAACTGGTACGCTGGCGATGCCAATGGCAAGGGCGGCATTTACAACTTTGTCACCAAGCGGGGGCTGTGCCAGGGCGTCAATTCCAAAATTTCTTGGACACAGGTGGAAACCGGATCTGCGATTACCTGGAAGTATCCGAGCTGCGTGCTAGTGGGCGACAACTCGGTGGGCGAGTTCTACTCGGTAGCGCTAACGAATAACATGCAGCAAGCCGATACGGGTACCAAAATGGTGCATGTTGGCAAAAATACCCGCAGTACGATCATCTCGAAGGGGATCTCGGCGGGTAAGTCTGAGAACAGCTATCGCGGCCTGGTCAAAATTGGGCCAAAAGCAGACGGGGCACGTAACTATTCACAGTGCGACTCAATGCTAATTGGCGACACGGCTGGGGCAAACACATTCCCCTACATTCAAGTCCAAAACAATACGGCTCGCGTCGAGCACGAAGCCTCTACTTCCAAAATTGGAGAAGATCAGCTGTTCTTCTTTCGGCAGCGGGGGATTTCGGCAGAAGATGCGATTTCGATGATGATTAGCGGCTTTTGTAAGGACGTGTTTAGCCAGCTGCCAATGGAATTTGCCGTAGAAGCCGATCGCCTGTTGGCTCTGAAGCTAGAGGGCAGTGTGGGTTAGGGAACGATTTAGCGCAGAGGAGTACGACGTGATCAGTGAGAACAGTCCGGTTATTCTATCGGTCAACGATTTAACCGTTAATGTAAACGGTACCCAGATTTTGAAAGGGATGAATCTGGAGATCAAAGCGGGCGAGATCCACGCCATCATGGGACCAAATGGGTCTGGAAAAAGTACCTTCTCCAAAGTCTTGGCGGGGCATCCAGCCTATGACGTCACGGGTGGAGAGGTGTGGTTTTTAGGCCAAAATTTACTGGAATTAGAGCCAGAAGATCGGGCGCGATCGGGTGTGTTTCTGGCGTTCCAATATCCGCTGGAAATTCCGGGGGTGAGCAACTTAGACTTTTTGCGAGTGGCCTATAATTCTCGCCAAAAACATCAGGGGCTAGAAGAGCTAGACGCCTTTGATTTTGATGAGCTAGTGCAGCAAAAGCTCGATGTCGTCAAAATGGACGCGGCCTTTTTGAACCGCAGCGTCAACGAAGGGTTCTCGGGCGGCGAGAAAAAGCGCAACGAAATTTTGCAGATGGCGCTGCTAGAACCGAAGCTCGGCATTTTAGACGAGACCGATTCGGGGCTAGATATTGATGCGCTCAAAATCGTAGCCGATGGCGTCAATCAGCTTTCTAACCCAGACAACGCCACGCTGATGATTACCCATTACCAGCGGCTGCTGAATTACGTTGTGCCCGATTATGTCCATGTGATGGCCAATGGCCGAATTATTCGTTCTGGTACCAAAGACTTGGCGCTAGAGCTAGAAGAGCGCGGCTATGACTGGGTGCTAGATGAAGCAGCGGCGGGGGTAGCGTAATGAGTATTCAAGTATCTCCGACGTTGCCAGACGTAGAGTCAGAAGTAGGCTCAGAAATTCGGTCAGAGCTGGGATTGAGCGGGTCGGCGCAGAAACGGCAGGCGTGTTTGTCTCGTTTGGTGGAGCTGGCGATCGCCTCTCCTTCCCCTGCCTCTTGGCTCCAGAGTTTGCGCGATCGCGCCACCGCTCAGGTGCAGTCGCAGTCCTTCCCCAGCAACCGCAACGAAGGATGGCGGTTTACCGACTTATCAGATTTGCTAGGGATTGAGTTTGCAGCTGCCGCCAATTCCAGCGTTCAGCTTGCCGACCTAGCCGCCTACGTTTTACCCGAAGCCGAACACAGCCGATTGGTGTTTGTCGATGGGGTGTACGCGCCGCACTTGTCGGACATATCCAACCTGCCCGCCACCCTTCAAGTTGGCAATCTGGCCGCATTGGCTGAACCGGATGAATTGCTGCCCTACCTCGCCCAACAATCGGGAGCAGACGAACTGTTCACCGCGCTGAACACGGCGGGATTATCCGATGCGGCAGTCATCGTGCTACCCAAACAGCTCGTGGTAGACCCGCCAATTCACCTGCTGTTTGTGGCAACAGGTGGCGATCCGCGCTCCGCGCAGGCAAACCAACGCCCTACCTTGACTCAGCCCCGCTGTTTGGTTGTAGCTGGCGTCAACAGTGCCCTCACCCTCATCGAAGACTATGTGACTCTGGGATCAGGCGTCTGCTTGACCAATGCAGTCACCGAAATCTGGCTGGCCGAGAATGCTCAAGTTAATCACACTCGCGTTCAGCGCGACAGCTTGGCGGCGTTCCACATCGGCAAAACAGCGGTCTCTCAAGCCCGCAGTTCTCGCTATATCGGCAACGCCCTCAGCTTTGGTGCCGCGCTATCGCGGCATCATCTGGAGATTTATCAAACCGGGGAACAAACCGAAACCACGCTGAATGGACTCACCATGATTGCCGGGACGCAGGTGGGAGATCTGCACAGCGCGATCGCCCTGACCCAGCCCTACGGCACCACACGACAGCTACAAAAGTGCATTGTGGGCGATCGCGCTCACGCCATTTTTAACGGCAAGGTGCTTGTGCCCCGAGCCGCTCAGCTCACCGATGCCGGACAGCTTAACCGGACTCTGCTGCTATCGCCCAAAGCCCGCGTCGATACCAAGCCCCAGCTCGAAATTGTCGCTGACAACGTCAAATGCACCCACGGTGCCACGGTCGGGCAACTCGAAGCCGACGCAGTATTCTACCTGCAAAGCCGAGGCATCGACGCCGCCAGCGCCCGCCGTTTACTCATCTACGCCTTCGCCTACGAAATCATCGACCAGATCGCGATCGCCTCCCTCAAGCAAACCCTCTGCCAATTCATCACCAGCCACACCGACTAGCATGATCAAGGGCATGGCGGTTCCATGCCCCTACCCCGTTTCTCCCTCATCCTTCATCCCTCATCCCTCATCCTTCCTTCCTATGACCTTCACTCAGGAACGAACCCTCGCCACTGCCGTCCGTGCCGATTTCCCGATTTTGCATCAGCAGATCCACGGCAATCCGCTGATTTACTTTGACAATGCCGCCACGTCCCAGAAGCCGACCGCCGTACTGGACGCTCTGCAAGACTATTACCAGGGATACAATGCCAACGTGCATCGGGGCGTGCATACGCTGAGCGGGCTGGCAACCGATGCCTACGAAGGGACACGCGATAAGGTGGCCGCGTTTGTGCATGCCGCCACCCGCGATGAGATTGTCTATACGCGCAACGCCTCGGAAGCCATTAACCTGGTGGCCTACAGTTGGGGGATGACGACGCTCCAGCCAGGGGATGAAATCATCCTGTCGGTGATGGAGCACCACAGCAACCTGGTGCCCTGGCAGTTTGTGGCGCAGAAAACTGGAGCGGTGCTGAAGTTTGTGGAACTGACGCCGACGCAGGAGTTTGACCTAGATCACTTCCAGTCGCTGCTGTCGGAGCGCACGAAGCTGGTGGCGATCGCCCATGTCTCCAACACCTTGGGCTGCCTCAACCCGGTGCGCGAGGTAATCGACCTAGCTCACCAGGTCGGCGCGAAGGTATTGCTAGACGCCTGTCAGAGCGTGCCCAACCGGCCCATTGACGTGCAGGCGCTAGACTGCGACTGGCTGGTAGCGTCGGGACATAAAATGTGTGCTCCCACCGGCATTGGCTTCCTCTACGGCAAACTGAAACTGCTGCGAGCCATGCCGCCGTTTTTGGGCGGCGGTGAAATGATTGCCGATGTGTTTCTCGATCACTCTACCTACGCCGATTTGCCGCACAAATTTGAGGCGGGTACTCCTGCCATTGCGGAGGCGATCGCCCTGGGTGCAGCGGTCGATTATTTAACCGCCATTGGCATGGACACGATCCATGCCTACGAGCAAGACCTCACACTCCACCTCTATCAACGGCTGGCAGAACTGCCCGAGGTGCAAACCTATGGCCCTAAGCCCAATGCCGATGCCAGCAACCGGGCTTCCCTGGCAGCCTTCACCACGGGCAGCATTCATCCACACGATCTATCGGCACTGCTAGACCAGTCGGGGATCGCCATCCGCTCTGGCCATCACTGCACGCAGCCGCTGCATCGCTACTTGAATATCTCCTCCACGGCGCGCGCCAGCCTCTACTTTTACAATACCCGCGAAGAAATCGACGCCTTTATTGTGGGGCTGAAGGACGCGATCGCATTTTTCAGCAGCATGTCTGAAGAGTAGAAAAATCTATCTAGCGATGGATTTTCTAGACCTAGCCATTGTCCAGTAAGATTTGGTTTGGTCGCTGGCGGTGTCGCAGCTGCACCGCAGCGGCTTTAAACTTTGATTTGGTAGCGATCCGAGCATTTGGTAACGATTCGAGCATAATGATCAAATCCTGGATGGTAATTGGTGGAGTGGCGATTGGGCTAGCGATCGCCCTGGGCGGGCTAAGTACAGGTCGCGGCAGTCGGTGGTTTCGGCGACTCAGACGCCCGAGTTGGCTAACCTTTGAGCGGGCAATTCCGCTGATCTGGATCACCATTTTCATCTGTGGGGCTTGGTCTGCCTATATTGTTTGGGAACAGAACCCCGGCACCCCGCAAACCTGGTGGCTGATGGCGTTTTACCTGGTGCTAGAGATTGTGACTCTCGCCTACACCCCCATGATGCTGTGGTTGCGGCGGATCAATGCGGGGGTGGCGATTGGTGGCGCCGGGTTTCTGATTGCCATTGGCTTGGCGCTAACCGTATTTCCAGTGTCCCAACTGGCCATGTTTTTGCTGATTCCTTACCTGCTATGGAGTCCCATTGGCACCTACACAACCTGGGCCATGAGCCAGCTAAACCCGCTCGATCAGTAGACTGGCGCTGGGAATCACGCTATTTTTTCTGTTCTGGCAGATTCCGCGAGGGCACATCCCTGCCTTTGTAGAACTGTTGCTCTAGCCGCCCTAACCACAGCCAGAGCGCTCCAGCCACAAGGGGAAAAGCAGCAGCAAATAGGGTTAGCGCCGACGCTAGGTGACTGAAGAACAAGGTGAGAATTGGCAGGCTAGACCAGGCGATCGCCCCCGCAATTGCCAGCCCCAGCCGCACCTGTTTAATTTTCGTCAGCGCCGTGCGGCAACTGGCGCAGTGGACGGTGTGTGAGTGATAGCGATCCATCAGCATAGG
>Ga0163155_10003774_pt1 | contig 16062 bp, 10 predicted proteins | sample OliLakLV19SP4G1_FD_148611 | JGI IMG/M metagenome (GOLD analysis project Ga0163155, IMG submission 148611) | Freshwater microbial mat bacterial communities from Lake Vanda, McMurdo Dry Valleys, Antarctica - Oligotrophic Lake LV.19.SP4.G1 | ecosystem: Environmental > Aquatic > Freshwater > Lake >... | reverse complement strand
CCATCGCTGCGGCCCTTGCTGGTCACCGGTGCCACACCATCGCTGCGGCCCTTGGCTGTCACCGGCGCCACACCATCGCTGCGACCCTTGGCTGTCACCGGTGCCACACCATCGCTGCGGCCCTTGGCTGTGACGGGTGCAACGCCGTCCTCGCGACCCTTCGGCATGATGAAACCCTCGAACGTCGAATGGAGGGATCACCCTCCGGTGGTGACCTGCGCGATGCCGCGGAGTGCGGCAAGCCGTGCCTGATAATGTTGTTCGAGTGGGGAATTGCCAAGCGATCTGGCCGCCCGCGCGCGAAGTGCAAGACTCGGTGCCAGATACTGCAGATGCATCAGGTGCCAGCGACTGTCCAGCACCGACGCCACCTCGATCGCCTGCTGCGACGCCCCTCTCGCCTGCAGCAGCAGGGCCAGCGTCAACCGTTCGGCGGCCAGTGAGCCCGCCTCGTCCCATTGATACTCCTCTGCGATGGGCGCAGCTGTGATCAATGCCGACAGCTCCCGCTCGGCACCAGACGAGTCGCCTCGTGCCAGTTGCACGAACGCATGCAGGGATTGCGCGGCGCCCGGCTGTATCCCGGAGTCGGGGCTGGCCGAGCGTCGTTCCAGTTCGGCGGCGGCGGAGGCGGCAACGTCCACCGATCCGGTCCGCGCCTGCAACAAGCCAAGCTCCCAGAGTCGGCGCGAGTACGGGAGCGTGAGATAGGTTGCGCCATACTGGACTGAGTCACTGCGCGCGACCGAGCGTGCCCGTTCCAGCAGTTCGGGGACGAACGCCCCGCTGAGCAGAAACAGTGAAGTTCCCGCTCCCCATCGTGTCGCGAACGCATCGATGGTGGCGGCTGCCTGCTGCGGCTGCCCGCGCGCGAGCTGCAATGCCTGCAGGCCAAGCAGCGCGGCGAAGCGACGTCCGTCGGCTGAATCGGTGGCCGCAGTATCCACCGTGAGCACTGCCCGAAATGCGGAGTCGGCGCAGGCGGGTTGTGCCGCTGCACCGGCCAGTGACTTGGCCGCTGACAACACGGCGAGCGGTGCACGGGTGGCATGCGTGCGCCAGTCCACGCGCATGGCGCTGCGTCGCACACACTCATCGATGATCAGCAGCGGCCCAAGCACGCCTGCGTCCGGATTTGCGGCACGGAAGCGCGTCAGGAGCGGTGCCGCCGCCGCCGTGTCGCCGCGAAGCAGCCGCATTTCGATCGGATGCAGGAGCACGCTTGCCGACGCGGTATCGAGCTGCCGGGCACGGGTGAATGCGCGGTCGGCGAGCGAATCGGGATTGCCGGTCAGGGGCAACAGATGGGTGTGCACTTCGCCCAGCTCCATCCAGGCGACGATCATGTCCGGATCGGCCTTCAAGGCACTGATGAGATGCGCGGCGGCCGAGTCGGCGCGTCCGCGCACATACTCGGCGATGCCCAACGCCAACTCGTGATACCGCGGCGGCAACGGTTGCGCCAGCGCAACGCCAACCATCGCTGCCGCTTCGGCCGCGCGATGTTTCCAGGTGGCCGCCTGTGCGCCTCGCAGCGCCGCGAACGCGAAGGTCGAATCGATCGCGATCGCCTTTCGATAGTGATCGAGAGCGTCGTTGATCTGCACGCGTCGGAAGCTGGCTTCACCGAGCAGAAACTGCGCCACGGCTCCCGGATCGCGATTCCTCCACTCCGCAGATACGGTGCCGGCCCCGCCCGGAATCAGCCGTGGCAGCACGCTGCTCACTGCGCTCAACCCCTGCCGCCACGGTTCCCTGGCCGTACCCGTCGCTTCACCTTGGGCGAGCACCGAGTCGCCCGCCACGTCGTGCAGGGTGAGAAAGACCTTGACCGAATCGCCGGTGGCGACCAGTCGTCCGGTCATGAACGTCGCGCACCGCTTGCCGCGCGCGAGTCGTCGCGCGGCATCGTGTGTGAGCGAGCGGATATCGGCGCGCGTCTCCGTGTCGAGCAACGCCCAGGCGTCGATCCAGCGCAGTGGATCCGTGCCGTCGAGTGCATTGCCGATGATCGTCGCCACATCTTCACCCATCGTGTTCGCACCATCGGCGCCGGGGGGCACGACGAACGGATAGACCATGACGCGATTCATGTCGAGCGCGTCGGTTTCCGAGGTGCGGCTGCGCCAGACCCAGGCGGCGCCGGCCAGTGCCACGGCGGTCACGCCGCCGATGATCAACCGCGTGCGTGTGCCGCCGCGCGCGGGAGGGCGCACTGCCGCCGAGACGTCGCGGAGTGTCCGATCGCGCAGCGCCGCCTTGAACGCCGCTGCATCGGCGAAGCGATCCACCGGCATCTTGGCCAGCGCCGTCAACACGGCCTGCTCCAGCTTCAGTGGTACCGTGTCACGTACGGTCCTGATACTCGGCACCGGATCGACGAAATGCCGCGCCATCACTGCTCGCGCCGTCGGCGCCGTGAAGGGCGGACCGCCAACCAGCATCTCGTAGAGCACACAGGCCAGGCTGTAGATGTCACTCCGCCCGTCGAGCTGTGACTCCCCCGCCGCCTGCTCGGGACTCATGTACTCGGCGGTACCCAACGCGAAGCCCGATTCGGTCAGCTTGCGATTCTCGGTGCGCTCGACGGCCCGTGCTATGCCGAAGTCGGCAAGCTGCGCGTGGCCGTGCGACAGCAACACGTTGGATGGCTTCACGTCGCGGTGCACAAAGCCGATGCCGTGCGCGTAGATCAGGCCGTCGAGCACTTCGCACGCAATTTCGATCGCTTCCTCGACCGGGAGGGCGCCGGTGCGTCTGAGGCGCTGCTCGAGGGTCTCGCCGTCGATGAACGGCATGACGTAGAACGGCACGCCGTGCGCGATGCCCGAATCGAGCACTGGCACGATATGCGGATGTTGCAGCTTGGTGGAGATCTGCACCTCGCGCGCAAATCGCTCGGCCCCGAGTTGCATGACCAGTTCGGCCTTCGGCGCCTTGAGTGCGACGTGCACCTCGCGGGTCTGGTCCCAGGCGAGATAGACCGTCGCCATGCCGCCTTCGCCGATCTGCCGCTCGATCCGATACCGGTCGGCGACCAGACCGGAGAGCGTCGCCGCACTCGCTGGCTGCGAATCACCAGGGAGATTGGGTGTGGTCACAGCGCCAAGAATACGGGGCGGACCGAACTGGAGCCAGCGTGAGGGTGCGGCGTGTGTGGTGCGCCATCATGCCCCAGGTCGGCCTCGGTCCGGGGGCGAACGCCATCGCCAGCGTCTCCATGATCAAGCTCTCAGAATATCTGCATTTTCGACGCATGATCAGGCCATTATCAGCGCACTTGTCGATTTCCGGTGCTCATCACCGCACGACGGCCGTCGGGTAAGAACGCGGGCGGTGGGTGCCGCTGCAGTGGGTTCGGGGAACCTCGCTAACCGTGCACCCGTGCCCTTGGCGCTATTCTCCCGTCATGATCACATTTCGAAGGAAGTCGTCCGCGCACTGGCGAGTGGTTGCCGCTGCCTGCCTTGCGCTGTCGCAGGTCACCCTCGCGCAGACCGTGCGCGTCACGTTTCCCGCCAGCGTGCACGCCGGTCCGATCACCGGTCGTGCCTTCCTCTTCGTCGCGCGCACCGACGGGATGGAGCCGCGGAGGCAATCCGGCTCATCCCGCGAAAGCGAGCCGTTCTTCGGTGTGGACATCGAGGCGCTCAGGCCCGGCGACCCGGTCACGTTCGACACCAGTGTGCCGGGCTTCCCGCTGCCGTCACTCGACCGGCTGCCCGCCGGCGAGTACTTCGTGCAGGGGATGATCCTGCCGTACACGCGGTTCGCCCGCTCCGACGGGAACACCATCTGGGCACACATGGATGCCGGTGAAGGGCAACGCTTCAACAGCGCGCCGGGATCGCTGGTGAGCGAGGTGCAGAAGCTGCGCATCGATCCGGCGCGGAAGACGGTCGTCACGCTGTCATTGACGAAGGTGCTGCCGCCGGTGACGCGCCCCGAAGAAACCGCGTGGATCAAGCGCGTTCGGATCATCTCACAAATCGCCAGTGCGTTCTGGAACCATCCGATGCCACTCGGCGCGGTGGTGCTGCTGCCGAAGGGCTACGACGAGAATCCGGCGCGTCGGTATCCGGTGGTGTACACGGTCGGTCACTTCAGTGAACGCGCACCATTCGGATTCACGTTCGATGGCTGCGACACACCGGAGACTGCCGAGGCACGCGCGGCGCGGCTGGCGCGCAGTGCCCGCGAGCCGGGGTGTGAGTTCCAGAAAGCGTGGACGAGTGGTTCGGTGCCGGAGGTGATCGCCGTGTTCATTCAGCATACGACGCCGTTCTATGACGACAGCTACGTACTGAATTCGGCGAACAATGGCCCCTACGGCGACGCGATCACGCGGGAGCTGATCGCCGAGATCGACCAACGCTTCCGCACCGTGGCGGCACCGTACGCGCGGGTGCTCACCGGCGGCTCGACTGGCGGATGGGATGTGCTCGCGCTGCAGATTCACTATCCCGACGTGTTCGGCGGTGCGTGGTCGCTGTATCCCGATCAGCTCGACTTCCGGAACTATCAGTTCGGCAACATCTACGCCGACTCGAATGCGTTCGTGATGAAGGATGGCTCGTGGCTGCCGCGCGAAGTGCCGTCGAGCCGGAGTGTGGAAGGGCTCACCGAACTCACCGTGCGCGAAGAGAATCAGGCCGAGCTGGTGATTGCGTCACGGGGGCGTTCCGGTGGGCAGTGGGATGGCTGGGCGGCCGCGTGGGCACCGGTGGGCGCTGATGGATATCCTCGATCGCCGTGGGACAAGCGCACCGGTGTCATCGATCGCGCCGTGGCCGACTCGATGCGGGCCCGTGGGTACGATCTGCGTGACTATGTGGAGCGGAACTGGAAGACGATCGGCCCGAAGCTGGTGGGAAAACTCCATGTCGCCGTTGGTGACATGGACAACTATTTCCTGAACCTCGGGGTGTATCGCTTCGAAACCTTCCTCGAGAGTACGAAGGAGCAGGGAAAGGGGCCGTACTTCGCCGGAACGATCGAGTATGGGCGGCCGCTCAAGCCGCATGGGTGGCAGCCGTGGAGCAATCAGGAGCTGCTGCGGATCATGAAGCGACAGATCGATGGGAATGCACCGGTGCCGTGAGCGGATGCCCTCGGCGCGTACACGTACGTGCGCGTTCCGATCGGGTTCTGGGTGCAGGAGACGTTCGACCTGTCGCGCAATCCGTATGACGAGCTGGGGCACTACGCGCTGGGCTTCGGGCCAGCGCCGGTGGCGCGCGAGATTCTCGTCCGGAACGGGATCGTTCGGCCGGGCCGATGGCCGGCGGTGCTGTCGGTGGCGTGCGCGCCCAGCGTCAGCGTGATCTACGAACAGATCGAGTGGGGGCGGCAGTGGCGTTGGGACAGGGCGCCGATGCGTTCCTCGGCACACAGGGTGACCCGTGGGATCGCAGAGCGACATGGGAATGGCGTTTCTGGGGGCGGCGGTGGCGGTGGTGCTGTTGTCTCGATGGCCGGACAGGCAGTTCGCGCGGCTCTGACGCAACGATCCAGTTGCTCTCCGGCAGTTCGCGCCTATCGGTTCTCCAGCCGATCCACACGCTGCTCGAGTTGATCAAGCCGCTCGGCAATCGACGACCGGCCAGCCGTGGTTCCGGCAGCATCTTCATCCGCACGCGCGGGCGCGAGTGGCGCCTGCGTCATCACCGGTGCAGCGTTGCCACCCGTCACCGCCCGCGCCAGCGACTGTCCGCCGACGCCCGACGGCGCGACACCGCGAGCCGCGACCGTAAGCACCGCCTTGCCCGGCACGCCGAGCCAGAACCACCGGTACAACCATTCCCCCGCGGGTCGTCGCAGCGGACTGCGCACGAGCTCGACCAACGCGATGCCGCGTGCCGCGAACAGCGCGTACAACAGATACACACCGATTTGCGACACCTGGTAGTAGCCTGGACGGAGCTCGGTGCGCTGAAAGCGCAGCACATACTCGCGTACGAGATACGTGAGCGCGAGTACGCCAAGCAGAAGCACGACCTGGCGGCGGCGACGCGATACCGCAGTCGGATCAGCGCGCAACTGCGATCGATCTGCATCCCGTTCCGCGACGACCGCTGCCAGGCCAGCCTGGATCGCTGCGATGCTGAACCCGCGCTGTGCCAACCGTCTGGCCATCTGCAGCGTCTGCGTCAACCTGCCCCAGATGACTGCGGCGACGAGTACCACCGGCATGGTCACATCCAGGTCCCACTGGATGACCGAGGAGAGATACAAATAGAGCAGGGCGGTCATCGCGCCGCCGCCGAGCAGGACGAGCCCCGCCTGCGACGCTTCGGCGGCGAAAATCCGAATCGGCAACGGGACGTCAGGGCCGGCAAGCTGCGCGGCATTGATCGTGTCGACCAGCGATTCGGCTGACGCAAATCGTTCGCCGGGATCCTTGCGAACACAGCCGTCAATCGCGTCGCCAAGTGCCTGCGGCAGGTCTGCGCGCTGCTCGCGAACCGGCGGAATGGCTTCGGTGATCTGCCGGACGATGATCTTCTGCGTACTGTCGCCGGAGATCGCGAGCACCCCCGTCGCGGCAAACCAGGCCACCAGGCCGAGGGAGTAGAGATCACTGCGTCCGTCGAGTGTATCGCCGGACGCTTGCTCTGGGCTCATGAACTCAGGCGTGCCGACGACTTCGCCGACACGCGTCAGTCCCTGCGCCGTGGTCGTGGTGGTCGTGATCAAACGCGAGATACCAAAATCCATCAGCAGCGCACGGCCGGTCGCGCGCTCGAGCATGATGTTGTCCGGCTTGATGTCGCGATGCACGACCCCGCGCCCGTGTGCATACGCCAGGGCATATCCGATGTCCTGCATCAGCCGCACGAGTTCCTTCACACTCAGCGGTCCGGCGCGTTTGACGCGCTCGGCGACACTTTCACCCTCGACGTACCCCATCGCAAAAGCAAGCAGCCCGTCGCGATCCTCGATACCGAAGACGGGCACGATATTCGGGTGCGAGAAACTGGCAGCGGTCTTCGTTTCGCGCAGGAACCGCTCGCGAAGTTCGGGGACGGACGCGAACTCCTCCGGGAGCACCTTCAGGGCGATCGGACGATCCAGCTCTACGTCGCGTGCCAGGTAGACTGCGCCCATGCCGCCACGGCCGAGCAGTCGCTGCAGGTCGTACTTGCGGCCGAGCGCAGCGCGCAGTGCGTCGAGCGACGGTTCGGCGGCACTCACGGCGCGGGAGCCTGACGACCGTCGAGATCCGCGATGCGGGCGGCTGAGGCGCGTCGCGTGCGCTGCAGCCGGGAGGCAACCTGCTCCACCTGCCGCATCACGCGGAGCATGTTGCCGCCGATGATCTTGCCCACCTGTCCGGCGGTGTAGCCGCGGCGCAGCAGCTCCGCCGTCAGGTACGGATACCGACTCACGTCCTCCAGCCCCCTGGGATGATTCGTGAGTTGACCGAAGTCCGCACCGTAGCCCACGTGATCGATGCCAGCCACGCGCACGAGGTGGTCGATGTGGTCTGCCACCTCCGACAACGTTCCCGGCTCCATGGCCTTCATCATGATACCGAGCCACGTCGTGAATTCGGTGGACGCCTTCTGCGTGTCGCGAGGGTGCTTCGCCATGAACTCACGCTCCTTTTCGAGCGCGCCGGCCGCCTGCGTCGCGGCCACCGCATTGATGAAACCTGGAAAGATGTTCACCATCACGATGCCGCCATCCTTCGGCAGCTGTGACAGGATGCTGTCCGGGACGTTGCGCAGGTGATTGGTCAGGGCCCGCGCCGAGGAATGACTGAAGATGACCGGTGCCTCGGACACACGAAGTGCATCGGACATCGTGCCGTCGGACACGTGCGAGAGATCGACCATCATCCCGACACGATTCATTTCGCGCACCACCTCTTCGCCGAATCGCGTCAGGCCACCGTGCACCGGCACGTCGGTGGCGGCGTCGGCCCAGACGGTGTTCCCACCGTGCGTGAGTGTCATGTAGCGCACGCCGAGGTCGGCAAACATCCGCAGGTTGGCGAGCGAATTCTCGATCGCGTAGCCGCCCTCGATACCGATCAGCGACGCGATCTGGCCCACGCGATGAATTCGCACGATATCCGCCGCTGTTCGCGCAAACGCCAGCGACGGCGATTGCGCCACCATGCGGTGGATGACGTCAATCTGCTCCAGCGCATAGGTCGCGCCGCCGCCCTTTACCAGCGAGGCAGGCACATACGCCGACCAGAACTGGCCGCCGACCAGGCCCCGCTTCATGCGCGGGAAGTCGGTGTCGATGTCAGGCAGTGACTGCTCCGGGTTCATCCTTGACAGGTCATTCTGCGCCCCGTCGCGGATGGCGCCTGGCAGATCGTTGTGCGCATCGATCATCGGGATGGCGCGATGGATCGCACGGGCGCGAGCGAGGAGTCGGGTCGAGTCAGCCTGGGCGGCGACTGGTCGCGCGCTCGCGACCGTCACACCGAGGGCAGCTGCAAGCACGAAGCGCATGGGAGCGGTCTGAGTGGGAACTTTCTGAATAATACCGGTGCGCCCAGTCGCGGCAAGCGGCCACGTTCCGCAGGCAAGTATCCTTATTGTCTCGCGAGTGTCGCGCCTGCGTCCGGTGGCGAATGGCATTGCACTGTGGCATGCTTTCCGCTGTGGCTCCACTCGCTTCGACGACCGATATCCTTTCGCACCGAGAGCTCCGCCCCATGTCCGTTCACCTGCGACAGCTCGCACTGGCACTCGTTCTGACGCCCGGCATCCTGCTGGCCCAACCGCGGCGCGCGCGCGTCGCACCACAGACGTACGTGATCGTCCACGGGGCCTGGGGGGGCGGCTGGGACTGGCACCGAGTGGACTCGGCGCTCACCCGGCGCGGCCACCACGTGTATCGCGTGACGCTCACCGGACTCGGTGAGCGCATGCATCTCGCGAATGCGAACATCGGCCTGTCCACGCACATCGCGGATGTCGTCAACACCGTGCTCTTCGAGCAACTGAGCAATGTGATCCTCATCGGACACAGCTACGGGGGCATGGTGATCACCGGTGCTGCGGACCGCATGCCGGAACGGATCAAGCGCGTCGTGTATGTCGATGCGTTCCTGCCTGACTCGGGTGAGAGCATGGCGGCGCTGGCTGGCGAGGGATTCAACGGCATGGTGGCATCGAGTACGACGGATGGCCTGATCGTGCCCCAGTGGGTGCGGGCCGACGAACCACCGCCGAAGGATGTGCCGCATCCGCTGAAGACGATGACCGACACGCTCGTACTCACGAATCCGGAGGCGCGTCGGTTGGCGGCGCACTACATCCTGACGATGGACGAGGGCGCGACCACCGATGCCTTTTCGCCATCAGCGAAGCGCGCCGCCGATCGTGGGTGGCGGGTCGATACGCTGCGCACCGATCACACGCCGGAGCGGTCGGCGGTGCCGGAGCTGGTGCGGCTGCTGCTGCGGAGCCGGTAGTGTGGTGTCGCCGCAGTCTCGTGGCAGTCGGGCGCGTCTTTCGACGCGAGCCGGCGTTGCACCGCCTCGCAATACTTGCCGCCTTCTTCGAGCACAGAAAGCGCAAACGAAGCGCAAACGACGAGCAAACTGCCTGACGCAAAGTCGCAAAGGCGCAAAGAGACAAAGGCGCAAGGGCCGTCACCTCCGCGCGACGTGAAGGTCAGCAGGGATTTCAGCCCGGATGTTTTGTAACAGCAACGGCAACAACGCTGTAATTCTGCTGTTTCCATTCATCTGCAGTCCTTTGCGTCTTTGCGTCTTTGCGTCAAGCAGTTGCTGTTACGCGGTGACACGTCGATCAGCTTCACCACCCAGTCGGCGTCCTGCCCGGTGGTGCTCACGAACAGCTTTGCCGCGATGTCACCGGCCACCACCACATCCTCGGCCAGTGGTTCACTCCCCCAGCGACGGACATCGCGGCGACCGTCGAGAAACCGCTGATCCTGCAGCAGCCCGGTCTACCACTTGAATCCGGTGGCTGCGTAGGTCGCCTCGATTGGGTGGGCTCTACGGCACCGGATTGGCGGGATCGCTGACGAAAAAGTCAGCCGCCGCGGCAGCCGTCGACGTCGGTGCATCGAATGAGAGGCGTCCGTTGTCGTGGAAGTACAGGGCACGCATCTACGCGCCGGGCGCCGGCCGCGTCTCGTAGTCGCGCCACGACGGCAGCACGGTGGCGCGGATGACGTTCGCCTGGATGTTCTTCAGCAGCCACTCAATCGTGTCGTAGGCATCGGTCGTTTCGTCGATGCCCGTGGCGGTGCTGTCGCTGCTGCGGATCGGCCGCTGCATCACAAACGTGCCAAAGGAGCGATACCGTCCGCCAATGTCCTGATTGACGAAGGTGTAGCCATCCTCGGCCAGCTCACGGTAACCCCCGGTGAGCATCCGTGGCGTGGCGTTGCCCGCGCGCCGTATGGTGTGCGCTTGAGGAGGATCGGCACCGGAGCCACGGCGCCGGCAGGAATGAGAATCTTCTTGTGCAGCGTGACACCATCGCGCATGCGGATGTCCACGGAACGCGGCGTGTACTGCAGCGGGTCGAAGCGCGTCGGCGTCTGGGCGGTGCCGGCGACGGTGCCGGCGACGGTGCCGGCAATCGTGGCGCACGCGAAAGACCAGCGGCGGGAGCGCATCGGGCGGTCGGCTACCGACGCGCTGCCTGCCGCAGCACCACCCCATCCAGCTTCTCCATCGGCTGAAGGCCAAGCACGTCGGCCAGCGTGGGGGCCATGTCCACCACGCGCGCCCACGCGTCGTACTTGCCGGGCTGGAATGGCGTTCCCCAGAAGATCACCGGCACCCAGGCATCCAGATTCCATGGCGAGCCATGCGTCGCGTAGCGCACGCCGAGGTAATAGTTGAATTGGTCCAGTGTCGTCACGAACCGCACCGTGCCGCCCGGCTCGAACATCCGGAGCCACCGCAGCCCGATCAGATCCGACAGCGTATCGCCCTTCTGCAGATCCGGGAGCATGTCGACTCGGTTCACGCCGGGCAGCGCTCGCAGCTGAGCCGCGAAGGCGCGCGCCATCGAGTCGACGGCGACTCCCGCCTTCAGGAACGACGTGGTGTCGCCGACGAGCAGCGCACCATCATTGAGCGCGACCTGATTGGTGTCCACGCCGCGTGCCGCCAGCCGCACCAGCAGGGAGTCGAATGCTGGCGTCAGATCCACCGAGCGCGCGCCCGGATTTGGCGTGACGGTGGAACGTCCATTCGGAAATGGCGTCACGCCGTGATCACCGGTCAGGGTCAGGATCACCCTCGTGGAATCGCGAATCGCAAAAAGCGAGTCGATGAACGCACCGAGATATCGATCCACGCGGAGCATCTGGTCGTGCAGTTCCTTCGAGTCGGGGCCGTAGCGATGACCGATGGCGTCCGTGGTGGAGAGCGAGACGTTGAGCAGGTCGGTACGACGCGGGTCGGCGCCGAGCTGGAGTTCCTTCATGCCAGCCAGCGCGAACCGGAGCGTGAGCTCATCCATCACCGGAAAATTCGCGAGGGTGCCCGCTGCCAGCGTCGGCTCGTCGGCAATCTCGTGCGGAAAGACGTACTGCTGTCCGAGTGATTCGCTCGGGACACTATCTGGCTCGGCGTAGGCGCTGTCGGCAAGCAAGGGCGTCCACCGCCACCCCGCGTAGGTGGCGGGGTACTGCTTCGCATTGAAGTCACGGACCCACTTGGGCAGCGACGTGCCGTAGTACTGGCTCTGGGTGAAGGTCCCGTTGCTGGCATACCAGTACACGTCGCCCTTCGACTTGCCGATCGGTAGAATCGCTGCGCGATCCTTGCGCGAGACCGACAGAAAGCGCGTGGCCCGGTTGCTCCGCTTCATCCAGTCGAGCAACGTCGTGCCGCGGAAGCGGAAGGGTGATGCGCCGGGGTCGGTGGATCCGATCAGCGGACTGGCCGGGTCGTTCACGCCGGCGGAATTGGCGGCGATGCCGGTGTGCACCGGAAACCGCCCCGACATCGTCGAGGCGTGCCCCGGGGCGGTCTCCGTATTGGCGTGGTCCTGATAGGCGCGCGTAAAGTGGGCGCCGGCCACGTCGAAGCGGCGCAGCCCGCCGTTGAACTGCTTGCCGAACCGCGTGAAGTAGTCGCCGCGCAGCTGATCGATCGTGATGTAGACGATCAACGTGGGGCGGGCGCTGGGCACTGCGGGCGCCGCCGGCTGGGCGTGTGCACAGGCCGTCGTCGTGGCCAGAAACAGGACCGTCAGGGCGGTCGTATGGAAGTGGCGTCGCATCAGAGAACTCTACACCGTGGCGCCCGTCCTGGCCGCCCGGTTGCCCTCATGCCGCCCGTGCGGCACCTTCGAGCAGCCCCACTCACCCCGTCGCCCCGCGGAGTCGATGCCCGAGCCCGAGACCCAACGACCGTTGCTGCGCATCATCATGCGCAGCATCCTCTGGTACCTCGCGACTGCGGGCGCCTGGTGGTTGGTGCGGGGGTACGCGCCGACCGACTGGGGTGCTCTTGGCGGCGACGAGATCGGAGGCCTCGCCTCAGCCGCCGGTCGTGTCGCCGCGATGGAGCGCGGGCAGGAATCGGGGCCGGCGCTGCTGCCGACGATGATCGCGATGTTCGCCGCGTTCGCGACCGCACTTCCGGTGACCTGGATCTACACCCACACCCGGCACAAGAAAGGGTATCAGCAGTCCGTCGTGCAGACCTTCATCATCCTGCCGGTGATCGTGGCGGGCATCGTGGTGCTGGTGAAGCACTCGCTGTCGCTGGCCTTCTCGCTCGGTGCCATTGTGACGGCGGTGCGGTTTCGTACCACGCTCGACGACAGCAAGGATGCCGCGAACGTCTTCGTGGTGACGGGAATCGGTCTGGCGGCGGCGGTCGACCCAACCGTTGCGTTCGGTATCTCGGTCGTCTACAACATCCTCACGCTCGGGCTCTGGAGCAGCGACTTCGGGCGCGCGCCGGCGCTCGAGGGTCGACAGGCCGGCCAGCGACTGGAGCGCGTGCTGGAGGATGCGAATCGCACGGGGATGTTCGTGGCCAAGCTGGATGACGAGGTGCTGAAGGATCTGGCACCGGCGCAACTCGAAGCGCTGGCCGATCGTGCCTGGCGGCGGCGCAAGCGCAATGCGCCCGATGCGGCCGATGACGAGCGCCCCGATTACACGCACATGCTTCGCGTGCACACCACCGACATCGACGGCACCCGCGCCGCCTGCGAGCGGATGTTCGATGACATCTTCTCCCGCTGGAAGTACATGGGCAAGGCGAAGGGAGTGGACGGTCTGCGAATTCTGGAGTACGGCGTCGCGATGGCCGAGCACGTCACGCCGGGGATCGTGTCGGACACACTTCGCAGCATGCCCAACGCAGACATCCGCAATGTGGAGATGAAGAAATGATGCGCCGCCTGATTGTCGTGGTCATCGCGCTGGCAGGGGCTGGCCGTGCGGAAGCGCAGGGGCTGTTTCGTGACACGACGGTCCTCGAGGTCAGGATCGTCACCGATCTGAAAGCCGTACTGCGTGACCGCGACAGTACCAGGTTCCAGCCGCACGCGGCAACCCTGACCTACCGCGATACGGCGGGTGGATCGAAGACGTTTCCGGTCACGCTGCGTGCACGAGGCCATTTCCGGCGACAGGCACGCAACTGCACCTTCCCGCCGATCAAGCTCGAGTTCGAGCGCAAGGCGGCGCGGGAGACGCTCTTCCAGGGCAACTCCGAAATGAAGATCACGACCAACTGTCGGCCTGGAACGGGGGAGTACGAGCAGTACATCCTGGCGGAGTACGCGCTCTATCGTGCCTATCAGCTGGTCAGTCCGAAGTACTTCCGTACGCGGCTGGCGCGCATCACCTATCACGACTCGACCGCGGGCATGAGCGATGTGGTGTCGTGGGCTTTCTTCATCGAGAACGACAAGGAAGTCGCGAAAAAGTTTGCGCTTGCACTGGTGGACACCAAGGGCGCGCTGTTTCAGGATCTCGAGCCGAACCAGCTCGCCATCACGTCGCTGTTCGAGTACATGGCGGCGAACACCGACTGGTCGATTTCCGGGTTGCACAATATCGCGCTGATGCGCGATTCGATAGGCGTGATCCACCCGGTCGCCTTCGACTTCGACTGGAGCGGCGCCGTCAACGCCCGATATTCCTTTCCCGATGCGCGCCTTGGCATCCGGGCGGTGACGGACCGGCTGTATCGCGGGCCCTGCCTCAGTCCCGACGAGTGGCAGCCGACGCTGGCACGCTTCACCGCCGCGCGACCACGGATCGAGGCGATCTATGCCTCGCTCAGCGCGCTCGAGCCGCGCCGAAAGCAGCGGACACTCGAGTACATGGCGGAGTTCTACCGAACCATCGCTGAACCGAAGACGGCGAAGGTTGCGCTCAGCGAGAACTGTCAGGCGCGGGGGAACTGAGGCCGCGCCGCGACCCGAAACCCTGACCGCAGCCACGGCGTACGTCGAGCACCACTCTGGATTTTCACAACTGCAGCACCGGGGAGTTTCGATGCGTCGTCAGGTGACCGGTATCAGCGCGCTGTTCGTGTCGTCCCTGCTCCCCGTCATCGCGGGTGCACAGACGCCACCCGTGGCCGTATCACCTCAGCTGCGCGCGACGCTCGATTCGCTGGCGAGCGCATTCGTCACCGGGAAGAGTACGCCAGGTACCGCGATCGCGGTCGTCCGCGGCACCGACACGCTGCTCTTCCGCGGGTATGGCACGGCGAACCTCGAGTCGTCCACGCCGGTCAGCACGACGAGTGTATTCGAGATCGGATCGGTCACCAAGCAATTCACGGCGTCGGCGGTGCTGCAGTTGGCAGAGCAGGGGAAGCTCGCGCTGACGGACTCCATTGGCCACTGGGTGCCCGACCTGCCGCCCAGGTGGCGGCGCGTGACGATCACGCAGTTGCTCAATCACACGTCTGGCATTCCGAGTTATACCGAGATCGGAGAGTCGTGGGTGAAGCGCTGGGGTGAAGAGATGACCGGCGCACAACTGGTGGCGCTGACCGCCGCGAAACCGTTCGACTTTGCACCCGGCACGTCGTGGAAGTACAACAATACGGGCTATGTGTTGCTCGGGATGCTGGTCGAGGCGCGCGCCGGTCGGGCCTGGGGCGAAGACTTCGCGGCGCGTTTCTTCGCACCACTCGGCATGACGCGGACGATGTATTGCGAGCGGAAGCTGGTGATTGCCGACCGCGCCGCCGGATACTCTCGTGAGGGCAGGGATCGCTGGGCCAACGCACCGTATCTCGCGATGTCGCAGCCGCATGCGGCGGGTGCGCTCTGTTCGTCGATCGGCGACCTGCTGACGTGGAATCGGGCGCTGCACGGGGGCAGGATTCTGTCGCCGGCGAGCTACACGGCCATGACCACACCAGCGGGATCAGCGGCGCCGAAACAGTATGGCTTCGCGATGGGGCGACAGGATCTGAACGGTCATGTGGTGCTCACGCACGGTGGCGGTATTCCCGGTTTTCTGACCGCAAATACCTTCGTGCCCGACGCACGACTGTCGGTGACGGTGCTCACGAATGGCGATGCGAACGATCCGGGCGAACTGGCGACGCAGCTCACCCGCGCGGCGCTGGGCGTTCCGCTGGTGGTGAAACCCGCGCAGGCGGCACTGGTCCCGGTCCCGATCTCGCCAGCGGAGCTCAGGCGTTACGCTGGCGTCTACAATCTCGTGCTGGGGTCGCCACGCCCGTTCACGGTGTTCGAAAAGGACGGCAAGGTCTTCGGCCAACTCGAGGGCCAGGGGGCGAACGAACTGGTGCCCCTTGGCAGTCACACGTTCGGGGCCGACTTTGATCCGACCGTGCGCATCGTCTTCACCATGGCCGGCGAGATGGCGACGAAAATGACGCTGAACCAGCGCGGCCAGACGTCCGAAGGCGTGCGCAGACCGTAATTTGGAAGTCCGCGCGCCATCGTCGGGTTCGCGGGACCAAAGGACCATGGCACTCACGGCGCGGCGATGGATCACCGGGCACACTGAGCGACGCACGAGTCGCGCGCCGTGGAACGGCCGGTGGTCGCTGGTCGTTCCTCGGGAGTTCCGTCGTCTCTTCCGTGAGCGCCCTCCGCCCCG